>Ga0265294_10000482_pt1 | contig 53113 bp, 43 predicted proteins | sample MunlanPumphouse3_FD_192504 | JGI IMG/M metagenome (GOLD analysis project Ga0265294, IMG submission 192504) | Groundwater microbial communities from a municipal landfill in Southern Ontario, Canada - Pumphouse #3 | ecosystem: Environmental > Aquatic > Deep subsurface > Groundwater | place...
GCGGAGGATTGATTCTACAGGTGGTGAAGGTTTTTGGATGGGTTCGCCTCCAATGAAACCGGGCGTAATGGCGCCCAGGAGGCGCAGGTGCGGACATGGCTGACCAAGGGCTATTACGTAGGGGTTTACCAGGTGACGCAGAGTCAGTGGCAGCAGGTGATGGGCGATGTTCAGTCGTGGCCCTCCAGATGGAATAACAACGAATACAACCTCACCCGTCCGGTGGAGCAGGTGTCTTATAATGATATTCGGGGTTCGTCGGCTGGGGCGGGCTGGCCCGCGGATGATAATGTGGATCAGGACACCTTTATATGGCGGCTGCGGAGCAAGGCCGGGTTAGTGGGGTTTGATCTGCCGACTGATGCGCAGTGGGAGTATGCCTGCCGCGCTGGCACCTCCGGGGCGTTGAACGATGGCACGATGAACCTTACAAACTCGAACTCCGATGCGCGGCTGGATCTGTTGGGGCGTTATCAGTACAACGGCGGCAAAATCAATGGGACGACTGATCCCGCGCCGGGTTGTACTACGGAGAACGCCACGGCAACGGTCGGGTCGTACGCGCCGAATGAATGGGGACTTTACGATATGCACGGTAATGTGTATGAGTGGTGTTTGGATTGGTTTGCAGACGCGATGTCCGGAGGTGATGATCCCAAAGGGGCGGTGTCGGGTTCGCGCCGCGTGTTACGGGGTGGAGGCTGGTACTACTCCGCGTCGAACTGTCGTTCGGCGTCTCGTAACAGTAACTTGCCGTCGAGCCGGAACTACAACGGCGTTGGCTTCCGCCTTGTGAGGACCCTGCCATAGCCGGGTACGGCTACCCTCACCCCGACCCTCTCCCAAAGGGAGAGGGGGAAATAAAGGCGCGAAAGCACTCCCTCTCTTAATCGGGAGCGTTGCGTTAGATGCGTAGCACAAGTATATCCTCCGCTACGCGGTGGATGACGCGTCCAGAGACGCGTTGGTTTCGTCCACCGGGTACCGGCGGACATACTGAATTTATAACTTTTTAAAAAGAACAGCTGTTTGTTTTTTCAAGCCGTACAAGCGACAAATCAATCGAATATCTCGATTCCGTCGATTCATTCGAGAAGGCGACAACAAAATGAAGACAACCAAGTGGATGAGTAAAGGGACAAGTATGCTGGCCGCGGCTTTGTTGCTGCTGGCAGTGAGTAGCGGAGCGGCGGATGTGTTTGTGGGCTATTCGAGCGAAGTTGATCTGGACACGCGCACTCAGTCGCGGGTGGTAGCAGAGGAGGACAAGCCGCTTGACAGTCGCAGTTACACGATAGACTGGTCAATAGCCGGTACGCTCAACACCAAACGGATAATCGGCACACAGCTTTTAATAAAGTAATTAATTATTGCTCAGGTAGCCGCATTTATAGCGATTAACTACCTGAGCAGTTTTGTTTTTCTTTACGCTGCCAGCGTAGTTTCAATTCGTATCAATTCGTATGCTTGACTCTATCACGCCATTATATTATCCTTTTAACCATGAAAATAAATTTTTATATGTTGTTCGTGACTCTGATTTTGATTCATGTGTCTGCTCTTGCCGAAAACTCCTGGACCATGTTCCGCGGTGCTCAGGGAGATGGCACGGCAAAAGGTGCAAACCTGCCCCTCCACTGGAGCGAAACTGAGAACGTCCGTTGGAAAACAGCGCTGCCAAACCAAGGCTGGTCAACCCCCGCAGTGCAAGGCAAGCGGATCTGGTTGACCTGTGCCACCGAGAAAGGCGAGGACTTCTTCGCGATTTGTGTGGACGCGGAGTCAGGGAAGATTATAATCGAAAAACGGCTGTTTCATACCGACACGCCAGAGCCTCTCGGGAACTCGGTCAATGGCTATGCCTCACCCTCACCTGCCATTGAGCCGGGCAGGGTGTATATCCATTTCGGAAGCTATGGCACTGCCTGCCTCAATGCAGAAAACGGTGACCTGATCTGGCAGCGTGACGACCTTCCGTGCCGCCATTACCGCGGACCGGGCTCGTCGCCTATCCTTTATAAAGATCTGCTCATTTTGACCTTCGATGGCGTAGATCAACAGTATTTGGCCGCACTCAACAAGCACAACGGCAAGAGCGTCTGGACGACCAAGCGGGAGATCCAGTGGAAAGATCTGAATGACCAAGGTCAGCCAAAACGAGAGGGCGATTTTCGCAAAGGCTTTACCACGCCGCTTGTGATTGATGTCAAAGGGCGATCGCAGTTAATCTCGCCCGCATCCAACGTCCTCTTTGCATATGAACCGGAGAGCGGCAAAGAGATCTGGCGGATACAAAGCAGTACGCATACGCCTGTGGTTATTCCGGTTTATGCGGATGGTCTGGTGCTGGCTGTGACCGGCCACGGCGCGGCTGAGATGCTGGCCATCCGCCCAGATGGAGAGGGCGATGTAACCGCTTCACATGTGGTGTGGCGCATCAAGGGCAAAGATGTGCCGGACACCCCCTCGCCAGTCGCATTGGACGGCTTACTTTATATGCTCTCTGATCACGGTGCGCTGAACTGCATTGAAATAAAAACCGGTATCCAAGTTTGGCGGGAGGCTCTGCGCAACAGCTATATAGCGTCACCCATTCACAATGGCGAGCGGATCTACCTTTTTAGCGTCTCCGGCAAAGCTACTATAATCCGCGCTGGACGCGCCTTTGAAAAACTGGCGGAGAATAATTTAAACGCTGGCTTTATGGCCTCTCCGGCTGTCGCCGGGAATGCGCTCATCCTGCGCACCAAGACGCATCTTTATTGGATCGAAGAAAAGTAGGCCTTGCCTGTAACTCAATCACTTGGTCGTAGTTTCGTGCCTATAACCCGGGGTCGCTGTCGGAATCGATATTGAAAAGCGAAAGAGATCGGCTTGGCGACTTCACGGCTTCACGACTTCCGATTTCTATGCTGCCGAACTTCAAGTTACCCCATCGTTTTTTCGCGCCACAACTAACCTCGCTTCTTTAAAACGCGAAGCGTTTTTATTTCAACTCAACTTTATAGGGAATTTCCACTCCGAACTGCCGGTTGATTTTAAGCATCTCAGCAAAGGTCTGCTGGTGCGGTTTGATGGTGTACGCACCCACTAGATAAAACATCTTCTGCCGCGCCCAGTGCTGTTTGATCAGCGGCGAACCGGTCTTCGCGAATTTCTGGATATTCAGGCGGAAGATCGAGTCGTATCCTTTACCAGCCGCCAGTCCGCGCACCTGAAAAACAAGTTCCTCCGTTCCCTCGGGGCATATACCGAGCATTTCCAGTTGCTGATCTTGATATAAGTTGGGTGTACTGCGCGGATAAACCTCACTGCGCGAGGTATTGTCGAAAACAACCGTGATATCTCCCATCACCGGATTGCGGATTCCATTGTACAAGGTTGCCATTGAGGGCGGTATGTCCCAGCGGTTGCCATTTAAAATATAGGATTTGCCGCGATTGCAGTAAGTCAGCATATCCAGCAGGTAGGCATTGGCATCCTTCTCCGTGCCAAACATGTAAACCGACATCAATCCACTGTTGAGAGCAGTGAAATTACCGATGATCTTACTGCTGCCAACAATGCCGACCGTTGGTTTGCCGTCGGTCACCACAAAGGCGATCATTGGGCGCATTGGATCACGCTCGCGTTTCATCACAGCACTCAGTGATCCAAAGACATCGGTCTGGCCGTACGAGTGTAATTTTGAGATGAAATTCGCTGCGGTTTGGATGTTCTCCGGGTTGACGGGTGTCCAAACAGAGAAACAGCTCTCAAATGTATCGCGGAAAGCGATCACATCAAAGCGGTCTTGAGGATTCATGGTGGCAATCGCATCTAGCAACGCCTTGCGGCAGAATGCGAGGCGCTCCGAGGTCATAGAGCCCGAGACATCCTGGATCCAAAGAATATCCTTGGCAACAATCGGTATCACTTTATCTGAGCGGGGCTGAATCGCAACCCGGAAATAGATCTGCCCTAGCTCCTTGGGATCACGGTAAATCTCCAGCCCGACTGCCAGCAGATCATCGATTGACTGATAATCAGCCGCTTTCTCAATCGCCTCAATCTGCTCTCGCGCCCTGCGGGTCAGCCTCTCCTCCAGCGATAACGGAGAAATCAGTGAGGGTATCTCAGCGATACCGGTAGCGACACCGGTAGCAGTACCTGTACTGGTGCCAGTAGCGGAAGTGTCAGGGTTGGGCTTAACAATCCCAGGCTTACCCGTATCTGAGCTGGCGCGTTTATCACCTGGCTGGTCAGCGAACTTGTTGCCTGTGGTAATACCTGATGGGCCATCAGGGACCACTGGCGGTACGATTGCGGGCTTGGCGAATGTGCCTTTGACGATCTCCGTGTCAAAAACCTCGGAGGCTTTAAGTGGTTTGGGAGGCTCTACTTCTTTGCCGAACTTGCGCCCAACCAGATCAATCGAGGGCACAATATCCGGTGCCGCCTGAATCCGCTCGACCATCGGAATTTCGCGGCGGGGCAGAGCGGCTACCTCATCCTGAACCGTGCGATCAAAGATCTGTTTTATCTCCTGGCGCGGCATCCAGGGCGTTGTATCAACCACTGCGGCACTGGTCTCACTCAGAGCAGGAACCCCCGGTGACAGCGCTTCGCGCGGGATTGGGGGCGGTGCCGTGAGAGCAGGGTTAGCCTCCTGGCTGAGTGAGTTAACTCGGTCACTGACCTCAATCGGTCCGCGACTGGGGGTGTCGCGTTCGCCGGGCACCTTATCAATGATGCGCATTGGATCAGTACTGAGTGTTTCAACACGCATGGAAGGCACTTTGTTGGAAATCATCCACTCGCGGCTTCTTTGAGCAACGCGTGTTGAACCTCCGAAGTTCCAGTCGCCGAAATAATAGATAAACACAACATGGAGGATCGCGGAGAATAAAATTGCCATTCCCGCAAGCGCCCAGTGGTGTTCACTCTGCTGTCGACGATAATTGAATCCATTTGGAACCATATGTCACCCATCCTCCCTCTCATTAAGATCGGGGTTAAAATCAAATTCTCACCCAGATTTATCCTGCTGCTGGCAGCACATTGGGATAACGCTGTTTCAACTCATCCCGCATCTTACTGGCCTCATCTGGCCGCCCCTGCTTATCAAGCAGTTCAGCCGCCTTGCTGAGAGCTGCCGGAACAATCTCCTGATGATCAAAGAGAATCCCCACGCTGATATAATAGCGCAACGCCGCATCTAAATCGCCTTTCAGCTCCGCATTATGGGCCAGGCCAGCATAGGCTCGGGCACGCATGCCCAACATCTCAGGTGCGGCGGCCCGCGCGGCGGCATCAGTAAAACTCCTCTCAGCCTCTTCATAGCGGCCTGAGTCGGTCAGCAATTCACCGAGGCGTAACGCCGCCTCAGTGCCGTAATCCGTGGACGCACCCGTGGCAACCGCCTGCTGAAAGGCATAAATCGCAGGATCGCGCTCCCCTTTTTCGCAGTGAATGCGCCCCAGAATGCACCAGCCGGTCTGCTCCCAACCTTTATCAGGTTTCATTTTTATCAGAGCATAGGCGGCTTTGATGGCTGAGTCGTGATGTTTGCTACGATGCTGAAACTCGGCCAGCCAGGCCAGTTTATCCTCACCCAGTTTTTCGGCGACATTGGAGTCAAGCAACTGGTTGAAGAGCTCCGCCGCCTCCTCGCCTTTGTTGACTGACTGCAGCAATAGCCCCAGCTCCAGCATGCACTCCCTCTCAAATTCCTTTGACGGCTGAGCTGCCAGCGATGCCCTGAACATCTTTTCGGCCTCAACGAGGTCGTTCAACTCACGATAGATGTTTCCACGCCAGTACAAGGACTCCGCCTTATGCGGGTCTTCTGGAAAACGACGCGCCAGTTCATCAAGCGTCGCGCCAGCCGCGCGGAACTGTTTAATCCGCACCTCCTCAATCGCTTTTTGATACAGGGTCTCCGCCACCAGGGCACTCTCGGGATATTTAGTCAAAAGCGCGGTCCAGTCACGCAGTGCCGCCTCACTTTGGTTCAAACGCGTCAGGCAGACACCCGAGGCGTAGAGCGAGGTGGCGGCTAACGGATCGTCGGGATAGGCGGCGGCCACTTTGAGAAACCAAGCTGAAGCCTCCTCCCAAGCCCCCTGCTTCTGAAGCATCCATCCCAGGCGGTAGAGCGCGTCTTTCACCAACGGACTCTCCGGGCAGCGCTCCACCAGAGAGCGGCAGCTTTGAATCACCGTATCCGCCTGATCGGTTTTCAACGCCGCCTCCGCCTGCATCCACAGTACGTTATCCTGCAATGCTTCACCGGGATTGGTGAAAGCAGTGATCGCCTCCAGCGTTTCCTTGTATTTACCGGTGCGGTAGAGTGTGGTCAGCATCTCATAGTTCGCTTTTTGTGCCAGCCGCCCATTCGGCGCAAGGGCCAGCTGTTGCCGGTAAAGCTCAACGGCTGTATCGTTCTGACTTAACTCCCTGAGGCAGTTGGCCTTCACGTAAAGAACCTCTTCCCTTGAGGGGTGGGCAGTGTCAGTAATAATCAGATCGAGAATCTCCGACCCCTCTTGATAGCGCCCGCAATAATAGCAGGCCCAGGCAGCGGCCAACGCGCCATCTTTAATTCGCGGGGAGCCTGGATACTTGGTGCGCAGCACCTTAAACAGGTCAGCACTCTCTTGGAATTTTTCATCGACCAAGGAGATCTGAGCCGCGAAATAACAGGCCTCCTCCGCCACTTTGCTATTTTTTGAGCCATAGGTCAGCTCTAGATAGATTCCCAAAGCCCGTCGTTTATCCTCTTTTTTATCACTCTGCCCCAATATCCAGGCGGAGCGCAGCGCGCTGTAAATTGCGTAGTCAGTCGCGGCAAATTCTTTGCGCAGAGTTTCGTAACAGGGCAGCGCCTCCATGGGCCTTTTCAGTTTTTCCAGAATCTCGCCCTTGTGGTAGAACGCCGCTGAACGCACCTCCGCTGCCTGTCCAGCCACAGTCAGGGGCTCCAACGCCTTGAGCGCCTCTTCCAACGCGCCGTTGCCGCCGCGCTCCATTAAAATCAATGCCCGCTGCAGTTGCGCCCGCGGCACTTGGGGACTCTCAGGGCAAAGGTCGACCAGCTCCTTGTAGGCTGCCGCCGCCTCAACAGGCTTTCCAAGACGGCGGTAGCACTCCGCCAGACGGAAGATAACAGTGTCGCGTTCTGTCAGCTGTGGATTGACGGCCAGCACCTGATACTCGCGCGCGGCCAGATCAAACAGACTGCGTCGAAAAAGGCCATCCGCCAACTGTAAACGGTCGTTGATGTTCACCGGATCGCCGTTAACAGCCAAAACACCCGTCAATAGCAGGGCCACAGATAAAATAGTAATTCGAAAACGCATCTACTCTCCATTTTCAGCGGTTTTTTTGTCCTCGCTGGTCGCCATTGAAAAATTCCAGATATCGGCCTTGCGGCAGGTGTCGATAACTTTAATCAGATCCTCATACTGCGTGGCCTTGTCAGCCCGCAGCACCACCGGCTGCCCGGGAAAGTACTTGGCCAACCGATCAAGGCGCCCCTTGAGTACATCAAGTGTCAGATCCTGCTGGTTGACTGAAATTCTGCCATCCCGTGAAATATTGATGATAATCTCACCGGGCAGTCGGTCAGGAACCTTGCCGCTCTCGGCTGAGGGCAGGGTGATGTCAATCTCATACTCCCACTGCGAAAAAACAGAGGTTGTAATAAAAAAGCAGAGCAGCAGAAAGACAATATCCATCATTGCCGTCATTTGAAAGGCGGGCAATTCACCTCTATGGTTTTTCCTGAAATTCATGCGTTATTATCCTTCTCAACGCCAGCAACCTGTGAATTCAAACCGATAATGGAGGTCATGACCTCCGATGTGGCCGCTTCCAGATTGGAGATCTGGCGGCTGGCGCGCCGACGGAACCAAGCGTAAAAGGCCATGCAGGGGATGGCCACAATCAATCCGAAAATGGTTGTGACAATGGCCTGTGAAACACCGGCCGCCAGCACAACCGGCTTGGCGCTGGCAACATCACTGGCAACCGAGCTGAACGCTTTGAGCATTCCCAGCACCGTTCCCAGCAATCCGAGCAAAGGGGCGATGGTGGAGATATCCAGCAATAACTGGGTCTGCCCCTGGATGGACTCCGCCTGACGCGCGCCCTCGGCCTCGGCCGCGCCCCGCAGCAGATGCACATCGCAGTCGGGCGCGTTGCGCATACAATCAAGCGCAGAGAGCACAACCGCGGCGAAAGGACATGGGTGGCGCTCACTCAGCCGGCGTGCCTCACTTAGATCGTTGGAACGGATGCGGCCCAGAATGTCGCTGATCAGCTCGCGCGGCACAATCGCACCGCCCCGCAAGGCAGTCATAAAATAGATCGCCAGCGCCAGGGCAAAGATCGACAGAGCGGCGAGAATCCACATGATCCAGCCGCCGTAATCCCAGGCCTGTTTAATTGACATGCCATAGACATTGGTTACAATTTCCCCAGTGGCGGCTCGCTCGGCCACCTGAGAAAATGCGCTGGAAACCCACCCTAGACAGAGAGCAACACCTGTCACTGTCATCTTTTTCACTTTGCTATTCATTATTTATTTTTCCTCACTTTTGGTTGCTGAATTAATTCCTATAACATTCTACCAAAACCTGTACCCTAATTGCCAATCAATCTAGCGATCCTGCGTTCCGAACTTTTGCGCCGGGAGCGCGCTGCCGCCAGCACTGCTTTGACCCGCATTTGGTATCCGGTGAAATCAAGTCCCGCAGTGCCGCCCAGATGGCTCTTGGCTGCCAGTGCCGCATCTGGATCAGCATTTTCCAGCTCCTCCAGATGTGAACGCACATGCTGATAGGCATCACGGAAGGGCATGCCCCCTGCCACCAGTTTCAGCGCCCTGTCAGTGGCATAAACACCAGCACTAAACCCAGCCCGCAAGCGGTCAGGGCGCACGCTCAATGAATCAGCCATCAGCTTCATGATACGCACCGAGCTACGGGTAACGCGCATCCCCTCCATATAAAGCTCTTTGGTCTCCTGCAGATCACGGTTGTAACCGCCAGGCAGGGCCTTGAGGATGGTGTTGGCAGTTGCGCTATACCCCATGACAGTCGCACTCTTGGCTCTGATCAGCTCCAGTACATCGGGATTGTGCTTCTGCGGCATAATGCTGCTGCCAGTACACAGTTCTTCTGGCAACACGAAATATCCAAATTCGGGCATTGAAAACAAGATCAGATCCTCGGCTATGCGCGAGAGGGTCAGCATGATCTGAGCGCAGGCGGCCAGCACCACCGCCTCATTCTTGCCCCGTGCATTGCTGGCGTGAAACACATTGTGATGCGGCGCTGCAAACCCCAGTAAACTAGCAGTCAGATTGCGGTCAATCGGGAGTGGCACCCCGTAGCCAGCCGCTGATCCGAGCGGGCAGCGGTCGTTGAGCGTGTAGGCCGCCTCAACCAGCAGCAGGTCATCGAGCAGACTCTCGGCATAGGCCGTGGACCACAGCGCAACTGAACTGGGCATGGCTGGCTGCAAGTGGGTGCGCCCCACCATGGGGACCTTGACATGTTTTTTCCCAAACTTTACCAGTGATTGTGCCAGCAGTGCAGACTCTTCGATCAACCCGAGGATCTGATCACGCATATGAAGTCTGATGTCCACAGCCACCTGATCGTTTCTGCTACGTCCAGTATGCACCTTGCGCCCTAGCTCCCCTAGCCTCTCCGTCAACCTGCGTTCAACAGCCAAGTGTACATCCTGATCAGCCTCACTGATCGAAAAATTTTCCTCGCGCACCTCGCAGATCACCTCCTGCAGGGCCTTAATCACCTTTCCGCACTCTTTTTCAGTGATCACAGCTGGCTCAACCCTCATCTTTGACAGCATCGTCACATGGGCCGCAGTGCCTATACAATCCCATACCGCAAGCTCCAGATCCAGCACAGGATCTTTGCCAACGGTAAACGAGAGCACATCTGGATGTATCTTCCCAATCAAGGTTGTCTTTCCACTCTTGGACATTCACACTCCTTCAGAAAACTGACTTCCGCTTGCGAACTGCGGTGCTGTTCTACTCTTCCAAATCGCGCTTAAGAACCGTCCCGCCTTCCAGCTTTAGCTCCAGCTCTCGACGTATGCTCTCCGCATGATGCAGCATCTTGGCCAACTCACCCGGTTTCGCACCCTTGGCGAAAGCCTGCAAAAAATTAACATATGCTTCAGAAACTGCAATAAGCATACCATCACGCCCGATTGCTGCCATCCTGATCCTGGCCGAGCTGTTCATCGCCGCTCTCCGCAGATCCTCGTCCTCTGGAGCAACCAGTGCCTCTTGAAAAGTGTAATAGGCCCTTTCCGAATTAAACATCATCCCATAATCGCAGGGAAAAAGCAACAATTCTGAGCGGAATCGGCGCATTATTCCAGCGGTGGTGACACCTGGAGAGGCAACCCTGTGTCCCAGTGTCTGCCAGCGCTGATCCATAATTTGATCAAACTCCTCCACCGAAGAGTCCGCCAGAATCCTGGCAATATACGTCGGGCTCCAGCTCTTGTTGTTGGCCGCCTCTTTTAGAAGCTTTTTAAACAGCGTACCCCGGCTTTCCATAAACCATCCTGCCAGAGTCGCCGCTAGTGCTGGCTCCACCTGCGCCGCATAACTGTCGAAAGCGTACAACTCCGCCGCTGGCGGCAGGCATGCATGCGACCACAAAAGATAGGCGCGGTCCAGATCGGCCTGACGCTGCGTGCCGTCAAGATAACGGATGGCTCCATCGATCAGCCAGTTGGGCAGGTCTTGCATGGTCGCATCCGTGCCACCGGTATTCACCATGTAAACGCGTAGGAAGGCAATCACAATCGCCCTTCTGAAGCGTGTCAGATCAGCGGCCTCGGGATCCGGCAGCTCAATCCGCTCACGCAAATTGCCTTTCGTATCACGTATACGCTGGCTCAAAACTGATACATCACCATCGCTTTGGTCGCCAATCCTAATCTCTAGCGGACAGTTTAAAGAGCCAGGCGTGATGTTGAGCCCCTGCAGAAATAACTCGCGCGTACGATTGACAAAGAGCAGCACTGGGCCGCGGTAAGCTGCCTTTGCGACCGACGAGAAAACAATCACCGCCCCGTCACCTGAGTACATCGGCTGCGCTGGAACTCGGCTGCCCGGAACCTCACTCCGCCCAGAAGCGGCTCCTAGCCAGCCGCAGCCTAGTAGCGTTAGCACCAATGTCACAAATCTTTCTCTCATTAAAACACCATTTCACCTAGAATTCAGAATACAGAAGTCAGAATCCAGAATTGGTTCCCAGCGGCTTAGGCACGGTTTCGCTTCTCTCTATCGTGTCCTCTAAATAGGAGACACATAAATTCATCTCTCCGTATAAGCGCCTGCCAATGCCTGCCACCCCTCATTCGAAATCTGTTCAGCCCGCGCTTTGGGATCAATTCCAGCGCGCTTGAACAACACGGCCAATTGTTCATCAGTGCGTGCAAGCCGCTCTCTGGCCTTACGCAGTGAGGCGCCAATCTGTTTACGTCGGTGCGTGAAGGCGTAGCGGGTTAGTGCGAAAAAATTTTCCCGCTCTAGTTTTGTAAGTGCGCTGCGACGCTTATCAAAGCGTATGATCGTGGAGCCGACATCTGGACGAGGCCAGAAGCAGGCGGCCCCCACATGCCGTAGAATTCGCACACTGTGATCCAATTGCAACCAGACCCCGGCCAGCCCTCGCGCTGAATCTCCAGCAGGTGCGGCGAACCGCTCCGCCACCTCGCGCTGTACCAGCACCACAGTCACAACTGGCGCAGCCGCCTGCACCGCCAGATCCAGCAGGATACGCGTTCCCACAGAGTACGGCAAATTAGAGACACAGGCATCATACCCAGAGGCAAGGAACTCAGGCCAATTCAGATCCAGCGCATCCGCCTCAAGCACTTTGAGAGCAGGCGGTGCCCCCAGTGCCTGATGCAATCGACCCGCCAGCCGCGCATCCTTCTCAACCGCCACCACCGAGGAGCCGCGCTCCAGCAACGCCTGGGTCAGCACCCCCAATCCCGGGCCGATCTCCAGCACGTTCATACCAGCCTCAATACTGGCGCCCGTGACAATCGCCTCCAGCGCGTTGCGGTCAATTAAAAAATTCTGACCCAGTGTGCGATTAGGATGAAAGCCATTCTCAATACACCAGCTTTTCACCTGCGTGGGGGATGTCAGATTGTCAATAGGCATTGGCAAGAGGGTTGAAGCGGTTAGGGTGGTTAAATCGGTTGAAACAGTTAAAAGGGTTAAAGGGGGTTGCGGCTCACAGATTTGGAAGCTCGAAGAGCTTCACATACGAATCATCGCGCAGACGCTGCATCCAGGCTTTGTAAAGCTCCTCCGACTTCATCATCCGCAAATTGCTTTCAACATAAGGAGCCGCCTCCTCAAAGGTCAGGGCGCGGGCATCCTGCTGCTCATCTTTGCGTACAATGTAGCCGTACTCATCCAGAATAATCAGCGGTGCGGTTTCGCCAGGATTGAGCCGGTTGAGCATGTTGCAGATCTCCGGCCTGAAAACATCCTCGGGATTGACCTTGCCCCAGGAGCCTCCCCCAGCGGCTTTGGCGTCTTTGGAATAAATGCGCGCCAGCTCAGCAAAAGAGAGCCCTTCCCGCAGCTTGTCTTCAATCTGACGCGCCCTGGCGTCAACCGTTGGCTCACCCTCGGCCGGAGGGTCCAGAATCATCATGCTCACAGCCACGGAGCGCTCGGTTTGGTAGCGCCCCTTGTTGGCTTCATACTCGGCGCGGATCTCCTTAGGGGTTGGATTCACCCGACTGTCAACATTTTTATAACGCATCGCGGTAATCAGCAGATCATCATTGAGATTGTTTTTCCACTCCTCAAAGGTGATCTTGCGATCAGCCAGTAGTTGATGCAGCTTAATCTGGTCGCCCTCAAAATTATTGGCGACAATCTCACGCACCCTGTTTTCGACCGCCCAGCTTTGCAAGACCATCTCTGATTTTCTGGCAGCGGACAGAATCAGCTTGCGGTCGACCAGCGCGCTCAACGTGGCACTGTACATATCACGCAGACGCTTCTCATCGCGGGCAGCCGCAGTGTCAGCCCATGGGCTGCGACGCACCTCATTCATCACCTCGGCAATGGTGATCATGTCGCTGTTGACATATGCAGCCACACCATCCAGCAGCATCGCCTTATTACCGGTTTTCACCTCCGCGCACACAGCACCGAGCGCCATTGCGCAAGCCATTGAAATCATTCCCAACACTCTCATTCAAAATCTCCTTTTTTAAAAACTTTATAGTATAATTATTACGATCAAACCGCAACCACAAACAAGTGTACCGCTGGCAATTCTAAATGCAGGGTTTGCCGCAACTCAGCAGGTAGTGCTTTTGGCACATCAATTGTAGTACCGCTCTATGAAGTCATTAGCAGGCTGTCGGACTTAAAAGTAATTACAGCGGCATTTTACGCTTGCCAATCGAATGAGATAGATGCAAAATACGCCCTTTTATTTGTGAACACTAGCGGAAAGAGTGTCAGATGCGATCCAGGGAGGTTAAATGCACGGCGTGCAATACTGTCGCCGTGGTAAAACCAGAAGCCGTCTATGAGGGGTTTAAAAAAACAGGTACGCAATATATCTGCATTGCGTGTGGAAAAACATACCCCTCGATAGAGGAAACCCCCTTTTTGCAGGCAGCTGATCAACCGGCGATTTTCACCGACGACGACAAACCCGAGCTGATCTCAATCTTCACCGACGACGACAAACCCGAACGGCTCTCGATCTTCGCCGATGATGAGCGCCAGAAATGCTGCGGCTGGTGCGTACACTTTGTTGTCAACCCCTTTGCCCAGCGCTGTGGCCTGACCAATTCGCCCACCGAGGCCACCGACCTCTGCGCACGCTTTGAGAAGAGGGAAGAAATTTTAAAGTTCTAAAGCAGCTAGCCGCCGCAACCGAATTGAGTTTATCAATATGCGAAAGGCCTTCACTCTCACTGAAAAGTTAGTGGTTAAAAGTCCGCTGCTTTAGTAACAAACGCTGCGCGTTTGGGGGAAATGACTTTAAATGAAAGTGAATTAAAAGTGATAATGGAGTAGCGCAAGCGTCCTGCTTGCAGATGAAATTGGAGCTGTTTTTAAATGCCACTTCAACCGCGGTTTTTACCCACATGTGCGATTGCAGTAGGGCGGGAGAGGCAATGTAGAGCGTTAGCCCTCCAGCTCCCTTCCGCTCCCTAACCTTCAGCCCCTAAACCCTAACCCCCAACCCCTGAATATCATGCCTCCACACACACACTTTAACGAGATCCTGAACCAATGGCCGCCACTACGGGTTCAGGAGCTGATTTTTTCCCGCACCCGCGCTGATGTTGAGCGGGCGCTTAACGCGGCTGGCAGCATGAAAGCGGAGAACCTGGCAGCGTTGCTCTCACCAGCGGCGGAGCAGGTGCTGGAGCCGCTGGCAGCTGTGTCGGCGCACTGGACCCGTCAACGGTTTGGACAGGCAGTGCAGTTTTTCGCCCCGCTCTATGTTTCGAACTTCTGCTGCAACGGCTGCCGCTACTGCGGCTTCAACAGCGCCACAGACAAAACAGTGCGTAGCGCACTCACAGTTGACGAGGCGGTGATTGAAGCCGAGTGCCTGGCGCGCCAGGGTTTCAGTCATATTCTGCTGGTCTCAGGCGAAGACCTGCGCAACACACCGCCAGCGTACTTTGTCGAGTTAGCCGGGCGGATACGCCACCTCTTCTCCTCCATTCAGGTTGAGATCTATGCTCTCACTACCGATGAATACCGCCAATTAGTGGCTGGTGGTGTGGATGGTGTGACCATGTTTCAGGAGAGCTACAACCGCGATGTCTATCGTGAGATGCACGCCTATGGCCCCAAGAGCGATTACGACAACCGTGTGGATGCTGTTGAAAGAGCGGCTACGGCTGGAATGACCTTTGTCGGACTCGGCGCGCTGCTAGGAATAAACGACTGGCGTGAGGAGGGGTTTTATCTGGGGCTGCACGCTGATTATATTCAGAAAAAATATTGGCGCAGCTGCGTCTCGATCTCTTATCCGCGTATGCGCCCGGCCTTTGGCGGCGAGCCGCCGCCAGCACCGGTCTCGGATGCCAACCTGGTGCAGCTGATGAGCGCGCTGCGGGCCAATCTGCCGGATGTCACCATGGTGCTCTCCACCCGCGAGCTGCCTGGTTTCCGCGAGAAGATGGTGCGCATTGCCGTGACCAAAATCTCCGCTGGCGCCAAAACCACTCCAGGCGGGTACAGCGGCGCGACCGATGCCGAGGCTCAGTTTGAGGTGGCAGACCAGCGTCCGCTGGCCGAGGTTGCCCAGGCCATCTCCGCCATGGGCTTTGACCCGGTCATGAAAGACTGGGATCGCTCCTACGACTAAAGCAGCTGGTTGTCCGCAACCAAAAGAGTTTGTGCGGTGTGCGGAAGGTCGTCGCTTTCATTCAGAAGTTTGCGATTAAGAGCCCGCTGCTTTAGCAACAAACGCTGCGCGTTTGGGGGAAACAAAGTTTGTTGTCCAGCCTTTAGGCTGCTCTAAAGCGGGTCATTGAGACGTTACTGTAAAAGTGACAGCGGCATTTTGCTACAGGCTCATGAAAGGCGCGCCCCGGGGTGTAGTAGCCGCTCTATGAGCGGCATTTTGCTACAGGCCCTTGAAAGGCGCGCCCCGGGGTGTAGTGTTGCTTCTCAGAAGCAATTAGCGGACACCGGGCGATTGTCCGCCAAAGGCGCACCATGGGATTTCATAATCTTTGTTTGGCTCATAGAGCCAACCTTGCACGTTTCCACTGTGATGAAGTTTGTAAGTTGCTCGGCAGACGCGAAGCAAGGAAGTCGTTCGCTATGCGGGCGACGGCGGGCGGCATTCGAGTGATCAGGCACGCAGTATAGTCAGCCGCATAGCGACTGACCTCCTTCCGCGCTTACTCCATTTGACAAGGCGCGGAGGAGGAAGTCGTTCGTTATGCAGGCGACGGCAGGCGAATTACCAGGAGAGTACGCAAAAACGTAGCTCCGATTTCCAATCGGACATGTCGGTTTGGAAATCGGAGCTACTGGAGTTCAGCGCCGCCTTCGTTCGACGATAGCGGCGACGATACTGGCGAACGAGCCCCCGCATGATCCCAGCCGTCCACCAACATCGTCGCACATCATCGTCGGACGATGCCGCTGGTAGAGCGGCATACTGCAACAGGCTCTTGAAAGGCGCGCCATGGGGTGTAGTGTTGCTTCTCAGAAGCAATTAGCGGACACCGGGCGATTGTTTGTCAAAGGCGCGCCATGGGATTTCATTATCTTTGTTTGGCTCACAGGGCCATCAGCGTAACCTTGATTTCCACGGTGTCGTGCCGGTTCTCCTCGGGGATGGAAAAGGTTTTCGCCATTTTTGCGGATGACCATGCCAGCTTTGCTTTGTCATCGCCATTTAAAACTTTAATCTCAGGGTCATCGGCAACACCCGCCAGCACCTCGACGGCCAGTTTCGCTGTCGCCAGCGCTCGCTTGTCGATGTTGCAGAGTGTGCGTGACACTGCCTCATACCCATCGGCTTTCACACTAACACTCAGATTCGGTTCAGGCATCAGACCTTTGTAGAACAATGTTTGAGCCAGATAAAAATAGTTGAAGCTGCCAATCTTGCTGAATACCGCGCGTCCGTCCGCTCCTGTCTGAGCCCTACTTTCCAGCGGTTTCCAGTTGTCGGAGATCTGGCTCAACCTGTGTGCGTTTTTAAACGACGCTGAGGAGTCGAACATCCCAATCTGCAGCAGCGTCACCTGCGCATTATTCACAGGCTTGCCATCTTGATCCACGACTGTGATTTTCACGGTCACGCTGCCCCAATCAGTAGTGTTTGTGAAGAATGATTTCGATTGCTTGAGCAGCAGCGAGAGCGCCCTGTCTGATTCAAAATGCGCCCTTCGAAAGGTTGCCACCCAGTCAAGTGCGCCTGGCGGCAGCGCGGCGCCAAGCTCTGCTGGCAGAAGCACCTCGATGTTCTCCGGCAGCGTAAAGCGTTTGATAGGCAGTGATGCCGCAATGGCTTGTTCCGCGACATTATCCGCCGCTGTTTCGGCGGCCTGCAACTCCTGTTCTTTTCGGAGCAGGCGTACCCGCGCCTCGTCCGGTGTCTCGCCCTGCAAAAGCATGGCCCAGTACTGATCGTTCCCTGGTTTCTCCTCTTTTAGTAGTTTGCCGTCGCCTGAAACGGTTGCGACAAACTGGCTCTGAGGATTAAACACGCTATAGCGGGTTTCAGCATTGCGGCGCGTCTTCTTGGTGTAATGCAACCTGTAACTCTCAGGGAAGTAGATACTCTCTTCTGTTTCATAAGGCATTTCCGAGTCAGGATAATATGTGTTTTTTTCGGAGCTTATCCGCCATCCCTTGTCGTCGTAACTGTTTTCAGTTATCTGCCGGTATGAACCTTGCTCATTGGTCTCCGTGAGACGGAGAATTTTGCCCCTTGCCGCTCCCGCTGCGATCCTCTCTGTTTCGGTACGGTAGCCATCGGAGCGCACAAAAATTTCCGCCCCGCTGATGGCGTTGGTATAAGTGTAATCGACCACCGCTAAAACGTAGGCTTTTGACTCTTGGTTTTGCATCAGGTAACCAATACCCGGATAAGATAAATGCATACTGCCAACATAGTGGATCTTGTTTTTAACAACGTACTCAAAGATGCGTTGGCGTGTCGCGATTGCCTGCGCAGGATCGATGTCGTAGGTGACGGAGACCGTTGGATGCGGCACCTGCACTGGCGCGGCGTGCGTGATGTCGCCCCAAATCAACAGCTTTTCCTTTTTACCTTCCACCAGAAAAACAGTATGCCCCGGTGTATGCCCAACCGCGGCAAAGGCGGTGATGCCACGCAGCAGCGGCTCGGGCTCTTGCGCATCGAGCCGCTGCGGGCGGAACAGACGAAAGCGCCCCGCATAAGCATCCGCAATCCGCTGTGCGTCACCGCCTCTCTTGTTCCAGTAATCAAATTCATTGCGCGCGATATAAACTGTGGCATTCGTGAATGCCGCCGCGCCATCGCGCAGCAAGCCGCCTATGTGATCGCGGTGCATGTGTGTAATGAGCACCGCGTCGATCTCATCTGCCTGCACGCCGATTGCGCTCAGGTTTTCGTATAACTTGAGTCCAAGTCCTGTATCTACCAGTACGCGTTTGTCGTGCGCACACACGAGAAAAGCGTTGATCGCATTTGACACACCGCCTGTGGCCGCATATCGCCCCAGCATCTTGTCGGTGGCGCCGACTAGCTTTTCCTTACTGATTGTCTGCTGTTGCTCCACAAGCGTCGTCACGGTAGCCGCGCCGAGCGAATACTCAAAGGTGCTTGGCGGCAGATCTCCGGCTACTGTTGAACTGGCAAGCAACGCCATACTAATAATTAAACGTGCATTCATAATACTTCTCCTGCATTGGGGGAAGGCCTTGGTTCAGCCTTTAGTTGAACAACGGAAATTATTTTTTTCAAGACATATTCTAACAGCAAGTAACTCAACAGAGAGAGGGTTTTTTATGACTTTTCCACATGCATAAAGCCCTTGATAAGATTGGGTGATTCCTGTATATATGCGTGAGTACAACGTGAGGCGGATGCCGCGCTCTATAAAAGCTTATGGGAAGAGGGTTGAGGAAGGTAAGAATGAAATGAACGAACTAGTTTTGGAGAAGACAGAGCGGATTACCAGTATTGATGTGTTGCGTGGGTTCGCGATGTTCTTGATATTGAGCACGCAAATCGGCGGGGCTCCCATCTTTAAGACCTTTGTCAATCTGTTTGGACAAGAGTTCGTCGCCGCGACGGCTCACCAGTTCTCATGGAAAGTGCCAGGCGTGAACCTGATGAATGTGGCACAATCTATATTCATTTTTGTGGTTGGCCTGGTCATTCCGTTTTCGCTGAGTAAGAGGCTGTTGCAGGCGGGCAAGAGAAAAACCTACCTCCACATTGTCACACGCTCCGTCATTCTGTTTGGGTTGGGACTGATTGCGGGCGGGCACCTGTTGGACTTCCGGCTTGATAAATTTTATTATTTCAATAACGTTCTTGAATATATCAGTATTGGTTATCTTGTCTGCTCGATTCTAGTTTTGAACACGCGTGAGAAAACGCAGTGGTTTGTGACTGGTGGACTCTTATTATCGGTATGGGCAATCTGGCGCTTTATTCCTGCCCCCGGATGGCAGGGTGACCGGTTTTCGACAGAGATGAACATTGGGATCTATTTGGATCAGATTCTGTTGGGGTCACATGGCCACCCCTATAATGGGTATTGGTCGGCGACTCTGAATACGGTCAGCCAGATTGTAAATATGCTGCTGGGAGTTCTGATGGGGCATATTATTTTTGGATCCAGGGACAAAGCTGCCAAAAACAAAATGCTCCTGGCATGTGGTTTAGGCATGGTGCTCACCGGTTGGCTGTGGAGTTGGGTTTACCCATCGTTGCGGATGTACATGACAGGCTCATATGTTCTTGAAGCGTGCGGGTTGGCAACATTATTGCTGGCGTTTCTCCACTGGATTGTCGATATCCGTGGTTATTCCAAATGGGCACTTTTTTTCATTGTTTTTGGCGCGAACTCGATTACCATTTACATGATGGCGCATCTGTTCAAGTTCAATCTCATCGGGAACGTGTTTGCCGGCGGTCTATGCGGCCATCTGTCGCCAGCTGTCGGAGACTTTGTCCAGGCAATGACCGCAATGGCGGTCATGTGGTTGATTATGTATTATCTATACCGCAAAAAAACCTTCCTAAAGATCTAAAGCAGCTAGTCGCCGCAACCAAGTTGAGGTTATCAATGCGCGAGAGGTCTTCGCGCTCACTGAAAAGTTAATGGTTAGAAGCCCGCTGCTTTAGAAACAAACGCTGCGCGTTTGGAGAAGCAAAGAGCCTAGATCCGCGCACTGGGCGCGGAGTGGAGAAGTGCGCGAGTGCGCGAATGAAGAGGTCGCGCCTTTTGTGCGGGAGCAACGTAGGTCCGATTTCCAATCGGACATGTCCGGTTGGAAACCGGACCTACTGAGGTCGGCTACGCCTCCGATTGACGATAGCGGCGACGATGCTGGTGGACGAGCCCCCGCATGATCCCAATCGTCCACCAACATCGCCGCACAGTATCGTCGGCCGACGTCGCTGGCAGAGCGACTACTACACATGCGCTGCACTGCGAAGTGCAAGGGTTGTCGTTCGGTGTAGCAGCCGCTCTACGGGCGGCATACTGCAACAGGCTCTTGAAAGGCGCACCCCGGGGTGTAGGGTTACTTCTCAGAAGCAATTAGCGTATGCCGGGCGATTGTTCGTCAAAGGTGCACCATGGGATTTCATAATCTTTGTTTGGCTCATAGAGCCAACCCTACAGTTTCAACTTGGATGAAGCTCGCAAGTCGCGCGCCGGGCGTGGAGGTCGGCTGCGACTACAATTTCCGTCCACCGCATAGCGGCGGACATACTGAAAGCAACACAGTATATCCGCCGCTATGCGGTGGATTATTGCGAAGTATATCCGCCGCTATGCGGTGGATTATTGCGAAGTATATCCGCCGCTATGCGGTGGATTATTGCGAAGTATATCCGCCGCTATGCGGTGGATGACTGCGCAACAAGCTGCAATAAGGCCCGATAGACAACTTTTTGCAAAGAACAAGAAGTTCAGATAGCCGTCTTCGCACTTCGCAGCTCCGCCGGATATGGAAAGGCTGAACAACAAACCTTATGGGGCAGCTGTTTATTGCTTTGCTGTCTTTGGCCGCAAAAAGCGCAGAATACGCGAAGTTTCCGAGAGCAATTATCGTTCGCTTTATGTTTGCAACCTAAGCGCGCGTGTTGCGTGGTTAGTGCCCACTATGAATGAAAGCTAACAGCTTAGCTTATTTTTCTACCCCTCTATTTTTCTACCTAAAAAACAACCTAGCGTGCCCCCTATGTCCAGTGATCTGGAATTATGGTTACGACCGGTAGCTGCCAGTTGTAGATAAAAAAATACCCCCGCTCCCGCGGGGGTCATACATCGCTACAAATTCCCTCATTGCTATTCCGCGTCGCGGACACATATAATTCGGTGTGCCGAATTATATTTAGACAATGTAGGTTGAAGCAGCGGTGCTGCCACCAGTTGCGGTCCAGATGTGGTGATAAAACTGCCCACGCTCTTTATCCAACCGCTCGAAGGTGTGTGCGCCGAAGTAATCGCGCTGAGCCTGCAGCAGATTGGCTGGCAAACGCGCGCTGCGGTAAGCGTCGTAGTAGTTCAAGGCTGTGCCCATGGCTGGAATGGGAATCCCCAGCGCCACCGCTGTTTGGATGACCGCACGCCAAGCCTTCTGCGCGCGCGAGATCACGCCCGTGAAATAGGGGTCCAGCAGCAGGTTGGCCAGCCCCGGATCAGCGTCAAAGGCCTCCTTGATATTGCCCAGGAAGCGGGCACGGATGATGCAGCCCTCACGCCAGACCATGGCGATCTCACCATAGTTCAACTCCCAACCATACTCCTCCGAGGCGGCACGCAGCAACTGATAGCCCTGCGCATAGGAACAGATCTTGGAGGCGTAAACCGCCTGCTCAAGCTGTTTGAGAAAGAGCTTTTTATCTACCTCAACCTTTGTCTTGGGTCCCTTCAGCACATCGGCTGCAGCCACGCGCTCATCTTTGATCGCAGAGAGACAGCGGGCAAAAACCGCTTCGGCAATCTGCGGGATAGCAACACCCAGATCCAAACCAGCTTCAGAGGTCCATTTACCGGTGCCCTTCTGTCCAGCTGTATCCAAGATCACATCCACCATTGGTTTACCGCTCTCCTCATCGTACTGCGAAAGGATGTCAGCCGATATTTCAATCAGATAGCTGTCAAGCACGCCTTTGTTCCACTTGGCAAAGACCTTCTGCATCTCTGCTGCGCTCATTCCCAGACCGCGCGCCATCAGGTCATAGGCTTCGCAGACAAGCTGCATGTCGCCATACTCAATTCCATTATGCACCATCTTGACAAAGTGGCCAGCGCCATCCTTGCCCATCCATGTGCAGCAGGGAGTCCCATCCTCCACCTTAGCCGCAACATCCTGAAATATGTCTTTGACAAAACGCCAAGCTGATGGGTCGCCGCCCGGCATAATAGCCGGACCTGTGAGGGCACCTTCTTCGCCGCCAGAGACGCCAGCGCCAATAAAGCGCAGACCCTTCTCCTTTAAATAATTGCAACGGCGAATAGTGTCGGGGAAGTGGCTGTTGCCGCCGTCAATAATGATGTCACCTTTTTCCAGCACTGGCAGCAGCGCCTCAATGGTTTGATCAACAGGCTTGCCAGCTTTGACCATCAGCATCACGCGGCGGGGCTTCTTGAGCGAATCAGCCAGCTCCTGCAAGGAGTGGCAGCCAATCAATTTTTTATCAGCTCCACGATCCGCCATAAAGGCGTCCACTTTGGCAACCGTACGGTTGTAACAGGCAACTGTGTAACCCTTGCTCTCCATGTTGAGAATCAGATTTTCGCCCATCACAGCCAGACCAATCAATCCTATGTCGGCCTTCTTGACAGCCTTCGGCCTCTTGACAGGTGACGCGCTCTTTGCAGGAGCCGTTTTCTTTGCAGGAGCCGCGCTCTTTGCCGATGCTTTCACCTGTTTGGCAGGTGCTACTTTCTTAGCAGAGGCTATTTTCTTAGCCGGTGCTTTAACTTTTTTCACAATTTTTTCCACTCTCTCTGCCTTTGCTTTCTTAGCCATTTTTTTCCTTTTGTATGATTAACTAAATACTACTCGCATCCTTTAAGAATGCAGGTGTTTAGTCGCTTAGGCGACTAGAAAAAACAATTAAGTGTTCTTTCCAAAAGTTGTCTGTCATGCCTTATTGCGGCTTGCTTCGCAACCATCCACCGCATAGCGGCGGATATACTGTGTTGCTTTCAGTATGTCCGCCGCTATGCGGTGGACGGAAATTACATCCCACTTTTTACAACTGGAGACGCAGCCGACCTCTGCGCCCAGTGCGCGGATCTAAGAGTTTATGTAATAGTCGCCCTACTTGTCGGGCATAGTTCCGCCGTGCCATGGCGTAGCCCCGCTAGCGGACGAAGCCGGGTTGCGGGACGATGCCTGATGCGCGACATATGCCGTTCACAGGCCGGCTTCGCCTGGCGTTAGCGGCATACCCAGCATTGACAGGCATACTTCCCTTCAATCCTATTACTCTCATCTCCCATTTTTCCCATCCATAAAGAAGTTCCATCTGCAAGCAGGATGCTTGCACTACTTCATTATACACCGCTGTAGGCGGAGAACCCTCCGTCAACAGGAATAACCACGCCGGTCACAAAACCGGCGGCCTCATCCGAGACCAGCCAAAGCAGCGCGCCAATCAGATCCTCTGGCTGGCCGAACTCGCCCATGGGGGTGTTGTTAAGAATCTTCTCTGACCGCGGGGTCAGCGAGTCATCGGGATTCATCAGCAGCGCCTTATTCTGAGCAGTCAGGAAAAACCCGGGAGCAATCGCATTGACGCGAATGCCTGCTCTGGACATGTGTACTGCCATCCACTGCGTGAAATTGCTGACAGCAGCCTTCGCGGCACTGTAGGCCGGAATCTTGGTCAGCGGACAAAAGGCATTCATCGATGAGATGTTGATGATGGTGCCGGAGCCGCTCTTGGCCATGTTTTTTGTAAAGGCCTGTGAAGGCAGCAGAGTTCCCAGAAAATTCAGATTGAAAACAAATTCGATCCCCTTGGGATCCAAATCGTAGAAGGTCACAAAATCGCGGTTCTCAATCAGCAGATCATCGGGATCAAGATATTCCATAGCGGTGGTTCCTTTGGGGTGGTTGCCGCCAGCGCCATTAATCAGAATCGTAACCGGACCCAGCGTGGCCTCAATCTTCTGATTGGCCGCTTCCAGACTCTCCTTATCCAGCACGTTACACGCAATTGCCAGCGCCTTGCCGCCAGCCGCTACAATCTCGTCCACTACTGTTTGCGCGTTTTCCACCTTCAAGTCCGCGACTGCCACGGCTGCGCCACACTGGGCCAGGGCCTTAGCCATCACGCCGCACAACACGCCACCACCACCGGTGACAACCGCCACCTGTCCATTCAGATCCACCTTAAAGGGAACTTTCATTAATCATCTCCTTGTTTTTAAAATTCAATTTCCGCCAAAACGGGATTCCACTGCCCACAAGCCGAGGGCGGGATTGCTGATATAAAATATCTCTTCGCTATCGGACATCACATTAAAACCGTCTTTCAGCTCTTGGGGATTGTAACGGCGCATGGCCTCGGCGCACTCGGCATACTTGAACCCAGCACCCTCAATCTCCGCTTGAGAGAGCTTGCCCGGCGCGTAGGTGATACCGAAACGTCCCTCAGAGGAGCCATGAATCAGGTGCGCCGCTGCTCCGAGGTTCTCACGTAGGTCCTCGTTCTCATCAACAAACTGCATGGTCTTCTCTGTGCCGAAGTATCCATACTTACGGATCAAAGCATCAATCTGCGGGTCTTCGCCAAACTCCTCAACGCCGGGCGCCAGCACCAACAACTCACCCTCATCCGCCATGGCCATGCGGGTCCGGTAGATGGCCTTATTGCCCAACCAGGTGCTTTTGAATTCAGCTGGATCAAGATAGACCACACATTTTTTGAGTGGCGCGGCTAGCATCTCAAAGTTGACCTCCAAGGAGAGAGCTGCGGCTTTATTAAAAACCTCGATATCCGCGCCCACGTAGAGTCCGCGCACTGCCAGCGAGCCGCTGCTAAACTCATCACGCCCCACCACGGTCTGCACATAAATCGTCTCAGGCAGCAAGTGCCCGAAGTGCTCGCTGCCATAGTTGTAAAGGCGTCGCACCGGCGTGTCGGCCCGTCCCATAATGCGCTCCATCCCATAGACCGCGCCCACAAAGTGGCTACGGTTAATGGCCTCTACACCACCGGTTCCTACAAAAATATTTTTATTGTAGTTGGCCATGCCGATCACCTCATGGGGCACCACTTGGCCGATGGAGAGGATTAGGTCGAAATTACCCTCCACCAGAAGCTTGTTCACCTGCACAGGCCAGTCAAAATCGAGCGCCCCCTCAGTCACCTCTTGCATATAATCGCTGGGGACAGTCCCAAGGGTCACGACATCGTTGCGCCAGTCATGTATCTGAAAAAGCTCTAGCGGCATGGCACCGAACATCTCGCGAATCTGCCCTGGAGTCATCGGAGTGTGTGTGCCGAGTGCGGGCAGCACAGCGGTCAGCGCGTCGCCATAATACTCCCACGCAAATTGTGTCAGCAACCCGGCCTGCGAATGAAAGCGGGTAAAATCCGGGGGCACAATCAATACATTCTCGCGTTTGCCCAGCTTATCCAAAGCCGCAAACAAAGCACTTCTCATCTGTGTAGCATCCAGCTTTGAGCCTACTGAACCCTCTCCAAAAAGTAACATAAGATCCTTTCATGTGGTTATGTCTTATATTATGGCACAAAAAAGGCGGGTTGATCAAGCTTTGATGGACTCCCGTTTTCAAATAGAAGAAAAGTAGCACAGCCGTCTCGGCTGTGAATTCCCCGTTCAACACAGGCGGGATGCCTGTGCTACTTTCCAAACATTGCCATTATGCCAATTCCTTCCGCTCACTGGGTAGAGCGACTCCTCGCCGTACTGCTGTTCATTCATTTTCTTATGCGCTATGATCCCTGTCGCCTTTGAGCTTCTCGATTAGTGAAACCTCAAAAGGTTTGCTGACTTCACCGAAGTAGAGGGTCTGGTGCGGGAAGGGAATCTCAATGCCAGCATTGTCGAAAGCCAATTTAATTCGGCGTAAGTACTCCCGGCCCACCTTCCATTGCCGGATCGGTCTGGTCTTGATCCGCCCCTTGATAATAACTGCTGAGTTGTCAAATTTGTCTACGCCGAAGATCTCCGGTTCTTCCAGCATGAGGTCACCATAAGCTGGGTCCTGTTTAAGGTCAACGCCGACCTGTTTCATAACCTCTATGACGCGGTCAGTGTTTTCTTTGTAGGCCACCCCGATTTCGAATACGTATGCGGACCAGTTATTGGTCATATTGCTTAATGTCGTGACTGTGCCATTGGGGAATATGTGAACCACTCCAGAGTTATTACGAAGGACAATGGTGCGGAAGTTTACACTTTCCACTAGACCGCCGGTTCCGTTGACAATCGCGACATCGCCTACTCTTACCTGATTCTCAAGGATAAAGAAAAAACCTGAGATGCAATCTCTCACGAGGTTCTGCGCGCCAAACCCGATTGCCAGACCTAGAATGCCGGCACTGGCCAGAATCGGTCGAATATCCACACCGATCTCTTTGAGAATTATCAGGATGATCGTCAGCCATATAGCAATGCGGGCTGCCTGACGAATCAGCTGAACAAGGGTTGTCACACGCTTATTAGATTCGGAAAGGGGTTCACCGGACTTCCGGCTCTTTTGAAGCAAATGGTTTTCAAGGTTTGAGAGAGCTTTCTGGACTATGTACAAGCTCAACCAGGTTATCACCAGGATAACAAGCAGTCGGAATGCGGTGTGCAATATGTTTTCCCATTCAATTTTTTGTAGCAGCTGCATTATTTTATTCATCGTATGTTCCTTTCTAATAAGCCTTTTCCGATTTCTTTGTGTTTGTGCTGATACCATAAAGCATAAATCATGTCCTATGCAACAACAAAATTAAAAAGTGAGATGTGGCATAGGCCTTGACGGCAGCCGAAGTTTTGGTCTGGTTTTCAACGTCGCTCCCTCACTGTTCATTAAGCTCAAATTGTTGTTCCATTTAAACACATTGGTAGTACTTAGGTGTGACCGATCCTGCCATATCGAGCTGTTTTTAAAGCTATCTTAGTTGTTTTCACTCAACCTGTCTTGCTCTTCGAGTAAGGGGCATCGTAATCCGCTATCGTCGCCCATCATCGTCGGCCAGCATCGGGTGTAGTAGCCGCTCTATGAGCGGCATGTGTCGCTCATAGAGCGACTACTACACTAAATCCCGATAAACGTTCGATAAACAACTTTTCGCAAAGAACAATTAATTGTTCTTTTGCGCCCCGTAAGCGGACTAATGCGCACCGCCGTTGTTTATACACGCCGCCTGAATCGGGGGGAGACCCGACGCGGGAACATGGTCGATGGGGATGCAGAGGCGGCAATGTATGGCTTTGCCCATGATAAGCGGAAAATAATCGCAGACGCGTGTCGGTACATCCATGGGATCATGCAACATCAGCATCCGCGAATCGCGTAAGGCATGACCGCTCGTCGGAAACCAGCGCAGAGCAAACCAGTCCCAAGCCGCTTCAAGAGCATATAACGAATCGAAAAACGGAGTGATGATATGTCGACCGCCAACAAGATCATAAACGACGGGCACTCCGTCGCACTCGTCGATGTTCTGATGCGAATCGATCACCAGTGCCGCATCAAGATGGTCGCGCAATTCAGTCGCGACCTGCCAGATGATTCGCTTTTTCCCCGCATCCGTATGCATCAGATGTACCTGTTTTTTTTATTATCGACGCTGTGCAGAGTCTGCCGCTTGAGATTTATGATCTCAACTGAAAGGGGAGCGGATCAAGACAGTACCTTTAAAAGGTAGGTACTTACTTCTGGATTCTGACTTCTGGGTTCTTGTCACCTGCGTAGTGACATGATAAGCTATTAAAAGTTTGTTATTAAATTAATGGAAGGACATGCGATGATAAAGTTGTTTGCAGTTGATCTGGGCGCTTCGGGCGGTAAGTGCTTTGTTGGAATTTTCGAGCAGGGTGGCTTCCGCGTGGAGGAGATTCATCGCTTCGCACATGAGGGTAGCTCGTTTTTTCTGCCAGAGCGTACCGCGCAGGTCACTGAGCGTACCTGCTGGGATGATACATTGATTTATCAGCAGATTGTCAAGGGATTGCAGGCAGCGGGGCGTGAATTTGGTGGTGTACTCCATGGGATCGGCATTGACACCTGGGGAGCGGATGGCCAGCTTTTGACCGCTGATGGCGATGCTCTGGGCAAGATGTACTGTTATCGCGATCATCGCCTGGACACCATGTGCGACGAAGTCAAGGGTCGGATTGACGCAGCTCGCGTGTATGAGATCACTGGCAATCACTTTCATCCATTCAACCAATCCAATCAACTGCTGTGGGTGGCCACACGTCGGCCCGATCTGCTGAAGCTGGCGAGCATCTATCTGCCAGTGCCAGCCCTGTTCTACTATTACCTCGGTGGCTGCACCTGCATTGACTCAACCTTTGCCAGCGTCACACAGATGATGGATGCCAAAACAGGGCAGTGGAGCCACGAGATGCTCACGGCTCTTGGTATTTCCAGGAGGTTGTTGCCTGAAATTGTCAAGCCTGGCGCTAAAATTGGAGCACTGCAGCCAGGGCTGGCTCGGCTGTGCGGTTTGAATGCGGTTGACTTGATCGCGGTTGGCTCGCACGACACCGCCAGCGCCTTCGCAGCCGCGCCGGTCATGAATCCTGACACGGCTTTGATTATCAGCTCAGGCACCTGGTCGCTAGTGGGCAAGCTGATCAGAGAGCCGATCACCACGTTGGCGGCCATGGAGAAGGGGCTGAGCAATGAGGGGGGCATCGGCAACACTCGCTTGCTTTGCAATTGCATGGGCACCTGGATCATCCAGGAGCTGCTGCGGGTTTGGGAGATCGCCGATGGCAAGCGTATGAGCTGGGAGGAGGTCGATACAATCACACCGGATGCCAAAGCATTCACCGCGTTGATTGACCCTGATGACAAACGTTTTTATAATCCGGCGGACATGGAGCAGTCAATTGTCGGCTTTATCTTTGAGAGCGGACAACCCGCGCTGAACGGCCGCGGTGAGATCTTGCGTTGCGTTTATGAGAGTCTGGCGTTGAAGTACCGCCATGTGAATGAGCTGATCAACTCGGTCACTGGCACCACTACTGAGGTGGTTCATATCGTCGGTGGCGGCAGCAACAATCCACTGCTGAACCAATTCACCGCCAACTCAACCGGTATGCCGGTGCTGGCAGGGCCGCAAGAGGCGACCGCGGTGGGCAACATCATGGTGCAGGCGATTGGGGCCGGGATTGTTTCCAATCTGCAGCAAGCAATGCCGTACATCAAATCAGCGTTCCCAATTAAGCGATTTGAGCCAAAAGAGACCGCCGCTTGGAATCAGGCTTACTCGAATTTTATGAAGTTGCTAGTTTAACTTCGGTTTTTTCGAGCTCTTGATGCGTTAATAGTTATTTCAATGGACAATATTAGACAACCCTATTTGCCGGCTAAAGGGTGCCATTCAGCTTTTGCAGCCGTTTCAATTTGCCAGCGGCCGCAAGTTTCTGTACTGCATTCATTTGATCAACCAGCAGCACTCCTTTTAAGTGATCCAGCTCGTGCTGGACTGCCCGGGCCAGAAGCCCGTAGGCGGTGATGGTTTGTCGTATGCCCTGCAGGTCAGTGTACAAAGCCGTGACCTGAAAAGCGCGTGTGATCTGCACTCCGATCTGCGGAAAGCTGAGGCACCCCTCTTCATCACGCTGTTCGCCTTCAACGGCGATAATCTGCGGGTTGATCAGAATCAAAGGCATCTTTATGGCGGCGTTTTGCTCACGACACGCCGGTTTTTCAAGGTCAGTCGGGATGTCAATCACACAGATACTCTCGGTACGCCCCACCTGCTCAGCAGCCAGCCCAACCCCATTGGAGGCGTACATAGTCTCAAGCATATTCGCCGCCAACGCTTGGATTTTGTCATTAATGTCTATAATCGGAGTCGCTTTAGCGCGCAGGGCCTCATTGCCGTATGTGACGATTGTTTGAATCAAATTGTGCCTCAAAATAAATTTATCGTTGTGGGGAAGCGTAGCACACCTGTAAGGGCGGGTGGACTAGCCCCTTAAACCCTATGATGTTATTACAACGTCTACTCTTTTTTGGTGCGCCTGGCGGGGATCGAACCCACAACCTTCGGCTTCGGAGGCCGACACTCTATCCAATTGAGCTACAAGCGCAAAAAGAGAGACTATATTACGGGTTATAGGGGTAAACTACAAGGCGTTATTTTACTTTCCGGGTTAAAGCTTTATTTTTGCCTTGCGCTCTGCTGATTTGAAATTATATAAGGCCTGAAATAATTCGTCTGATGATGACCCTGCCCCACCGCGGCTACAATACTATCAATTTTCACTCTTGTTCCAGCAACGTTTATGTGGTAAAAATTACTGCTTTTATGGTTCCTCGATTTCGATAACAGGGGGTGATGCATAAAGTGGATATGGGCGTGAGAAGTATGATGTTTGAAACAATGCGCAGGGGTGCAGTTTGTTTGGGGTTTTGTCTGGCAGCATGGGCTGGCGTTGCGCAGACAGCGAGCAATGTGCTGGCGGCAACCGAGGGCACAACAAGTAACATTGTCGTCTTGGCGCGGGTGTTGGTAACAGCATCACCTATTACGGATTCCGAGCGTGTTGGCAAAGATGGTGCCAACAGCGTGGTGGTCAGCCGCCAGCAGATCAAGCGCCTGAGCGCAACTGATCTGCCAACCGCCCTGCGACAGGTGCCAGGCGTTTCGATCTCGCGCTACAGCCCAGTCGGTGCCTATGGCGGCGGGCAGGGTGGTTCAGTTTACATCCGCGGGGCAGGCACGGCCCGGCCCGGGGGTGAGATCAAGATTTACACAGATGGTGTGCCACGTGAGTCTGGTGTCTGGTCACATCCGTTGATGGATATTGCGCCAATCGACTTCGCCGAGCGCGTCACTGTTGCAAAAAACCCTCAGCCTCAGAATTATCCCGGGACTTTCGGTGCAGTTAATATCGAGACCAAACGCCGCCATACACAGGGGCATGAGGGCGAGCTGGATCTGGCCTATGGGCGCTTTAACACGTTGATCAGCTCCGCCTCTGTGGGCGGTAAGGAGGATATCTTTGATTACTATGCCGGGGCGGCATACAAGTACTCCGAGGGTGCGCGGAAACATGGCGAAGCTGAACTCAAGAGTGTCTTTGCGCGCGCTGGCTGGGAGGTGACACCAGAGGAACATCTCGCCTACATTTTTCAACATACGGATAACTGGGTGCGTGACCCAGGGCCAAAAGGCGCCCCAACACCCCTGCGCGATCAGTTTGACACCAAGACAGGCACGCATATTATCCGGCTCGAGAGTGAGCGCGAGAACCTCAAAGGTTACTCTCTTTTCTACTATGAGGATGGAGAGATTAGCTGGCACAAGGATCACCTGAATGACGATATCAAAAGCTCGCCGCCTGGTTACTCGAACACCGACTGGGACAACTACGGCTTTCGCTCATCGTATGACCTGCTGATCGAGCGCTTGACCTTGACTGGATCGCTCGACAGCTGGTCGGAGGGCGGTAAAACCGCCAATATTCTCGAATCAACCAACCGACGCGTCTGGGGTTACAACGGGCGGTTTTTCACCACTGCGCCCTATGCTGGCGCCCGCTATGATTTTGATCTCGGCCACGACTGGACACTCACGCCCTCGGTAGGCTCGCGCTATTATTTTAGCTCTGAGTTTGATGACGAAACCGCGCCCTGCGCGGCATTGACCTTGGAGCGGGGGGGCTTGCAGCTGTTTGTCTCCCACGCGCGGGGCATGCACTACCCCGGCATCTACATACGCGGAACCTCGCCTGCCACATGGCAGTCGCTGGAGGCAGAGACGCTGGATACCACGGAAGCAGGGGCGCATCTCGAGGTTGGCGAGCTGGCAGCTGTGCATGCAACTGTTTTCCATACCGAGGTGGAGAACCGTATGGATGCCACCAGCGCGGGTTATCTCAACACTGGCAGCATGCGGGCTAATGGAGCGGAGCTATCCCTGCATCTCTATCCGCATGAAGATCTGACTCTCTTTGCAGGCGGGACCTACACCCATCCCGATACTGAGCTGGTTTCACGTTTACCTGATTTGACCTCCACCGTGGGCGCCTCCTATCAGCTGGCCCGGTATGTACGCTGGGACCTGGATGCTGAGTATGTCGCCAGCCAGTATGCTCACAGTATGCGCAGCGCCAATCCCGATCTGCACCGGCTGGAGAGCTATTTTGTTTTTAACACGCGTCTCGCGTTTGACCTGCAGGCCCTTTCGCAGCTGAATGGCGAGTTGTATATCGCGGCGGAGAACTTCACGAATCAGCACTACGAGTATTTTCCAGGGTACCCGATGCCCGGAGTTATGTGGTACACTGGCATGAAATTAAAGTTTTAAAGGGAGTGTATATGAAACCGCGCGATTTGGCGTATTGTGGAATATTCGGCGCGGCGGCCTTGCTGTTGCCAGTGATCTTCCATGTGCTGCACCTGGGCCATGTCTTTATGCCCATGTATCTTCCGCTGGTGACACTGGCTTTTTTAGTGCGCTCTGGTGCTGCCGCGCTGACAGCACTGGTGGTGCCGATCCTCTCCGGGGTTGTGACAGGGATGCCACCTTTTATGCCGCCGATCGCCTTGACCATGGCCTTGGAGTTAGCGTTGATGGTGCTCTTGATTGGAGCACTACGCAAGATCTTCCCCGCCCTGCCCACATGGATTGCTCTGGTATTAACGCTGGTTGTAGGGCGAGTTGTCAGCGCGGGGCTTCTGTACGGAGCGGCGCGTGTGATGGAGTTGCCAGCCGGGTTTGTGGCGGGCATTTCGCTGATCAGCGGCTGGCCCGGGTTGGTGCTCATGCTGGTGGTGATCCCCCAGATTGTGCGTTTAGGAGCAAATCAAAGCGAGGAAAAGCAATGAGTGTTGAACAACAGATTGATGGCAGGATTGTGTTTTTTAACTCAATCGCGGATGCGTGGGATAGCTGGCACGATCTGCCGCTGCTGGAGGCGAGATTGCAAGTTGATTTTGATGCGCTCGGTATTCAGCGGGGTGAGTGCGTACTGGATATCGGATGCGGTACAGGCAACCTCACCAAAGCTCTGCTGAGCCGGCTTGACAGTGCCGGGCGCGTGATTGCAGTTGATATCTCACCCGTGATGCTGGAGCGCGCACAGGGTAAAATCAACGACCCACGCGTCTGCTGGTTGCAGGCGGCAGCCCACCAACTTCCCCTTGCGGACGGCTCCTGCGGCCGCATCATCTGCTTTTCCGCCTGGCCGCACTTTGAAGATCCAGTGGCTGTGTTGGCCGAGTTTGCCCGCGTGTTGCGAGCGGATGGATTCGTTCATATCTTGCACTATATTTCCCGTGCGGAGGTCAACCAGATTCATAGCGAGGCGCACCCCTCGGTACACGCAGACTTGCTGGGCCCAGCTAGCGAGGTGGCGGTGCTGTTTGAACGCAACGGCTTTGAGGTTCTGAGTGTGGTTGATGATGCGAGCTGTTATGCGCTGAACGCCCGCAAGAGACACTGTTTATGATCACGTTTACAGAGGCATGGGGTGGGGGGGATGGTTGCGTGGGACGGCTGACCCCTGCCACGCGTCTGATTTGCGGCGCGCTCGTGCTCGCGAGCTGCGCCACCGCGTCACTAAAGGGTTTTTACGGCATTGTCCTTTTAATATTGGTCCTGGCAGGCTGGATAGCAGGGTGTGGTTTGCCGCTACGCCGTCTGGGCTATCTCCTGGGTTTCGCGGCTTGCCTCTTTCTGCCATTGCTGTTGCTTGTGCCAGTGGCAAGCTTGCAAGGGGGTACTGCCTCTGCGTCCACTACGCTACACGCCGCGCTGGGCGTTGGCGTACGTGGAACCCTCTGCTTATTGGTCTGTGGGGCGACCTTCGCGGCGCTACAGCCCGCTGAACTCAGGCAGGGCCTCGCTGCCCTGCCGCTGCCAGGCGCAATGGCGGCGTTGATACTGCAGGTTGTTCATCAAAGCACCCTGCTGGCAGAGGATTCAAGATGCATGGTGATGGCCCTAAGGGTGCGCGGTGTGACCTCAGCCTCGCTTATTGCTCGGCTTCGTTGTCTCTTTGCCCTGCCAGTGCTTTGGCTGCTGCACCTGGTGCTGCGGGCCGAACGGGTCAGCGCTGCCATGGAGGTGCGCGGTTTTGATGGTGTGCTGCGTGGAGAGCCTTTGACAGCTGCGTCGGCTTGGGACAGATGCGCGGTGACATTGGCATTGCTGGTGTTCGGGGTAACTTTCGCCTTACGATTGGGGGCAGCATGAGTGACATACTGGTTTATCGCGATGTGTCGGTCTTTTACCGGAGCGGCAACGTTGCGGCCCTGCGGGAGGTATCGTTAAAGATCGGCCAAGGGGAGCGGGTGGCTTTAATGGGGCTCAACGGCTCGGGCAAGACCACCTTACTCTCCGCTACTGCTGGCTTGCTGCGGTTTTCTGGCGAGATCCACGTTTGCGGCCTAATGCTGTCGCATGCGACAGAGCGCGCGGTGCGCGACAAGCTCGGGTTTTTGTTTGGTGTGCCTGACCACCAGATCCTCTTTCCCAATGTTCTGGATGATGTTGCTTTTTCGTTGGAGCGGCGCGGGGTGCGTCGCGCATGTGCACGGGAGAGAGCGACTATGATCCTCACCACGCTGGGGATTGGCGCACTGGCCGAGTGCTCGCCGCATCACCTCTCGCAAGGCCAGCGCCAGCGAGTCGCGCTGGCGGGAGCACTGCTCTCTGAGCCGCCGCTGTTGCTACTGGATGAGCCATCCGCCTCGCTGGATCCGGTTGGGAAAGAGGAGCTTGCCACACTGCTCGATAAGCAGACAGCGACAATGCTGATCGCGACGCATGACCTCGCATTTGCTACCCGCGTCTGCTATCGCTTTGTGATTCTCGATGGGGGGGCTGTGATTGAAGACAGCTTTGACCCAACGGTAGTTGCGCACTACGAGAGTTCACAGATCGCTGCTGTCAAGCGCAAATAAAACTTATTGTCAATTCACCACGCTGATATAATGCAAAACTGATAATACAAAAAAATTAGTGTCAGGCATTAAAAAAGGCGTGAATTGCTCTGACAGAGTGTGTTTTAAAAGGAAGGCAGAGGGATGAAATTACGATATTCAAGTGTTTTTATGATCTGGATGGCGGTATTGAATTTGTATGCGATTGATGAGGTGCAGTGGCGCAATGTCGGTCCGGGGGGCGGTGGATGGATTCAATCTATGCTGGCCAGTCGGCATGGAGGTGAAAGATTTTACGTGGGATGTGACGTGGGTGGCTTTTACCGGTCTGATGATGGGGGCTACTCTTATAAAATATATAATACAGGTTTTAAAGACTACTTTATTGAGTGCCTGGCAGAACATCCTTCTAATCCGGACATTATATATGCGGGGGCCAAAAGCGGGGTTTACAAAAGTATTGATGGCGGACGGCATTGGAGCTGGAATCGTAAGGGCTTTCCTACGATCAGCAAATATTCATTCTCCGCAATGGTGAGTAAGATTGTTATTGATCAGCAGAATCCTGAAGTTGTCTATGCGGCAATCGGTCAGCCACGTGCAGAGCGGGGCGGGCAGGGGGCAATCTATAAATCCCAAGACGGTGGTGAGTTATGGCAACAGATTGTGCAGGCGGGACAACTGGCGTCGGACCTTAATATTTTGGATCTGGCAGTCAATCCCCTCAATGCAAAGTATATGTTGATCTCTACATCGGAGGGAGTTTTTGCCAGTGCGGATGGAGGGGTGGCATGGTGTGCTTCTAATGAAGGGTTGCCAGCGCATCACCGTACACGTCGGCTGGCGCAGTCTCTAACAAACCCTGAGATTGTTTATGTTTCACTAAAAGGAAAAGCCGGGGAGCAGCCTTGGCAGGCCGGGGTCTACCGTTCAGAAAATGGCGGGCGCACCTGGCAGCCGCGCGTTAAGGGGCTTCGGCAGCAGAGTGGCAAGCCTGGCACGAGTGATATGCTGTGCTCATGGACTGACAGGTTGGTGGTCCACCCGAAGAACCCTGATATTGTTTATGCTGGCGGTGCAACTTGGTGGGATGCCACAGTTTACAAAACAACCGATGGTGGGTTGAACTGGGAAAGGATATTTGCGTTTGGCGAGAAGGGTAATGCGGAAAAGGCATGGATTAAAATGTGGGGGCCCAGTGTAAAGTGCTTTACGATTTCACCGGGGTCTCCGGAAACTGTTTATTTCGGCACCTCCGGCTATATCTACCGAACAGATGACGGCGGTAAAACATGGCAACAGCGTTACACCCGTGAGCGGAAAGACGGTTTGATCAGCAGCAGCGGTCTGGAGGTGACCTGCCTGCACACAGTGGTGCCCCATCCGCATGTGAAAGACAGGGTTTTCTTTGGGTTTTATGATATTGGCCTGTTGATTTCACAGGATGGCGGAGTCTCCTTTCAACGCTGCATGGAAGGTGTGCCAAAAGCACACGAGAATTCGTGCATGACTGTGGCCGTTTCCGAGGATGATACTGAACGTGTGTGGGCTGGATTCGGCCAGTGGGCTTCCAACAGTGGCGGCATCTGTGAGAGCCGGGATGGGGGATCTACATGGAAACCTCTGGGCGGTGAATCAAGAGGCATGCCTGATGCCCGTCCGCAGTGTTTGGTGGCGATGAAAGATTCAGCGCAGGGAGAACATCATTTGTTTTATCTGGCATCAGAAAAGGGAATCTTCCGAAGTGATAACAATGGTGTCACATGGTCGGCCTGTAATACGGGATTGCCCGTTGAGCGCATAACTTGTTTTGCTTGTGACAAAGAGCGTCCGGGATGTTTTTTTGCGGGCGTGAGTTCCAGAGAAGAGGTTTCAGGTGCGGTATATCGGAGTGAAGATGGATGCAGAACATGGCAGCAGGTTGATACATCCGCTGTGCGCCTGGCTAATATCCGGCAGATTGAGGCAAAGAATGGCCGTGTATATCTGACCACCCGCAGCGTAATGGTTGGCAAAAGTTATTATATAGGTGGTGTGTTTCGCAGTAATGATGAAGGCTGGAAGCAGGTATATACCAACCGTTTCTGTGACGCGCTGGCGATTGATGCGCATAATTCTGATCGTGTTTTCGTTGGCCTGAATGATCATCCATACCATGACTGTTCCACTGGTGGAGGAGTTATTATGAGCGATGATGGCGGCGAAAGCTGGCATTCTTTGTCAAATGAAACCTTAACCTGCAAACAGATTACATGGATTGCCCAAGATAGTTTTGATGCGGCGCGATTCTGGCTAGGAACTGGTGGTAATGCTGCTTTTACCGGCGTGATTGTTAAGTGAATTTGTGGGCACGTGTCCTCACGTGGTGATGCGCCGGTTCCGCCAGTAAATCGCGCTCTTGCAACCCTTTCAACCTGTCTTCACGTTTCAAACGCGTAGCATCTATTACTAAAGTAGCGGGCTCTTCACACGTTTTCAATTCAGCCCGCACATTGCACAAGCTTATTTGGTTGCACGAATAGCTGCTTTAGGTGAGTATTCCTTTTGATCCGCGTTCGCTCTCTTTCCACCAGCTGGGTTCTTTAGTGACAATCCTTGCGATATCTTTAGTTGTCATTTGAATGCCACGGGCAGCTACCCCTTTGATGCGTACCTCTGCGAGCGGTGCGAACACCTGCTGGTGGATCTGTTGGTGCTTGGCCGGTTTATATTTGACAAATATGCTCTCCGGGGCTCCCTCTTGAAACAACAGGATCTTACTTTTTTCCGGTGCCAGCCGGTAGTCTTTGTGTTGAATAGCGCCGCCGAAAGCAAAGCGTTTGATATAGGTGAAACCATACTCAGGCTCACGGTAAACTGCGGTGAACTCCTTGGCTTTATCAAAAATCTGGCAGTAAATCCAGTTGCTGTCAACAAACAGCTTGTCTGGTGGCGGCAGCATTTTATAACTGCCATCCTCCCACACAACAATGATTTTATCAAGGGATGAGCACTGGAAAAGTTCGTCGCCGGTCTTAAGCTCAGTTCCGATGTATCCGTTTGCTCGGTCGATTTTCAGCGAGAGTTCGCTGGCCGTCAGCTTACGCACCTCAACCTGCTTGAAGCCGCTGTCCACGGCTTCAGTGAGGCGGGGATAGTGAGCTCTATATTTTTTGATCAGATTATTCAAATATTGGGTTGTGTAGCGTTTGAGCTGGTTGAGGCTGCCTTTTACTGTCGCCTCTTCCTCAAGGATATTTTCAATCTCCTGCCGACTTTTGTTGATGTCATAGCGCGAGATACGACGGATTTTGATCTGCAGCAGCCGGTCAACGTCGTCCAGCGTGATCGCCCTGCGTAAACGATTCAGGAAGGGCTCGAACCCGCTGACCACAGCCTTTTGAACTTCCTCCCAGGTGACTTTTTCCTCAATGCGCTGATAGATGCGCTCCTCAATGAAGATTTGCTCGAGTGTTTTGCTATGGAACAGGTCATCCAGCTCATTCAGACGCAGTTCAAGTTCGCGTTTTAAGAGATCCATCAACAGCTCAGTGCAGGCCTTCAGGATCTCCGAGGTGGTCATTTCCACCGGTCTGTTTCTGTAGAGCACCACTGGCCTGGTGGAGACTGAGCTTTCGCAGGAGGTGAAAGCGTACAGCATTTGAGTGGCGCGTTCCTGAGATGTTCCGCTCGCCAACACCAGCTCTATCTCAACTTTCTCGGCTGTGTAGTCGTTGATCTGTTTGACGGCGAGCTTCTTTTTTCGGATCGCCTCTTCAATATTGTTGATTAGTGTCTCGGTGGTTTGCCCAAAGGGGAGCTGAGTGATAACCAGTTTATTTTTATCACGGGCTGCGATGGTGGCTCGGACCTTGATCTTGCCCATGCCGTCCGCATACTCCGCGACATCCATTTTGCCGCCGGTTGGAAAATCGGGCAGTACCTGAAAGGGCTTTTGCCGGATGATGTTGATCTGCGCCTCTAGCAATTCGATAAAGTTATGCGGCATAATATAAGTCGAGAGGCCGACGGCAATACCCTCCGCCCCCAGCATCAGCAGTAGTGGTATTTTGCAGGGCAGCAGGACCGGCTCTTGATTACGCCCGTCATAACTGGGGATATAGGTAGTGATTTTCTGGTTGAAGAGCTGGGTGCGGGCCAGATCAGTTAGGCGGCACTCAATGTAGCGCGAGGCAGCCGCCCGGTCGCCTGTGTGGATACTGCCGAAGTTTCCTTGACCTTCGATCAGATAGCGCTTGTTGGTCAGGTTGACGATTGCATCCGCGATTGAGGCATCGCCATGCGGATGATACTGCATGGTGTGGCCTACCACGTTGGCGACCTTGATAAAACGCCCGTCGTCCTTCTCCTTGAGCGCGTGCATGATCCGGCGCTGCACTGGCTTGAAGCCATCCTCAACGGTTGGTATTGCCCGGTTGCAGATTGTGTAAGATGCGAACTGCAAAAAGTTCTGATCCATCAGCTCACGCAAGGGGCCTGAGCCACCCTGTTCATAGTGCAGCGCGTTGGAGCTGTTCAGCTCTTCGCTCTCCTCGTTTTCGTCCGCGCCCTCATCTGCCTCTACCTCCTCCTCTTCACCTTGCAGTGTCTCGCTGTTGCTGAAAAGATCCATGTTTTCAAAAAGGCTTGGCGGCTCGTTCGTATTGGCAGAGGAGGGGGTTTTGTTTTCTGGTTTTTTGCTCAAGACAAAGACTCCTCGGTAACCACAAGATTTTTCATGATGTATTCACGGCGGTCAGGGGTGTTGCGACCCATATAAAAGCTGATCGTCTCATCCAGCGCGTGATCCTGGCTGGAGTCCACGGGTGTGAGCCGCATGTTTTTTCCGACAAAGGCTTTAAACTCAGCTGGGGAGATCTCGCCGAGCCCTTTAAAGCGGGTGATCTCCGGGTTTTTGCCGCATTTCTCCATAGCCTTAACTCGCTCCTCATCGCTGTAGCAATAGTGCGTCTCTTTTTTGTTGCGCACACGGAAGAGCGGGGTTTCCAAAATATAGAGGTGTCCCTCTTGAATGACCCGTTTAAAGAAACGGGCAAACAGGGTGATCAGCAGGTTACGGATATGCAGACCGTCAACATCGGCGTCGGTCGCGAGGATCACCTTCTGGTAGCGCAGGTGGTCAACCGAGTCTTCGATGTTCAGGCTGCGCATCAGATTGTAGATCTCAACGTTCTTGTAGATGGCATCACGTTTCAGATCGCAGACGTTGAGGGGCTTACCCTTGAGCATGAAAACCGCCTGGGTGCCGACATCGCGGCACTGTATGATGGAGCCGCCAGCCGACTGACCCTCGGTGATAAAGACCATGGTGTCAAGGCCCCTGCCCTTTTCCTTGTTTAAGTGGTGCTTACAGTCTTTGAGCTGAGGGATACGGAGCGTTGTTTTGCGGGCCAGATCACGTGCGAGTTTTTTGACTGTATTCAACTCTGCGCGCAACTTGCTGGTTTCCTCAATCTTCTCAATTAGTTTGTCTGCTTCAATTGGTTCGCGGTGCAGCATCTCTTCGGTGACCCGTTTAACCTCTGCCACCAGCTCAGAGCGTATCTCCTGATTGCCAAGTCGGTTTTTGGTCTGTGATTCAAATATCGGCTCTTTCAACCGGATGGCGATCGCGCCGATAATCCCCTCTCGCACATCATCACCGGAAAACTTCTTTTTGCTGTATTCGTTGACCCCTTTCAACAGCCCCTCTTTAAAAGCAGAGAGGTGGGTGCCGCCATTATTGGTGAACTGTCCATTTACAAATGAATAATACTCCTCGCTGAAACGGTTCGTGTGCGTGAAAACCAGCTCCAGGGTTTTAGAGCGGTAATGAAAAGGTGGGTAGAGTTTTTCGAACTTAGCCTCATCGTGAATCAGATCCAACAGTCCGTTCTTGGAGATAATCTGTTTGCCGTTGAAATCAAGGGTCAAGCCGGCGTTGAGGTAGGCGTACATGCGCAGACGACGCAGAATGTGCTCCTCGCGATAGTTGTATTTTTTGAAAATATCGCTGTCCGCGACAAAACGGACAAAGGTGCCATTGCGCTCGTTTTTGGCGCAACGGCCGCGCTTTTGTGAGATCAGTTGGCCTTTGTTGAAAAAGGCTTCGGAGTAACTGTTGTCGCGGAACGACCGCACCTCGAAATCAGTGGAGAGCGCATTGACCGCTTTGGTGCCCACGCCATTCATGCCAACGGAGAACTGGAAAGCATCATCATTGAATTTGCCGCCAGTGTTGATTTCGGAGACGCACTCAACCACCTTTCCGAGCGGGATACCCCGCCCGTAATCTCGGATTTTGACCTCACCGCTGTTGTAATCCAACTGGATGTCGATCCGTTTGCCAAAGCCCATGATAAACTCATCGACCGCGTTGTCCAGCACCTCTTTCAGCAGGATGTAAATGCCGTCTTCATACTGCGAGCCGTCGCTGGTTCGTCCTATGTACATGCCAGTCCGTTGCCGGATGTGCTCAATCGCGGAGAGGGTCAGAATATGTTTGTCGTCGTAGGTGTTGTTTGCCATAACTGGTTAATAAGAGCAGGTGAGAGTGTTTGGGAAAACAATCTGGCATATAGCAGCAAATTTCTTGATGGAATTGCCGCTGTTTTAGATTGCCGGCGTTGGCAGGAGTTTCATTGGTCTGGAGCCGCAGCACCAGCTTCGAATCTGCGAATGCGCTTGATAACTACCGGAGTGGTGGGGACATCTTTAAAATGACCCGCGCTGCCAGTGGAAGTTTTCGCGATTTTATCAACCACGTCCATGCCCTCCAGGACTTTGCCAAAAACGCAGTAGCCCCAGCCTGTGTCAGTTTTGGACTTATGGTCCAGATGACCAGTATTGCGGTCTTGTAGATTGATGAAAAACTGCGCGGTCGCGCTATCAACAATCCCGGTGCGGGCCATTGCCAGTGTTCCGCGTGTGTTGTGCAAACCATTGTCAGCCTCATTCTTGACCGGCTTATCGGTGGTTTTCTGAACCATCTCTTTGGTAAAGCCGCCGCCTTGAATCATAAAGCCGTTGATCACGCGGTGAAAGATAGTCTCGTCATAGAACTTTTTGTCAATATACTGCAGGATATTGCTGACGGTCATGGGGGCTTTATCCTCAAACAGCTCGGCTTTAACATTGCCCAGGGTTGTTTCAATCATAATCTGCACGGTTTTTGGCTCCTTTAGCGCTTGCGCATCAAGTGGTATAGTTTTCTGCCGCAGGTCGTCAGCCGCAGTCACGGCCAGCCCTGTTCCCAATAATAAAACAATCAATGTGTTTCGCATTTTAGTCCCCCATAAAAAATGAATGCACATATTATAATATTTTTCAGCAAAAAAATCCAGAGCAAATATCAGGGGAATAAAAGCTCAAGTTTAGCGGTTGACATTTCAAAAACAATTCGGTATTATATTTACTTTTCTTACCTATAATGGGTGAATTGTATCCTGAAGATGCGTTTCCCCTTCTTTAAAACAAGTTTTTTCAATGTTTGAACAAATTTGGTAAATGCTTTTAAGGGGTGTTTAAATGGCTAAACGTGTTGCGAAATCGAATAAAGAGACAAAACCAGCGCAGAAGAGAGCAACCAAGAGTAAGGTAAAGCCTAAGAAGGCGCTTAATTCGAACAAAAACGAGGATGATCTCAGTCCAGATCTGGACTTGATTCTGGATGAAGATCTGGATAATGACGATGAAGAGAGTTTCAAGAAAAAAAAGTCCGGTGAAGTTGATGATGGTGAAAAAGGCCCCGGGGATGAAGAGTTGACGGATGATGAAGAGGTCGAGGAAATCAATGTTGATAATGTTGATATTGTGCTGAAAGACGTACTGGCAGCGGAAAAAGATGACAATGACGATGAGGATGAAATCGATGAGCACTTGATTCACGACAATATTGAGCAGCATTATGAGGGCAGTGGCGTTGAAATAAACACCAAGCGGCGTGATGACATTACATTTGATGAGATGCAGTATGACGGATATTCGCTTGAATATGCCTCCGGTTTGACTATGGAGGAGGAGCGTGCCGCCGCTAACGCTGAACGCGAGGAACGCCGCGAACGGATCAAAACTTTGATCAAGCAAGCTGAGTCACAGGGCGGCTATCTCACATATGACGATATCAATGAAATGCTGCCCAGCGCAGTTGTTAAAGATACTGATATCGAGTCCTGCCTCATTATCCTGCGCGGCATGGATGTTGAGATTATCGACAGCTCGGAGGTCGAGCGTTTTCAACAGGAGCATGCGCAGGGTGACAAACGTAACCGCAGTTCACGGATGGACTTTTTTGATGATCCCATTCGCATGTACCTGCATCAGATGGGACAGGTTCCGTTGCTTTCACGCGAGCAGGAGGTTGAAATTTGCAAGCGGATTGAGAAGGCGGAGAGTCAGGAACGCGATTTATTCAATCAGTTTGGATTTGCACCGCGCTTCTATCTGGAGTTGATAGACCGCCTCGAAACCGGAATGGAGCGCTTTGACCGGGTTGTCAACGATAAATTTACCGACAGCCGTGATATCTATATGGAGGGTGTCGGTAAGAAGAAAAAAGATCTTCACAATGTCCAAAATAAAGTACTCAAGGCCTATGACGGTGTGATTGAAGCTGCTGGCACTGACAGCACTAAGCTGAAACGGCGTGAGAAGGCGTTGGATAAAGCGCGTGATGACCTGATGGCTGTCTTTCAAGGCCTTAACTTTAAACAGAAAGTACTTGAAAATCTTTGCACGGAAGCGGATGAGAAAATTTACAAGCCATATAAAAACCTGTTGCTTGAACGTGATCGGCTGACAAAGGGGCGCCAGACCAAGAAACGCGATCAATCATTAGCGGACATTGCAAGCAGAGTGGCAACCACCGAAAAGGAGTTCGGCATGAGTTCCGACGACTTCATGTTGAACTTTGAATCATTGCGGGAGGTGATGAAATCAGGACAGAATGCCAGAACCGAGATGGTCGAGGCTAATCTGCGCCTGGTGATCAGCATTGTTAAAAAATACATGAACCGAGGGCTCTCCTTCCTTGATCTGATCCAGGAAGGCAATACTGGCCTGATGAAAGCCGTGGAAAAATTTGAATATCGGCGTGGCTATAAATTCAGCACTTATGCCACCTGGTGGATCCGGCAGGCCGCGACGCGTGCGATTGCTGATCAGGCCCGCACAATTCGTATCCCAGTTCACATGATTGAGACTATCAACAAACTGCTGCGGATTCAAAAGAAACTTGTGCAGGAACTGGGGCGCGAACCTTTGCCGGAGGAAGCCGCCGAGGAGATGGATATCCCCGTGGACCGCGTACGCGCCGTGTACCGTATGGCTCAGCATCCCATTTCGCTGCAGAGCCCTGTGGGCGATGGCGATGATGCGCATTTTGGGGATTTCATTGAGGATAAAAGCGCGGACAACCCTTCAGAAATGACCGCTTACAGCATGTTGAAGGAGCGCTTGCAGGATGTGCTGACAACCCTGACTGATCGTGAGCGTCAGGTGCTGGATTATCGATTCGGTTTGACCGATGGATACTCCCGCACCTTGGAAGAGGTTGGAAAGCAGTTTAATGTGACGCGCGAGCGCATACGCCAGATTGAAGCAAAGGCATTGCGCAAGTTGCGTCATCCCACACGAAAGCGCAAGCTGGAGGGATTCCTTGAAACGCGCTGATGTATTGTCGCGGCATCGTGTATGACAGGTGCCGGACGTCAAGCCTTTTCACCAAATCGTTGCGTGAAGTGAGGTGCAGTGCGAACTTTCAGCAGTTTTGTGTGTTAACCATCGAAGAGCGAGGAGAGTTCATTTGAACTTCAATGAGATTATTACCGCCCCCTGGTTTATCGGGGTAGGTTCCGGCGTGGCAGGTTTTCTGGCCGGATTGTTAGTGTCCAGGTGGGGCGGGGGTGACTCCGTTTTCCATAGTAGCGGAGATTGTGTCGAATTATACGTTGGCAATCTCAGTTACGACATGACCGAAGCCCAGATGCGCAAAGAATTTGAGCGCTTCGGAACTGTTAAATCAGCCCGTATCATTACGCATAGATTCAACCACAGATCCAAGGGATTTGGGTTCGTTGAAATGCCGGTGCGCGTCGAAGCGGAAGCTGCCATTAAAGCAACAAATGGACAAGATTTCTTGGGCCGCAAGTTGCGTGTTAATGAGGCTAAGAATAAGTCCCGCGAATAGCCGGAACGCAACTCAAATGTGAGCGTCCCTTTACCGGGACGCTTTTTAATTATGCAGTGGACTTTAGGGATTTTTTGAGCAAATGGCGATTATTGAGAGTATTAAGGAGAGTGTCAAGGTTGATGACTTTGCGGAACCGGGAGCTTTTAATAAATGGATGACGGGCGCAATTGCGGTTGCAGTTCTGTTTTGCGCTGCCAGTCTGTTTTTTTTTGCTCTCTTTCGAGGGGCGGATCAGCGGTCTCTCAGCTAAAAACAAAGATGATCAAAACACGCCCACCAACCAGTTCGCCGCCGCCGACGCACCTGAGCTCTTAAAGCCAGTTCGCCCTGCGCCGGTATCGTTTCCCGCCAACTCCAATCTGCCAACAGGTCGGGAGTCACTCACCAGCGGGGCGATTGATCTCAAGCGCTTTAACCCCCAAAAAGAGTTGATTCGCTTCCATGATCCGCGCGTCTGGTTCGAGAGCGATCACAACAAAAGTGAGACAGAAAATGATCACATCATCCATCGGGCAGTCGAAATTCCACTCAAACGTCTGGTTAATCTGGTTGAGCAAAAAGGGGGCAAGTTGAAAATACGGGAAGCCTATCGCGAACGTTCAAATCAAAGGTCGTTCCATCTGGAAAATTCGCTGCATCGTGAAGGGCGGGCACTGCGCTTGATCAGCGATAATTTGGATTTAAGTGAACTGGCCAAGCTCGCGTGGCAGGCTGGTTTTGACTATGTGCTTTACGAGGTTCCCGCCAGTGGCGGGGCGCATATTCACTGCTCAGTCAAAAGGCTGCCGGCAAAGTGAACTGGAGTATGCTGATGAAAAAAATATTACTGACCTGTGTCTGGATGCTGATTCGCTTTTTGTGCCGTATCAAGGGGTTGCGTTGTCAGCGGCCATACCTGTTTTTGGCGGGTGAAGGTCTGGGATGCCAAAGGCAAACCCGGTGATTGGTCGCAGGTGCTGGCTTTTAAAATGAGCGATGCGCCCGGTGCTGATACGGTGATCGGGCACGAGCTTAAACAGAGTCAGGCGGTTGTGGAAAACAGTGTTCTGGTGATTGAAAATATGAGTTCAGGCCCTCATGAGATTGTTTGGGCAACGGAGTCGGCACTGTGCGAATTAAACGAGAAAAAGCCTCTGATCAAGCGTTGCGTGAGTGGCTTATTATCCAGGCTGCCCTTCTTATAGGCACCCTGCTTTTAACCACTCTTCACTTCTGCGGGGTACATGTGTGTCTGCTGAAACGGCTCACCGGATATCCCTGTCTGCTGTGCGGCGGCACACGTGCCGCAGTCCTGCTCTTACAGGGCAGGCTGGCCGCCGCTTTTGCGCTGCAGCCGCTCGCAACCTTGGCAATGATCTTAGGTGTGCCGGCTGCTATAGCTTTTTTTTATCTCCTTTTTCATAAGCGAGAGGTGATTCACGTTTCGCTTTCTCGCCGGGAAAAACAGCTTTGTCTGGCCTTTGCGCTGGTTTTAGCACTCTTAAACTGGATCTATCTGTTGCAGACACCTTCACCGGCGCGATTAAAGTCGTGGCAGATACCCTTGATCTGGGATGCGCCTAACCTTGACCTTGATCTCGATACCGACCCTGACCCTGGAATCTATCCCGACGGCACCGAATTGAAATTATAGATTCCCTAAAAGTTAAATGTGGCAATCATACGGGCGATTGGTTATCATTTAAGTGATTTTTTTTGAATACTAAGATAGGTAATTTATGTCCGACACGTCGAACGCATTCGCAACCATGATATTGAAGAGGACTGGGCTTTTCACCGATTTTCAGATCTCTCAGATTTTAACTGCTGAGGCTGCTGAAGGTTCCGGTATCGTGGGCACGGTGATCCGTCTGGGCATGGTCCGCGAAGATGAGTTCCTGAAAAAGGCCGGCGAGGTGCTGGGTTTCACCTACACTGAGATTAAGGATATTCGCCCCACCGATGAGGCGATTACCAGCTTGCCGGCGCGTGCGGTCTATCAATATCATGCTCTGCCCATCAGTGTGGAGAACGGCGTTTTGAATGTGGTGGCCAGCGACCCGTTCAATACCAGCATGGTCGATGGCTTGCGGCTGGCCGCTAAATGTCCAGTGGAAGTTTCGCTGAGCGCCCATGAGGAGATCGACAAAGCGATCCGCAAATACTACGGTGTGGGCGCGGACGCGATCGAGAAGATGATCGAGGATGACCGCTACTCAGTGGATACGGATATGGACTCGATCTCCAAGATCGATGTCAATGAGATGGGCGCTGAGGCCTCGATTGTGCGCTTTGTGAATCAGATCATTGCCGAGGCGGATCGCCAGGGCGCGACGGATATTCATGTCGAGCCCATGGATGCCGAACTGCGTATCCGCTATCGGATTGACGGCATGTTGCACAAAGTGGATGTTCCGCCGCAGCTTAACCGGCTTAAGGCCGCGATTATCTCCCGTATCAAGGTCATGGCGAATCTGGATATCGCTGAGAAGCGTCTGCCCATGGATGGGCGTATCGGCATCCGGCTCAATAACGATGACATAGACATTCGTGTTTCAACTATGCCGACTGCTTTTGGCGAGTCGATCTCGCTGCGTCTGCTGCAAAAAGCCGGCAACTTTGTGAAGCTGGAGGATCTGGGCTTTAATGCTCAGGATTATAACAGTGTAATCAAACTGATCAACCGGCCAAATGGGATTTTTTTAGTGACTGGCCCGACAGGATCAGGTAAGTCAACCTCGCTCTACGCCTTTTTGAATGAGATCAACAAGATGCAGGTGCGCATCCTGACCGCCGAGGACCCGATCGAGTATGAGATGGCCGGTATTAACCAGGTGCTGGTGCGCCCTGATATTGGGCTGACCTTTGCGCGGGCTTTGCGCGCCTTCCTGCGGCAGGATCCTGACATTATCATGGTGGGTGAAATTCGCGATGGCGAGACCGCTGAGATTGCGATCAACGCCTCGCTCACCGGCCATCTGGTGTTCAGCACTCTGCATACCAATGACGCGGCGGGCGCATTCGCCCGTCTGATTGACATGGGAGCTGAGCCGTTTCTGGTGGCTTCAGCCGTGGCTGGCGTGATGGCGCAGCGTCTGGTGCGCCGCTTGTGTCCAGATTGCCGGAAGGAGGTGCCGCTGGATATGAAGTGGTATGACCTGGAGTATGAGCCGCAGTCACAGGTTGTCTGGAACGCCAATGGATGCGAGCTGTGTACTGGCACTGGGTATCGGGGCCGCCGGGGGTTGTTTGAGCTGCTGGTGGTCACCGAGGAGATTGAGTCGCAGATCATCGCGCGCAAATCCTCCACGGATATCCGGATGCAGGCCGCCGCGCAGGGGATGAGGCGCTTGCGTGAGGATGGGTGGGTGAAAATCTTCAATGGCATGACATCCATTCAGGAGGTCATGCGTGTGACCGAGGATTGCAAGTAGTGGCTGTTGAGAGTGAAGAGTTGAGAGTGAAGAGTTGAGAGTGAAGAGTTGAGAGTGAAGAGTGATGGAACGATTCCTGCGTAAGAGCTAGCAGCGTTGTTGGAGAGATATGCCGAATTTTAATTATAGGGCCAGAAGCAAAGATGGTAAAAAGAGCGAGGGCAGCGTCAGCGCCTCGGATCGGCGCAGTGCTTTGGCTGAGATTGAGAAGCAAGGGCTGATCCCTATATCAGTCACAGAAAGCCTTAAAAAAAGGGGCTCTGGTGCTTCTAAGTCTTTCTGGAAGCTGCAGATCGGGGGTGCTAAACTCAAGATGAAAGCACTCGAGGTCTTGCTGTTCACCTCTGAGCTAAGTGACCTGCTGGAGGCGGGTATGACCCTGGGGGCGGCCCTGAACTGCCTCTCTAATCAGGGTGATGAGGAGGCCGCCTCGGGGCGGGTCGCGGCCGACCTGCGTGACAGAATTATGCGGGGAGAGCAACTTTCTGACGCTATGGCCGCCCACCCGGAGAGTTTCCCGCCACTTTATAGCAACATGATCCGCGCTGGTGAGGCCTCGGGTGCTATGATTGAGATTTTGCGCCGGCTGGTGGAGCATTATGAGCGCAGTGAGAGCATGCGCTCACGCATCAAGAGCGCCATGGCCTATCCCATGATTGTGCTGATCTTTGGCGTGGTCACGATTGCCTTCGCGATGGTCAAGGTGATACCGCAGTTCTCCAAGATTTTTGAGAGTCTCGGCGACTCGCTGCCGCTGCCGACGCAGATATTGGTCAGCTCGAGCGATTTTATGGTCAGATACGGAATTTTTGTACTGGGAGCGATTGTTTTTGGAGTTGTGCTCTTTCGGCGGCATATCAACACCACCGAGGGGCGGTTCTGGTGGGATGGCATCCGGCTCAGGGCGCCGCTGGTTAAAGGCATTATCGCGAGCGGAGCCTTCTCCAGCCTGGCGTACACCATGCGGACCCTGCTGGCGAATGGGGTTAATGTGCTGCATGCGCTGCGAATTGCGGAGGAGACCTGCGGCAACGCGGTGATCGCGGGGGCACTGCGCAACGCCCGCGAGCGTGTCACCGATGGAACGACTATCTCCGGGCCGCTGGCAGGGAGCAATGTTTTTCCGAAAATGATGACTGATATGATGTCTATCGGCGAGCAGTCCGGCGATATGCCGCGTTCCTTGAACAACATTGGCAAGCGCTATGAGCGCGAGATGGACCGCAACATAACCATTTTCACGAATGCGCTCGAGCCGCTGCTGATTGTCGGCATCGGCTCGATTGTGGGATTTGTGGCGATCAGTATTTTAATGGCGGTCTTTAAGGTGACATCCTCGCTCGGCGCGGGATAAGGGTGCCGCACGCCGCATGTGCGAGAAAAGATAGTGTAACTTGAAGATCAGCAGCATAGAAGTCGTGAAGTCGTGAAGTCGCCAAGTCGACCTCTTTCGCCCTTCGATACCGATTCCGACCCCGACTCCGACTTGCAGGCAATGCGAGCCGTAAGGAAAGCGCCTGCCAAGTGATTGGCAGGTCCAAGCTGTAGGGCGCGGGCCGTGAACGCGCCGGCAAAGTGACAGTATAGTGACATGCGAATCGAAGCTGTAGGGCGCAGGCCGTAACTGCGCCGGTAAAGCGACAGTTGTGTGCAATGCGAGCCGTAAGCTGCCAGGTGGCGCTCCATAAACGAGCCCTCCGGGGCTGTCAAGGCCCGCGGCTACAGTGCTGCGCAAGCGGCAAGGGACGAGCCAGACGGGTTATGAGCGGCAGCGGTGGACGATGATGTGCGACGATGTTGGTGGACGATTAAAAATCCACGCCCGTGAACATCGTCGACCAGTATCGTCGCCGCCATCGTCAACCGGAGGCATCGCCTCCCTGAGTTAGGATTAGGATAAGGAGAGAAGGAAAGATATGAGAATAAAAAATGATAGGGATGAGAACAGACGGAAGCTGCGGAGCGGTTTCACGTTGGTCGAACTGTTGATGGTTGTGACGATTCTTGGAATTTTGGCAGCCATTGTTGTGAAGAACTTCATGGGTCACGGCGAAGAGGCGCGTATCACGGCCACCCGCGCCAGCATCGCTGCCATTGACGAATCGATTCAGATTTTCGCTATGCGTCATAACGGCAAATTGCCGGATTCACTCGATGAGCTGACCGTGGGGACCGACGAGAAACCTCCACTGTTGAAGGAGGGCACTTTGGCGGACTCCTGGGGCGGTTCTTTCGGCTACACTAAAAAGGGAAAGCGCTTCACGATCACCTCGGCCGGCCCGGATGAGGAGATGGGTACTGAGGATGATATCACGAACTAAAGCGGCCTTCACCTTGGTTGAGTTGCTGATCGTTATCGTGATCCTTGGCGCGATGGCGGCGATAGTGGGTCACTCACTCTCCACAGGTTCGGATTACGCGCGGCTGCGAACAGCTACCCGCGGGGTGGTGCAACTCTCACGTTACACCAAAACAATGGCCCTGCTGCACCAGCGACCAGTGGATTTGGTCTTTTCATCGGACGGCAAATTAAGCGTTGAATCAGCCGCCAAGAGCGGTGAGGCGTTGGTTTCAGCGGCTGCTTTCAGGCGGATTGCAGTGGCGGATGAAGCCGCTCTTGAGCCTGAGGAGATTAAGACTCCGTCGGTCGTTGACGGTGAAGCCCCGGCTTCGGACGGTGGCAGATACAAGATGGCCGACCTTGAGATTGAGAGGGCATATGATAATATCACCTATCGCTTTGAGGGATACACCGACACCATGGAGAGCGGACGGAGTGGGCTGAGCCCCTCCTTGAAGGAATCGGTTGTCCGTGACGACTCGGATGACGCGGAGGTTCAAAGTTTTAGAATTCACTACAAGAGCAATGGCACCTGCAGGCCGCATCGAGTTAAGGTGATTGCCGGCGGAGATGGGGGGACATTTAATGTTATTGAGATCAATATGCTGGGCCGCGCCAAGGTGTTGACGGAGGATGAGCTATGAGACGCAGTGGATTTACCCTAATTGAGATTTTGTTTGCCACCATGATTCTCGCCTTTGGCTTGATTTCGCTCATGACCGGTGTCGGCCACTGCGCTGCCATGATGACCCTCTCCCGTGAGTATCAGCAGGCGCAGTATGTTTTTGGTTTGGGTGAACTTAAATACCCGGTGGATGAGAGTAAAGACGTTGAAAAGGATCTGGTGGTTGATCCGGACACCGAGCTGGCGGAGGGTTACACCTTTGAGCGCACGGTTGATGAAAAAAAGAAGGAAACCAATGTTGAGGACGACAACCTGTATATTGTGCGTACCCGCGTCACCTGGGGCAGCGGCGATGATCAGTTTGAGGAGCTGGTGCGCTATGTGCGGCAGGTGAAGTGAGGGAGAAGAAGTTCTAAAGTTCTGAAGTTCTGAAGTTCTGAAGTTCTGAAGTGGTGGGTGATGGGTGGTGAGCTATGCAAATTAAAGTCGACTCACTCGACTACCTCGACTCACTCGACTACCTCGATTACATCGATTCACTCGACCCCAAACAACCAAGCAACCAACCAAAATGATTAAAAACACAAATAACCGCGGCTTTACGCTGCTGGAAGTGGTGATGGCCACCATGATCTTGTCGGTCATGATGCTGATGTCATTTTTCTGCTTCAATGCCGTGGTGCAGGCCTGGAATGCTGGGATTGAGGTTTCAGATGCCATGGGGCAAGCCGACTATGTGATGGAGCAGCTGGCCTCAGGGTTGCGCTCGGCCTACTATCCAGATGCTGGTACGCAGTTGGATGATTATGGCTTCCAGCTGCATGACAATGGCGAGGATGAGAACGCCATGGATTCGATCAGCTGGGTCAAGCTGGGCAGTGCTTTGGTGGGCGAGGATTGCGGCTTTGCAGAGTCGCCGCACAGGATCAGCATTTCGGTCCATGATGACGGCGATGAGCGCGGGTTGCTGGCCAAGGCCTGGCGGGTTGATCTGCAACTGGAGGATTTTGACCCAGAGGAGGATGTGTTGCCGATCGGACTCTCGCCACGGGTGATCGCCTTTAACTGTCGGGTGCTGGACAAGGATCAGCCCGAGAAGGATGACGAGCCCAACTGGCAGGATGAGTGGCCCAGCTCCAACAGTATCCCCAAGGCGGTTGAGATCTCCCTCTACATGGAGCCGCCTGAGAATGCGGATAACAAAGATGAACCGATTATGATCAAGCGCATTGTGCGCATACCGCTGTGGGATATTTCGCAGAACCCGCGGCGCAAGGAAAGCAAGGGCGGCAAACAGAACAAGCCTGGCGTCAATCCCCCGTCGCCTGCTCCACCAGCGCCGTAGCTAAGATTTTTTACCTTAAAAAATGCAATGCCGCTCGCAGAGCGGCTACTACACGATCGGCAAGGTTTGCGACCAGCTTGCATTTAGAAGTGCGGTGCAAGTGTAGTAGTCGCTCTATGAGCGACACCGAACGACAAGACTTGTAAGCCGTCGTGTATTTCAAAGTGCAGCGCGTGTAGTAGTCGCTCTATGAGCGACCCATGCAACACGATGCAATGCCGCTCGCAGAGCGGCTACTACACGATCGGCCAGGATTGCGACCGGCTTGCATTTAGAAGTGCGGTGCAAGTGTAGTAGTCGCTCTATGAGCGACACCGAACGACAAGACTTGTAAGCCGTCGTGTATTTCAAAGTGCAGCGCGTGTAGTAGTCGCTCTATGAGCGACCCAT
>Ga0265294_10000483_pt1 | contig 53074 bp, 45 predicted proteins | sample MunlanPumphouse3_FD_192504 | JGI IMG/M metagenome (GOLD analysis project Ga0265294, IMG submission 192504) | Groundwater microbial communities from a municipal landfill in Southern Ontario, Canada - Pumphouse #3 | ecosystem: Environmental > Aquatic > Deep subsurface > Groundwater | place...
CGAAAAAGGAAAATGGATTCTACTGCCTGCAAGTGCAAGAAAAAACTATCAGAAGCTGCTCGAAAAACAACAGCTAATGTCAACCCTTTCTGATAACTCAGAGTTTAATAATATTGTAGAAGGACAGGGAACAAAAGCTGTAATTGCTTTCGGCATCGGTTACAACTATGTGATGGAAGTCGTTACTGCTTATAATCTTGATATTCCTGTACTTAAAGTCTCGCAATACCCCTTGCCTGAAAAGTTGATAAAAGAATTCTGTGAGAAATATTCTTATATCTTAATTGTTGAAGAAGGGTATCCTGTATATGAGGAATTATTGAAAGGTTATTTTGGAAATGACAAATTTAGTGGGCGACTGGAAGGAGCCTTGCCCCGTACAGGTGAACTTTCACCCAATGTGTTGGCCAAAGCCTTAAATGTAGAAACAGATGATAAACGGGTTGTACCTGAGATAGTTGTTGGAAGACCACCAATGTTGTGCCAGGGTTGCAGTCACCGTGATTTATTCGATGCAATCAACCTTGTAATGAAGGATTATTCACAAAAACAGATATTTGGTGATATAGGTTGTTATACATTGGGTGCTCTTCCTCCTTACAGTACCATAAGTACTTGTGTAGATATGGGAGCATCTATAACAATGGCAAAAGGAGCTGCTGATGCAGGAATGCGCCCGGCTGTATGTGTGATAGGTGATTCAACCTTCACTCATTCAGGAATGACTGGCTTGTTGGATGCGGTAAACGACCATTCACCAATCACCATCATCATCTCTGATAATGAAACAACCGGAATGACAGGTGGACAAGATTCAGCTGGAACAGGTAAATATTTTGAAATATGTAAAGGACTCGGTGTTGAAGAAGAACATATTCGATTGATGGTCCCGTTAAAAAAGAACCTTGAAGAAAATATAGCTTTGCTGAAAGCTGAGTTCGATTATGAAGGTGTCTCTGTGATAATCTCTCAGCGAGAATGTATTCAAACATTAGGAAAAAAGAGAAAGATTTAATTCTATTAATCTAAATATAAATGCAAAAAAATATCATTATTGCCGGTGTTGGTGGTCAAGGTATTCTTACCATTGCTTCGATCATAGATTTGGCGGCAATGAACATCGGACTAAATGTGAAACAGGCTGAAGTGCACGGCATGAGTCAGAGGGGTGGTGCAGTGGAATCGCACTTGCGGATCTCTTCAGATGTGATTTATTCCGATCTTATCCCTTTGGGCAGAGCCGATCTAATCCTTTCTATTGAACCGATGGAATCGTTACGCTACCTGCCGTTTCTATCGCCCGAAGGAGTTATTGTTACATCAACAGAACCTCACGAAAATATTGATAACTATCCCGATGTTAGCGAACTGCTAAATGTCATTAGACAATCGGCATCAAGTTGCTTGGTGGACGCAAAATCCATAGCCAAAGAAGTTGGGAGTCCAAAAACATTTAACATTGCCATGTTGGGAGCGGCATCACCTTATCTTGGTATTGATACTGAAGAAGTTGAAAAGGCGATTGAGATGTTTTTTGCAAAAAAAGGAGAAACTATTGTAAAGATGAATATGAAAGCATTTAGACTCGGAAAAGAATATGCATCAAAATAAAAAGATCTGGAACCCTGAAAGAGAGTGTGCCGACAGGCAACAGCTGATTGAATTGCAAAGTAAACAGCTGACAGGAATGGTGAAGCGAATGTATGATAATGTACCGTTTTATCGAAATAAACTGAAAGAGATTGGTCTTGAGCCAGGTGATATAAAAAGTGTAGATCAATTAAAAGATCTTCCTTTTACAACAAAAACCGATTTACGAGACAACTATCCATTTGGACTGTTTACCGTACCACAAAGTGAAGTAGTGCGAATCCATGCGTCAAGTGGAACAACCGGAAAACCTACTGTTGTTGGTTACACAAACCAGGATATTGATGTTTGGGCCGAGGTTGTAGCGCGTAGTCTCACAATGGCGGGAATCCATAGCGGTGATACCATACAAATAGCTTATGGATATGGTCCTTTTACCGGGGGACTGGGATTACACTATGGTGCTGAAAAGGTTGGCGCCACAGTGATACCAATTTCTACGGGGAATACGAAAAAGCAACTGCAATTTATGACCGATTTCAAAGCGACTGCTCTGGCTTGTACTCCTTCTTATGCTGCTCATTTGGGTGAGAGTATCCTAAAAGAGGGAATATCTCCAGAAGATGTGAAACTGCGAATAGGGGTGTTTGGAGCGGAACCGTGGACTAAAGAACTACGGAATCAAATCGAAAAGTTGTTGAATATCAAAGCATATGATATTTATGGTTTGAGTGAAGTAATTGGACCGGGCGTATCAATGGAATGCGAGTGTCAATGCGGAAATCATGTGTTTGAGGATCATTTTATTCCGGAGATCATTGATCCGGAAACATTGGAAGTTTTACCCGATGGCCAGCAAGGGGAGTTGGTTTTCACAACGGTTAGTAAGATGGCTATGCCACTTTTGAGATATCGTACGCGAGACTTGACTAGATTGCACAGAGAAAAGTGCGACTGCGGACGAACATTGGTTAGAATGGACAAATGTTTGGGTCGCACCGATGATATGTTGATTATTCGTGGAGTAAATGTTTTCCCATCGCAAGTGGAGTCGGTATTGATGGATATGACAGAAACAACGCCTCACTATCAGTTGATTATCAGACGCGAAAACAACTTGGATATACTGGAAATTCTTGTTGAAATTGATGAGAAGAACTGGTCGGACAGTATTCGTGAACTTGAGGGCATTCGCAGGCAGATTGATCAAAACATAAAGAGTTTATTGGGAATCAGTGCAAAAATTAGATTGGTGGAACCGAACACTATAGAGCGATCCGAGGGGAAAGCAAAACGAATAATTGATTATAGAAATTGCTGATAAAGAGTACTTTCACAATTATATTTAGTAATCTGGATAAAAAATATTAGTTATGCATATTCAACAACTTTCTGTTTTTCTCGAAGATAAGTCGGGACGATTAACTGAACTGACCCGAATTCTGGCGGAGAATGATGTGAACATTACCGCATTAAGTGTTGCGGAAACAGCCGATTACGGAATTGTTCGTATGGTGGTAGGGCGACCGGAACTGGCAAAAAAAGCGCTTGAGAAGGCCGGATTTTCAATCGGACTAACAGATGTGGTCTGTGTTAGCATTCCAGACAGACCGGGATCTCTGTATCATATCTTGGAAATTCTTACAGAAGAAAAGATTAATATCGATTATATGTATGCTTTCTCTAACAACGATGTTGCATTGGCAGTAATTCGTGCAACAAATATGCAGCAGGTAACAGAAGTTTTACAAAGGAATCGGATGGAGCTGCTATCTAAGAGTGATCTTTATCAATTGTAGAAAGATCATAGTTCTATTTTAATTTCTTGATTTTTAATTTCTAAATAATACAAATGACTAGATTTTCAAGCAGTGTATCAGAACTTCGTTCTTCAGAGATTCGTGATCTGATGAGTCTGGCAACAGCTGTCGATATGATTTCTTTTGCAGGTGGTATGCCTGGCAATGAACTGTTTCCGCTCGATACAATTGATAATATTCTCGATTCTTTGACGGACAAGGAAAAACAAGTTGCGATGCAATATGGGCCTACTACCGGTCTTCCGACATTACTGGAGTCTTTATCGAATTGGTTGGAAAAGAAGGGTTTGCCTGTAAAGACGAACAAGTTGATTTTGACTACGGGTTCACTGCAGGCAATTCATATTCTTGCGAAAGCATTCTTAGATCCTAAAGATACTGTTTTGGTAGAGACTCCCAGCTTTATTGGCGCATTGTCAGCTTTTCGAGCATATCAGGCTAATTTAATCACTGTTCCATTGAACGGAGATGGTATGGATATCAATCAACTGAAAATGAGGCTGGAAACCACTTCACCAAAACCAAAGTTTCTTTACTACTCGCCCAATTTTCACAATCCGGCAGGAATCATTTATTCTCAAGAAGTGAAACAGCAAATGATAGAATTACTTAAAGATCAGGAGATTCCTATCATTGAAGATGATGTTTACAGCGACCTCTATTTTTATGAAGAAGATGTACCTAAGATGCAACTTATCAAATCTATGGACCCCCAAGGCATTGATGTATGCTATACCGGTTCTTTCTCTAAAATATTAGGACCGGGACTTAGATTGGGTTGGATGTTAGTTCCAGAATCCATTTACCGGAAATGCGAACTTATTAAACAATCGATAGATGCTTGTTCTCCAAGCATTTCGCAGGTAATTGCAGACAAGTTTATTCGGGAGGGGCACATTGACATTTATATTGCTCGTGTTAGAGAAGAATACAAAAAAAGAGGATTGGCAATGATTGAAATGCTAACAGAACATCTTCCCGAATATGTGACATTCGAAAAACCAAGAGGTGGTTTTTATAGCTGGTTAAAGTTGCCTGATGGGTGTGATGCAACCAAAATTCTTAAAATAGCAATCGATAAAGGAGTAGTTTTTGTATCTGGTAAAACTTTCGATCCTGATGGAATCAGAAATGATTATATGCGTGTATCTTTTTGCAATACCAACGTAGAAACAATTCGACGTGGTATTCCAATTTTAGCTGAAGCAATTCGTGAAGTTTGTGAAAATTGAGTATATTTCGCAAAAAATATCAAATACTATATGAAATCAATATCACTCAAAAAGTTCATGTATTTGTCCATAGCTGCAGCTGTGACAACTATCTTACTGAAATTCTATGCATATTATTTAACAGGTTCAATGGGCTTGTTTTCAGATGCTTTGGAATCTTGTGTGAATCTAATTGCTGCTGTAATTGCTCTTGTTATACTGAATATTTCTGAAAAACCGGCTGACAAGGGGCATGAATTTGGTCACTCAAAGGCAGAATACTTTTCCAGTGCCATTGAAGGTGGACTAATTATGATTGCTGCATTTAGTATAATCTGGGCATCAATACCAAAACTTATCAACCCTACACAAATCGAAAATGTGGGTATTGGTTTGCTTTTTTCAGTTTTTGCGTCTTCTGTGAATCTTGCAGTTGGACTAATTCTTATTCGCAACGGAAAGAAAAACAGATCTTTACTGCTGGAAGCTGATGGTAGACATTTATTGACGGATGTATGGACAACCGTTGGTGTAATTATTGGTGTCGCATTGGTAAAATTAACTGGTTGGCTGATTTTAGACCCAATTATTGCAATCTTTGTGGCAGTTAATATTGTTTTAACCGGTTTTCAACTAATAAACAGATCTGCAAATGGTCTAATGGATGCAGCTATACCTGATAATGAAATCAAGAAAATTACAGATTATCTCGATAGTCTTAAAACTAAAGATGTTGAATATCATTCATTTATGTCTCGTCAGGCAGGGCAACGCAAATTCATTTCTTTCCATCTGCTTGTTCCCGACGAATGGTCGGTTAAGAAAGGACATGATTTGGCTGAACAGATTGAACAAACGGTTGAAAATATGTTTGGTGATGAACTAGTAAATGTGATTACTCACCTTGAACCAAAAAGAGACCCTGCATCGTTGAATGATTTAAATATAGATAGATGCAAGCGTGAAGAGGAAGTGTTATAACATCAAGTTATTGCACATTTGAGTGACGAGTACAAGAATAGTAATGATTTGACAATAAACAAGTAATATATTAATCTTATAAATAAATATTTTTCAACAATGAACAAACTAAAATCAATTGTACTATTAAGTATTTTAATGCTGGGATTTAGTTTTGAAATAGATGCTCAAGATTGGGCAAACCTAAATCGTTTCAGAGAAAGCAATGCAAAATTGGGTAATGCCAGAACTTGCGATCAGCGCGTAGTATTTATGGGAAATTCCATTACAGAGGGATGGATAAATACTGTTCCAGAATTCTTTGCACCTGATAAACAATATATTAATAGAGGAATTAGCGGACAAACAACGCCTCAAATGTTGTTGCGTTTTCGTCAAGATGTTATAGACCTTTATCCCAAAGTTGTAGTTATACTTGCTGGAATAAACGATATAGCTGGTAACACAGGACCTTCAACACTTGAAATGATTGAAGATAATATTCAATCCATGACCGAATTGGCTCAGGCACATGGTATTCAGGTAGTCCTCTGCTCTGTACTTCCTGCTTATGATTTCCCTTGGAGTACCGGAAAAGAACCTGCCGGAAAAGTGATTGAACTTAACAAACGCATCAAGGAATATGCCAACACGCACGGTGCAGTTTATTGTGATTTTCATTCTGCTTTGGCCGACGAGAAAAATGGCTTGCCCCAAAATCTATCGGGTGATGGTGTGCATCCAAATAAAGATGGATATGCAATTATGCAGCCTATTGTTGATCAGGCTATTGCCAGAGCAATGCTCATGTGGAAAGGATTTAAATAAAAACAAAAAGGCTGGTATTAATCAGCCTTTTTTATTTTTCGTGGTTTGCAAACCTGTTTCTCTTTCTTCACTTTTGCTCCACATTTCTTACACTCAAATCTCTGCTCATCAGTTTCTGTCACGCTTTTATCTTTACAAGCTGTTTTTCCCATATTCTTTTTGTTTAGAAAATAACAACCCACACCTGGAATTGTTTGGTTAAACTTGCTTACTCTATATCTTATCGGATTATGGTAACTATATGCCGATTTGGACTACACTTTAGAGGGGGTCACTTGGTGATTTCCTCTGAGTTTTTTTCAATTATCATAATCAAGAACTGAAAAAACGTATTTGGGCAAATGTTCAAAATAATATATAACTTTGCACAATAAATATTTCAAGGCAACAGTAATGACTAATCAACAGCATAAATTAATAGAAGAGCGCGTACAACAGGCGCTTCACTTTTTTGAGAATGGATATAATTGTTCTCAATCCGTTTTTATGGCCTATTCCGATTTATACGACCTCGATAGCGAGATGGCAGCAAAAATATCCTCTTCGTTTGGAGGGGGCATGGGCAGACTACGTGAAGTGTGTGGTGCTGTAAGTGGAATGTTTATGGTGCTTGGTTTACATTATCCCGCTACAGATGTAAACGATAAAACAACCAAGAATACTAATTATGCAGCAGTACAACGTACAGCCAAAGAATTTCAGAATGAGATGGGTTCTTATATTTGTGCCGATTTATTAAAGACTAAACAACAACCTCAAGAGGCTACTCTTTCAGAACGAAATGCCCGCTATCAAGCACTACGCCCTTGTAATCGTTGTGTAGCAATGGCTGCCGAAATTGTTGGAGGCGAAATTCTTAAATCAATTCATTAAGTAAATATTGAAATAGCAATAATAAGGAACGTCCATTTAATGGTTTTAAAGATAAAGCGAAAGATTTTCTTGATTGTTTACATGTCAACCTTTTTAAAATATGATATCATATTTTGATTTTAATTCTTCTCTTTTTTATAGAACCAACGTTTAGTAAGTTCTGCCGATATAATATACAAGGCCACAATCAGTAGCATCCATCCGTAGAAAGCCAAAGGCAATTTTACGAAGTCAAATGCAACTCCTAATGACGTAAATGGCAATATTAAAACAACTAAGGCAACAATAATAGTGCTGATAGCCAAATATCTGCCGGGCAAACTTTTGAAGAAGGGCAATCGGGTACGTACTACCAAAACAATCATGGATGCCGAGATTACAGATTCAGTAAACCAACCGGTTTGAAACAGAGTTTCATTTGCTTTTAAAAAATAAAGCAATACACCAAAAGTAAGAAAATCAAATATGGAACTTAAAATACCAAAGGTGATCATGAAACGTTTTATAAATCCGATGTCCCATCGATGCGGCTTGTTTATACTTATATCATCAACTCTATCAGAAGAGATAGTAGTTTCCGGAAAATCTGTCATCAAATTTGTCAATAAAATTTGTTTCGGCAATAAAGGAAGAAAAGGAAGGAAAAGCGAAGCGCCTGCCATACTAAACATATTTCCGAAATTAGCACTGGTAGCCATCAGAACATATTTCATGGTATTGGCAAAAGTTCTTCGTCCTTCCGTAATACCTTGTAATAGTACGCGCAAATCATGATCAAATAGTACAATTTCAGCTGCCTCCTTTGCAACATCTACAGCTGTATCTACTGAAATGCCAACATCTGCAGCGTGGATCGCTGACGCATCATTTATCCCATCACCCATAAACCCTACTACATATCCCCCTTTTTTCAGTGACTGAATAATGCGTTCTTTCTGGTTAGGTTCTACTTCTGCAAAAATATGAACAGCAGAAACTTTGTGTATCAAGGCAGAATCATTCATTTTTCCTATTTCCGGTCCTGTAAGTATGACAGGATCTGGAAGTCCTAATTGAAAGCTAAGACTTTTAGCCACTAAAGCATTATCACCGGTAATAATTTTTAAAGATACACCTAACTCATTTAATTTCATTATGGTTTCAGTAACGCCCTCTTTAGGAGGATCAAAAAGGGTAATGAAACCAGAGAAAATCATCTCCTTTTCATCATCTCTCGTAAAATCTTTTGATGCATCGCATTTTTTCCAGGCTAAACCTAAAGTGCGGAATCCTTCTTCGCTAAGTTTTTCATATAGTTTGAGAATTTCATCTTTCTGTTCGGCAATTGGCACAATTTTACTATCATCAGTTTCAACAAATGTACAAACCTCAATAACTTGATTAATGGCTCCTTTTGTAATAGCAATATTTTCAGAATTATTATAAACCTGAATACTTAATCTTTTTCGAATAAAATCATAGGGAACTTCACTTTGTACAGTGTAATCCATAATTCCATCTGGTTTGAAAGCTATAATAGCCTCATCTATCGGGTTTTTAAAACCAAGTTGAAGCGATGCGTTTAGCCAAGCAAAATGCAATACTCGTTCAGAAGTTTTACCGGATACAGATAGCGTATTTTTAACCATAACTTTACCGGATGTAATGGTTCCTGTTTTATCAGAACAAAGGATATTCATACTCCCGAAGTTTTCAATAGCTGAAAGTCGCTTTACTATTACTTTCTTTTTGGCCATGTTGCGTGCTCCGGCAGCCAAGTTCACCGCAATAATAGCGGGCAACAATTGTGGAGTAAGTCCAACAGCTAATGCCAGAGAAAAAAGAAAAGAATCAATGATTGGTTTATGTTGGAAAACATTAATAGCAAAAATCAATACCACCAATATCATTGTAATTTCCATAAGCAAATAGCCAAATTGGCGGATTCCTCTTTCAAAATCGGTTTCGGGTGATTTAAGACGTAGTCTGTCCGATATTTTACCAAATTCAGTTTGCCTTGCTGTTCCTGTCACCATTGCTTTGGCTTTTCCGGAAATTACATGAGATCCCATTAATAGTGAATTAGTTCTATTAGCCAGAGGGGTTTCAAAAGGCAGTTTTCCTGCGTTTTTTTCAACTGGATAAGATTCTCCGGTAAATGCAGCTTCATCTACAAACAATTCTTTCGAATCAATTATAAGGCTGTCACCTGAAATTATATCACCGGCTGCAAGCAATATAATATCACCGGGTACAATATTTTCTGTAGGTAAATCTATTTCCTTTCCATCACGAATTGCCCGACATTTAATTTGCACTATTTTAAGCAGTTGCTCAACAGCATTTGCTGTACCTCTCTCCTGCCAGAAACCAAGTACGCCACTTATTAGAATAATTATGAGTATAATTGTTGCATCCGTAGTATCCTTTAGAACAAAAGATAGGATTGCAGCGATTATTAACAACAGTGTAATAGGGCTTCTGAATTGTGCAAGAAAAAGCAAAAAAGCAGAATTAGTTGATTTTCCCTTAAGACTATTGTAACCAAACTCAACAAGACGTTTGCTTGCCTCATCGGAGTCTAATCCTTCAGACTTCGTTTTGTATTGTTTTAAAGCTTCGGCAATAGTCAAATTCCAGTATGATGGTTTAAGTTTATTTTCCATTTTACTGCCAATTTGTAGTAAGATTTAAATCTACTCTGGAAGCAGATCAGTTAGCTGCTGTTCCAACTCGTTGTAAACTGCATCTGGTTCAGCTCCCAGCGCATCAAAGGTTTTGCTGGCAAAGCTGCGCATTGTTGCTGTCAGTGTAATGTCAAAAATTTCAATGTCTTCTAAATCAAGCCCACGTAATGTATCAACATCTATCTGCGTTATTTCATTCGCGTTTCGTATTATCTTTTGAGCGAATTCCATCATTGCAACTTCAGTGTTATCCAGCCCTGCGTCTTTAAAATTTGTGAGGATCAAACGTAGCTGATTCACGCTAATCCCATTCTTGGTCAAGATAGTGCCGTGAGCGAGAATACAGTATCTGCATTTCAATGCCATTGCAGCAGCCAATGTTACCAATTCATAGCGCCTCAATCGCAGGTTTTTACGAATGCTACCCTGAAAGGCACGCCACGTTTCCAATACCTCAGGACGTAGACTGAAAACCTTGGCATGATTAGGCACGTACCCCATACTCTTACGGTCTCCTTCGTAAATCTCACGAAGTTTGCCCTCAGCCTCCAACTCCGATACGGTTTGAATAAACATGATTTTTTCCATATTAATTTGATTTTAAAACCGTGATGACACAAAAGCAAAACAATTATTTGTCTGTAACAAATTTCTGCTTTTCCTTTTTACAAATCAACTGAATAACCCATTTGCCAGACTGAGCTGATGGTGGAAGACCTCCACCCGGATAAAGCCATTGCCCTGCCATATAAAAGTTCTTAAGCTTGGGAAGTTGCATCTTCAATGATTTCATCATGTTATGTTTCGATGGCATAAACCCTTCGTAAGCACCATCCTTTACACCGGTGTACTTCACATCTGTTTTAGGAGTTGCCACATCGGTTACTTCAATGAATTCAGGAATACCGGGATATTCTTTTTCAAGAAATGCAGTTGCATCTTTTGCAATTTGAAGTTTCTCGGCTTGATATGTTGATTCATCCATCTTTTCCCATAGTTCCCAGGGACTCTCAAATCGAAGGGCAATAGTCGTTTTACCTTCGGGTGCCATAGTTGGGTCAAACCAATAATTCATAATCGAATAGCCTTTCTCTAATTTTGTTTTGCCAATCCACTTATCGTTGGATATATGAGTTACATTGGGCGTCTCAGATGGTATTGATTTGTTTATTCCGAATGAAACCTGAACAATAGGCGTAAATAGTTCCCAGTTTTTATAAGCAAAATCAATTTCTTTCGACACATATTTTGCATCTAACATCTTAAATATCGTTGAATACCCATCGGCAGCACTTATCACATAATCAGCCTCAATTTTTGTTCCATCACTTAATAAAACACCTTTTGCAACATTATTCTCAACAATTAATTTCTCTACTTTCTTTTTATACAATAGCCTACCGCCAAGTTTCTCGAATTTCTGCACCATTCGCTGTGCCATAGGATAAGAACCTCCTTTAATATATCCTGCATTTTTCTGATGAAACCAGCCAAGCATAAATATAATAGCCAAGGCCGAGAAATCTCTGTCACCATACATGGCAAAAAAGATGTTTTTAATCTTGTTGCTTTTAAAATTTAGTTTTTCAAAATACTCTCCACAAGTCATTCTTCCATACTTTCGCACCACATTTAACAGTGGAAGCATTTTAGGAAGCATTTTAATATTATCAAATGGATTTCGCAATTCAGGTGCTAATGCAAATGGCTCCATAAGAGTGCTTTTGCGCATATCAGCGCACATCTTTTTAATTGATGTTTTATCTTCGGGAGCCATTTCTATCAAGTATTTTTCCCATTGATCAATATTGGAATAAATGATAAATTCATTTCCTTGTTCATCCAAAATCAGCGAATGTATCTCGTGGTCAATTATTTCAGTATCGTCATTTATAACATTTGTTTCTTTCCATATTTCATTAAAAGCTCCATGAGATGTTCCTACAAGCCAATGCAGACAATAATCAAATCGATATCCTTTCCTGTCCCATGCTGTACATTGTCCACCTGCTACTGTGTGCATTTCAATTATTTCAGTATCAAATCCATTCATTAAAGAGTATATTCCTGCGGATAAACCTGCCACACCACCACCAACTATAACAACTTTTTTACTCATTCTGAAATATGTTAATTTGTTTTGTATTATTGTTCGACTCCTTTTCCTAGTGTTCAGTTACGTTATTCTTATTTTTTATTTTTCCTCTTGTAAAACTTATATCCCCATCTAATCAATAAGACCGCAACTATCACAACCCATAAATAAGTTAAAAGTATAATCAAATGTAAAAACACTTGCCATCCTTCTTTTATAGCGTCCCAAAAATCACCAAAAAATCGTTCTGAATATTTTGTGTTTTCATAAAACGAAATCCTGACAGTGCTATAATTTACTTGATCTGTCAAGTATTTCAATCGTCCTTCAATAGATTCAATATCAGCTCTTAAATCGGTCAATTGTTTTTGAACATCCAATGTCTCTGAAAGAGTTTTCGATTGTTTTAATAAGTCAGTTAATTTTTGCTCAAATTCCTTTTTAATCTTAATCCTTGCTTTTATATCAATAAATTCCTCTGTAACCTCTTTGATTTGCGTCGACTTATTATCAAGTTCCTTAATATTAACATTGGTAAGAATAAAGTTCAGAAGACTGTCAAATCTCTCAACGGGAACTCTAATTGTCAAGTCAAAACCAGTCCTGTTATTGGAGTTGAAAGTGTTCTCCTCCGAAATGTATGCTCCAAATTCTTTTAGTGAATTGTTAATTTGAGAATAGGTCTTCTTATTGTCTTTTGTTCTAAATTTTAGATTTGCTTCTTTAATCAATTTTTGTAAATTCTCATCAAACTTTTCAGTTGTAGACTCATTGGATCTTAATTCATTAGAAACAGTCGATTTATTTGTGGATTTTTCACAACCAATCAACAGGGTTGCAAAAATTAATAACAATAATAATCTTTTCATATGGTTAATCATTTGATTTATTGTCTTTTATAATGAAGCCTTTCACTTGTATATGCTACTCTGTTTTCCATATACATCGCATTTTCTCTTTTTCCTCGTCTTTCTAATGTGTTTATTATTAAGACTGTATAAAGGTAATACGTTTTATTGTATTAATATCTTGTTTCCTAAAATTTGTTCTTTTTCCCCATTCTCAAATTAGTTCAAAAGGTAATATAATTTAGTCTTAATATTTCTGGATACGTTTGGTGGTATGATGTGGAATCAGTATCGGTATTTTTTCCTCAAAAACCGAGCTGGTATCCAAACCCAATGCTTGGACATCATTATTACTTATGTTTCGAATAATATTGTGCAGGGTCATGATGAAACCTTCACCTGCTGGAAGTTTATAATCCACTGTTAATACACGGTCAAGGTTTACAAATAGAAAATTAGAGTTGATGTCATATTTACGCAATGACTCAAACGGACTTTGGAGACTGAAATCTCCCTGAGCCACCATATCTTCAATCACTTGCCGAAAATATAGGTTGATCTTACGTTCTATCTTGAAGCCCAATTTGAAATCAATTTTTATCAACGTGCCTGGAATAATTTGGTGAACTTGGTATTTAAAAGTCTTCGGTCTTTCATCGTCAATAATGTGAAGTAAAAAATATGTATTTGCCCTTTTCGGATGTTTCTGAAAGATGGAATACATAATCTTAGATTCAACCTGCATGGGTTCTGCAGCCTTGCTTATGTAAACCAGATTAGCACTTAAGTATGGAATGCTCCCGTCGTTCTTCAGGTCATTAAACTGATTGATGTAATTTTCAAGATTAGTAAATGATATGTACCGATTTTTGATTTTTCGACCATAATACCAACCATACATTATGGTCACGAAAAATAAGCCCAATAGGATGGTAAACCAACCTCCGTGCATGAATTTATTTAGATTGGCCATAAGGAAAACACCTTCAATACCGAGGTATGTACAGATAAACAAAATCCTAAAAATGTTTTTAAAACCCGACGATGGAAGCCACTGAGATAGCAACAAGGTGGTCATAATCATCGTAATGGTTATAGAAAGTCCATAGGCTGCTTCCATCCTGGACGAACTTCCAAAAAATATCACGACAAAAGAACAAGCAATCCAAAGAAAAAAGTTCACCAAAGGAATATACACTTGACCCTTTATTTCTGAAGGGTATGAAATCTTAAAATGTGGCCAAAAGTTTAGAGAGATAGCTTCACTTACCAAAGTAAATGAACCACTGATTAACGCTTGACTTGCAATAACTGCGGCCGCAGTGGCTATAACGATACCAGGCATCAAGAACCAGTTGGGCATGATAGCGTAGAATGGATTGACATTTCTAGCAATATCAGGGTGATTCAGCGCCCAAGCTCCCTGACCAAAATATGTCAGGATAAGCATGGTTTTGACAAAAATCCAGGATATGCGTATATTTTTAATTCCGCAATGACCCATATCCGAATAAAGTGCTTCGGCTCCTGTTGTGGCTAAAAAAACGGCACCTAGTAACAAAATCCCACTCGGGTATTCTATCAGTAGTTTTATGGCATACATTGGATTGATGGCCAACAGCACGCGGGGCATGGTTACAATCTGCGAAATGCCCAATACGCCTAGCATCACGAACCAAATTAGCATGATAGGTCCAAAAAACTTCCCTATAACATTGGTTCCGAAACGTTGAATGGAGAAAAGAAAAGCTAAAATTATCAATACCATTGGAATCACCGGTACGTTAGGATCAATGATTCTCAACCCTTCTATTGCTGATGTTACAGTAATAGCAGGAGTGATCACGCCGTCAGCCAGTAAAGTGCTTCCACCAATCATGGTCAAGATAATGATAATAGTCGATTTTTTCTTTAAAAGGGCAAAAAGGGCAAATATACCACCTTCACCGTGGTTGTCAGCACGTAAAGTTATAATCACATACTTAACGGTAGTCTGAAGAGTAAGCGTCCAAAATATGCATGAAATTCCCCCAAGTACCAGCAAATCATTAATTACTTTACCTCCGGCAAGAATTGCTTTCATTACATACAAAGGACTAGTGCCGATGTCGCCGTAAACAATACCAAGTGTAACGATAAGCCCGGAAATGGTGATTTTTTGAATAGTGGAACTCTGAACGGAATTACTCATTTAATAACCTTTTTTTCGAAAATAATGAGATAACAAAAAAACTTACAAATGTAATACAATAAAGATAAATGTGTGTTTTTTTTTAATTCAATATCAATCCCCCAAATCCTCCAATCATACGCAGAGGATCGGAGGATTAGAATAATTATTTTTTATTCATCGTAACAATCCAGTATTTTCCATCATCTGTTTGAGTACAAGTAGCTCCCATGTAATCTGCAATTTCTGACCAAATATTTCCACAGTAATTTGAAAGATCTTCTTTTGTGAAATTCCATTTTTCTCCAATAGCTGGCGAACTGAACTTTACTTTAAAACTTGATTCATTTCTTTCCAACACCTCAACATATTTCGACAAGATTTCACAATTCCAGATAAAGCCATTAAATAATCCATCAAATCCTTCGGATTTATCCCATACATTTGCATACATCTTACCCAACATTTTACCGTATTCTGAAGGAGATGTTCCGTTATTCTTGAAATATTCAATGTCACGATACATGGCATACCATCTCTGATTAATTGCTACATCCAGTTTAGCTATAGCTGACATATTACTTATTTGATACTTCTTATCAATATTATCACTAAAGACGAGTGGAAAATTCCAATTGCCGATTTCCTTTTTAATTTTCCAGATATCTTCTTTTCGTTCCAAAAGAAAAAACTCAATATTATCTTTAACCTCGATATTTCCTGACCGATTTTTCGTTGATATGTAACTTGTTGAAACCATCGCAGAGTTAGGTCCCGTAATGTCAGTTAGCATCCACTTCACATCAATTTTCAAACTGATAAGTTCTGGTTTATTCTTATCCATATAAGGCTTCATTGCCTCGAGCTTAGGTATAATCTTACCATTGGGCCAAATTATCTGAGCATCATCTGCATACATATCTGGAATTTTATCCCATTTTAAATCTTCAAATAATTTGAAGTATCCGGTTACAAAATCTTCGGCAGATTTCTTCATATTTTCCTGACTAAACAAAAAAGTCGGAAACATTATTAATAACAAAAATATTTTTTTCATCATGAACGTGCATTTAATAAAAATATAACTGCTGCTCCCGATTGAGGAGCTTTACAAATCTTTTATAGATACAAATGAAAACCACAGAGGAAATGGAGTGGTTTTGAATGACATGACCGAAGTCTGTGTGTGTGGTTAAAAGTACGGACGTTCTATTTATTGATAAACGTTGCCGTAAAAAGAACCGGCGGTTTCATATTTATTCTTACAATTAGAAATTCATCCAAAACATTATAACAATTAATGAAATAATTGGTTTTCAATAAAATAGAAAAAATGCCTGTTGTCAGAGCAAGTCTGAACTATACGGTTTTTTTCTGTTAAATGCCCAAAGCACAATAAATAATATGGCAGTAATTGGAACTACAAAAAGTAAGGAGGGATGTATTACATTAGGATTTATAAAAACTAACACAACAAAAGCAGCCAGTCCAATAATGCCTCCAATTAATTCCCATTTCCATGCAAGTCCAAGCCCTATAAGACCAAATCCCATCGCAGACAATTGTAAAATAGCGTTGCTAGATATAGGTTTTCCGGGATTTTCACCAAAAAATGCTTCGCCGATAAACATAAATAAAAAAAATACGATAATAAGTCCGCTTAGCACCCGTAATATCCAACGAAAAATCTTGATAAATAAAGGTTTCATTTCTTTTTCATCGTTATAACCCAGTATTTTCCATCATCATCCAAAGAACAGTTGGCTCCCATGTGATTAGCAATTTTGGACCATATGGTTCTACTGCAACTAAATAATTCCTTGCTTGTAACATCCCAATTTTTATCAATAACCGGAGATAGAAACTTTACTTTAAATGATGTTTCATTTCTTTCCAGCACTTCAACATAAGTAGACATGATCTGCAGCCCCTTGATAAAATCCGTAGCAAAAGCATTAAATCCTACCGATTGATCCCATGATTTTGCAAATCTTTCACCCATCATACTGCCATATTCAGACGGTGATATTCCTGTTCTCTTAAAATAGTCAATGTCATTACAAATCAAAGACCATCCATGATTTATAGCACTACTGGCTAAATAAATAACTGCAATATTATCGATTTGATACCTCTTGTCGATTTTATCTTTATAGAGGAGAGGAAAATTTTGATGGGGAAACCATTTTTTAATTTGCCACTTGCCATCGTTTTGCTCTAAAAGATAAACTCCAACGTTTTCAGTGACCCTGATATTCCCCGATCGGTTAGTCGTTTCTATGTAGCTCGATGTAACCAACGCTGTGTTTGGTCCCGTAACGTCAGTTAGCATCCACTTCACATCAATATTATCACTGGTCATTTCAATTTTGTTTTTTTCCAATGTAGCATTCATCGATTCAGGCAATGGCAAAACCTTACCATTGAGCCAAACCACCTGAGAATCATCTGCATACATGTTAGGAATTTTATCCCACTTCTTATCTTCAAATAATTTGAAGTATCCGGTTACAAAATCTTCGGCAGATTTCTTCATGTTTTCCTGACTAAATAGAATAGTCGGAAAAATTATTAATAACAAAAATAGCTTTTTCATCTTTTTATTATTAATGGTTGATACTTAGTATTACTCTAATTTATAATTTGAGTAGATATTCACAGACATTTCCAATAAATATTCCAGATACACTTCCTTCTTAAAAGCCTCTTTTTTCCATTCTGGCAACAATCGATCAAGCATCACAGCCTGAAGCATCCCGGAATAATAAAATCTATTCTCACTAGGACGCACTGCAGCACGCTTAACTTCATCTATTTGCTGTTTATAGAAATCAGTATAAGTTTTATAGTTCTTGAATTCCCGTACAGAATCAATTTCTTTTATATTTCTATAATTTTCGTCTTGCCATGCTTTCAATCCAATAGTTAGTTCTGCATATTTAGCCAAACCTTCCAGCCATTCTCTTTTTTGTTCATACTGAATAAATTCAACTGAGAGATTCGACTTTTGTCTACGCACTTTTCGGCTTTCCAAAAATTGATCCACAAACTCAAGTGATGTAGCGTTGTTTTCAGAATAGTACGCTTTCATTAATAGGTCAATCTCTTTTTCCCAACCATCAGCATTTTTAGGTTCATGCCAAGGATAATCCTTCTCCAGATGGGCAACTCTCTCAGCTTCTACAAGCAAATCCGGGACTTTCGCACCCTGAAATGAATGGAAAGATTCGTGTGCCATACCTCCAATATATTTTTCTGCAGATCCCATAAATAAATTCCAGAATATTTTATACGGGAAAATGGCATTCAAAACAGGAGGTAGCTCTTCTCTAAAACCTTTATAAAATGCAATTTCAGCATATTCTTTTGTTTCTATTGTACTTACCCAACGATCTCCAACTTTTACAGTAAAGTTTTCCGGAGTTATCGCAGGATTTGGTAATGGTTGCCTATAATATGTTGCACCCGCAAAATCATCCGAATTCACCATTTCCCATTCTGTTCCAAGGGCTTCATAATTCGGAATTTTAAACCATCCGACAGGAGGATTGGGGTAGCCAATTAAAAATGCATACTTTTCATTGTAAACCATCACGGGGATTAAAGTGTCACCCCAATTTGGCCAGACTTCGTTGCCAATTTTTTGTTGCAAATTCATTTCCTCTGCAATAAACGATTTTTCTTTTGCAGATAAAATCTCAATGGTTTTTGACTTTTTAGGTAATGTAAGATTATATAATGCTGAAACAATCAATAGTCCAACAATAATAAAAATCGCCCATTTAATGACTTTGAAGATACCGCTAAAGATTTTTTTAATTGTTATCATTTCTTTTTTATCGTTACAATCCAATATTTTCCATCATCAGTCTGAGTACAACTGGTTCCCATTATATCTGCAATTTCCGACCAAAAACTTTGACTAAAATTGAATAAATCCTTTCTTGTTACATTCAAATTCTTATTAACCATCGGGGGAAGAAACCTTGCTTTAAGTGTCGTTTCATCTCTTTCAATCACCTCAACTTGAGTAGATAAAACCTGAAAAGCCTTAACTAGACTCAAAGTAGCATCATTAAATCCTTTCGATTGATCCCGAAAAATTGCATACCTTTTACCCATTATTTTGCCATACATAGCCGAAGGTCTTCCCGATTTCTTAAAATCTTCAATATCATAACTTATGTTAGACCATACTAAATCTATAGCTTCTTTTGCTTGAACAATCGATGGCATATTATGCAACACATACTTATCATCAATATTTTCACTAAAGATGAGTGGAAAATCCCAATTCACAACATCCTTTTTTATTTTCCAGACATCACCAATGCGTTCCAAAAGATAAACATTAAAATGATCAAAAACATAGTTGTTTTCCGACTGGTTTGTTGTTGATATAAAGTTTATTGTAACCATTGCCGATTTAGGTCCCGTAACATCAGTCAGCATCATTTTCACATCAATTTTCAGGCCGATGGTCTCTTTATTGATCTTTTCTAAATAACGCTTTATTTCCTTCATCGTATTAATAACCTCACCATTAGGCCAAACAATCTGAGCATCTTCTGCATACATACCTGGAATTGCATCCCACTTTAAATCTTCATGCAATTTGAAGTACTCCTTTATAAAATCTTCAGCTGATTTCTTCATGTTTTCCTGACTAAACAAAAAAGTCGGAAACATTAGTAATAGTAAAAACAACTTTTTCATCATGAGCGTGCGTTTTTATAAATAAATACAACCAATTTATTCAAGAATATTGTCGTAAAAAGCACTAGAGTTTTCAAACGGATTCTTGCAATTAAACATTAAATCATATCAATATAACAATTAACAAAATAATTGGTTTTCAATAAAATAGAAAAATCCCAATCCTCCCAATCCCCCAATAATCAATCTCAAATCCCAACATCCCCATTTCCCCAACATAAAATGTCCTCAATATTTATTTCAACAACGCAAAACAACACAGAATAAAGCAAGCAAAACCTTTCATAGTGCTAGTTTCAAGTATTTTACCTATCTTTACATTATAAATAAAGGTTATCATTTCGAGTTGCAGCTTCCTTGTATCCTCCTTGCATCATGGTTGCACTCATGTTAACAAAACAAACGTTCCAATGGATATAAAATCGACACCGATCACTATCCAAAGAGGCACAAAACCAAATTATTATTAACAACAAATGGCGGGTGAAACAATTAATATGAGCAAATTCGTTTTTACAACTTTTGGATTGATTTCAGGAAAGCATGGTACAGCAGTTGCAATTGTATAGGCTGATGGAGCAAATGTGTTAAGGGTTTATAATCCTCCAACCGACAAAAAATCTCCCAAAGAACTGGAACAGCGTGCCAAGTTCGGGCTTGTCAACGGTGAGCTTGCAAATTTTCGTGAGGTAATAATACAGGGTCATAAAGATAAATATGCCATCAGAACGTTATCTGGATTTATGCTCAGAAACTGGGTGCAGGGTGTCTATCCCTATTTCACAGTCGATTATTCAAAGTTAAACGTGGCTGCAGGTCCTCTCCAGGAGGTGTCTGATGTGGTTGCTACTTCGGAACTTGCCTCTACTATTGGTAATTTAACATGGGATACTACAATCGGATTGTTAGGTATTTCTAGCAGTGAAACGGATAAGCTTAACATCGTGACCTACAACGCAATCACAAAGTTATGTGTGATGGAAGCAGTTGCTGATCGTAAAAAATCATCGGGAAAATCTGGTTGTATTACAATGTCATAACAGTCTGAAAATCAAATCTGTAGATAAAACGCAATACTTCGACGTGTTGATTTATTTCTTCTCAGCATTTTCGACTAAAAGAACATATATAACCAAAAAAAGTATATTTTTGTACTTATTATCAACACTATTCAAAATGGAAAAATTAATCTACTTAATGGCGTTTGTTATGATTTTCAGTTCATGCAGTAATAGGAAAAACACAAATGGAAGCGCACAGGATCAAGATAATCAAACTGAGGGTGCTCCTTTAAAGAAAAAAGGTGATTTGTTTATGCTTGTGGGCACTTATACTGAAGATGCCGGAAGTAAGGGCATTTATGTATATCAGTTTGACTCTAAAAAGGCTCAAACAGATTCTGTAAGTATGGTTGAGGTCAAAAATCCTTCGTTTCTAACAATATCTCCCAACCAAAAGTTTGTCTATTCAGTAAGTGAGAATGGCGATGACGATAGTTTTGCACACTCTTTTTCATTCAATAAAAATACGGGAATACTCACAGCAATAAACTCGCAAAATACCTATGGTGGCAGCCCTTGCTATATTACTACAGATGGATTGGGACAAAATGTGTTGACTGCCAATTATGGTGGTGGGAGCATTTCGGTGTTACCTGTTTCTAACGATGGACAGCTATCGGAAGTGGGCACATTAATCACTTTTTCGGGCAAAGGGGCCGATTCATTGAAAAGACAGAGTGCTTCGCATGTGCACACAGTTAGGTTCTCACCCGATGGAAGATATTTGTTTGCTACAGATTTGGGTGCCGACAAGATTTATAGGTTAAACGTAAACAATACGCCTTTTGAGGGGCAGCCCATTCTTTCTGAATCAGATATAATGGAGTTTGCAACACCTGAAGGTATGGGACCGCGTCATCTGGATTTTCATCCTAACATGGAATATATGTATGTGTTGGGCGAGATTTCGGGCGAAGTGGTAGTGTATGATTATAACGATGGGGATATCACAATGAAGCAAACTATCGCTTCTGATTCTGTGGGAGGGCAGGGTAGTGCGGATATTCATGTTTCTCCCGATGGCAAATTCTTATATTCTTCAAATCGATTAAAGGAAGATGGAATAGCCATTTTCTCAATTGATCAAAAGAATGGAACGCTATCCCGTGCAGGGTATCAACCTACCGGTCGTCATCCACGCAATTTCAGCTTTACGCCCAATGGTAAGTATTTGCTTGTGGCTTGTCGTGATGATAACAAGATACAGGTATTTAAGGTGAATCAGGATACAGGATTGCTCACCAGTACCGAAAAAGATATTCTGCTGAGCAAGCCTGTCTGCATTCAATTCATGAGTATGGAATAGCGTTTGATCTATCCCTTCGCTTCATCTGCAACGTCCATCATCAACCTGTATAGCGCGGTTGATGAAGTGAAGTCTTCTGTTAATTTCGATGATAATTCTTCGGAATATAGTATCGGGTCTGTTAAGGATATTTCTTTGGTGAAATATAAACTCTTGCGTTGAAACCAAGGTTGCATCTCTTCTACCAAATTGTTCTTTAATGGTTTTGCATACATCTCTCCTTCCACAGAAAAGCCTTTGTCCAAAAGGGGTTGCAACATATCCATAAACGATTCGGTGTTAAATTCTATTTCTTCTCTCAAAATATCCATTACTTTGCGTTTAGGCATAAACAACCCCATACCATACTGGCAATGTTCGGCGCTCAGCTCAAAGTAATAACCGGGAATATCGGTCCATTCTTTCGTCGGACGGTTGAAAGAGAGCCACAATCCTTTTTTGTATGGACTTTTGTCTTTACTGAAACGTATGTCGCGGTAAATGCGAGAAACCACTTTATAGGGTCTGAATTCAAATCTTGGATCAATACTGAACATGGCAGGGGTCAACGATTCCACTAACGACTTGAATGGCTGCAGTAGCTCTGTTTCGTATATATTGCGATGTTCTTCAAACCACTCTTTGTAGTTGTTCTCTTTCAGCTCCTTCAAAAACTGAATTGTTTGGGGCGTAAATCCTGTAAATTCTAAGGGTGATTTCATTGAATAATCTGATAAGCGTCAGCTGCTATATAATAGGTTTTTTGAGTGTTTTGCTCTGTTTCGCAGGCTGCACTGTCTGTAACCAAATTCTCAGTTTCATGATGATCGGCTTCTTTGACGATCTCTTCAACCAATATTCCTTGAACTCTGACTTTCTTGTCAACTGCATTTGGATCGAATTTGCCAATGCTGCTGTTTGATTCGGCTCTGATGGTTTTATCGTCAGCGTTGCCTTTTAAAAAGAGTTTCATCCCGCTTTTTTGACATACATGCGTGGCAATGCCTTCAATAACAACTTGTTTACCGGCCAACGCAGAGGCTTGTTCCAACAACTCATCAACCGACAATGTCTTCACATTATTCGTGCATCCCATGAACATAACACTTAACAGAATTACCGATAGGGTAATCACAGATAAAAACGATTTCTTTTGCATATTTATTTGGTTTAGAAGTTTTATACTTCAAAGATATTGTTTTTTTTAATGAATACTTGATTTTGATTATTAATATTGTTTTACTTATGTAGTGCCCATAAATGGGGAATAAATTAATTTATAACAAATGCTTAGTGTAAAATATGTTAAATATCGAGAAACTAATTTTGCGTTTTTAGTTTTCTGATATACCTTTGTGTCGGTAAAAACAGAAAAATGGATATTAAAGAAAAAATCATACTCAAAGCGAGCCAATTATTTCGTGAGAAAGGAATTAAAGGTACATCAATGGATGAATTAGCTTCATCACTTGGCATTTCAAAGCGAACTATTTATGTTAATTTTGAAGATAAAGAACATATTCTCATTCAAATACTTAACTATCAAAGAGAGGTTAGAAATAAAAAGATAGCAGAATATGTCGAAAAATCGGAAAATGTCATCGAGGTATTCCTTAGGTTATTGGAGTTGTTTAATGAGATGCCGGATATTAATCCAAAATTTTATGAAGAAATATATAAAAATTACCCAAACATTTTCAACTCTATAACTGATGTTCTCGAACATGATCAGAAAAATTTAATTGCTTTTTTTAATATGGGAATTGAACAGGGCATGATTCGTAAAGATCTGAATGTTGAAATCTCTGCGTTTATTTTAGGACAAAACAGTTTTAAATATATGATTTATACATTTTTAGATAAACCGGTTTTTCCCCTCAAACAAATAAAATATGCAATGATGACAAATTTCATTAGAGGAATTTCAACTGAAAAAGGTATTCAAATTGTTGATGCTTATTTGGCTCAACATGGTAAAGATAATAAAGATTCAAACTAAATATATTTATGAAAATTAAAAACTACATCATTTCACTTTTATTATTTTGTGGATTCACAGGGTTGATAAACCTGCAGGCACAAAATAATATAGATAGTTTAACACTGCAGGATGGAAAACTTATCCTGAATTTAGAAACAGCTATTGATATTGCCTTAAGCGAAAATCCTTCAATTAAGGTGGCAGATATGGAAATCACCAAAAAAGAGTATGCCAATAAAAGTGCAAAAGGTGCGTTGTTGCCTCAATTGGATTTAATTGGACAATATCAACGGACTATTAAAAGACAAACGGTTTACTTTGATGGGGGATTCGGAATTGGAGGTGATATTGATCCTACAAAATATACTCCTGAAGAACTGAAAATTGCACAGGTTATCGGAAAACTTTTCGCTCCTGATCCTTCTACTTCTTCTTCCAGTGAGGGGGTTCAAATGGGTAGGTTCAATATGTGGACTACCGGTCTGAATGTTAGTTTGCCTCTAATCGTGCCTTCTTTATGGAAAAATATTCAAATGACGGAGGTGGATATCGAGCTTGCTATAGAACAATCAAGGGCTTCAAAGATTAATATGGTAAATCAGGTAACAAAAGCTTTTTACAGTATGCTGTTGGCTCAAGATAGTTATCGGGTTTTTAAAGAAACTTACACTACTGACTCATTGAATCTGGTTAATATTACCAATCGCTTTAAACAGGGGGTTGTTGCTGAATATGATGTAATTACAGCTGATGTGAGGATGAAGAGTCTGATACCAACCATTCTTCAATCGGAAAACATGATGAAGATTGCCGAAATTCAACTTAAAATGTTGATGGGAATCGATTCTGAAGTGCCTCTGAAAATTGAAGGGGCACTTACTGATTACGAAGAGGATATCTTTAATACGCTTATTCCGGCAGATACTTCGCTGATGAATAATAGCGACCTCAAACAGTTTGATCTGGGGACCCAGCAGGCTAAAAATGTTGTCGAACTACAGAAATCGCAGTTTTATCCGGTTCTCACAAGTAGTTTCAACTATTCGTACATGAGCCAAAATAACGATTTCAAGTTTAAAGATTATCGATGGGACCCTTATTCAGTGGTCGGAATAACATTGTCTATTCCTTTGTTCAATGGTGGACAAAGATATCATAATCTAAAACAATCGCAGATTCAAGTTAATCAGCTCCAAGAACAACGTAAGGATGTTGAACGGGGACTAAAACTTCAAATCAAGAATAGTATGGATTTGATAAACAAAAATATTGAACAAATTATCGCTACACAATCTTCAATCAAACAAGCGCAAAAGGGTTATGAAATTACTGTTAAACGCTATGAAACAGGATTGGGTACAATAGTTGATGTAAATTCTGCTGCACTGGCTGTCACAAATGCTCAACTGCAATACAGAAATGCAATCTATGATTATCTGGCTGCTAAAACGGACCTGGAAAAAGTATTGGGATATTCTGTAAATCCTTTTGGAGTTGAAACAAACAAATAATTGAATTAAATAAAAATCACATAATATGAAAATGTATAATCTGGTAAAATTTACCCCTTTTATTGCAATTCTTTTGCTTGCTTCTTGCAGTGGACTTTCAAAGAAAACTGAAAGTACCGATACTGTTATAGAAAAACAAAAAGTAAAGATTGAAACTGTTGCATTGATTCCTATTGAACAGAATGTCTCTTTTACGGCTACTGTTGAACCTAATTTGGTGAATAATATTTCACCTGCTATGGGTGGACGTATACGTAAAATAAATGTGGATGTTGGTGCGTACGTGAGCAAAGGTCAGGCTTTGGTTCAAATGGATAATACAAGCCTTTCACAACAGGAAACTCAACTGGCTACTCTTAAAAGAGACTACGAACGTTATTTGGAATTGTATCAGGTTGGTGGTATTTCAAAACAACAGCTCGATCAGGCTAAAAGTCAACTTGACGTTATGCAATCGGCTATAGGTAATATAGCAGAAAATACAGTGCTCAGAAGTCCTATTAGCGGTGTGGTTACTGCACGCAATTATGACGCTGGCGATGTGGCTGCTGGACTGCCTATTCTTACGGTTCAGGACATTAATCCGGTGAAGGTTAAAATAAATGTATCGGAATCGTTTTATAATAAGGTGACTAAAGGTCAAAATGCTAAAGTTCAAATGGATGCTATCGGTGATGAGGTGTTCGAAGGAAAAGTGTCTCTTCTATATCCAACGCTTGATCAGGTTTCACACACGTTTCCTGTCGAAATCACAGTGAAGAATACTGATAATAAAATCAGACCGGGTATGTTTGCTCGTGTTGAAATGAATTTTGGTGTGAACGAAAGACCGCTTCTTCCGGATAGAGCTGTTCTAAAACAGGTGGGATCAAACGATCGCTATGTTTTTGTTGAAAAGGATGGAAAAGCTATTTATACGTTGGTTGATTTAGGTATTCGTCTGGATGATAAATATGAAATTATTTCTGGCTTAAATGCTGGTGACAGGGTTATTGTTGAGGGTAATAACGGACTGATTGATGGTAGCGAGGTCGAAATTGTTAAATAATAACCTTAAAGATTAAAAAGATAAGATGAAAGTATACGAAACCGCCGTCAAAAACCCAGTCGGAACTTCTTTGATTTTCCTTGGGGTTGTGTTGATTGGCTTGTTGTTTTCACGTCAACTACCGATTGACTTGTATCCGCAGATTGAAATGAATGTTATCACTGTAATCACGAACTACTCGGGAGCTGGTGCTGATGATGTCGAGACTAACGTCACCAGACCACTTGAAGATGTTCTAAACTCTACAGAGAACCTGAAAAATATTACATCACAATCTAAGGATGGTGTTTCAATGATCATGCTTGAACTTGAATTTGGTTCAAACATGGATAATGCGATGAACGATATCAGGGATAAAATAGATCTGATCAAAAACTTCCTGCCTGATGGGGTGGAAAATCCTATGATTCTTAAGTTTAGCTCTGACATGATTCCGGTAATGGTGCTTTCTGCTACTGCCGATGAGAGTGCGGATGCTTTATATAAGGTGTTGGATGATCAAATTGCTAATCCTTTGAATCGTATTAAAGGGGTAGGAACTGTATCGGTTGGAGGTGCTCCTCAACGAGAGGTTCAGATAAATGTGAAACCCGAAAAACTTGAAGCTTATAACATCTCTCTTGAACAAGTTGCCCAAGTTTTAGCTGCTGAGAATGTAAATGTACCGGCTGGCGATTTGGATATTGGCTCGCAAACTTACATGCTACGTTTGGAAGGTGAGTTTAACGAAAGTCGTCAATTTAACAATATAATTGTTGGAAACCACAGTGGACAACCAATCTATCTTCGTGATGTAGCTGTTGTAAAAGATACGGTGCAGACGCGTATTCAAGAAAACTATACTAATGGAAAGCGAAGTGCTTCTATCATTATACAAAAACAATCGGGATCAAATACGGTGTCAATTGCTAATGAGGTAAAAAAACAGTTACCGGAATTGCAGAAAAATCTCCCACCTGATGTAAAAATTGAAACGGTAATGGACTCTTCGGAATACATTAATGCGTCTATTTCCAGTTTGTTTGAAACTATCTGGCTTGCACTTATTATTGTTGCTTTCATCGTGGTTTTCTTCCTGGGTGGCTGGCGTCCTACAATAATTATTTTGCTCACTATACCAATTTCTTTGATTGGGTCGTTCATTTATTTGTACATCACGGGTAATACGCTGAATATTATTACATTATCGGCACTTTCTATTACCATCGGTATGGTTGTGGATGATGCCATAGTGGTGCTTGAAAATATAACTACTCATATTGAACGAGGGAGTCGACCAAAACAGGCTGCTGTATATGGTACTGAAGAGGTTTCTCTGTCTGTAATGGCTTCTACACTTACAATTATAGCTGTATTCCTTCCTATGACAATGGTTGGTGGTTTTGCAGGAATCATGTTTAAACAGTTGGGTTGGATGGTAACAATTATCATTTCTTTGTCTTTGATAATCGCAATGACTTTGACGCCAATGTTGAGCTCAAGATTAATGAAATCTGCAAAAGAAACTAAAAAGAATAAATTCGACAAATGGTATGACAAAAACATACTCCCTCTACTGGACAAGTTCGATTATTCGTATTCTAGATTGGTTAATAAAGTAGCCCGAAACAGAAGAAAGACGATTCTTATTATTGTTGGTATATTTATCGCTGGTGTTGTAATAGTTGCATCATCATTGAAAACGGAATTTATGCCTGCTTCTGATAATAATAATATTTCTATGACTATCGAAATGCCTACGGGTACACGCATGGAGATAGCACGCAAAAAGGCTTCTGAAATTGTTGAGTTGCTTAATAAAAAGTATCCTGAAATTAAAATTGTATCATTTGCTGTCGGACAGGCTGGTGAAGATAATGTGTATGCTGCAATGTCAAGCAATGGCTCAAATATTATAACCTATACTTTGCGACTTGTTGAAGCGGATCAGCGTAATAAGTCCATATTTGATATTTCAGACGAAATTAGACAGGATCTGGCTGCAATGCCCGAAATTTATAAATATCAGGTGAATCCTGGGGGTGATCAAGGGGGTGGAATGACTTCCGGTAGTTTTGTAAAGGTTGATGTCTTTGGATATGATCTGACAACTACCGACAGAATTGCAAAAGAACTGCAAACAAAACTTTCTGATGTAAAAGGACTTCGTGATATTGCTATCAGTCGAAAAGATTACAGAATGGAGTATCAAGTTAAGTTCGATAGGGAAAAACTTTCTCTTAACGGAATAACTATGAGCGCTGCTGCTAATACAATCAGAAATAGGATGAATGGACTTATCATGACTCGGTTCCGTGAAGATGGTGAAGAATATAATGTTCGCGTACGTTTTGATGAGGAATATCGTCAATCAATTTCAGATATTGAAAATATTCTGATCTATACTCCTACTGGCGTTGGTGTTAGGGTTCGGGATCTTGGAACGGTAGTTGAAAGTTCTTCATTGCCTGAAATTAATAGGGAAGATCGTGAACGTATTGTAAGCGTTCAGGGAACACTTTATAAACGTGCATTAAGTGACGTGGTAAAAGATGTGGAAGCTGTTATCGCAACCGTTTCAACTCCATCAAATGTGCAAGTTGAGATAAGTGGTACGCTGGAGGATCAACAGGAAGCTTTTAGTCAATTGGGACTATTGCTGTTAATTGTATCACTATTGGTTTATATCGTATTAGCTGCTCAGTTTGAATCTCTGCTCTATCCGTTTATGATTATTCTGACGGTACCTTTTGCATTTATTGGTGCTTTACTGTCGCTGGTTGCATTTGGTCAACCACTTGGTATTATGGGATTTATCGGGTTGATTATGTTGGTGGGTATGGTGGTGAAGAATGCTATCGTGCTAATTGACTACATCAACCTTAATCGTGAACGTGGTATGTCTGTAATAACTGCTGTTGTGCATGGTGGACGATCTAGGTTGCGTCCTGTTGTCATGACAACGCTTACTACCATATTAGGTATGGTTCCGTTGGCAATAGGTACGGGACAAGGCTCTGAAATGTGGCAATCATTAGGATTGACGGTAATTGGTGGTATGACTTTCTCTACAATTATCACACTGATTCTTGTTCCTGCTCTTTATGGTGTATTTGCAGCTAATGGAATAAAGAAAAGAAGAAAGATTCATTTGAAAACATACGAAAAAAAGCATGGAACAGGTAATACAAAAGAACTAAAGTCGAATCTCAATAACAATGAACAGATATGAAAGCAGTAATGATAATGTTAGATCAGGCACACTACGATGAGATTGTGAAGAGTCTGAGTAAATTAAATATACGTGGTTTCACTTCCTGGAAATCAGTTCTCGGTAAAGGATCTGAAACAGGTGATCCACACTATGGAAGTCATGCATGGCCATCAGTTAATGATGCTATCATAACTATTGTTGAAGATAAGCGTGTTAAGTCTTTGCTTGAGTACTTGAAAAAACTGGATGAGGATTATGAAAATCTGGGATTACGCGCTTTTGTATGGAATATAGAAGATATGATTTAAAGTGTTTTCTAAGAGTGACTAGTTCTAAATAGCCTTTACAGGTTTTTAAACAAAAATTAAAGCATCCTCTATTTAAAGGGGATGCTTTTTAATTCTTTAATTTGTTCCTTTCCTTCTTAACGATGCATAGATTGCGAGTACAATTATTGAACCACCAATGGCTAGTAATAATGTACGAAGACTAAATTCGTTTATTCCTTCCCAACCAAATAATGAACCAATAGCGCCACCTACTATGGCTCCAATAATGCCGATAATAATTGTAATTATCAAACCTCCGGGGTCTTTTCCCGGACGAAAAGCTTTTGCTACTGCACCTGCAATTAGTCCTAAGATAATCCAAGATAAAATTCCCATAATAATTGAATGTTTAGTTAATCATGTGAATATAACATTAATCAATCAACTATTGTTCGTTATATGAATTCTAACAATACTTCCACTAATTGTAACTCTTCAGGCGATGCGACAGTTCAGCTTCAGTTGAGTAACAAAATCACATCTACTCCGCCTGTTCCAATGTTTGAACTAAAAAATGGTTACAAAATCAATCAAAAGATTTTGTTTTAGGTAATTATATTAAATATTATCTTTTTCGAAAAAGAATTGCTCTTCTCCAAATGCTGGCTTGAGTTGATCAAACCAGGTCGCTTTGGGATCGTATTCAGCAAAGAAGGGAATGTCAACCCACGCAGGGTTCCTACCCTGAAGAAATCGCAGTACAAATACTTTTTCTCCTTTCACTTCTTGTACTCCCAAAACTTGTATTTTTCCCGGAGATGCACTCATACTGGGTCCTCTAACAGTTCTACATAATCCGCTAACTTTATTATATGAGTTTCGGAATATGTTCCAGCATTTTTCAAGTGGTAACTCAAAATATCTTTTCGAACCGGTGTCGCGTGCTATAAACATATAATAGGGAATACAGCCCAAATCGACTTGTTTACGCCACATTTCCGACCATAATTCGGACTTATCGTTAATGTGCTTCATTAAGGGTGATTGCGTGCGAATTTGAGCACCTGTTGCACGAATTCGTTTGATTGCTTGTTTAACAGCTGGCGTCGATAGTTCTACGGGATGATTAAAATGAGCCTGAATCGAAAGATTCTTACCTGCTTTTAATACTGATTCAAATAGTCGAATGATATCATCTGAATCGTTATCAGATAAAAATCGATAGGGCCAATAGCTTAAAGATTTTGTACCTATACGGATTGAGCGAACATGATCGAATTCGGGTTGTAGAAGTGGCTCAATGTAGCCTGCTAAAATTGAAGCTGACATGGTCATCGGATCGCCTCCGGTAAAAAGTATATCCGTAACTCGTTTATGAGTTGACAGATATTTTAGAAGCAGGTCTGACTCCTTCATTGCAAACTTTAAACCACTCATTCCGGAAAATTGAGGCCAGCGAAAACAAAAAGTACAGTACGCATGACAAGTTTGCCCTTGACTGGGGAAGAATAATACTGTTTCTGGATATTTATGTTGAATTCCTTTCAAAAACACTTCTCCAATTTGTGGGACGTTGTGCTCTTGTCCGGCAGGATTAGGGTTTAGTTCTAATCTGATAGCGTTAATCTTTTTATCTATTGTTTTTTTGTCCGCTTGCGCGTCTAACAGTTTTTTCAGGGCATTATAATGTTTGGGGTCTAACATCTCCTTACGTGGAAAATTTAGAGTGAACATAGGATCATTTTTCACATCTGACCAATCGATAAGTTCTTCAACAACATAATTGTTGGTTTTAAAAGGGAGAACCCTTCCAACTATATCAATTGCTTGAATGATTTCTTTTGGAAGTTCTTGAATTTGAGGAATTTGTTGATAATTGTTTAGATTGTACGTTTTTAATTTCTTACTCATTAATGTCTTCTATTTTCAGTTAAATATTTTGTATATCTACAAATATAAAAAAATAATTGACATTCTACGAATACCTTAATGGTTTTTATGGTTTAATAACTTCTAATTAATCAACATTTTATAGAGCCACAAGCGAGACTTGAACTCGCGACCTACGCGTTACGAATGCGTTACTCTACCAACTGAGCTATTGTGGCAAATCGGACTCCCGGATTGGAGTCCGTTTAATTATTATAAGTAAGTGCTTAATTAATTTCTTTAAGCTCTTTCTTATTTATCATATTATATGCAAGAGGTGCAGCAATGAACATACTGGTGAATGTTCCTACTACAATACCAATAAGCATTGAGAATACGAAACTTCTTACACCTTCTCCACCGAAGAACAGAATTGACAAGACAACAAGGATAACGCTGATACCTGTGCTTACTGTTCTAACCAATGTCTGATTCAGTGATAAGTTGAATAATTCTTTTTTATCCATCTTAGGATGTAATCCTATGTTTTCCCGAATACGGTCGAAAATAACCACTTTATCATTAATTGAGTAACCGATAACGGTTAAGATCGCTGCCACAAAGGTCTGGTCAATCTCTAATGAGAAAGGCATAATCTTCCATAGCAGTGAATAGATTCCAATTACAGAAAATGCATCAATAGCCAACGCTGCAACTGTACCAACAGAATATGTATAGTTTCTAAATCTGAAGACAATGTAAAGTCCCATACAGATTAGAGCTATCAATACTGCTAACGAAGCTTCTTTCAGCATATCTTCTGCAATACTTGGTCCTACTTTTGTAGAACTAAGGATATGCGAATCGATAGTTTGTCCGGGTTGAATATAATCTTTTAGCCCCTGAGAAAGTAGTCCCTTAATCTCGGTTTCTGTTTGTTCGGTTTCTTCAGCTATTTGATAGTTTGTAGATACACGAACCTGGTTACTGGAACCAATTGTGATTACTCGTACCGATTCACCTAAATATGGAGCAAGTGCTTCACGTATCTCGCCTGTTTTAACAGGTTGCTCAAATCTGATTACATAGTTTCTACCACCTGTAAAGTCGATACCAACATTCAGTTTCAGAACGAACAGTGATACAACACAGATCAAAATGGCTGCAATAAAAATAGCGAAAAATCTCTTCCTGTTTTCAATGAATCTAAAATGGAATTCTTTGCTGAATAATTTTCTACTAAAGCTTGTAGAGAAATTCAGGTTTTGCCATTTGTTCTTATTCATGCGACCTTCGTAAACCATACGGGTAAGGAATACGGCTGTAAGGAACGAAATAAGAATACCAATCATTAAGGTGAAAGCAAATCCCCTAATAGCTCCTGAACCGAATATGTAAAGTACAAAGGCGGTAATCAATGTTGTCAAGTTGGAGTCGAAGATAGCGGAGAACGCATTCTTATAACCATCTTCAATTGCTTTACGAAGACTTTTGCCTGCAGCAAGTTCTTCTTTAATACGTTCATTGATAAGAACGTTGGCATCAACAGCCATGGCTAGTGACAATATCATACCCGCAATACCTGCCAGAGTAAGCACCGCCTGGAACGCCGCCAAAACCCCGATGGTAAAGAATAAGTTTATAATTAATGCAGAGTTGATTACCATTCCCGGAATAATTCCGTATAACGTACACGTAAAGATGAACAATATGAATAATGCAATCAAGAACGAAATTAATCCTGCATTGATAGATTCTTGTCCTAACGAAGGACCAACAATATCTTCTGATACAATACGCACACCTGCGCGCATCTTACCTGATTTTAATACGTTTTCAAGGTCGGTTGCTTCTTCTGGAGTAAAGTCTCCTGAAATAGAGGATTGACCTCCTTCAATTTTATCATTTACACGTGGTGCAGAATATACATATCCATCCAAAAGAATGGCAATTGAATTCCCTTTTTCAGCACCTGTAATAGTTGCCCATCTGCTTGCACCGGCGGAATTCATTGTCATGCTAACTTCCCATGCTGAACCGGTCTGACTTTGATCGGCTTTCGAGTTTGTAACCACATCGCCCGTAAGCGCAGGTCCACGTTTTGAACCATCACCTTTCAGTGCATATAGTTCAAACGTTGTTTCCTTATCATCAACGGGTTTGAATCCCCATTTGAAGCGAACATCAGCAGGAAAAACATCTTTATATTTTAATAATATCTGGTTTACTGATGCGGTATCCAATTTTGATACTAATCCTACTACTGGACCTGTTGCTCCACCCATCGAAAAATAAGGTTGTGCAAAATATTCAACCAGACTCTTTTCAATTCGTTTAACAGAATCAGTAGTAGCTGGAGTAAGCGCTAATGCAGGAATAACAGCGGCAGTATCACTTACTATTGTAGAATCCTGAATAGTTTCAGTAGTCGCAGTAACTGTAGAGTCAACTACACCAGATGTCAAAGATTGTGCAAGTTCAGCCGATTTAGAGTTTACCTGATTTAAATATGTTGATAATTCAGATACATTATAAGTTTTCCAGAATTCCAGATTTGCACTACCTTGTAACAAGTTACGAACACGTTCGGGTTCAGTGATACCAGGTAGTTCTATCAATATACGTTCGTCCCTGTCCATACGTTGAATATTTGGAGCAACAACTCCAAAACGGTCGATACGGGTACGGAGTACATTAAATGAGTTATCTGCAGCACTTTTTACTTCATTACGCAAAACACTGATTGTTTCATCATTAGTGGCAGTTGGCAATATTCTGTCACCCATCGTGATACTGAATATATTAGCTAAATTGCCATTAGGATTAATTTTTTCGTAACTATTTTGGAAAAGTGTTAGAAAATCTGATGAGCTACCTTTTCTGTTTTGTTTGGAAGCTTCTTGAATAGCCTGATTGAATTGAGGGTCATCTGTGTTTGCAAGTGAAGTTAGCACACCGGCAACATCCAACTCAATCACCACATTCATACCTCCTTTGAGGTCTAGTCCCAAACCAAGTTCTTTGCCACGAACTTCTTTTAATGTGTAACCCATATAAACTTTCTCTGTAGAAAGTGAATCAAGGTATTGACTCTTCAGATCTAAATCTCCACCGGCATAAGCATTCGCTTTTTTATTGTAATGCATTCCTACAAAAGTGAAGGACATGTAATACAAAGAGATAATTGCAAGCAAAATGCTGAAGATTCGGATAAATCCTTTGTTTTGCATTTGAATTTTACTTTTTGTTAGTTTTTATTTAATGTAATTTTATTCGCTTAATACTTTATGTATATTCACAAAAAAAAAAGATCTTTGGTAAAAATACTTTTTTGAGCATGCAAATATAACGTTTTTTTATATTTTAATGAATAAAACAGTCGGATTATTTCATAAAAGTCCGACTGTCTTTATAAAAATTGATTTATTTTACGAACCCTCTGTTTTTTAGCAGATAAATTGGATTGGGTTCCGCTCCTCTATATTTTTTGTAAAGTATCATTGGATCTTCAGAGTTTCCTTTCGATAAAATATTGTCTCTGAACGATTGTGCTGTTGCCTGATCAAAAATGCCTTTTTCGACAAATGGTTGGAATGCATCTGCATCTAACACTTCGGACCAAAGATAGCTGTAATATCCTGCAGAATATCCACCACTAAAAATGTGGGTGAAATAGGTGCTGCGATAACGGGGAATAATCTCGCTAATTAATCCAATCTTTTCCATAGATTTCTTTTCAAAATCACGAACATTAAAGTCTTGTTGCGTGGTTTGAGTGTGCCAATCCATGTCGAGTAGGGCTGCAGCAACAAGCTCGGTTGTGGTAAATCCTTGATTGAAATTGGCTGCATCTGATATCTTTTGAATTAAAGAATCGGGAATAGTCTCGCCGGTTTCATAATGTTTCGCATACATTTTTAATACCTCGGGATTAAATGCCCAATGTTCCATAATTTGTGAGGGTAGCTCCACAAAATCACGCACTACACTTGTGCCGGAAACGCCTTTGTAATTAACATCGGTAAGCATACCGTGTAATCCGTGCCCGAATTCGTGAAACATTGTTTCTACTTCGTCTAACGTTAATAAGGAGGGGGTGTTTTCTGTGGGACGGGTAAAATTACCAACATTGTAAATAATTGGTCGTACTTCTACACCTTTTTTCACATATTGTTCTCCAAAACTGCTCATCCATGCTCCACCACTTTTTCCTGAACGTGGAAAATAATCGGTATAGAATAATGCCAAATGATTTCCATCTGCATCCGTAACCTCATAGGTCTCAACTTCAGTATTGTAAACAGGAATATTATCTAGTTTTTTAAAGTTTATTCCATATAATTTGTTCGCAACAGTGAAAACTCCTTCGCGCACATTTTCCATCTTGAAATAGGGCTTGATAGCTGATTCGTTGAGCGCATATTTCTCGTTTCTCAGTTTTTCTGTATAATACCACCAATCCCATGATTGGAGCTTGAAATTTCCTCCTTCTTTGTCAATTAATGCTTGCAACTCTGCAGCTTCTTTTTTAGCTTGAGGTAATGCGTATTCCCAAATGCTGTTCAATAAATCGTAAACGGCTTTTGGGGTTTTTGCCATTGTGTTTTCTAAACTATAGTCGGCAAAAGTATTGAAGCTCATCAATTTGGCTTTCTCAATGCGAAGGTTTACTATCTTATTGATAATGGCTTTATTGTCAAATTCATTATCATTGTCGCCACGCGTGTACATGGCTTTGTACAACTTTTCACGTAATTCGCGATTATCGGCATACTGCAAAAATGGAATCCAGCTTGGTTTTTGTAATGTAAACACCCATTTGCCTTCCATATCGTTTGCTTTGGCTGTTTCTGCTGCTGCAGTGATTACACCTTCTGGAAGTCCTGCAAGATCTTCTTTTTTATCAATAATCAGTTTGTAATTATTGGTTTCTTTCAACACATTGTTACCATACTGCAAAGTAAGCGAAGAAAGATCTTTGTTTATTTCTCTTAGTCGCTGTTTGTCAGCATCATTCAGCATGATACCGGAACGAACAAAATTCTTGAAATATTTATCTAACAGACGGTACTGTTCTGTTGTCAAATTCAATCCTGTCGTATCTTCATGAAGGGTTTTAATTCGATCAAAAAGCTTACTATTCAAATAAATATTATCGGTGTGCTCAGATAAAATTGGAGTGAGGTCGATTGATATTTTCTCGATGGTGTCTGTCTTTTCAGCTCCTTCCAAACCAAAGAAAACACTTGAAACTCTTTCCAAAATGGAACCTGAAAAATCCAAAGCTACAATTGTGTTTTCAAATGTAGGGGCTTCTGGATTATTGGTTATTGAGTCGATTTCCTTGTTTTGTTCTTCCATTCCTTTAGCAAATGCCGGTCGATAATCATCTTCCGATATCTGGTCGAAGGGGGGCGCTCCAAAAGGAGTGTCATACTCTGTATAAAAAATGCTTCCGACTTCTCCTGAACCTTTTTTTACACCGGAACCGGTGTTGTTGCATGCGTATAATGTCATTGCTGCTAATGTAATTAATAAAATTTTTCTCATTGAGTAATACTTTTTAGTTGATAGATTATTCAATTTTGTGATATGCACCACTTTTAATATGGCAAAGGTAACCATTTTTGCTTTAAAAGAATAGTCGCTTATTAAAGAATTGAAACGTAGATATAACAAATGGCTGAATTTATTTTTAATAATATTTGGTACATAATAATTTATGCAATATATTTGTGATATCAAAATAATATTAAATTAAATAGCTTTTATTATGGAAACAAAAGAATTCGAATATGATAATTTTAAAGCGAATGGGTTCTTAATGCTTTTTCTGATGTTCATATTGTTGGGATTTAGTGTATGGATGTTCTTTTTGGGAGGAAATGGCATAATTGCAGGCTCTATACTCCTGGTTTTGTGGTGTATTATGATGGTCGGCTTTATTAAACTTGAACCAAATGAGGTTGTGGTGATGCTGTTCTTTGGCAGATACTGGGGGGTACTGAAAGATACGGGTTTCTGGTGGGTAAATCCTTTCACTACTCGAAGAAAACTTACGCTGCGTGCAAGAAATCTAATTGTTGAACCTATTAAGGTGAACGATAAAGTGGGAAATCCTGTTCTCATAGGATTGGTATTGGTGTGGAAACTGAAAGATACCTATAAGGCAATGTTTGAGATTGACGCCCAGACTATGGCTGCTACAAACATTGTGAATGGACAAATTACTTATTCTGTTGCAAAACAAATGAGCGCTTTCGAAAACTTTGTATCGGTACAGAGTGATGCGGCGCTTCGTCAGGTGGCAGGACAGTTTGCGTATGATAATAACACTGCATCAAGCAACGAACTTACACTTCGCTCTGGTGGGGAGGAAATTAACGATCGCTTATTGGATGAATTAAATGCTCGTCTTGAAATGTCGGGACTGGAAATTATTGAGGCTCGTATCAATTATCTGGCTTATGCTCCTGAAATTGCAGCGGTTATGCTTCGTCGTCAACAGGCTGAGGCCATCATCTCAGCACGTGAAAAGATTGTAGAAGGGGCGGTTTCAATGGTGAAAATGGCCTTGGAAAGAATCGACGAGGAAGGGATTGTCGAACTGGATACCGATAAAAAAGCAGCTATGGTGAGCAACTTATTAGTGGTTCTCTGTGCCGATGAATCTGCTCAACCGGTATTGAATACGGGTACTTTGTATAAATAATATGGGTAAGAAAGAAAAAACAACCAAGAACTTTGCCTTACGACTCGATTCGGATATGATGGAGGCTATTGAAAAATGGGCTGCCGATGAATTCAGGAGTGTCAACGGACAAATTCAATGGATGTTGGAACAGGAATTGAAAAAACATAAGAGATTAAAATAGGGGTTATCAATATTTATTTGGACCCAGCCTTGGCCATTTTTGTATATGCGTCGTGATAAAATATGAGTGTGCGGTTATCTTTCTTGACTTTATTCATCAAGCGTTGCTTTTCATCCATTGCCAATGCAAGGTTGTTATCGTATGCTGAAAGCCAATCCAAACGACGATGCAACGACGTGGGAATAACATCTGAGGGAAATGCATAGGCTTCTTCGTTGGTTTCAAAAAATACTGCTATCTGCCCGGGGGTGTGACCGTTGTATAGTTCTAATCGAATATTTTCTGTAAGTGGCATGTCTGCACATACAAACTTTATCTGACCTGCTTCATAAACGGGTTCAATATTATCAGCAAAATAAGAACCTTTTTCAAATAATGGCGGAAAACTATAGTTTTCCCACTGTGCTCTGCTCACCCAATAGGTGGCGTTTGGAAATGTGGGAACTACTTCTTGTTTCTCATTCTTTATTGTACATGCGCCACAATGATCAAAGTGCAAGTGAGTGAGTACAATATCGGTAATTTCTTCAAGAGCAATATCTAATTTCTGAATTTCTTCGGGAAGATTTTTGATGTTATGCGGTTGATAATATTTTATTTTCGAGAAATGTTTGTCACCCACACCTGTATCTACCAAAATTTTTCGGTCGGCTGTCTCAAGTAATAAACATCTTAATGACATTTCACACATATTGTTTTCATTGCACGGATAATGCTTCGACCAATATCTTTTTGGAACAGGTCCAAACATCACTCCGCCGTCCCCCAAAAAATATCCCGATTCTATAAGATGGAATTTTAGCATAATAATTGTACTTTTGCAGACAAATTTAGGAAAAAGATTCAGAATAAGTAACTCATAAGACATGACATTACCCAATAAGCATGATAATATATCGGAATATTTGCTCTATATGTGGCAAATAGAGGATATGTTACGCGTGTTCGAACTTGATTTGGAAAAGTTGAAAAAGCAATTAATAGATCCTTCTAATTTGCCTGATGATCAAAAACAGGAAATGTATCAGAGGTATGATAATCTCATCGAAATGATGAAATTGGAAGGGGTTCAAAAGGAAGGACATTTGCAGATTAATAAGAATGTAATCATCGAACTGACTGATCTGCATCTGCGTTTATTAAAAGATCCGAAAGAATCAAATTATATTGGAACGTTTTATAGTACACTGCCTTATATAGTTGAACTGCGTTCAAAATCAATCAATAAAGATACTCCTGAAATTGAAGTTTGTTTTGTTGCTATGTATGGCTATCTGTTACTTAGAATACAGAAAAAGGAGATTTCACCGGCTACACAAACGGCTGTTAAACAAATTAGTGCACTGCTAAAACAATTATCGGAGAAATATAAGACAATGGATACGGAAGAAGAGGCTGAATTTTAAAGTGATAAGCTTCTAACAAACTGTAACTAGTAATAATAGAATATGACATTAACAGAAGAAATAAAACGTCGGCGCACATTTGCCATTATTAGTCACCCCGATGCGGGTAAAACTACCCTCACTGAGAAACTGCTGCTTTTTGGTGGGGCTATTCATGTGGCGGGGGCCGTAAAATCAAATAAGATAAAGAAAACGGCTACATCCGACTGGATGGAAATCGAGAAACAACGTGGAATATCGGTGGCTACTTCGGTTATGGGATTCGAATATAATGATCACAAAGTTAATATATTGGATACTCCGGGTCACCAGGACTTTGCTGAGGATACTTATCGGACACTTACTGCAGTTGATAGTGTTATTGTGGTGGTGGATGTGGCAAAGGGGGTCGAAACGCAGACTCGTAAACTTATGGAGGTGTGCCGCATGAGAAAGACACCTGTCATGATTTTTGTGAATAAGATGGACCGCGAGGGTAAAGATCCTTTCGATATACTGGATGAACTGGAAGAAGAGTTGCAAATTGCAGTGAGACCGTTGAGCTGGCCAATCGATATGGGGGAACGTTTCAAGGGTGTTTACAATATTTATCAACAGAGCCTGGACTTGTATAAACCAAGTAAACAGGTTGTTACGGAGTCTGTTCATTTGAATATCGACTCTACGGAATTGGAAAAACAAATTGGAGCTTCTTTGTCTGACAAATTACGGAAGGATGTGGAATTGATCAATGGTGTTTATCCTGTGTTTGATAGTAAATCGTATCTTTCGGGTGAACTGGCTCCTGTGTTCTTTGGTTCTGCACTCAATAACTTTGGAGTAAAAGAGTTGCTGGATTGCTTTGTGGAAATTGCTCCTTCACCACGACCAGTGAAATCAGAAGAACGAACGGTTGATCCTTATGAAGAAGCGTTCACGGGTTTTGTGTTTAAGATACATGCTAATATGGACCCTAATCATCGTTCATGTATTGCTTTCGTAAAAATTTGCTCTGGAAGGTTTGAGAGGAACGTGAATTATAAGCATATGCGTTTTAACAGACAGATGCGATTTTCTTCGCCTACAGCTTTTATGGCGCAGAAAAAAGAGGTGCTCGACGAGGCTTTCGCTGGTGATATAGTGGGACTTCCCGACAATGGGGGCACATTTAAAATTGGAGATACACTAACTTCGGGAGAGAATCTTCATTTCAAAGGGTTACCTAGTTTCTCGCCAGAGATGTTCAAATACATTGAGAATGCTGATCCTATGAAATCCAAACAATTGCATAAAGGTATTGAACAGCTTATGGATGAAGGGGTTGCGCAGCTCTTCACAAACCAATTTAATAACCGGAGGATCATTGGAACGGTTGGACAACTGCAATTTGAAGTGATTCAATATCGATTATTGCACGAATATAATGCTCAGTGTAGGTGGGAACCTATCAATCTTTATAAGGCGTGTTGGATTGAAAGTGATAATGCTCAAGAACTTGCCGACTTCAAAAAGCGTAAATATCAATATATGGCGCTTGATAAAGAGGGTAGGGATGTATTCCTCGCTGAATCAAAATATATGCTTATGATGGCGCAACAGGATTTCAAACATATCAAATTCCATTTCAACTCTGAGTTTTGATTGCTTATTCTGTGATTCCCATTTTCTTCATTAGAAAACTGGCATTCATCGTTGTAGCAATTCCTCTTGTTAGTTTGTAATTGAACGAAAGAATATCCTGAACAATGGTTGCATCAAAATGAAAATTCTGTATTACTTCGGTGTATTCATTTTCCAACTCTCCCAGCACTAGGTCGTGTGTGGCAATAATTCCGCTTGCACTTAATTTGACTAAACGCTTCATCAGGGCAAACGATCCTTTTTGTTTGTCTTCTGAATTTGTGCCTTTGAGGATTTCATCAAGAATAATGAATAGGCCTTGTTCGCCCAATTCTAATCGGTCAATAATCATCTTTAGACGTTTTAACTCTGCAAAAAAGTACGATTCATTGTTTATCAATGAGTCAGCTGTTCGAAGGTTGGTGAGTAACCTGCCCGGATAAAACTTCATGGATTCAGCACAAACTGGTGAACCGATTGAGGCTAATATATGATTGACTCCAACGGTTCTTAAGTAGGTACTTTTACCCGCCATATTGGCACCCGTTACAATCATGAAATAGGGATTGCGGGTAATGTGTAAATCGTTTTTGATGCATTGATCTCTATGAATTAGTGGATGTCCCATCTCGTGACCTTCAAAACAGAATTCCTCGGTTATTTCAGGGAAATGATAATCCGGATGGTCGGCAGTAAATGTACCTAATGACACAAAGGCATCCATATTTGCCAACGCATCAAACCACTCTGTTGTTCTCAATGAATAAACATCTAGCCATCTCTCAATTTTTAATGCACAGAAAACATTGGCTAACAAGAATGGATTAATGATGAAGTTTATTGGGAATGTCAACGACATATCAAGATTGTGATAGTAGGCCGCAAGCTTTTTAATGGCTTTTGCTGATGGAACATCATTAATTATCTGCTGCTTAGCTTCTTGTAATAATTCACTTTTAAATGACTGGTTTTCTATCAATTCAAATAAACGGGCATAGACTTCCAATCGTTGGGTCTTCTTGTCAAAGGTTAATGACAACTGATTAATCTTTTTCATGGGTAAATATGAAAGGGCTAGTGTTCCAATGAATAACCAAACAAAAATGCTGCCTGATGCTATGTTCAAAATCCATAAAACAAGATAGAGAAGGTATAATACGGGAACTAATACACAGAGTACTTTCCATAAAGGACTCAGTTTATCGGTAACGGGCTGGAATGCTTTATTCACACTTTCAACCGATGAAAAGGCATCATTGCAAATAGATCCGTTTACACGAAAGTCTAACCGGAAATCTTCCTTATCGGTTAGCTCTTTAATCGCTTCTTGACGCTTGATAATCTGATCTTTATCGTGCAATGGGTTCTCAATAAAGTCGGCGAGTTTTTGCTTGCCCATTGTCATTGATGTACGGTTTAACATCTGGAAGATGGACTGATTACCAAAGATATCTAAATCAAAACTGAAGTCGTGTGTGGGATTAATTCGCTCCGATGAACCATCGAATGCACTGAAATCATAATTGAATGCTTTCAATTCATTTTCTGCAATCTTAAGTAATGTAACAGCTGATTCTCTCTCATTCGACCGCTTCTTAAACAGGTTGACAAGCCATATAAATACAAAAGATGATGCAAAAATTGAGACTAAAAGCCAAGGCGTACTATGGCGAGTTGCATAAATGCATAAAGCACCGGCTACAAAGACTACAAGTCGCAATGTACCAATAATGGCCAGTTCTTTTTTTAATCTTAAAATACTTGCGCGTTGTGCTTCAGCAATTTTTTTATAATTATCGATTCGTTCAGTTATTGTCATTTCAATTTGGTTGAGATAATAAATATGTATAGAAAATCCTTTTCTTGAATTCTTTATTAAATACAAATCTACAAAAATACAATAATTTGCAGTATTTTTGTCCGTAAACAAGTTTCAATTAAAAGATAAAAATATGAGATTCATTCTGTGTCTTGTCTTCTTACTATCGTGTTTTCATATTTCAAGCCAGGAAACTACTGAATATAGTCGATTGGTACAAAAGACAGCCGACTTTTTGGAACGTGATCAACTGGACAGTGCGGAACAAACTTTATATCAGGCAATGAAGATCGATCCTTCAAATGCTAACAATTCAGTTCTATTATTGAATTTAGGTATTATTCAACGTCATCTTGGAAAATATAATGATGCAAAGTTTTCATTTTCTGCGTCTTTACCAAATACTCCTGATTCTGTTCTTGTGTTACATAACAGAGCATCTTTATTATGTGATATTGGAGAATTGGATAATGCGATGAAAGATTACAGTGCCATTATCCGAATTGATCCGTCAAATATCGAGGCATATTATCGTCGAGGAATATTGTATTTGGATAATAATGACAGAACTTCTGCTGAAAAAGATTTTGGCGAAGTGGAATTGATTGATTCACAGAACATGTTTTCCAAACTAAGCAAAGCGTTACTTTATAAATTAGATGATAATTGGTCAGAAGCGGAAAAAATTTATACTGAACTAATTGACAGTACCAAAGAATTTAACGATACGTACTATCTGAATAGAACGGAGTGTTATGTTAATATGAATCAGTCTTTTAAAGCATCTGCTGATTTACGGGTTATTGAACAACATCAAAAAGACAACCCTTATTTTTACATCTTAAGAGGGAGGATTCGCTTAGATCAATATGATAAAATTGCAGCTAAAGCTGATTTTGAATATGCCAAAAAACTTGGATACGATCCGCTTATTGCAGATGAATGGATAAAGAAAACCGAATAGTTTATTAATATATTTAAACTTTAAAAATGAAAACAAACTTATTTTATGCTATGATTGTATTGTTGATGATATCATGTTCATCAGCTAAGGTTTCTAAGACAAACGAACTAACTAAAAGTGAAACAAAGGACGGCTGGATTCAACTCTTTAATGGTAAGGACTTTAAAGGTTGGAGACAAGTTAATAACACTGCAATGCCAAAGAACTGGGTCGTTGAAGATGGTACAATGAAAGTGTTACCTGCAGATCCATCTCGCTTGGGAAGCGGCGGAGGTGGCGACATCATTTTTGCAGATAAGAAATTCAAGAATTTTGAATTGTCTATCGATTGGAAAGCAAGTGATCAGGCAAATTCAGGAATATTTTTTAATGTAAGAGAAGTACCGGGTAAACCAATTTATTTTGCTGCTCCTGAAATACAGGTTCTTGATAATGAAAACGCAAGTGATAATAAAGTGGCTAGCCATTTAGCTGGTTCTTTATATGATATGATTCCGGCTGATCCAAAATCTGTTAAACCTACAGGACAATGGAATAATATCGTAATTAGAGTAAAAGATGGTAAAGTGGTGCATATTCAAAACGGGACAAAAGTAGTTGAATATACTTTGTGGACTCCTGAATGGGATAATTTAGTACAAAACAGTAAGTTCAAAGATTTTCCTGGTTTTCAAGAGGGTATCTCAAAAGATGGTTACATCGGATTACAAGATCATGGGTATACGGTTTGGTTCAGAAATATCAAAATAAAAGAGCTATAATTAAAATCAAATATAAAAGAAGAGCGACTTATCTTATAAAGTTGCTCTTTTTTTTGCGGTTTATATGAATTAATATGTATTTTTGCACTGAAACAATCAGTTTTTAACCCGTCACAATTTGTTCAATATGAAATGGATAAACAGAAACGATAGCTCTCAAAATTATGAGGATCGTAGAGGACAAAGATCAAAAAAAGGTGCTGCAATTGGAGGTATTGGTGTTGTAATTGTCGCACTGGTAGCATTGCTTTTAGGACAGAACCCTTTTGATGCCGTTGAAACTGTAAATAGAATGACAGGTAATCAATCAACGGAAATGGTTGTTGATCCGGCAACTGCAAAAGAAAATGAAGAACTGAAGGTCTTAACTCTGGGCGTATTCAATAGCGCAAACGATGTATGGAGAGAGATTTTTAAAGAACAACTTAATACCGAATATGAAGATCCTATTCTGGTGACTTATACGGATCAGACTACTTCGGCTTGTGGTGGTGCTACGGCACAAATAGGACCGTTTTATTGTCCTGGTGACTATCGTGTATATATTGATTTGGATTTTTTTCACCAACTTGATAAGGAATATAATGCTTCTGGCGACTTGGCAATGGCTTACGTTACTGCTCACGAAGTGGGACATCATGTGCAAAGACTTCTTGGAATATTAGACCAGGTGCAACAATATCGTGGCAAAACAAGTGAGGCTGAATACAATAAACTGAATGTGAAACTGGAACTTCAAGCGGATTTCTTTGCTGGTTTATGGGTTAATAATGCGGTAAAAATGGGTATTATTGCTCTTGAAGAAGGGGATCTGGAAGAGGCGCTTGGGGCAGCAAATGCTATTGGTGATGATACTTTGCAAAAGAAATCAATGGGATATTCGGTTCCTGATTCGTTCACACATGGAACTTCTGCACAACGGGCTTTTTGGTTTAAAAAAGGATATCAGACTGGCGATATAAATAAAGGTAATACTTTTGATGATCCTAGTTTAAATTAAATAGACTGTTGTGTTTTAAAACTATACCGCAAAATACGACTCTAATTCTTTTAATGTTTCTGAGTCTGTCTGAATATCTCTAACTACAAATCCTTTCTCTAAAACAACGGTTCGTTTGCATACTTCGGTCACGTGATTTAAATCATGACTGGAAATCAACATGCTTGTTTGGTTTGTAGCTTGTAACTCGTTAAGCATCCGTTTCAAACGTATTTGCGAAGATGGGTCCAATGCAGTAAACGGCTCGTCTAATATTAATATCTTTGGATTAGGTAAAAGGGCGGACGCAATACCTACTTTTTTCTGATTTCCTTTTGATAGATCACGTATCAACTTTCCTGTTCCAATGATTTCTCCATTGAAAAAGTCTTGCATGGTATCTAAGAAAAGTGAAATATCACCATCGGACATTCCATAGGTTTTTCCAGAAAAGGAAAAAAACTCTTCAGGAGTAAGGAAATCTATCAAGAAACTTTCGTCAAGATATGAAGCAACTAACTTTTTCCATTCATCTCGGCGAGCTACTTTCTCTCCGTCAATCAAAACTTCACCATCGGTTGCTTCTATCAAATCTAGCATTAACCGAAAAAATGTGGTCTTTCCGGCTCCATTATTGCCGACTAACCCAAAACTCTCTCCATCAGAGATTGTAAGTGATTGTATATTCAGAACGGCATTGCCACCATAAACCTTTTTAAGATTATTTGCTTGAATCATGAGTTATAACTTTTTATATTTATGCTTCTTTCTTTCTAAAACCTTCACATAAAGCATATTTCCTTTTCAAAAACATTTGAGTACACAAATCTATCAGTTGTTTTGTAAACATTATACCAATCAGTCCCATAGTTGCATAGATCCAAATAACGGTATGTGCAATACCCAGTTTGTTTGCTACAGCAATTATTAACGACGGGAGAATCATGATAATCATGACAAAGATGAAATTTTTGTAAGTCGTTCCTTGATAATTCATGGCTGAACCCTCATTTAGTTCCAAACGTTTTGTATTGAGTGTAGCAAAAATCATGCAAAGCGGAAGAATAACCCCCGAATTAAACAGAAACGCAGCAATTTGCAGAAATACAATCTCTCTACCAAAAAAGAAATAAGGAGAGGTAATAATAAAGCCGATCACATTTAAGAATAACATCAGAAAATACTGAGCACTAATATATTCACGTGCATCAATGCTTTTTGTCATTAGCGAATCAAAATGCGAACCGTTCCAACTGATCAACCATTGACTGAACATCAGCATGAAATTTCCGGTTACAATCATTGCCACGAAAAACATAAAACCTTTTGAATCGTCATACATTCCAGTATAACCCAGAAAACCATACAATAAGAATAAAATGGAGATTGTTAATGATGATTTTGTGCGTTTGTTTCTCCATACGAGCTTGATGGTAAGAATTATAATTTCGCCGACCTTTCCAAAGCGTTCAAAGAAAGCGTTGCTTCCTGTATGCGAATGTTTTGATAAAACCTTTCTGTTGAACTTTTCAGTATAAAAATTCTCGTTGAAATATTGTTTGTTCAGCATAAAAGCAATCAATGGAAGTATCAAAATGAGAGCCAATCCAAAGTTGTTAGACAAGAGGAAATGCAAAGATATTTTTGAGATATCGAATATTGAGAATACTTTAAAGTATTCAAGTAGAAATATTCCACCCGCAATGAGCATTACGAAAAGCGTGCCCCATAAAGTAGATTCGTATTTTCGTTTTAACCAAGTAGCAAAAAGCACGTTAAACCAAATCATGAAAATAATCATGAAAACAAATTGACATGCCCCCCACGCACCATAAGTTTTTGAGACAATGGTAATTGAAACAGGTATAAAAAAGAGTAGCGAAATATAATTGAATGGATTGAGCAGCGGCATTAGTAAAACATAATTTACCAAAGTTCTGCGTTTGATGGGTAAAACCTGATAAGGTTGCTGGTCGACCGTGTTCAGCGACTGCATAAAATAGCGGAAAATAAGCACTCCCAAACCGGTATAAATGATCAATCCATTTAATACATCTGATGCAGCCAGTTCCGGTGCAACCTCCTTGACTATTTCAGGGAATAACAAACCCAAGCCCACCAAAATAAATGCAAAGTACAATCCTGTGATGGAAAGTAAGATATTAACCACCAGGTTCTTATAAAAACCGGGCGCTCTATATTGTTTCAGCCATTGATGTTTTAAAAGGTCGCGTTCAATCATTTGTCTTGCAATTGGAGATTTTATTTTCTGCCAAATAATCCTCCAAAAATTGAACGGGTAATGGTTCTTCCTAACTGATTTGATATCTGTCGAGTAGCACTTTTACCTACTTGTTCAACAATATCTCCAAAGATACCTCTATCAGCTTTTCGTTCCCTTTCTGCAGCGCGTTCGGCTCTTTCTGCTTCCTGTTGTGCTTTTAGCTCTTCTTTTTGTTTTTGGAGACGTTCTTTTTCTTCTGTGGCTTTCTGACGTTCTTCTTCTAATAGATTTTGTTTATGGGAAAGAATCTCAAAGGCTGATTCTCTGTCAATTAATTTTTCATATACTCCATAGATCAAAGAACTTTTGATAAGTTGATCGCGTTCTCCTGCAGTAATAGGACCAATTTGGCCTTGTGGAGGCAGAACAAATGCTCGTTCGACCATCTGGGGGGCTCCTTTTTCATCAAGAAATGAAACAAGGGCTTCTCCTGTATTTAGCTGGGTGATGGCTTCTCCTGTATCAAACTTGGGGTTTGCCCTGAATGTGTTTGCTGCTACTTTTACTGCTTTCTGATCGTTAGGGGTATAAGCGCGCAACGCATGTTGAACACGATTTCCCAATTGACCTAATATCGTTTCGGGTATATCGGCCGGATTCTGGGTCACAAAATATATACCGACTCCCTTAGATCGAATCAGTCTAACCACTTGTTCTACTTTTTCAAGTAATATTCGTGGCATATCATTGAATAGCATGTGGGCTTCATCAAAAAAGAAGACTAACTTTGGCTTTTCAAGATCTCCTACCTCGGGCAGAGTGTCATATAATGCGTCAAGCATCCATAATAGTAAAGTCGAATAGACACGAGGGGAATTCATCAACTGGTCGGCTGCTAAAATATTAATAACGCCTTTGCCTTCTTCGGTCTGAATAAAGTCGGTTATATCTAACTCTGGTTCACCAAAAAACTTGTCGGCACCTTCACTCTCAAGTCGCATCAAACCGCGCTGAATAGCCCCCACACTTGCAGGAGCGATATTTCCGTATTCGGTAGTAAATTCCGCCCGATTATCACCTACATATTGCAACATTTTTTGCAAGTCCTTCAGGTCGATGAGCAGTAAATTATTGTCGTCGGCAATTTTGAATACGATATTCAAAACAGCTCCTTGAGTTTCGTTTAAATTCAACAATCGCTCTAACAACAATGGTCCCATATCTGTAACTGTGGTTCTGACAGGATGACCTTGCTGACCAAAAACATCCCAGAATTTTACAGGAAAGGACTTGAATTCAAAACCTTTTCCGCCAAGCTTATAACTGTCAACTCGTTTGGTGACGCTCTCTTTGTTTCCTCCCGATTTTGCAACACCGGACAAATCGCCTTTCATATCTGCAGCAAATACGGGTACTCCCATTTCACTAAATGTCTCGGAAAGTGTTTGCAATGTAACGGTTTTTCCTGTTCCGGTGGCTCCGGTAATGAGTCCGTGACGGTTTGCCATTTTGGGGATCAGGCAAATCTCTGCTTCATCGTTGATGGCTATAAAAGCTCGTTTATTGTTGTCGAACATAATAAAAGCGTTTTTTTGGTTAAACTACTTGTGAACAAAGATAATTAAAATTCGGTATTCACTGAAATATTTTCAATTTGTTGCAATAAAAAAACGCCCACTTGTAGGTGGACGTTTTTATGATAATTAATTGATAACAATTTCTAATTAATTGTCGCCGTTAACTGATGCCATGTGAGCAACCAAATCCAATACTTTGTTTGAATAACCCCATTCGTTATCGTACCAAGCAAGTACTTTAACAAAAGTTGGGCTCAATTGGATACCTGCTTTTTCATCAAAGATTGATGTACGGGTTTCGCCAACGAAATCACTTGAAACAACAGCTTCGTCTGTGTAACCAAGAATACCTTTCAATTCGCCTTCTGAAGCTTCTTTCATAGCTTTACAGATTTCTGCGTATGTGGTTTCTTTTGCTAAACGAACAGTTAAGTCAACAATTGATACGTCAAGTGTTGGAACACGAAGTGACATACCTGTCAATTTTCCGTTCAATTCAGGAATAACTTTACCTACTGCTTTTGCAGCTCCGGTAGATGATGGGATGATGTTGCCGGCAGCAGCACGACCACCACGCCAGTCTTTCTTAGAAGGACCGTCAACAGTTTTTTGTGTTGCAGTTGTAGCATGAACAGTAGTCATCAAACCTTCAACAACTCCAAATTTATCGTTCAATACTTTTGTGATAGGAGCTAAACAATTGGTTGTACAAGATGCGTTAGATACAAATTGTTCACCTTTTGTGTAGGTCTTTTCGTTTACTCCGCAAACATACATTCTTGTATCGTCTTTTGATGGAGCAGACATGATTACATATTTAGCACCGGCGTTGATGTGAGCCTGAGCTTTATCCTTTGAAAGGAAAATACCGGTTGATTCAACAACATAGTCAGCACCAATTTCGTTCCATTTCAAATTGTTAGGATCCATTTCTGAAGAAACACGGATACTTTTTCCGTTTACAACAAGGTTGCCATCTTTAATTTCAATAGATCCATTGAATTGACCATGCACAGTGTCATATTTCAACATGTATGCAATGTAATCTAAATCAAGCAAATCGTTGATTCCTACAACCTGAATGTCGTTTCTTGTTTGAGCAGCACGGAATACCAAACGTCCAATGCGTCCAAATCCATTAATACCTACTTTAATCATAATTTTTTGAAAATTTATTTGTTAAGATAATACTTAAAATCAATCTCTTTTATTGGCAGCGCAAAAATACAAAATATTTTACGTTTAACAAAAAAATATTACATCAAAAATTCTAAAAATAGATATGAATGAACAAGATAACCTTTTTTTAGAATTAGTAAAATTAATTTATTACATTTGAATCTTAATACATATTTTATAATTATCATTTAAAACAATTTTACTATGAAACAAAGATTTACGCTACTAATTGTTGTATCGTTGTTGTTTACTTGCTTGTTAACAGCTCAACAATCTTATGTCCCGACAAACGATAATCTGAAAAACAGAGAGAAATTTCAAGATATGAAATTCGGTGTGTTTATTCACTGGGGCATTTACAGTATGATGGCTGACGGTGAATGGATAATGAATAACAAAAACATTAATTACAAGGAATATGCAAAACTGGCTCAAGGGTTTTATCCTTCTAAATTTGATGCGGCAAAATGGGTGGCGGACGTAAAGGCTTCGGGGGCAAAATATATCTGTATCACTTCACGACATCACGATGGATTCTCAATGTTTGGAACGAAACAATCTAATTATAATATTGTAGATGCAACGCCTTTCAAACGCGATATAATTAAGGAACTGGCCGACGAATGTCATAAACAGGGGATCAAACTGCATTTTTATTATTCTTTATTGGATTGGGCACGAAATGATTACTATCCCCTGGGAAGAACGGGACATGGGGTAGGACGCACAGATAAAGGAAATTGGAATTCTTACGACCGGTTTATGAAGAATCAAATTACGGAACTGCTGACTAATTACGGTGAAATAGGGGCTATCTGGTTTGATGGTCTTTGGGATCAACCGACTGAATTCGATTGGAAAATTAGAGAGATTTATGATCTTATTCATAGCATTCAACCGGGTTGTTTGGTAATTAATAATCATCATTTAACACCTATTGAGGGTGAGGACGGACAAACTTTCGAAAAGGATTTACCCGGAAAAAATACTACTGGTTTCTCGGGTACGGCTACTATTGGAAAACTACCGCTCGAAACGTGCGAAACAATGAATAATACTTGGGGATACAGCATCACTGACTTGAATTATAAATCGGAAAAAGAATTGATTCATTATTTGGTAAAAGCTGCTGGAAATAATGCTAATCTGTTGATGAATGTGGGACCAAGACCTAATGGGGAATTCCCAGATATTGCGATTCAACGTTATCTCGCAATTGGAGATTGGCTCAAAGTGTATGGTGAATCTATTTACAATACGCGTGGGGGGGTGATTACTCCGCAAGAATGGGGAGTTACAACACAAAATGGCAATAAATTGTTTGTGCATATTCTAAATCTTCAGAAGGATACGCTCTTTTTACCTTTGACTGGGAAAAAAGTACGTTCGGCTAAATCGTTTCTAGATAAAAAACCTATTAAATTTACGAAGGAAAAAGATGGCATCGTTTTGCAACTTGATGAAATTCCAAATGATACTGATTTTGTAGTTGTATTGGAATTTTAATGTTTACATATATTAAATAGTTTTTAATATTATTTGCTCTTTAAAACTCCCAACTTACTCCGAGGTAACTCTCACCTTCCTCTCACCATGCTCTCACTATTCTTTACAAAGATTTAAGTGGATGCATGGTGAGGGTTTTAGTTTTATTTAACGTAATTGAAATTCACAAATAAAGGGGGTTGCTTAAATTC
>Ga0265294_10000484_pt1 | contig 53007 bp, 48 predicted proteins | sample MunlanPumphouse3_FD_192504 | JGI IMG/M metagenome (GOLD analysis project Ga0265294, IMG submission 192504) | Groundwater microbial communities from a municipal landfill in Southern Ontario, Canada - Pumphouse #3 | ecosystem: Environmental > Aquatic > Deep subsurface > Groundwater | place...
TCTGGTGAATATTTTTGGAGTTCTTCTAAAAATACGCCAGCTTTAAACATAAACATACCAGAGTTCCATAAATAGCGAGTAGTTTGTAGTTCGTAGTTTGTAGTAAGATAGTTTTGAGCTACATCAAAACTTGGTTTTTCATGAAATTTCTTAACACTTAACCCTACACACTTAACGCTTGAAGCTTCCGCTTCAATATATCCAAATCCTGTTTCAGGAAATGTTGGTTTTATTCCAAATGTTACTAGGTAATCTTTGAGTGCTAATTCTTTTGCCTTTTGGATTACCTTTTGATATTCTTCTTCATTCTTTATCAAGTGGTCTGATGGAGTGACTAAGACAATTTCATCAGGATTTAACGCCATACAAGCAAGTGCAATAGCAGGAGCAGTGTTTCGTCCGACGGGCTCAAGTAAAAATGTTGAATTTTTAATGTTGAATGTTGAATTTTCTTCTAGTTGGTCAAGTGCCAAGAAATATTGCTCAGCATTTGATACAATAAAGTTTTTATCACATACTTTACTATTTCTTTCAACTGTTAGCTGAAAAAGTGATTTGTTATTGAATAATTTAACAAATTGTTTTGGCATAAGTGTACGGCTTATTGGCCATAATCTTGTACCGCTACCTCCGCATAATATTATGTTAGTCATTTTATCACTTCCCAATAACCAGATTTGGTACTACCAACCCTTTGAATATGACCTTCTTTTTTAAGATTTGCTAAGTGTTGCTTTATTGCATTAGCACTTACTCCAAGAGTAGCTGATAACTCATCTCTAGTGACATTTTTATTTTTTATTATGACTTTTATGATTTTCTCTTTCGTGCTAAGTCTAGTAGTTTCTTGGGTAGTTTCTTGGGTAGTTTCTTGGGTAGTTTCTTGGGTAGAGATTAGCTCTTCAGATTTGATAAACTTTACTTGTGTAAAAGTAGAATCATCATCAATTTCCAGTCTAATTTCTGGATATTGCAACATCTCTTGAGATATTTTCTCATATCCTGTTCCCCACTGTTCTATCAACTCTAGTTTTTTAAAAAGATTACCCAAGTTTTGATTCCTAAGTTCACTATATCCTAGTCCTAGCTTCTCTTTGTCTATTATGAGAGTTCCTGGATTAGTTATCTCTACCATATCATCAAAAATGGCTATTTTTATATCGCTTCCTAAAATAGAGTAATCTCTATGAACAATAGCATTAATAATTACTTCTCTTAATGCCAATAATGGATACTCCCATCTATTTTCTCTATATATCTCACCAATTGTAGCTCCAAGTTTTATATTTCTTTTTATAAAATCTATCACTTGCTCTATGCTATCTACTATATTACCATCGTATGTAGCTTGGTCTAAAAAAACTTTTGTACTTTTCCCTTTAAATCTTGCACACTCACATTTTATTAGAGGAAAGTGGTTGTCTCTTTTTTTACTAAACCATATACCCAAATTTGTAAGATAATAAACATTATGCTCTTTTTTAATAAATTTTAGCTTTTCAAGAGTTGAAATATTACATTTTAGTCCTAATTTAGTTTCTATTTTTTCTATTATATTGTCAAAAACTTCTTCATCATATATCTCATCAAAATTAACAACACTGTCAAAACTAATATTTCTTTTTTCTCGTTCTAGTGACTCTAAAATATCACGAGTAGCGACTCTATTCGATGAGCCAACCCTTACATAAGTGCTATCAAATTTACCAATTGATTTTATGAAGTGAGGTTTAGATGATGATGGATAAAAATGTATAACTAGTAAGGTTTTGTTTTTTACTCTGGCACTGTAGATATTAGGAGTTATATTTGGCGTACAATTATCATAAATTATACTCGATATAGTCTCTTCAAGTTTTACTATCTCATTTTCGTCAATACCTATCATTTCGTTGTTGTCTCCAATACCAATAATCAAATCTCCACCTTGAGAGTTTGAAAATGCTATAGCAGTTTTAATAATTTTATCCTTTGATGGTAACTCTTGCTTGAACTCTAATTTTCTATTTTCTTTTTGTAAAATAAGTTTTTTTATATCATTCATACTAAAATTAAACACCTCTTTTATTTATATTATCAATTCTCTTTACTATTCATATTTGATTAATAATATCATATCTTTAGTAATAAATACCTAAATACGAATATTTATTATATAATTTAAAATGCTATTGCTTTTTTTTGCCATCTATAATTACTTTTGTACAATAGCCCTAAAACTCCCCACATAGCTCCAATCAATATCAGATAGCAACAACCCCTTTACTTTGGTTGATTTTTTCCATTAAGGCATAATCTATACTATCAGATGGAATTGCTTCCATATTGGAATGTTGAATTTTTAATATTGAATGTTGAATTTTCTTCTAGTTGGTTAAGTGCCAAGAAATATTGCTCAGCATTTGATACAATAAAGTTTTTATCGCATACTTTACTATTTCCTTCAACCGTTAGTTGAAAAAGTGATTTTGAGTTAAACAATTTTACAAATTGTTTTGGCATAAAAGTACGGATTATCGGCCATAATCTTGTACCGCCACCTCCACATAATACGATATTGGTCATTTTATCTCCAACATTCTCTAATAGTTTTATATTCATTTAAAATGTGGTAGATAACATTTATAAAATCTGACTCAGTCCAAGAATTAATAACTTCATAACCTAAATTTACTTTATTATTAACAGTTTCTTTATCATTTATAATAGTTATTATATGATTTACTAAGCTATATGGATTTCTCAAATCTATCAAAAATGCTGCTTCACCTACTTGCTCCCTTAATCCATCTAAATCTGAATAACAAACTGGTATTCCTAATAAAAATGCCTCAAGAGGAGGAATATTTGTAGGTCCAAAATATGTTGGCATTACAAGAGCAATAGATTGTTTATACAAATTTGGAATTTCTTCATCTTCAACAAAACCTAAATAGTGTATTTGTGTTTCAATTGAATATTCTTGTGCTTTTTCCAAAATATATTCTAAATTGCCATAATCTGTTCCTGTAAAAATAACATCTATAATTAAATCATATTCTAATTTCAACAGATGCAATGCTTTTAGAATGTAAATATGATTTTTGTGAGCCCAAAATTGTGCTGGATAATATATATATTTATTTGTAATATTGTATTTAGTTCTAATATCTATAACTTTTTCAATTGCCATATCTCTAGGTAAAAACTTCAAAACTTCCACTCTTTTTTCATCTATTCCATATCTGTAACAAATATTCTTTTTCCCTAATTCAGAATCTGTTGTAATTTTGATTGCTTTTTTTAATAAAGTAGTGTATCTCTCTTCTCTTTTTTCAAATTCATAATTATTTCTAACTTCAGGAAATTCATTAAAATCTCTATGACATAAATCCCAAACTGTCATTACATACGGAATATTTATCAGTTCTTTTGCTTTAGTAGTTGGGGTTAAAAAATATATTAAATCAATACTATTGCGAATCAGAAAATCTTCCATTGTGATTAAAGAATCATCTTCTTGCCTGTATTTCATAAATATAATTTCTATTCTCATTTCATCGTATTCTTTTACAACATTTCTTATATCCGATAAAACTAATATATTAATATCATTGAAGTTTGAATTTAATAATAAAGAAACTGCTTTAAATTCATATTGAAATCCACCACCAACTTTTTTAGATGAACTTATATAAAAAGCTACATTTAACTTTTTCATTTTTTTAATATCCATACAACATTCCAACTATTAAAATCAGGATTTTTATTGCTCATCCATTCACATTTTTGCATCACACTAAAACCTATCTGTTTACAAATCATTTCTAATTCTGTATCAAAAAAATACCTCATTTTATGAAGCTCTTTTTTTTCTACTACTTCTTTTGATATTTTATCTTCAATAAAAATATCATAATTTACATCTACGATATTCTTCCCAGCATGTAAAACTGGTTCAGCTAGTCTAGTTACTTTTATACTTTCATTTTCAAGCCGTTTGATACGAGTGATAGGTTTGTCGGTAAGTACAGCAGGTCCATACCAAAAATCAAAGATAAAAATACCTCCATCACTAAGATGATTTTTAGCTACTTCAAAAGCTTTTATTAGCTCTTCATTTGAGTTTTGATAGCTCATCACATGAAAAAGTGAAACTACTACATCAAACTTTGTATTAAGATTTAGTTCCTGAATATTTGAATGGGTAAAATTTAACTTTTTTTCTTTACCAAGTCTTCTGGTCTCTGCGATTTTAAGCATATCAACACTTAAATCTATCCCATGAACTTTATAGCCTTTGTCACAAAAAAGCTCAGCATGTTTTCCTGTGCCACATCCCATATCAAGTAGAGTTTCGACTTTATTACTATTAGCTTTTATCAAACTATCCACATATTCAACTTCACCAATATAGTCTTTATCACTATAAAGCAAATCATAATATTGAGAATACAAATCTCCAAACTGATTCATACCAATACCTCATGCATGATTTTGGAAACTTCTCTTATTTGCTCTTCAGTGATAGCCATACCACTTGGGATATAAAATCCTCTCTCATAAAGTTTTGTGGCATTTGGATACTCTTCATCTACAAACAATCCCATTTTATTAAATACTGGCTGAGTGTGCATAGGGTAAAAAAATGGTCTTGTTCCGATTCCTCTTGAACCTAACTCTTTCATAACTTCTTTCACTGTTTTTGAAAATTCATCTTTTAAAGTTATCGCAAATACCCAGTAAATATTATCTGCAAAATCTTTTTGCTTTATAGGTAAATTTATAGTATCTATATCACTCAAAAGTTCTTGATACATATTTCCAATCCATCTTTTCTTAGCTACAAACTCATCAATTCGTTCAAGCTGTGCAACTCCAAGAGCTGCTTGAATGTTTGTCATTCTTAGATTCCATCCAAGTTCTTCATGGATAAATCGCTTATTTCCATCTGGTGAAAAGCAAAGATTTCTAAGACTTTTACATCTTTCGTGTACCATTTCATCATCCATAAGTACCATTCCACCTTCGCCAGTTGTGATATGTTTGTTTGGATAAAAACTAAATATACTTATATCTCCAAAACTTCCACACATTTTACCATTGTAAGTTTGTCCGTGCATTTCAGCTGCATCTTCTATTATTTTAAGATTGTATTTTTTTGCAAGTTCAATAATTGGATTCATATCAACGGGCAATCCATAAATATGAACTACCATGATAGCTTTTGTATTTGGTGTGATTTTCGCTTCTAAATCTTGTACTTTCATATTGAAACTATCATATTCACTATCTACTAGCACTGGCTTTGCTCCAGCTTTTATGACTGCTTGAACACAAGAGATGATAGTGAAACTTGGTATAATGACTTCATCACCTTCACCAATCCCAAGAGCTTTTACAGCCATTTCAAGTGCTGCAGTACCATTAGTAACAGCTACTGCATACTTTCTACCTACATAATTAGCCATACCTTCTTCAAATCGTCTTACAAAAGGTCCTTCGCTACTTATCCATCCTGTGTCAATGCACTCGTTAAGATATTTTTTTTCATTGCCATTGAGCAACGGAGTGTTTACTGGTATCATGGTTTTATAACCAACTTATTATTTGAGATATGTTCAAATCGTGTTTTATCTTCATCCCCTAAATAAGGACCTTGCTTTATTTCAATCATATCTAAATCTTCTAATACTTCAAAACCATGCCCACCACTTGCAAGTAAAATCACATCACCACTTTCTAAAATAGCACTTTCTAAATACTTTTGATCTTGTGTATAAAAATCAACTCTAAGTTTCCCTTTTCGTATAACTAAAACCTCTTGAGTCAAGTGAACATCTCGAGTAACTTTATTATGCACATGGGCATCAATTCTTTTACCTTTTTTATGAGACATGTATGCCAGTTGTTGAGAATAATCATTGGGTGTAAAAAATTCAACACCCTCTTTTTGGTAACTGTTTTTGATGATAATGGCAAGCACTATTGCATCATAATTAATCGTTTGTATCATTATTTATGTTATCCACTAATAGTTTACTTAAATAATCAACAATGTATTTTCCTGTACCATTAGGATTATGTTGTACTAAGTTTAAATTTGAAAGACAGTCATTTATTAAGTAATCATTATTTTTAATAATAACTCCCTTAAATTTATTCATACAATAGCCCTGAAGTATAAACCTGTATAGGTATAACAACTTTCATTTGGATACTCTGGAATTCTACATGAATCATAATAGTTTTTCCATTCTTCAACAAGTTCATAGCCTATATTTTTGATGGTAGAAATAAATTCATTTTTATTATACACATATTGTGGATTAAAAGAAGATGTTGCATTCTGCAGTGTGACAAAAGTTTCACATTTTTCATTTAACGGTAGCCGTTCAAACAATAAATGTCGGGGTTTATTTTTAAAATCATTAATTGAGAATTCCTCAATATATTGAATTGAACCAGATGCAATAAGAATATCAATTTTATCTATCTCCCTATAATTATTAATAAAGTTTAATTGTTCAGTTTTATATCCATTCATATTAGCATAATCTACAATAGACTCTACATCATAAATAGTCCAATGAAACTTATAATGCAATGCATATTTAATGAAATTATAGTAGTGTAACCCAAAAGCTCCACCAACATCTAAAATAGACAGTTCTTTTTCGGTCTGTAATATTTTATTTAACCATAGAAATAATGGATATTCTGTTGGACTTGTATTCTTAGATATTTCTTTACATCTTTGATATACCCTTAACGCACTCACTTTATTATTGTAACCGATATTATAATCTTTTTTACTACTTGTTTGTTTTAAAAAGCTTGTTGCTTCATGAAAATTACGAAATTTTCCATAAAAAGAGCCATGAGTATTATAAAATTTATCTATCAATATAACTTTCTCCTTTATATTTTCTTAATAATTATTCACCAACTTAAATAAATCTACTATTTGAATGACCAAAGATTGTAGACGCTAATCTATTCTGTTAACTCCTCTGAAGTGTAATATTTTATTGTATCTTTTCTCAAATTAATTTGGACTTATAAAATCTAAAAAATTTCCTAAATTTATATTTAATTATAATACTTAGAATTAAATTATTCTAGTTTATATAATCAATCATTTTATAATCTATTAGTTAATTACTTAGGTTTTTGTAAATATTAATCTTTTTATACCTTTTTTTTGTTCAATTCTTCTCAAATATTGTGTAAAGATATCTCTAGAAGCTATATAAATATCTTTTTCATTCACAATTCCTTTAGTCCAACCATTTTCACCTGAAATTGATGCTATTATATCGATATAATTATCAAAAGCTTTTTCATAACCATCCCCAAACTTTGCGTTAATACTTATAACAGGAATTTTAAAGGTTTTAGCTAGTTTTGCAATACCATAAGGTGCTTTATTATAAATAGTTTGTTCATCTAGTTGCCCTTCTCCTGTAATAACCAAATCCAAACCTTGTAATTTTTCAATTAAATTAAGCTTTTGAAGAATAAACTCTATCCCATATTTTGAAGATGTATCCATAAATAATTCAGCTGCTGATATAATTCCACCTCCTGAACCAGACATTGGTTTATTTCTAATATCAGTATTAAATTGTTTTTTTACTACACTAGTATAGTGTAATAAAGATTTATCTAAATCATAGGCCATCTCTTTACTAGCACCTTTTCCTGGACTGTATAATATTGATACTCCTTTAGCACCAGTAAGTGGAACACTACTATCTGATAAAAATAAAAACTTTGACTCTTTTAAACGACTATCAATTTTTGAAGAATCAATGTAAAATAATTTATTTAAGAATATACCACCATCTAATAATTCTTTATTAGATTTGTCTAAATATTTTACTCCTAAGGCTTTCATCATTCCAGAACCAGCATCATTGTTAGCACTACCTCCAACACCAATAATAAAATCTCTTACACCAAAATCTAATCCAGCTTTTATTAATTCCCCGACTCCTCTAGAAGTTGTAAAGTAAGGATTTCTTTTATGTTTAGGTAAAAGTGCCAATCCAAAAGTTAAAGCAGTTTCTATAAAAGCTTTATTATTATTTAATAAAGCCCAGGAAACTTCTATTTTTTCTCCAATAGGATTTATTGAATTACTATACATTCTTATCCCACCAAAGATTTCAAGCATAGTATCCAATGAACCATCCCCACCATCTGAAATGGGGTAGCATAAGATTTCCAAATCTTTAGTAACATTTAAAAATCCATCCTTTATTGCTTTTGCTACATCATGAGCTGTAATTGTGCCTTTAAAAGTATTTGGGGCAATAAGAATCTTCATATCTTAAATATTAAATCTTGTAATATATTGTCTTACATATTCTAAATCAGTTAAAAAATCAATTTCTCCCCAAGTATTAGGCTCTATTTCTATTGTTTTTAGAATCTTTCCATCTTCTATTAATCCTTGAAATACTGATAAATAGTGTGGAGAACCTTCTAGTAATTCTGGGGTTCTAACTAAATCATTTATTTTATCAACGAACTCTTTAATAAAATTCCCACAAACCGCACATATGCCAATCCATTCTGCACTAATATTGTTATAATCTATCTCTTTACTAATTTTAACTATTTGATTCTCTTTATTTAAAATAATTTTTGTATCATCCTCATCATATATAGATTTTTTATTGATTGCAACAAGCAAGCCATTTTCTAGCTCTTTTGCTTTATTGATTAAGTTAGCTAATACATTAGGTTTAAAAATATTATCACCATTAAGCATAATAAAATTTTCATCCATAAAACAAGTAGAAGTCCAAAGAGAAACTAAATTATTATGAGATTTAAAAAATGGATTATAAATAATGGATATATTTAATCCTAAATCTGCTCTAGTTTTAATTTTGTCTTCTATTTTTTCAGTTTGAAAGCCTGTTATAATGCAAATATCTTTAATGCCACAATATTTAGCTGCTTCCAGCTGTTTATCTAAAAGAGTTTTTTCACCATCTATTGTTAGTAGTGATTTTGGTGTATTTTGAGTTGCAGGGCTTAATCTATTTCCAACTCCTGCTGCTAATATTATTAGTTTCATTTTAATCCTTTGAATTATTTTACCAATTTGTCTATGAAATAATCTACTATATACTTTCCAGCACCACTAGAGTTTGGAATAACAATATATAGATTGCTAAGCCTAGTATCTTTTAAATAGTCATTTTCTGATAAAATTACATTATTAATAGTTGTTTCTAAATCTTCTACATTGTATATTTTATAGTAGCTATCTGTTAATTTTTCTCCTAACTCATTATATCCTACACTTTTTTCATTAATTAGATGAATAATTGGTTTTTTTGTTGGAAGATACTCAGCTAAAAATGAACCACAATCAGTAATAAGTGCATCAGATGTTTTAAAAATATCCATATAGTTACTATCATTATAATAAATGCTATTATCTAAATTATTCCATGTATTAAAATAGCTATTTGCTTCTTGTTCAGACATAAAACCAATTTCAGTAATATAGTGTTTTAATCTTTGATGAGGTTTTAGTACCCAAGATATATCTTTGTTCTTTGTAGCTAACTCTAAAAAGAATTTATAATATTTATCAAATGTTGAATAGTTTAATATATTCTCCCCTACCGTCCAATGTGGAGCCCATATTACTTTTTTAATGATATTATAAGGTTTATGTTTTGGTATTTTCCATATATTACATTTTTTAATTTCTTTATCATTATATTCATCAAATTTTGGATAACCAGAGACTACAACATTTTTGCCACCAAGAGGTCCATATTGTATAAATTGTTCTTTATGCCACAAGCTTTCAGCGAAAATAGTCCAACAAGAATTATGTAATTCCATATTAAAGTGATCTTGTTTTAAGTTTCCAACTTTATATCCGTAAGGAATATAACAAACCAAACTTTCTTTATAAATTTTAGGCCACCTCAACTCCTCTGGAAGTCTAGGATAAGGTTGATCAAAAAATACAATATCTGCTTTAACTTTTTCATAATTATAAAATTCATCTTTCTCTATATCGTAACCAAATATAACATTCATAGATTGATTATTAAAAAAGTTGTAATTATCCGTACAAGTTTTTATTTTATTTTCAATTTTGTTTTCAAGATTAGGGAAAGCTACAATTATTGGTTCAAAGTACTCACTTTTCTGAAGCTCATTATATACAGTTTTACCACACCAAAGCTGTTGTTGAGAAATAAAAAAAGCAACCTTTATTTTAGAACCATTTTTGATTTTTTTTATCTTTTCTTCTAATACTATTTTGTAATGCTCTTGAATATCTATAAAATTCATATTATCTTTCCAATTTAATTATTTTTATTTAATTGATTTAGAAGATTGGTGATTTTTCTTAAATAACCTTGAAAATCATTTGAAGAAACAATCAGCTCAACTTTCTTAAAATATATTGTTTGGTAACTATCATTAGAATTTATAAATTTACAATTTAATTTATGAAGTTTAATAAAATAGTTATATACTAAACACAGAAAAGAATTATCATATTCAATAATGTTTTCTTGTGTAAAACCAAATTTCTCAATATTATTAAAAAATACACTAAAATAGCCTTTAAATCTTTCTTCATAATCTTTAATACTATCTTTAATACTAAAATCAAGACGAGTATATATTGTAAAATTTGAAATATGACCAACAATTGTATTTGGAATATTTAAATTAGGTGGATAAACAAATATTTTTGTCTTATTTATTAACTCTTGTATAGTTGATATGTGTTTTATATTTATTGAATTATTGAATAGCTCTTTTAATTTGTTCATTTCTTTAGTATTTAAACAAAACCCCTTAAACTCAACATCAGGAAATCTAACCATAAGCTCTTTTATATACCCCACAAACTCCTCATCCGCCAAATTCTCCTCAGTAGCCAAAAACCCTATACTATTAGGACAATACATATCTTTAATCTTATCTTCATCTATGGGCTTACTCAAACTATGCAAAAACTTATATTCATTAAACTTCTCATCATCTCTCGCAATAGTGCTTATAGGTGAGTTTACAAGTTCTTCTCCACTATCACTACATCTAAAGCTTAATATATGTCTTCTATCGAAGTAAATCTCTGGCAAATCATATTCAAATCCGTAGCCATCTATATCGTATATTTTAGAAACTTTATCGATAGTTTTATCACAAGTGATAGTATCTATTTTTTGTCCATCAATTAGTACATCAATACTTTGTATTTCATCACTGTAAACTTTTTTACAAAATCCTGTAAATGTAAGATAATGGTCGATATGAACAGCACCATAACTTTTGGCATCTCTTGTAGGAATAATCATATACTTCCTTGATTTTTAAACTGAATTCCAACTCTATCAATATGGTTTCTGAGTTCTTCGTTTTCTATAGTATTATAGTCAATTAAATCTATTTTGTAGGGTAAATCAAGCTCTTCTAACTTACTTTTTATTCGCATAAGTTGATGAAAATCTAAATCATTTGATTTTATTGCTATATCTATATCTGAGCCATTTTTGAAGTTTCCTTTGGCTCTCGAACCAAATAGTATTATATTACCTGAATCATTAACAAAGTCCAATTTGTCTATGATTCTTTGAATAGTCATATCATCCAGTCCAATATATGGTTTAGTCATTTTTAAGTCCAATCATTAGTTGTTCAAATTTTATAAACTCTTCAAAATAAACATTAACTATTTCATCCACTACTTTTTTTGCCATATTTCTATCATATGCATGAGAAGTTAAGTTTCTAGCTTGAATCATATCCATCCAAATCTCACCATCACCTATCAGCTGATTCTTGAATGCCTCTTTTGTAGCGTCTCTTGAGCCTTTAATACTAAAATTACCTTGGTACTCAAAAAAGTCTTTCATAGTATTCCAAGCTAACTCGTGAGTGTATTCAAAAGCTTGAATTACTCCTTGTTGCTCCAAAAGACTTAAGTCTCTTATTCGAAAAAGTTCAACGGCACTTTTTAGTTGTGATAATGCAAAACAATAATTACTAAACCTTTGCTTCCATCTAATATCTTCCAACTATAACCCTTTGTTTAAAACAGTTAGTCTATTCTATCTAATTTAAGTTTAATAAACACTAAACTTTTCTTAAAAACTCATTTTGTAAAATTTCAGCGAACTTAAAATCGAGTTCATCATCAATATCTACGCTATATTTTTTATCCATAATATAAGCATAAGCTTTGTCTTTGAGGAAAAATGTTTTTGTATCTAGAAAGATATTTGTATCACACATATGAATTGCACCATTTAGTCTATAAAACTTGGGCAAATCTTGACTTCTTTTGCCTGTAGCAATTTCGGGTAAAAATTCAGACATGTTTAAATCATTTGGTAGGGAGTTACTCCAAAGAGGGCTATGTTCAGCTTCACAAACAGAAATAATAGCATCTGCTTTTTTAGCAAACAAATACTCTATAGCTTCATCAATATGCCAACTCTGACGAAGTGGCGATGTGGGTTGAATCATCAAAAAATAATCAAAATTTGGGAAGCAATTTATTGCATGAGATAATGGTTCGAAATTTGGTGATGTATCAGTTGCCAATTCATTTGGTCTTTTTAATATATCACAACCGTAAGTTTGGGATATATTAAGTATCTCATTATCATCGCTTGAAACTACTACTTTATCCAAATATTTACTATTCAAACAAGCTTCTATACTCCAAGCAATCAAAGGCTTACCGCATAAGTCAAGGATATTCTTTCTAGGTAGTCTTTTGCTACCCCCACGAGCTGGAATAATAGCCAAGAAAGTTTTACCATTGTACATTAGATATCTTTCAAAACTTTTTGTATTTCATCAGCACTTTTCAAAGTCTCATAAGTAGGGAGGTTGAGACCTATTTTGGAAAGTTTATGACTGATTTTTGTATCTTCTTTACAATATTTTGCATAAATTTCCATATCACTAAGCGGATAGAAAAATGGCCTTGCATCTATACCGTGATTTTTTAATTTTAAGATATAGCTATCTCTATCTATACTATCATCAAGCAAAATACTAACCAACCAAGTTATTCTTTGTCTATTTGGTAAATCTTTTTGAAAAGTAAAAGATTTAGTATCTTTTAAAACTTCCTTATAGCTATTTTCATATTGTCGTCTATTGGTGTGAATATTGTCTATTCTTTCTAGTTGAGCTACACCTATTGCGGCTTGAAGATTTGTCAAACGATAGTTATATCCCACAACATCATGCCAATATCTTTTGGTTTTACTCATGCCATGATCTCTTAAAACTCTTATTTTAGAGTTTAATTCTTCATTATTAGTGGTACACATACCACCTTCTCCTGTAGTGATTACTTTGTTCCCATAAAAAGAAAAACAACCTATATCACCAAAACTTCCTACTTTCTTCCCATCAAACATAGCTCCATGAGCTTCTGCACAATCTTCTATAACTTTTAGATTGTATTGTTTTGCTATTTCCATAATAGTAGCCATATCGCAAGATTGCCCATATAAATGTACAGGAATAATAGCTTTTGTTTTAGGTGTTATTGCTCTTTCTATTGCTTTTGGGTCTATACACCAACTATCTTCTTCTACATCTACTATAACAGGAGTTGCACCAGCGTGCAATACGGTATTGATAGTTGCAGCAAAAGTTAAATCAGGAACTATTACTTCATCCCCTTCTCCAATCCCAAGTACAACCAAAGCTAGATGAAGTGCAACAGTTCCATTTGACACAGCAACACCATACTTACAATCGCTATATTTAGAGAACTCTTCTTCAAATCTTACTATGTACTCACCACTACTAGAAATCCATGTACTCATAAAAGCATCTGTAAGATATTTGAATTCATTTCCATTTAGATTTGGAATTGCTACAGGAAAATATACATTTTGTTTATATTCAAAAAAATCGACAACATTTTGTTTTTCATTTACAATAGGAATTACTTTGACTTTGTGTGAAATCTTTTTTAGTAAACTATCATAACTCTCTCCCACTTTACCAAAAGTAAATTCACCTGTTAAAATCCGCTCTATCTTTACATCTAGTCCAAAATCATTAAGTAATGACCTTCTAATATCTCCATCTGTTATAACACCGCATAATTTAGATTTGTCATCAATTACAAATACTACCCCCATAGCATTTTCATTGATTATCTTCATGGCTTGAATTAAACTATCAGTTTTTTTACATATCATTTTTTGTATCATACAATTGCCTCTTGAAGAGTTTTATAAGTTTTCATAATTGTAGCAATATCTTCATAAATTTCCAAAGTAAAAATCTTTTCTTTTAAATTATTTGTTTGTTTTAGAATTTTTATTATGTCAGCTTCTTTCCCAAAAGCATGATTTGTATCATGTAAGCCATCATTATCGCTTATATGTATATATTCACTCACATCCAACATATTTTTTAGTTGAGTTTCAAGGCTAATTCCTAGTACATTTGAGCTTACTTTTATATGTGCGATATCAAGTAAAAGTCCAAATTCTAACTTTTGTTTTAACTCAATATAGTCTTCATAAGTACACAACATAAAAAACTGTTTGCCATTATATGTGTCATAATTTGTTTTTGAAAAAACATTGTTTTCTATATAGAGTTTTATATTTGGTACAATATTTTCCAATAATCTATAGCCATCAATAAATCTTTGAATTGCTTTTTGTGTATCATAAAGGTTGGTTTTTGAGATTTTTTTGCCTATTTCAGATACATGCACATCAATAAAAGAACCTGCATGAAATCCAAATTTGTCACTACCTAATAATTTGGATAATAAAATAGAGTTTGTTAGATGTTCCAATGTCTTTGAATAAATTGTATCATCCAAAGATGCTAAATTTACGACAAAATGTTCTTTTGGTGGAGGAAAATAATTGTGGCAAATATAGTTAAGATTATATTTTGCTTTTAATTCAAGTAAATCATCCTCAAAACCGTCATAATATTCTGTTCCACCAGAAAGCTCTATATTTCTAAATCCTGAATTAGCAAGTTCTTGTACTGAATCTTTTATTTTTTTATGTTTGACACAAGAACTTGATACATAAATCATTTAGATAAGCTCATCTTCTAGATAATCTTTTGAAGCTTTTTGCCCTATTACTTCATCCCATTTCATAGCACATATTCCAGTACCTGGTCTTTTTACAGTAATATTTTCTTCTGTAAAAATTTCACCAGCTTTAATAGCTGTTTTTGCTACTACACTTTTTCTTGCTATTGCTTTATTTTTAGCCTCACTTTGACTAGCTTTTTTGATACCATCTCCAAGGGCTAATTCAATATTTCTGATAGCACTTACCATATCTTTTAGACCTTGTGGATTTAAACTAGCTCTATGATCTGGTCCGTGCATACCGCAATCTAGCGTAAAATGCTTTTCTATTACACATGCTCCTAATGCTACAGCTGCAATAGGAACTTCTATACCTAAAGTGTGGTCACTATATCCAAACTTCATCCCAAAAGCATTTCCAATAGTATTCATTGCTTTTAGATTTACATCTGCCATAGGAGTAGGGTATTCTGAATTTACATGAAGTAAAGTGATATTATCTTTTGGAGTTCCACCATGCACTAAAATATCTATGGCACTTTCTATTTCACCAAGATTTGCCATACCAGTTGAAAGTATTATTTTTTTGTTCATCTTGCTTATCTTTCTCAAATATGGAAGATTTGTAAGTTCACTACTTGGTATCTTAAAAGTATCCAAACCATAAGAATCAAGTAAATCGACAGCATACAAGTCAAAAGGAGTTGATAAAAATATAATATTTTTTTCTTTACAATATTTGATAAGCTCTTCGTGCATCTCTTCTGTTAATTCAAGTTTTCTCACCATATCAAGCTGAGATTCTTTGACATCTGTTGTCTCTTTTTGATATTGAGCTTTTGGTGCAAATTTTGACACTCCCAAAACAGCTTTAAATGTTTGGAATTTTACAGCATCAGCTTTTGCTTCAACTGCTACATCAACCAACTTTTTTGCAAGTTCTAGTGAACCATTATGATTAACCCCTGCTTCAGCTATTATAAAAACTTTTGACATCTCTTCCTCCTATAAATTATTTCCTATTTTTTTCGCAGGATTTCCAAGTAGTAAAGAGTCGTTTTTAACCCCTTTGAATACTACACTACCTGCTGATATTTGATTATTATTTCCTATTTTACAATATGGCAAAAAACTTACCCTTGAACCACTATAGTTCAAATCCCCAATTTGTACATTGCCAGTAATATCAAAATGTGAACTAAAAGTATTAAAAGAGCCTATTTTCACATCATGTCCTACTGTTCCGCAAAGATTGAAAATATTACAATTACCAATGTTTATATCAGTTGTCAATACAACATTTGGGCATATTATATTTCCTTCCCCAAAACCAACATCACCACCAATAATAACCGATGGATGAATGAAATTATAAAACTGAATACCTTTGGAATGAAGCTTATCATAAATCTTACTTCGTAGCAATGGTTCAGAGATTGCTATTATAACATATTCATTTGGTGAAAAATTATGATTGCTTTCACTATTGATATAAAATTCTTCTAGTTTATGCCCTTTTAATTTGTCATTTGAAACATCTAAAAAACCTTTAAATCTTATACCTAAAGCTTCTTGTGAATTTATAACCCACCAGTAAACTTCTCGTGCAAATTTACCGCTTCCACATATCAAAATCTCTTTCAAATGCTTCCCCCACCATCAACTACCATATTTGTACCAGTTATCCATCTAGCATCATCTGATAACAAAAACAAAATAGGTTTTACCACATCATCAATTTCACCGATACCCAAAGGATAAGACTCTTCCATCATATTTATAAACTCATCATTATAAACATCTTTATGTTTGTCTATCATCTCTGTTTTTACAAACCCTGGAAGTAAAGCGTTTATTCTTATATTTGATTTTGCTATTTCAGGGGCTAGTGATTTGACTGCTGAATTGATAGCACCTTTTGAAGCACTATAAGTACTAATACTACCATATCCTCTTATTGATGCAATTGAAGATACCCATACTATAGAGCTATTATCTCCTGTGTTTACTCTTTTATCACAAAAACCTTTGATTAGTTGCATACCAGAAAAATAGTTGATTTCAAAAAGATTCTTACTTTTTTCTAATGTATTTGCATTTAATGGCAATATCTCTAGTATTCCAGCTGATAAAACAAGTCCTTTTAATTTTCCATATTTTCTTGAAAGTTCCAATATCCATTTATCCAAATTATCACTTTTGGCTAAATCTTGCTCTTCGCAAAAGATATTTTCAGGGAGTTTCATCTCTTTTTTTATTGATTGAAGTTTTAGGATATCTCTACCAACTACAATAACAGATGCACCCAAATTATTTAGTTGTGAAACTACACCTTTACCAATACCAGATGTCCCACCAGTAACTAAAAATATATCTTGTTTGGAGTACATAATCAATCTTCTATTTTATCGGCTACTAAATTTATCAAATCATTTACACTTTGGCAATTTTTTAATTCATTTGTTTTTACAATAACACCAAACAACTCATCATACAAAGAAATCATAGATATGATAGCCAAAGAATCCCACTCATCTATATCACTTAATTGCATATCAAGCTCAAGTGCTTCATCTCTTTGAAGCATATCTTGTATTTCGTTTAATAATTGTTCTTTTTTCATAATCATTTCTCCTCTTCTTCATAAAATATAACATCAGGGCAATATATATCACCAAGTTCAAGTTTACAGCTAGCCCAAGAAAGACCAACTCCAAACCCAGATAAAACCAAATTTAAGCTCTTTGAAGCTAATTGTTTGTTTATCGAATCACAAATAGTACACGGTATTGAAGCACTACTTTGGTTACCATATTTGCCAGTAGTTTCACTTGGAGCTTTTTCAAGTGGAAACTTCAATCTTCTTGCAATATTTGAGATTATATATTTGTTTGCTTGGTGAAATATAATATAATCTATATCTTCTTCTGTTGAGTTGGAGAGTTCTAATATCTCTCTTATCGCTTCAGGTTCAACCATAATAGAAAAATTAAAAACTTCGCCACCATCCATATATAAATCTTCTAAACCTCTTTTCTCAGAAGTCTCAAAAATTCTCTCATCATTGATATTCTTCATAGATGGCTTTCTAAAAGCCCCTTGAGGTTGTATAATTGTATCAAATTTCTTACCATTTGAATGTATTGTAAAATATGATTTTGTTTGTGTTTCAGACTTCTGAATCAGTGTTGCAGTCCCAGCATCTCCAAAAAGTGTAGCCACATTAGAGTCATTTTTATTGATGACCTTACTCAAAGTATCTCCCACCAATAACAGCACATTCTTGCAAGAACCAGATTCTACCATCATAAATCCAAGCCACAATCCATATACATATCCACTACATCCTTGGTTTACATCAAAAGAAGCACAATTTACTCCAAGATTCAATCTTCCATGAAGATATGATGCAGTAGAAGGTTGAAAATAATCTGGTGTTTGGGTAACCACTATGATAGTATCAATACTGTCTCTATCAATATGCAAATTGTTTAATAAATTATTGGCTGCTTCTTCACATAAATCAGCTGTTGTGGAGTCACCTTTTAAGATATGTCTTCTGTTTAGTCCAATACTTTTTTTGATTCTTTCAACTTGTTTTATATCACCATTATATAGTAAATCTACATCTTCATCTATATCTCTATAATTTTTTGGAACAACAGTTACAATACCTGCAATTTTTGCATGATTAAATAGTGCTTGAGGCATGGTTACTCCTTATTTTTTTGAATCTTTCACCAAAATTTGTTCGTTCGACTATTATAGCTTTTGTTGGTATTTTGTAGTTATCTAACTTATCTTTACAATAACTTCTAATTAGCTTCTTGATAGAGCTACTAAGCTCATTATCTCTTAAAACAACATCAACTACTACACTCTCTCCTGTAATAGCATTTTTCTCGCCATATACCATACAATCCAAGATTTCAGGCATTTGCAAAATAATAGACTCAACTTCACAAGGTAAAACTTTTTCACCACCTACATTGATGATTTCCTTGGCTCTTCCTATTATTTTGAGGTAACCATCACTATCTGCTTCGACCAAATCACCAGTTTTAAACCACCCATCATCACTAAAGCTTTCCATTGAAGCATTTAAATATCCCAAAACTTGAGTTTTACTTTTTAGCCAAAGTTCATTATCAACTATTTTGTATTCCAAATCTGTGGTCTCTATTTTCATAAAAGTTGAGTTTGAAGATTTGGAACTAGTAGTCGCAATTCCTGTTTCACTAGTACCAAATGTTTGTAAAAATTTAGCTTTAGGAAAACTATTCTTCAACCTTATCAAAAGTGATTCTGGCATAGCCTCAGTACCATAAGTTATAAGTCTGAGAGAACTTAAATCATATTTTTTATTAGATTCTGACATCAAAATAAGATTCAAAAATGTAGGAGATGATGGCAAAATTGATATTTTGTATTTTTCTATAAGTCCACATACTTCATCAACATCTCTACTATTTGGTATTATCATAGTAGCACCAATTGCCAAGATATTAAACAGTGTATTAAGCCCTCCAATATGGTCAAACATCAAAAACAAAAGCATATTCATAGACTTGTTTTTTTTGTTTTTATATTGATTTATCATATTATTAAGATTGTGTATCATAGCCTTTGGTTTGCCAGTGCTTCCACTTGAAAAAAGTATTAATCCAGCAGATTGACTTTGGGTGAGTGTTTGAATCATCTGGTGTTTATCTCCAAAGACCAAACTTCTTACAAAAAATTCTTTTTCATTGATAGTTATAACTTTATCACAATAAGCAGTTTCTATTTTTTCATCCACACTAGATTGAACTTTGGAAGCGATTGGTACTATTATATTTTTATTTTCTATCAAAGCCAACAGTAAAGAAATACTTTCCAAAGAATAATCACTTACTATTGCTACAACTTCACCTTGATTGATTTGATTTTGTGCCAAAAATTTCTTCAACTTGGTAACTTTTTCAAAAAGCTCTGAATATGAGTATTGTTTATCTTGAGTAATAATAGCTAAGTCTTTTCCAAACTCTTTAAAATTATTGACCAACCAAGATAAAGTTTCCATTTAATTATGTACCCCACCAAGATATATTATCTGACCCGTTATAAAATCACTTTTTGTATCTACAAAAAAATCAATTACATTTTTTATATCATCAATATTTGCAAATCTTTTGATTGCTTGTTTGTTCAATAAATCTTCTATTTTATCTTTTGGTACAGTTTTGATTAAATCTGTTTGTGTAGGTGTTGGACCAATTGCATTTACAGTTATATTAAAAGGGGCTAACTCTTTTGATAGAGTTTGAGTAAGGTTTTCTACAGCACTTTTGCTTGAGGCATATATAGCTTCACCTTCTAATCTCAAAGGCGATGCAATGGTGCTAAAGTTTATGATTCTTCCAGATTTTTGTTTCATCATTGTTTTTGCTACTTCTCTACTAAACAAAAAAGTGCCAAATAAATTGGTATTGAAAATTTTTTGTAGGCTATCATAAGAGGTTGTTAAAAAATGGTTCATAGATGCAATACCTGCATTATTAATAAGCACATCAATTCGTCCAAACTCTTTTTTTGCACTTCTTACCATATTAACTACACTTTTTTCATCACTAACATCAAGGCTAAAATGTCTATAGTTTGGATGTGTTATCGAAGACTCTCCTCTACTACAACCCACTACAATATGACCTAAGTCTAAATAATATTCACTTAAATCCTTGCCTATCCCTTTTCTTGAGCCTGTGATTAAAAAAATTTGTTTCATTTTTAATCTTTTATTAAAAGATATATATACTCACTTAGTGAAGTAACATTTCTAAAAGGAGAAGTTTTCTGACTCATAGCCTTTTCATCAGCTAGGACAATATCTTTATCAAATTCTTGAGATATTTTTTCTTCCAAATCAGCAATCAATGAAACAAGAGCTAGACTATCCAATGCTCCATTTGAACCAAAAATTTTTGTATCTTCTGTAATAATATTTAAACTTTCATTTTCAAGTTCTTCATTTAAATCAGTTAAACACTCTGTAATAATTTGTAATATTTTACTTTTCATCATATTTCCTAACAGCTAAAATAAGCTAATAATCTAACAAACAGTATAATAGCAAATTTTAGGTTAACATCTTCAAAATATAATCTTTTGCCAAATTTGCCTGAGTCAAAGCAAAGCTCCCAGCTTCATGCATAATAATTGCTTGTTTTAATGAGGCAGATTCTTTTGCATAGTCAACATCTCTTATCGCTGATTCAGCATTTGACATACTAGTTTGCTGTGACAAAAGATTTTTAGCAGTTGATTCTACTTGTTGTTGTACGGCACCATAATCTGATCTAAATGTATTCAACCCATCCAATGCAATATCCAATACATCTATGTATCCTTTCATATCATCAAAAGATATACCATTTGCGGATAATGAAGAAGATTTTAATGTCGCTAAAGTCAATGTGCCATCTTTCGCTAAACCTTGAGTATTGGCTTGAATACCATCTCTAGCTTCTGCTGTATTGTAGTCAAATTCTCCAAGGACAAAAATTATTTTATCAGTTTTATCAGTATCTGTTTCATTTTTTTGGAGTAAGAATTTATCTTGAAATCTTGTTTGGACTGCAATTTCATCAAATTGATTGAGCAATGCTCCAATAGCTGAAGATATTATTTCTCTACCTTCATCACTAGTAGATGATGTAGCTCCTTGTACAAGCCTTTGTTTGACAATGTCCAAAATATTTGATTGCTCTGCCATTGCTTTATCCGCTATTTGTAATAAAGATATAGATAAATTAGCATTATGCAAACTTTGCTTTGTTGAGCTAACTTGTGTACGAAGCTTATCTGCAATTGCTAAACCAGATGGATCATCAGCTGCTTTATTAATCCTCAGTCCAGTGGATAGCTTCTCAATCGATGAATACAAACTATTACCCACATTTGTAAGTGCAGCATTTGCATTCATTGAACTTATATTGGTATTTAGAGTCACAATTACTCCTTTATGTAGGGGAATCCCCCATACTATTTATCAAAATATAGCTTAACATTTCTTAATAATAGTTTAAAAGAGTCAAATTTCAGTTAACTTTTGCATTTGTTATGGTAAAATCAAACTAAAATTATCAAATATGGAAACCTTTTATGGATAAACACGAACAAAACCTATATAACGCTTTGATGATTACTTATGAAGGCAATTTAAGGTTTTTATCACAATATGATAATGACCTTTTTCAAAGAGTCTCTATGCTTTCTGATTTGATTGGTAGTGGTGACTATACAGAGAGATATTTTTTGGAGTTTGTAAAAGAAAATGGGGATTTTGATATTTATGATTCTCATACTAGTAGTTATATCTATGATAGAAAACCAAAACAATGGAACAATAAAGCAGTAGTAAATACTAATTTTGATTTGAATAATGTTGTGACTTTCATAAATCCTCGCCCATATACAGAACAAAATACTGATATTAGTGAAAAAGATTTACATTTATCACAACTTTATGAATTCAAAACTATGACAGATATCCAAAATTTTAGGAATTTATTAAATGTCAATCTTTATAATAAAGATAAAAAACCAAAGACTTTTAAAAAACTAATCTTTTTAGGTACTTTACTTGGGCGACATATACCAAAACTTTTGAAAAAATTTAACTCAGTAAATCATTTTGTTTGTGAACATAATCTTGAGATTTTTAGGTTATCTTTGTTTGTATGTGATTATTCACTTTTAGCTAGAGAAGGGAGAAGTGTAGTATTTTCTATTATGGATGATGAGGTAGTATTTATGGATAAATTTAGACTATTTTTCCAAAATGATATTACAAATAATCTTTTCTATAAATATTTTAGTACAGATTACAATGTGGACAATTATCTAAATCTTATTATCTCCAATGTGACACAAAGAGATCCGTTTTTATTTAATTACAACCTTACGCTAGCAAATATTATCAAACAATCTTTGAGAAAAATCAAAGAATATAAAACAATCAAATTAACACTTGATACGCATAATAATATTTTAGAAAATCATCCAGTATTGTATCTTGGAGCTGGACCATCTTTGGGTAAAAATATAGAATGGATTAAACAAAATCAAGATAAATTTATAATAGTAGCAATGGGTGCAACACTCAAAAGATTGGCTTCTAATGGTATTAAACCAGATATTATCACATCCTTGGATCCTGCAAAAAATGCTATTTTACAGCAATTTCAAGTGGATTCTTTATATATTGAAAATAGTATAAAACTAGCTTCAACCAATAGTGATGATAGTGTTTTGAAAAAACTATCCAATAATAACTCAAAATTATTCTTGTTTGAAATATTTAAATCATTCTATCCAAATGGGATAGGATTAAATGGATTGAGTATTGGTGAGGTTACTTTGGGATTGTTGCTTTTATTAAATGCTAAAGAGATATTTTTGCTAGGGACAGATTTAGCATTCAATCAAGTCTCAGGTGATAGTCATGATTCTATGTCCCAAAGTGTTGGAACAAAGCAGTTTGATATGAGCGAAGAGTCATTAAAGAGAAATTCAATAGAAAATAAAAAATCATTTTCTTTAAGGGATGATGTTGTAGTGGTAAAAGGCAATCTTGCAAAACTTGTCAAAACTTCAAGGCTATTTTATGCCTCTTTACATGAATATAACTCATGTATTCAAAGTTTCAAAAAACCAACACAAACTATATACAACCTTTGCGAAGATGGTGCATATATAGAACAAACCTTGCCTTGTAGAATAGGGGAGCTAGAGCTAAAATATCCAGATATTGATAAGAGTATTTTATCAAATGAGTTGATGCAGAGTCTTGATAAGATTTGTTTTTCTACTGATGATTTCAAACACAATATAAAAATAGAAAAAGAGATAAGTACAATTCATTTTATTATTGAGGTTATAAAAAATATTGAACTAACAAATATAAATAAGTATGAAACATTTGAACAAAAAACATCAAGAATTTTTTATGATTTACTCAATATCAATGGACAAGATAGCTTTTTGCCAGAAGTTTATTTGAATTATTATTTGAGTATCAATAACTATCTAAACTACTATTTTAATGATAAAAATATCAAAGATGAAGCAAAACTTGTTAAAGAAATCCAATATATTTGGTGTAAGCGTACAATATTATTATTTGAAGAATATCTCAAATATCTTCAAGATTTTGTAGATAGTAAATAGCTTATAATCAAATCTAGCTCTTTTATAATAAGCTTGATTTGTTTTGCTAAGATGTGTGTATTATCAAAATACTCTGCATAAGGTGTGATTACTTTTAAGTATTTGTTGATTATTTGAATACAAATAGAATTTCTAAAATTGCTTTTTATTTTGGTGAACTCTTTGTAAAAATCTTTGTTGTTGAGTGATTCTAGTTTTTTTAAAACTTTTTTTTCTTTTGTTAGTTCTGAAATATCTTGTTTGGATAGAGTATTTTTTGAATTTTGTTTAAAAGAGTTTAGTATATCAAAAGATAAATCATTTTTATTTATGCTAGAGATACTGTCAAATCTTTTATCATCTATTTTACAGCTAATAGAACCTCTAAAAAAAGCACCATTTGATAAGTTGTATACATGTGATTCAGATTTTGATAAAATTGCTTCTATATGTTCTATCATCCCATAATAAAGCATTGTAGTGGGTACTTTATCTACTGAATTTCCTTTTACCCAGATTATATGGCTATCATAATCTATACCTTTATTTGCAGTGTTTTTGGTAATATCTAAATTTTTACTATTAGTATGAAGTCCATCATGAGTTTTTCCATCACTTCTTAGTGAAGCATCAATCCCCAACATATAAACTTCTTTTGCCCCAAATCTCAATATCAAATCAAGTCCACTATCTCCTACTGTTAGCCCTGTACTTATTCCATAGCCATTGAAAAGTTCCAAACTATTTTGAATAAAGAAAAGCTTATTGCTATCCAATATTTTAAATAAATCATAATCAATATTTATTGATGCTAGTACTATAGAGTTGATAAACATCTTTGAAGATACTTCAAATTGAGCTAACATTCGCTCTTTTGCCCCATCCACAATTAGTATAATATCAGGGATAATACCCAAAACCTCAAGTCTCTTTAGTGTTGCAGAAGCTGCAATGATAAAGAAGTTATCTTGATTCATATAAATCCATTCTAGATTTGGAGGTAGAGAAGGTCCAGCTCCGAGAAATAGTATAGGTAAATTTTGTAAATATTTCTTGTTTGGAGATATATCTAAGATTTTATTTTTACTTTCAGTAAAATATCTATAACCTCTTTTGAGACTTATTATATATTCTGAAAAAGGATATATCATTTCACTATTATCAAGTAGTTGAATATTGAGCTTCTCAATCAAATAAGCTTCATTATTGCTAGCTAGCTCAAAAGGTATGATATGGTTATATTCATATTTATAATCTAAAAATTCTTTTATAGTAGTATTAAACTCAAAATCATCAAAATCTATACAAAAGAAAATCTTTGATGAGGCTGATACCTCTGTGTAATCACACAAAAACAAAGATAGTCTAAAAATCTCAATATTTGGCTCTATTATTAAATATGCTTTTGCATTCTTGATTCTGTGTATATCATTTATATGAACTCCTAGTAAAGTGCCAATAAATATAAACTTTTGTTTTAAATTTGATGGTTGGTAGTCATTAGGACTTTGAATAAACTCATTGATAAATTCATAGGCATTGATACTATCTTCATATTTGCTTACCCCTTTATGATATCCAAGAGAATTGATTAAAGTAAAAGATGGGTTATTGTTTATATTGTTTGCTCTATAGTTTGCATCAAAAAATGGATTACAGTTATATACCTTTGTTCCATCAATATTTGATAGCTCAAATCTATTATCTATAAAATCTATATACCAATTTTCTATATTTCTTGATTCAAAGGTTTTAATTTTGTTATATATAAAAGTATTGTTGAGTTTAAGGTATTCTATATTTTTATGATATATATTCAATAATGTATTTTGTAACTCTGATATATCCACAAAAATCCTTTAAACTATTTTTTAGATTATATCTAAAATAAAATTAAGCATAAAAAAACCCAAGCCAAAAAGGCTTGGGTTTTTAAAAGAATTTGAAGTGTTTAAGACTACTATTGAAGTAATCTTAGTACATTTTCAAGGAAACGTTTAAGACTATTGTAATAGTCTTAAAACATTTTGTTGAATTGTATTTGCTTGACTCATAGCATATGTTCCAGCTTGTGCAACTATATTTTGTTTGTTAAAGTTTGCACTTTCACTTGCATAGTCAACATCTCTAATTACAGACTCAGCTGCTTTGATGTTAGTTTGTTGTGTTGAAAGGTTTCTGATAGCTGATTCTAATTGATTTTGAGTAGAACCGAAATCTGATCTCCAACCATTCAATGTATTCAATGCATCATCAATTGATTTTAATCCAGTTGTAGCAGCAGAAGCAGTAAAGCTTGATGCAGTACCAACAGCTGTTTTTAATGTACTTAAACTTAAACCATTAACATTCGCTGTAACACCTGAACTTGTTGAAATTGTATTAGCACTTGTTTCACCCATTTGGAATGTAAGTGATGCAGCAGCACTACCATTAGCTGTTGTTCCAGCTTGTAACAATTGGATACCATTGTAATTTGTTTGAATTGCAATATTATTTAACTGATCAAGTAATTTATCAACATCTTTTGCTATAGCTTCTCTACCTTTACTACTTGTAGTTGCAGTTGCAGCTTGTAGTAATTTAGTTTTGATAATATCTAAGATATTTGATTGTTCTGCCATCGCTTTATCAGCAATTTGTGTCAATGCAACTGCAGAGTTACCATTAGATATTGATTGTCCAATAGAACTAGCTTGAGTTCTAAGTTTGTCTGCAATCGCCAAACCTGAAGCATCATCTGAAGCTTTGTTAATTCTTAAACCTGAGCTTAATTTCTCCAAAGAGTTTTGAAGATTTCTGCCAACTTGATTTGCACTTTCTTGTGCGTTCAATGAACTTACATTTGTATTAATTCTCATTTGAAATCCTTTGTTTGATTTTTTAACTAAGGGAATTATGACACAACATTTCTTAATATTAGCTTAAATTGATAATATTTCAAAAAGAATATTGAATTTCTTGTAACCAAATATTTTATCTTATTGCAAAGCACGATAATAAGGCTTATTATGCTAAGTGATATTAAGATTTTGTAAATATTTATATAGAAGAAATTTGATAGTTGTTAAAAAATTTTGTAAGAAATTCAACAAATTGTATAAAAAATTAAGAATTGGAGATAAATATTTAGATAATTAGACAAATAAAAAAGCCTTAGACCAATTAAGAGTCTAAGGCTTGTATTATATTGTATAAATATATTGCTATTGCAGTAATCTTAAAATATTCTGTTGAACTTGATTTGCTTGACTCATAGCAAATGTTCCTGCTTGAGAAACGATATTCTGTTTATTGAAGTTTGCACTTTCTGCTGCATAATCAACATCTCTAATTACAGATTCGGCTGCTTTGATATTAGTTTGTTGAGTTGATAGATTTCTAATAGCCGCTTCAAGTTGATTTTGAGTAGAACCGAAATCTGATCTCCACTCATTTAGTTTATCAAGTGCTGTATCTATTTGAATTAATGCTGAAGTTGCTTGTGATGCTGTAAAAGTTGTAGAATTTGTAACATTTGTTTTCAAACTACTTAAACTAAGACCACTAACATTTGCACGAACTCCAGAACTTGAAGTAATAGTATTTGCTGCTGTCTCACCCATTTGGAATGTTAACTGTACTGAACCACTAGCATTTTGTGTAGTATCTTTTTGTAGTAGTTGAATACCATTGTAGTTTGTTTGTACCGCAATATTATTTAACTGATCAAGCAATTTATTAATATCTTTTGAAATTGCTGTACGACCAGCACTACTTGTTGTAGCAGTTGCTGCTTGAATAAGTTTTTGTTTTACAATATCTAAGATATTTGATTGTTCAGCCATAGCTTTGTCAGCTATTTGCAAAAGTGATATAGCTGAATTACCATTTGATATAGACTGTGCGATAGAACTAGCTTGAGTTCTTAGTTTATCAGCTATCGCCAAACCCGAAGCATCATCTGAAGCTTTATTTATTCTAAGACCTGAACTTAGTTTCTCCAAAGAATTTCTCAAGTTTGTATTGATTTGAGTATTACTCTCTTGAGCAGTTAGGGAGCTGATGTTAGTATTAATTCTCATTTAATTACCTTTTTTTTTAGTCACTACTATAATTAGTAAAAGAATAACTAAATATATCTTAGAATTAGCTTAAATATGGAAAAAATGAGAATTTACCAATAATGTTGAAATATTATCGTAACATTTCTTAATATTAGCTTAAGATTAAATTATTTTTAAGAAAAGTTTAGTGAAAAGCTATTTTTTTGTTAAAATAGCTCCACTTTCTATGTGTTCACTCCACACAAACTGGTCAAAAAAGGCAAACTTAATGACATTGTGAGTTTTACTTAAGACTTTTATATCTCTATATAGTGTATCTGGACTGCAAGAAATATAGATGATTGTATCAAATTTACTCACAAGTTCAACTGTACCATTGTCTAGTCCTGATCTTGGGGGATCGACGAAGATAGTTGATAGGTGGTAGTTGATATGTGGTAGAGGGTAGGTGGTAGAGGGTAGGGGGTAGAGTTTTGAGAAAGAGTATTTTGATAAATCAACATCTTTTAGTCTATTGAATTCTCTCTCTCCTTTTAATGCACTTGTAAATTCTTCGCTACTCATTCTTATAAATTCTATATTATCTATGTCATTTAATTTACAACTTTCTTTTGCACTTGCTATAGAAGTTTTTGATATTTCTGTAGCTAATACCTTATCAAACTTTGTACTAAGTGGAAGTGTAAAGTTTCCTCCTCCACAATAAAGCTCACATAAATCACCTGAATTTGAAACATTATCCAAAACCCAAGATACCATTTGTGTATTCATATATCTATTTGGTTGAGAAAATGCTCCCTCTTTTTGGATAATGTTGAATTTTCTCGAAGAGAGCGCTGAAGCACAAGAATTGTCAATTTTTAATTTATTGGTAATGAAGTCATCAGATAACACTATCTTTTGTCCTCTGCTTCTTCCGATTAGTTTGATATTCAATATCTCTTGGAGTTTTTTTGCTTCTTCTATCCAATCGTTTTCTAGTTTTTTGTGATATACCAAAGTTACAAGAATTTCATCTTCACTTGTCATAAACTCAACCATAAAAACTCTTTGCAATAGTATTTCACTATTATTGATAGAAACAAGAAGTTTTGGCATAATAGTTTGAATTTGCTCATTTACTATCAAGCACTTATCAACACAAAGGTAACTTTTATCTTTGTCCACCATAGCATATTTGACTTTGCCATCATTATGATAGAGTTTAAATTCAGCCCTTGCTCTAAAAGCTACGGGGGTAGAGCTAAATATCTCAAACTCCCTATCATAAAACTCTCTAAAGTTTTCTATATGAGATGAAGTTTTGTGTCGTAGTTGCTCTTCATAAGTCATATGACCAAGCTGACAGCTCCCACACATACCTATATACACACAAGGATTTGTAGAAGTGTCTGAGAAACTAAGTGACTGAGAGACTGAGTTGTTGTTTTGATTCATTATTTATCCAATCTATCGCAAAGCGATACTATAATTTTTAGTTATTAGTTTTTAGTTGTTAGTTAATTTATGGTATTATATCATATGATAAATAAATGGCAAGAAGAACTAAAAAAACTACTCAACTGTGATTTGGCACAGATGTACCCAACAGCTAGGAAGCTAAATAGAAGGTTGCACTTTTTTGTGGGACCAACTAATAGTGGCAAAACTTATGAGGCATTGTCTCATTTAAAAAAAGCTGATTGTGGTACATATCTAGCACCTCTTAGATTACTAGCACTTGAGGGCTATGAAGAGATGAAAAAAGCTGGGGTTAAAGCCTCATTGATAACTGGTGAAGAAGAGATTTTTGATGAAGATGGTACACATATAAGCTCTACGATTGAGATGGTTAGCTATGATTTGGTAGTAGATGTTTGTGTGATTGATGAAGTACAGATGCTTGAAGATGACGATAGAGGTTGGGCCTGGGTCAATGCAATACTTGGTTCACCTGCTTATGATGTATATATGACTGGGAGTGTAAATGCTCTTGATGCGGTAAAAAAAATAGCATCATATTTGGGTGAAGAATTGATAGTCAAAAAATTTCAAAGAAAAAATGAATTGATTATCAATGATGAGTTTACCTCTATCAAAAAACTCCATCCAAAAACTGCTTTGATAGCTTTTAGTAGAGCTGATGTACTTTCTTTAAAAGCAAAATTATCCAAAAAACACGCTGTATCAGTAATTTATGGCAATTTAAGTCCAGAGGTAAGAAAAGAAGAAGCTAGAAGATTTAGAGATGGGGAAAGTGACATATTAATAGCAACTGACGCTATTGCTATGGGGCTAAATCTCCCTATAAAAACCCTACTTTTTACAACTGCACAAAAATTTGATGGCAAAAGTAGAAGATTGCTCTCCACTAATGAAATAGTCCAAATAGCAGGACGAGCAGGAAGATATGGTCATCATGAGTATGGTCATATAGGGGCAACGGATAAAACAACGCTAGAACATATCAAACATAGTATATCTTTACCAGTTAGAACTATAAAACCTCCATTTAGAGTAAAAGCAACAACAGCTCAAATAGAAGCACTTTCATCTCATATCAAAAGTAGAAATTTATATGACATAGCTTTGTATTATGCAAAAAATATGAAATTCTCTGGCCCTTTTGTAGCAGCAAATATTTCATCTATGCTTGAAGCTACTCAACTGATAGAAAAAGTAGGCAAAGGGATGAGTTTGGAGAAAAAATATATATTATCTCAAGCACCAATTTCTACAAAATCTCCACTTGTAAGAAGTGCATTTTTGAAATTTATAGAGTTTATCAAGCAAGAAAAAGTTGTTTATTATAAATCAACCATTGCTTTGTCAAAAAATGCAAAAAATGAAGATGAACTATTAAAAGCAGAAGATGAGATAAGAAAAATTTCACTTTATTTGTGGTTAAGTTATAAATTCCCAGACATTTTTGTAGATGTAGAAAAAGCTACAAATTATAAAATACTAATAAATAAGTTTATAGAAAACTCATTAAAGATGGGAATTAAAAGAACTATCCAAAGGGTTGATGACACAAGAGAAATAAGAAATAATAAAAATAAAAGCTTTGCTAAAAAGCGAATCCCAAGAGAAAAAAGAACTTTTTAATTATGGATTTGATATAATCGTAACTATTTAATAACCCAAAAGATTAATAACCCAAAAGAAGGTATAAATGTTTAAACTTTTTAAAGTTGACAAAAATGAAGCATTAAAAAAAGAAATTTTCAAAGATATTATAGACGAAGCTAAAATCCAAAAACTCATAAATGGTGGAGCTGATATCTACCAAACAGATTCAAATGGAAGGTCACTTTTACATGAGCTTGCAAAAAAAAGAAAGCTTGAATCAATAAAAATTTTACTTAAATACGGGATTGACTTAAATAAAGAAGATAAGTATGGTAAAACTGTTTTAAATGAAGCAATCAACAAAGAAGATACAATAATGATAAAATTTTTGTTATCAAATGGTGCTTGTGTAAATCATGTGAATGCCTCAGGAAGAACTATTCTTCAAGATGTTGCAATAGAAGGAAACCATAGAATATTCAAAATATTATTGGCATTTGAGCCTGATTTGACTATCACAGATAAATATGGCAAAACTGTTTTATTTGATGCGGTATTAGGTGGTAATTTGGAACTTGTACAAGATACATTAGATAGAACACCAAGTGCGAATGCTGTGGATATTAATGGGCAAAGTGCTATTTTTGAAGCAGTATTAAGTGAAAATACACAAATCCCAAAATATATGATAGAACAAGGTTTAGATGTATCTATAAGTGATAAAAATCGTCAAAACGCTCTTTTTAATGCTGTAATTTTGGGTTCAAAAAATATAGAAGTTATTGAATTATTAATAAAAAATGGTGCAAGGCTTAACCAAAAAGATAAAGATGATAGGACTTTGCTTGATGAAATATTATATATATTATCTTTGACGCTAGACCTTTTTGCAAAAGTTGAGGGTAAATATAAACTTGTGAGAAGAGATAGAAATTATCTAGCTTTAACTTCCTCCTTGATAGAAATGGGACTTGCGGTTGATAGGACTGATAAAGATGGTAAAACTTTATTATTCAAAGAAGTAATGCGTAAAAACTATGAAACATTGGATTTCTTGCTGGGTGCAGGAATAGATATAAATGCTGTTGATAAAAATGGAAAAACTGTACTTTTTTATTCTATCTTAGAAGGTTATGATAATATTGAAATGATAGATTATCTATTGAAAAATGGAGCTGATATCAATAAGCTTGATAGTGAAGAAAATACTATTGTTGATGATTTGATAGAGATGATATTAGTCCAAAGACAAGATAAAAAACCACAGAATAAGCTTTTTTTAAGAATAAATGAAGAAACAGATTATATTAGTATATTAAAAAGAATTTTATTACTAAATCCTCGTATCAACAAACCAAAAATAAATGGTCAAACAGCACTTTTTAAAGTAGTATTGTTTGATGATTTGGAATTAATTGAGGTTTTATTAAATAATGGTGCAGATGCTAATTTGAGGGATTTAGAAGGAAATACTCCTTTATCTTTGCTTGTGGATAGTGGTTTGAAAATAAAGAAATTATCACTAAAAGAAGTATTTATTAAGAAATTATTGTTTTTATTGAGATATAGAGTAGATATAAATGCTAAAGATAGTGATGGTAAAACTGTACTTCATAAAGCTGTAATTGCTGATGATATGGAAGTGGTTGAAAAGCTTTTACAAAAAAAACAAAATGTAAATGAAAGAGATAAGCAAGGTAGAACCCCTCTTCATCATACACAATGGCGTGGTAATTACAAAATAGCTCATGCATTGATTAGAAATGGTGCTGATATGAATATTCCTGATGCTGCTGGTTATACAGTTTTGAATTATGCTACAATATTAGGTCATACGAAGCTAATTGTAATACTTATAAAATCTGGTTGTTTGATGTACAATAAACATAAAAAAAGCAAAACTGTCACGAAGTTCTTTTTAGAAAAAGAGTCACAACTAGATAAAATTTTGAATGAACCAATAACTGATATTAAATTAAAAGCGGCATTAACGCAAACTGTAGAGATATTAAAAAAAGAAATTCATAAAGTAGAGATGTAATATGAGCAAATTATCAATTATTATACTTGCAGCTGGTGCAGGGACTAGAATGAAATCGAACTTACCAAAAGTTTTGCATAAAATATCTGGCAAAGAGATGTTGTACTATAGTATCAAAGAAGCAAAAAAACTAAGTGATGATATACATATAGTTCTTTTCAATCAACACGACCTTGTAAAAGCTTCTATGGAAAAATATTTTGATGGGATTAGTTTTCATATTCAAGATTTCCTAAATCTTCCAGGAACTGGTGGGGCTGTTATGGGAATCACTCCAAAATATGATAGAGTATTAGTGCTTAATGGTGATATGCCCCTTATTGAAGCACAAGAACTTGGTAAATTGAATTTTGCTTCAAAAGATATACCAATTGTAATGACTGTATTAGAGTTACAAAATGCAGATGGATATGGAAGAGTTATTATAGAAAATTCAAATGTAAAGAAAATAGTTGAACAAAAAGATTGTAATGAAGATGAAATCAAAGTGAATAGTGCAAACGCTGGGATTTACTGTTTTGATAAAGAGTTTTTATTATCTCATCTACCACTTCTATCAAATACAAATGCTCAAAAAGAATACTATATCACAGACCTTGTGGAAATGGCAATAAACAAGGGTTTAAGTGTAGTACCCGTTAGTGTAAATGAAGAAAATTTCAAAGGGGTTAATTCTAAGTTTGATTTATCTCAAGCTGAGGTTATCCATCAAAATAGAATCAAAAAAGCTTTTATGGCAAATGGGATTACTATGAGACTTCCTGATACTATATATATAGAAGAAGATGTTGAAATAGAAGGTGATAGTGTATTGGAAAACGGTGTTACACTCCTTGGAAAAACCAAAATCATCTCATCGCATATCAAAACAAATTCTATAGTCGAAAGCTCTATTATAAAAAACAGCGATATTGGACCAATGGCTAGAATCAGACCTGATAGTAGGGTAGAAAGCTCACATATAGGTAACTTTGTAGAGGTCAAGAAATCAAATCTTTTTGAAGTAAAAGCTGGGCATTTGAGCTATTTAGGTGATAGTGAAATAGATAGTGGTACAAATGTAGGAGCTGGAACAATTACATGCAACTATGATGGGGTGAATAAATACAAAACCAAAATTGGCAAAAATGTTTTTATAGGAAGTGATACACAGCTTGTTGCTCCTTTAGAAATTCCTGATAATGTAATGATAGCAGCTGGCTCAACAGTAACCAAAAATCCAAAAAGTGGAGATTTGGTACTAAGTAGAACTCCACAAAAATCTCTTGCAGGTTTTTTTGATAAATTTTTCGGCAAAAAAGGAAACTAAATGGCTCAGTCACTCAGTCACTCAGTCTCTCAGTCACTTCTCAAAGACAAAAACATCCTAATAGGGGTAACTGCAAGTATTGCAATATATAAAACTTGTGAACTTGTAAGGCTTTTTGTCAAAGCAGGTGCTAATGTAAGGGTTGTAATGAGTGAAGATGCAAAGAGATTTGTAACTCCACTTACCTTTGAAGCACTAACAAGTCAAAAAGTTCTTGATGAGAAAAGTGAAGATTGGAGTAGTGATTATAATCATATAGCTATTGGTAAATGGGCTGATTTGTTTATAATAGCTCCTGCAACGGCGAATACTATAAATAAACTCTCAAATGGAATTGCTGATAATCTTTTGACGCAAATAGCTCTTGCATATCCAAGAATAAAGCTACTAGCTCCTAGTGCAAATACAAATATGATAGCCAATCCTCTCACTCAAGCAAGTCTTAAAATGCTCAAACTTTGTAATTATGAAGTGATAAAAACTCAAACAAAAGAGCTAGCTTGCAAAGATGTGGGTGATGGTGCTATGGCAGAGCCTATGAGTATTTTTGATGTGGCTGTTTCAAAACTTTTAGAAGATGAATATTGGAAAAATAGAAAAGTAGTAGTGAGTAGTGGAGGAACAATAGAAAAAATTGATGATGTAAGATACATATCAAACTTTTCTAGTGGCAAAATGGGTGTGGCATTGGCATCTTCGCTTTATTATAAGGGGGCTGATGTATGTTTGATAAAAACGGCAAATGTAAATGAGCCTATCCCTAATGGGATACATGTAATAACAGTACAAAATACAAATGAAATGTTTGAATATATAAAAAAATCTATTAGCGTAGCAAAAAAAGGTATTTTAACAAAAAACACAATTATGGATGATTCTAGACAAGAGTTGATTCAAAAAAAACCATACTTTTTCTCAGTCGCTGCTGTTAGTGATTATATCCCAAAATATCCACAGCATGGCAAGATGAAGAAAAATGAAATAGGGGATAATTGGAATTTGGAGCTGAAAGAAAATATTGATATATTATCTAGTATAAATAAAGATGGTATTTATACAATAGGTTTCAAAGCTGAAATGGATAAAGATAATGCAAAACAAAATGCAAAAAATATGCTACAAAATAAAAATCTAGATGGAGTTTGTCTTAATATCTTGCAAAATAGTAATAGCTTTGGAACACAAACAAATACAATAGATTTGATTTTAGAAGATAATCAATTTTCATTTAGTGGAGACAAGCTTGATATCTCTTTTGAAATTATAGATAGACTTAAAAATGAGTTTCATGACTAACTCTCAATCTCTACTACCTACAACCTACCAACTACCAACTCATGTAGCTATCATAATGGATGGAAATGGTAGATGGGCAAAAGAAAGAGGACTCAAAAGAACAGCTGGACATGAAGAAGGGGTGAAAACGGTTAGAAGTATTACAACTTATTGTGCCAAAATAGGGATAAAATATTTAACACTTTATGCTTTTAGTACAGAAAATTGGAATAGACCAAAACTTGAAGTTGAGTTTTTAATGAAACTACTTGAAAAATATTTAATCAATGAACTCAATACTTATCTACAGAATAATATTAGATTTAAAGTAATTGGCAATATATGTAAATTTAGTACTAAATTACAATCTATAATCAAAGATATTGAAGATAAAACTAGTCATTGTAAGGGACTTACTCAAATATTAGCATTAAATTATGGTTCACAAGATGAAATAACAAGAGCAGTCAATAGAGCTTTGGTAAACGAAGAAGAGATTACAATAGATACAATAAACAAATACCTTGATACTTATTTTGCTCCAAATGTTGATTTGGTTATAAGAACAAGTGGTGAGATTAGAATTTCTAATTTTTTATTGTGGCAAAGTGCTTATTCTGAATATTTCTTTACCAAAACCCTATGGCCAGATTTTACGGAATTTGAGCTTGATGATATTTTAAGTGATTTTACCAAAAGGGAGAGAAGATTTGGAGGGATTTAGTATAAAATCTTTTTTGATTGATAAAAAAGTTTTAATTTTACAAATTGTACTAACTCTTTTTTTGTATAATAAATTTGGATTTTGTGTCAACTTTATTATATGGACGATACTTTTATATATTCTGATTTTGCTCAGTATTATTGATTATAAATTTAAAGCTGTTCCTGATTATTTATTATTGTTATTACTACTTATTTCACCATTTGTTAGTGATAGTTTGATAGATTTTATAAAAAATGGTTTTATATTTGCTGGAGGCTTTGTAATTTTGAACTTTTTTGTAACATTTTATATACAAAATATTAAATCAAAAATACTAAAAGATGATACTTTGAAAGAACAAACAGCATTAGGAGAAGGTGATATACCACTTATTGCTTTTATTGGTGGAATTCTTGGTATTAAACTTGGATTGTTTGCCATAATGATAGCTAGTTTGATTGCTTTAATCCATGGCATTTATAATGCTTCAAAAAAAATACAAGATACCCCTTTTATCCCTTATCTATCTATTGGATTTATAATTGTTTTCTTAATTCAAGAAACAATTTATAATACATTTTCTAACTGGATTTTATCATGAACAAATTAAAAACATATTTATATGACCAATTGTCATCAAGCTTTTTTCAAATATTTTTTATATTATTTGCAATTACATCTATTATATATTTGGTAAGAATTGCTGCATTAACTTCTATTATTGAAGTAAGTGCTAGTGAGCTTCTATTGCTTTATACTTACTCTATTCCAAACATATTGTTTTATACAATTCCGATAGTATTTTTTGTAGCTTTGGCTATTAGTATCAGTAGATTATCAACCGAGTATGAAACTATAGTTATTACAAGTTTTGGACTAAATCCATATCAAATTATCCAAATATTTCTTCCTGTGACTGTGCTTGTTTCTATTACGCTACTTATAATATCTTTGGGACTTATTCCTAAGACAAAGGACTTAAATAGAGTTTTTATTGAAACTAAAAAAGATGAAGCAAAACTTAATATTAAAGCATCTCAAAATGGTCAAAAATTTGGTGATTGGCTTATTTACATACAAAATGAACAAGATGAAACATTTTATGATGTGACAATGTTCAGAAATACTAAGGATTCTAAAGAATTTATTACATCAGATAGTGCAGACACAACAAGCTTACAAAGTGAATTACTATTTAAACTTTATAATGGGAAAGCATTTATTGTAAAAGATGATATAAATCAAATTAATTTTGAGCAATTAACCCTTGTAAATTCAACAAACTCAAAATCTATCAGTGATGAATTCACAAACCCAATTGATTATTGGAATGCAATGAATGGAGAAAATAAAAAAACAAAAGACTTTGCAATGTCTTTTTTGATTTCTATTTTTCCTCTTATTTCAATGTTTATGATTGTGTATATTGGGTATTACAATCCAAGATATGAAAAAAATAATGCAGTTGCCCTTACAACTTTTTTTATAACTATATATATAATAGCGGTGATAATATTTAATAAATATATTCCGTTGTACTCAATAGCAATTATTCCAATATTATGGACAGCTCTAGGATATGTACTTTTTAGAAAAAATATCTTGTGTAGATATTGAGTACCTATGAATATAAAAGCTATTATCGCATACAATGGTGCAAAATTTTATGGCTCACAATTACAGCCAAAATATGAAACAGTAGCTAGTTTTTTATATGATGGGTTGAAAAAAATCAATATTGAATCAACAACTATTCATTTTAGTGGTAGGACTGATAAAGGGGTTCATGCAACATATCAAGTAATAAACTTTGAGATTCCTGATATTTGGGAAGACAGATTGCCCCATTTTCAATCAATTTTATCAAGAACGCTACCAAATAGTATCAAAATATTATCTCTCAAACAAGTGGATAATGAGTTTCACGCAAGATACAGTGCCAAAAAACGAGTTTATAGATACTTGCTTAGTACAAATCCAACTACACCTTTTAATGATGATTTTGTCACTTATTATCCTTGTATTGACATATTATCTATCAAAAGTGCAATAAAAGAGCTTATTGGAACTTATGACTTTGAATTCTTTGCAAAAGGCAATCCACAAATTAAAACTACTATAAGAACTATGTATGATGCTAGAATTTATGAATATAATGGAATGTATGTATTTAAATTTGAAGCAAATGGTTTTTTAAGATCTCAAATAAGGGTAATGGTTGGGTTTTTATTAGCAATATCTGACAAAAAGTTGACTATTGAAGATTTGAAGTTACAGCTACAAAAAAAGGTGCTGGTTTTCAATAAACCAGCACCTTGCAATGGACTATACTTAGCTAAAGTAAAGTACTAAAACCCACTTACTTGAACATAATATGATATTATCTCAAGTAGAGGATTTATAAAGAATATTGCCGAAATAGTAACTAAAGCAGATATTCCTATCACAGTTTTTAGCGTATGGTTTGCATTGCCCAAGAACTCTACTTTATCATTTGATATAGGGTCTTTTAAGAACATATAAACTACTAATTTTAGGTAATAGTAAGCGGCTATTGCACTATTTAGTGCCATAATAACTGCCAATACAATATAATCAGCATTTACAGCAGAACCTATAATATACATTTTACCCCAAAACAGTGAAAATGGTGGAACACCCGCAAGACTTAACATAAATAAACCCATAATCGAAGCAGTCATTGGAGATTTTTTTACAAGTCCAGAAAATTTTGCAAATGGATGATCTGTTGCATACCCTTCGAGTCTTTTTTGTCTATGAACCCAAAGCATAGCAAATGCCCCAAGATTTGTGAATAAAAACAATGACCAATACAAAAATATACCTTGAGTTGATTGAGTCGTACCAAGTAAAATAGCAGCCATTACAAAACCAGCATGTGATATTGAGCTATATGCTAGCATTCTTTTTATGTCTTCTTGAACTAGTGCTATAATATTTGGTAAAGTCATAGTAATAACAACTAAAATATATAACATAATTTCAACCCATAAAATATCAGCACTTACAAATATTTCAAAGAATCTTAAAGCTACCACAAATGCTGCAATTTTTGGAACGATTGACATATATCCAGCCATTGCTGAGCTTGCACCTTCATAAACATCTGGTGCCCAAATATGAAATGGTACTAAAGATAGTTTAAATCCTAAAGCAACAGTTATGAATACAACACCTAGCAATACAACAGGGAAAGGCTCAAAATTTGTTGCAACTAATGATGCACTAATTTGTGAAAGTTCCATACTTCCTGTAAGTGCATAAAATATCATAACACCAAATGCAAAACAAGCAGCTGCAAAAGCACCCATTGTAAAGTATTTGATTGCAGCTTCGAGTGATTTGTCACGGTTATGCATAGCAATCATAGTATATAGTGCCATTGAAGCAGTCTCTAAACCAACAAAAATCAATATTAGATTATCACTACTTACCATAAACTGGAATCCTGCTACCATAAATAAAAATAGTGCAAAATACTCAGGATATCTATATTCATGGAATCTTTGTTGAGAAAGAGCAAGAAGTATAAATAGTGCGGATGCAACAATTATAATAATTTGTGCTAAAATTGAAATTCCATCAATCAACATTAAGTCAAAAAAGCCTCTAGTTGCTCCACTATATCCAATAACAGCTCCAAGATCAACTATTAAAAATAATACAGTTAACATTACATAAAAAGATTTATGTAGATTTTTGTTTATTAAGTCTATACACAATATCGCTAAAGCACCAAAAACTGCTATAAGCATAGGTGCTAAAGATGTAAGATTTAAACTTACAAGATCTACTGAGATTGGCTCTACCATTATCTTGCCTCCCCAATTGAATTTACTTCTGCAATTTTTTCTTTAGCAGATGGTGTAACTGATTTAACATACATAGTTTGAACAAGTTGTTTTACTGAGTTATCAACTGGCTCTAAAATAGGTTTTGGATATACACCAAAATAGATAACAAGTGCAACAAGTGGAACAAGTGCAGCCATTTCTCTACCTTTTATATCTACAAGTTTTTTGTTTTTTTCATTTGTGACTGGTCCAAAAAATACTTTTTTATAAAGTACCAACATATAAACAGCACCTAATATAATAGTAAGACCTGCTAATATTGTAATAAGTGGTGAAGCTTTATAAAACCCTAATAAACTTAAAAACTCACCAACAAATCCAATAGTAAGTGGTAATCCAACGCTCGCCATTAGCATAATACCAAATACTACAGCAAATCTTGGCATAACAGCTGCAATTCCACCATATTCATTTATCATCTTAGTGTGTCTTCTATCATATAAAACACCAACAAGCATAAACAAAGCTCCAGAGACTATACCATGACTTATCATCAAGAATATAGAACCACCAATACCCTCAACATTTAATGCAAAAGTACCAAGAATTATAACACCCATATGTGAAACTGAACTATAAGCAATAACTTGTTTCATATCTTCTTGTGCATAAGCTACCATTGCGGTATAGATAATAGCAATAAGAGCTAATATAGCCATAGGTATCATCATAGATACACTTGCATCTGGAAATAATGGTAATGAAAATCTTATAAAACCATAAGTTCCCATTTTAAGTAATACAGCAGCTAGGATAACTGAACCTATTGTTGGTGCTTGACCATGAGCATATGGTAACCATGTATGAAATGGAACCATAGGAACTTTGATAGCAAAACCAGCAAAGAAAGCAATAAATAACCACATTTGCATATTGTATGGAAGTAAAAGCATATTCCAATCAGCTAAAGAGAAGCTCCAATCCCCTGTTGTTGCATAATATACATATCCAAGATAAAGCATACCAACAAGCATCATTAAACTTCCCATAAATGTATATAAGAAGAATTTAACTGATGCGTAAATCCTTAAAGCTCCACCCCAAGCTCCAATTATATAAAGCATAGGTACAAGTGAAAGTTCCCAGAAAAGGTAGAAAATAATTGCATCTAATGAAACAAATACACCAACCATCGTCATTTCAAGGAATAAAACAGTAATTAACATATTTTTAAGATCTCTAGTTTCTGTAAGTCCAATTACAGCAATCATTGTCATAAATGTAGTCATAATAACTAAAAACAGTGATATACCATCAATTCCTAAATTGTAGCTAATTCCGTATTCTGCAATAATAGGAATAAATTCCATAAATTGCATCCCACCATTGCTACTATCAAATAAGTACCACAATATACAACTAAGTGTAAATTCTATTGTAGTAACTGTAATTGCATACATTCTCATTGAGTCTTTATGGACGATAAAACCCATCATAGCAGCAACTGCTGGAAAAAATATTAATATCGATAACAAGTATTGCATCAATTACCCCTTATTTGTATGATACTAGTAGTATAGATAAAACTACAAGTACAAGTAGACCCGCAGCCATCCATCTAAGAGCTGTTGAAAGATTTCTTGTTTGAATTACTCTACCTTCACTACCAGTGCTATAGATTGATTTGGCAATAGCATCAACTATAGTATCAACTATTTTTAAATCTATCTCTTTCCAGCTAAATCTAGACATTGCTAAATATGGTTTTAACACAACATTTTCAAAAAAGTGTGGCATATAATATTGATTTGCTAATAGTTTATAACAAAATCTATCTTTCATTTGTTCACCAAAATATGAATTGTTTTTTCTGTACTTGAATACTGCAAGTGCAATACCTGCTATTACTATAGCTGTTGTAATAACAATTAGTGTCCAAGCGGTACTTGAATCAAGGTGAATATTTAATGGTGGCAATACATCAGTAATCATATGAACATAACTTCCTTTAGTCCAACCTGCAACTATTGAAAGAATAGCAAGTGGTGCCATAGCAGCAATTACAAATCCATAAGTTTCATGTGGATGATAGCCATATTCATGGTATTTTTCTTTACCAAAGAATACATACATAATAAGTCTAAAGCTATAAAATGCAGTTAGACCTGCAGTTAGCCATAATACACCCCAAATAATATATGAATGAGTTCCAAATGCAACTTCAAGAATCAAATCTTTTGAAAAGAATCCAGCAAGTGGGAAGATACCAGCTAATGCAATAGATGCTATTATCATAATAGTACCAGTCTTTGGCATATGCTTAAATAATCCACCCATTTTTTTGATATTAATCTCATCATTCATAGCGTGCATTACATTTCCTGCACCCAAGAATAGAACTGATTTGAAGAATGCGTGCATTGCTAGGTGGAATAGGGCAACCCAATAAGCTCCAAGTCCAGCAGCAACAAACATATATCCTAATTGTGACAGTGTTGAAAATGCAATAATTTTTTTCATATTAGTTGCAACTAGTGCTTGTGATGCCGCAAATATTGCAACAAATGCACCAAGACCTGCTATAAACATTCCAACTTCAGGTACTATTGTAAATATTTCATTTGCTCTAATAACCAAATATACTCCCGCTGTAACCATGGTTGCAGCGTGAATTAGTGCAGAAACTGGAGTTGGACCTTCCATCGCATTTGCAAGCCATTGATTGAATGGAAACTGAGCTGATTTCCCCATTGCTCCAATAAATAAGAATATAGCAATTGCAACAATTGTAGTTGTACTTAAGCTTCCAATATTTGCAAACACTTCATCATATTGAAAAGTTCCAAGATTCCAATAAATTATAAATATACCAACAAGCATTCCAAGGTCGGCTACTCTATTTGTAATAAAAGCTTCATTCGCTGCAAATGCAGGTGATATTGAAGAGTGTGGAGATAATGTTGAAAATGGTGAATTATGAATATCTTTAACAAGAGGCTTGTCACCTTTATGATACCAAAAACCAATCAATAACCAAGAACAAAGACCAACACCTTCCCAACCTATAAATAGACCCAAAAAGTTATCACTCATAACCAAAATCATCATTGAAAAAACGAATGCAGAAAGATATGAGAAAAATCTATTGAAACTTCGGTCATGATCCATATATCCAATAGAATGGATATGAACCATAGTTGATACAATTGTAACAACAACCATCATAACAGCACTTACTTGGTCAACAATAAAACCAAATGGTACATCAACGCCACCAATTACAATCCAATCCAACATTCTAACATGAACAACATTACCAGTCATCGTCCAGAAAAGTAAAATCAATGAAGCAATCATTGATAAACCTAGCATTGTTGATGTGAACAATCCTGTAATTAGTTTTTTTGGAGTATTACCATACATTGCCGCAAATAGTGATCCTACTAGTGGAGCAAATAAAGCTATATATAAAAGTTTTTCCATAAATTAGCCCCCCATACTTTGTAAATTATCTAAACTTAGTGAATTTTTTCGTTTATATGTTAATATCAATAAACCAAGTCCGATTGCAACTTCACTAGCAGCTACTGCTATAATAAAAAATGCAAACATCTGACCACTTAAGTCTCCGTGAAACTTAGATATAGCAGCTAAACCTATGTTTACCGCATTTAACATAATCTCAGATGCAAAAAACAACATCAAAAGATTTTTTCTTCTAATTACCCCTATTAGTCCTATACAAAAAAGTATTGCACTAAGTATCAAATAATCATTTAATATCATTTTTTATCCTTTGCAATCTCGTCATTAGTACTCAATTTGTCGATTTCTTCTTCGCTTAATTGTGTGATTGAAACATCCATTTTTTTACCAGCTAGTATAATACCACCAATCATTGCAACAAGTAACATAACAGCAGCTAGTTCAAATGGTACTAAATATTTTGTAAATAAAACCATCCCCACATCTTTGACATTGCTACCATATTCTGGTGACATTGGATGAGATGCTATGATAGAACCACTTACAATTGGAACTGCAAAAATTACAACTACAAGTAAAGCTATACCGCCACTTAGTAAAAATACTAATTTTGGGTGTTTTATATCTTCTTTTACATCTGCAATAGTATCAAAAAACATCATACCAAAAGCATATAGTGCCATAACTGCACCTGTATAAACAACGATTTGTACTACACCTAAAAATTCTGCATCTAGCAAAAAGTAAAATGCTGATATAAAAATCATACCAGCTGCTAATGAACTAAGTGCATAAAGTGCGTTATTAGTCATAACAGTTGTAGTAAACATTGCAATTGTTAAAAAAGCAAATAGATAAAATGCTATTATTTCCATTCTCTCTCCTTAATATGCTAGTGGTGTTTTTTGGATTTTATCATCAGCGTCATCTGATGGTGCTCCAAAACCAGGGTATTCTTTTTGATCTTTTAAGAAATCAAGAGGAGTTAATAAATCATCTTTTAATACAAAATGAGCTCTTTGTTCACTTGCATTTTCATATCTTCCACCGTGAACAATAGCAAGTTCTGGACAAACTTCAGCACAATATCCACAAAATATACATCTACCAAGGTTGATAGTATATTCACTCACTTCTTTTCTTGAATTTTCATCAATTTTAGTATCCATTCTAATACAATTTGCTATACAAATTTTTTCACAAAGTCCACAACCTATACATCTATTGTTACCACTTTCTAACAATCCTAAGATTTTATGAACAGCTCTATATCTTGGACTTATTGGCAATTTCTCAATTGGATATCTAATAGTATGCATTTGATTTTTGAATAATGCATCAATCATATTATTGAATGTAATTTTTAATCCACCAAAAAGCTCAGTTTTTAGAGTTCTACTCATTACTTGCTTGAATTCTTTCCAGCCAGTATCAGGATATTTACCATCATGTACTGTTATATAACCATCAGATTCAACAGTTTGAGTTATTTCTTTTTCTTCTATATGTGTACCCATGATAGCTCCTATAACATTATTACTACGCCAGTAACTATTATATTAATTACAGCGATTGGCATTAATACTTTCCAACATAACCACATCAATTGATCTGGTCTAACATGAGGCCAAGAAGCTCTTGTCCACAAGAAGAAAAATATTAAAAGCATTACTTTAAGTATTATTGCAATACCACCTGGGATAAACCATAAATCATTGAACCCACCCAAAAATATAATAGCAGCTAAAAATGAAATAGTAAAAAGGTTCGCATACTCACCAATAAAAAACATACCCCATCTCATACCAGAATACTCAGTAGCATAACCAGCGATTATTTCAGCTTCATGTTCTAGTAAGTCAAAAGGTGTTCTATTCGTTTCAGCAAAACCAGCTATTAAAAATAGTATAAATGCTACTGGTTGCGTCCAAATTAACCAATCAGTTAATCCTCCAGTTTGATAATTGTTGATATCTATTAGTGATAAACTTCCTATTAACATCAAAGGAGCTAATATTGAAAGACCAGTAACTATCTCATAACTAAGAAGTTGGATAGCAGTTCTTGCCCCTCCAAGTAATGCCCATTTGTTACCACTTGCCATACCAGCTAATAACGGTCCATAAAGTCCAGTTGCCATAACACCTAGAACAAACAATAAACCGACATTTACATCACTTATGATTGGTGTAACTGTGTGGTTACCTATTGTAAACTCTGGCAAAAATGGAATAGCACTCATTGCTATAAAAGCTGTTGCTGCTGTTATAACAGGGGCTATCATAAAAATTGGTTTATTAGCATTTTGTGGTACAAAATCTTCTTTTGTAAAAAGTTTTATACCATCACACAAAACTTGTAGTAGTCCAGCAGGTCCTACATGAACAGGTCCAAGTCTTCTTTGCATAAATGCTAAAACTTTTCTTTCAAAATAAGTTGTAAACCCAGCAAGAGCAGAAAAAACCAGTAAAACTACAAGAATTTTAACTATAGTTTCTAAAAAATATATCGGATCCATTTTACACCTCTACTTTTTGGATAGCTGCAGTATTGTATCTTGACTCACCAAACAGCTTACATGTTTTTGTATTTTTATCAAATGTTGGGATATAGCAAATATCTCCATTTAGTTGTTTGTCTATAACAACTTCTAAAGTAATGCTAGTACCATTTGATTCTATTTTTACCATATCATTTTCACCTAAACCTAAATTTTCAGCTCTAGATGCACTCATATAACAACCCATTTTTTCCTTGATTTGAGGAGAAATGGCAGTAAATTCATTGAATTGATTGATTGGATTTGCTTTATAAATCAAATTGCCTTCTAATTGAGTCGCCTCAATTTTTTCAACTTGCGTATTATAACTTATATCACTACTTCTTAGTAAATATCCTCTGTTTTCTTTGAAATCATTTGAAAAATAGTTACTTAAAGAGTCAAAATGGATGTTTTTATACCCTTTTTCGATAGGTAACTCACTTGTATAATCAATAGTTAGTTCACTATCAAGTCCAAGAGCATTTGCTATATTATTTAAAGTATAGCCATTATACACTAATGCAGAGTTTGTTGGCACTACACGCTTATCTATATTTGTAAAAGTACCTTCTTGTTGAATAAGGGTAGGCATATCCATATCCCCATCACCTAAACTACTAAGTGTAAAATCACCTGACTTATTGTATCCAATTACAAAATTCCCAGCTTCACTATCTAAATCACAAATCAAACTTACACCTAAAGTATTGGTTTGAGTTGGGATGATAACTACTTTAAATTCTGTATATCTTTGGATTAGACCAGCAAGACGAGCTAGGTTTTGACTTCTTGGATGGTGTATCAAGTCTTCACCAATTATCAAACTAAATGTATCTTTTTTATCAAGCATTGCTGAAATTGTATTAAGGATTGATTCTTCAACTCCTATAATATCAAGAAGTTTTGAATATTGATACTCTGTAATAGTTTCTACTTTTTTAGGAACTATTTTTTCTACCTCTTTTTTCTCACCAGTTTCTTCATCTTCTACTATTTCGATAATAGTTTCTTTGATAGTTTCAACAGTTTTTTTATTTCTAATCTCTTTTTGAGAATTTAGATACTCTTGAACTTCATTTGGCAATTCTTTCCCAAATAAATCAAGGATTAGGTATAAAATAGCCTCTTCTGAAAGTGGATTGTTTTGGATTACTTCTATTGTTTTACCTTTTTTACCAAAGTTTTCAACAGTTATATCTTCCATTGGATGGAAATACAATCCAGCACCTTTATTGATGCTAATAGAGTTATTAAACGCATATCTTATACTTGGAGCATCTGATTTGAAGTAGCTTCCTACGCTTATGATGAAGTTACTGTTGTGGATATCTTCTAGTGAGCCATTGTATAGGCTTGTTCCACTTGTTTGGGAGTATGCTTTTAGGAAGTTTTGGTATCTTAAAGCATCATTATTAATTAATTTGTATTCAAATTTTTCTTTGAGTTTTTGTAAAATCAAAGCTTCTTCATTTGTGATAAAAGAGCTAAATTTAATAGTATCAGCTTTTTTGAAATTCTCAATAGCTTTTGCAAAAATTGCCTCATCTTTTGAAGATGTTGTATTTGCATACTCAAATCCAAATCTAGCAGCTCCACTTAAACTTACATAGTGTGAATCATTTGTAACTCTATAAATTTTTTTAGATTTATTGTTTACTATAGATTCATGTTTTGTTTCATAATACATCAAGCTACAATCACTACTGTGTGGATTTGAAGCTGGTATTCTTGTAAGTTCCCATGAATTTGATTTGTATTGGAAGTCATTGCTAACTAATGCACCAACTGGACAAACAGAAATACACTCACCACAATCTATACATTTGTCTTCTTCAAAACCAATAAGTGATTTGTTTAGCTTATTCCACATAGCATACGCATCTTTTGGCATTGTTTCTTTGTATGATTTATCAAGGTCATCGCCACCTCTTTTTACAGTTCCAAGGGCATTTGAGCCTATCATATCTTTACATACTGTCACACACTTTTCACATACTATACATAGACCTGGGTCATATTTCATAACACCCCAAGTTTGTGCTACTCTATGAGTATCTTTTATAGCGTAGTTTTGGCTATCTACACCCATATAAAGAGTATAGTTTTGTAGCTCACACTCTCCACTTTGGTCACAAACACCACACTGAAGAGGATGATTTACATCATAAACTTCCATAATAGCTCTTCGTTCACTCTCTATATTGTCTGTAGTAGTTATTACTTCCATACCATCTTTTACTTTGGCATTACAAGAATACACTTGCTTACCATCAGCTTCAACTAAACAAAGTCTACAAGCTAGCGTTGGTGAACATCTTGTTAGATAACAAATAGCAGGAACAAATATACCATTTGCTCTAGCTACATTCAAAATGAATTCACCCTCTTTTGCTTTACAAACTTTACCGTCAATTGTTAATGTTATTAAGTTACTCATTGTACATCAACCTTTTGTATTTTTACTTTTTTATATCTATAACCTTTTAAGATATCATTGCCTAAATCAAGGTCATAAATTGGCAATAAAGCGATTGTACCTTTTAAGCTACTATCAACTTTAAAAATTTTTCTTATTGTACTATTATTAATGTTAATAATAATTTCATCACCACTTGAAATCTTGGCAGATTTTGCAAATGAATCACTTCCTTTTATAAAACTCTCTTTAGCTGTGAGTTTTGTAATGGCAGTTGCATTATTGAATTGTTGTAAAGGATTACAGTTATAAACTACACTTCCATCAAACGCATCAATTGATGATATCTCATCTAAAGTATCATTTGTATCCATATCAATAGATGTAAGCTCATATCCTCTATATTCAATTCCAGTATTATCAAAATAGTCCTTTAAAGAATCAAATTTAACATCTTGAAAGCCTTTTGAAACTGGAAGTTGTGAAGTATAATCTATTGTATATTTTACTTCATTACTCAAAAGAACATTTGCAATATCATTTAGACAATACCCATCAAAATTTAGAGCTACATTTATAGGTAGAACTTTTTTATTGATGTTTGTCAAAGTTCCCTCTTGTTGGTTTAAAGCAGGAGTATTGAAATCCCCTTTTCCATCAGAGCTTATTACATAATCCCCATAAGAGTTATACCCAACTATATTTTCATCACCTATATCGTGATCTAGCTCACAAATTAAGCTAACCCCTAGTGTATTTGTTTGTGAAGGGATTATTAAGACTTTGAAATCTGTATATTTTTCAAATAACCCAACAAGCTTTGCAATATTTGCTCCTTGCGAGTGGTTGAATAAATCTTCACCAATTATCAATACAGGAGCATGTTTTTTGCTCTTTTTAGTATATAAATCTTCAACTTCTTCTTCACCAAAATTTGATTCAGCACTAATATAACCAATATCTAAATCATCTAAAAATGATGATATTGATTCAGGTGCATTTGAAATAAACTTTTGTGCTAAAAGTGCCATGATTCCTTCTTCTGAACCTGCTTCATACTTCACATATTTTGTATAAATTGATTTCAATGAATCATCAGCAATTGGGTGCATATATATAACTTCCGCACGATTTGTTTTATTTGCTTGATTTAATGCAAACTTAACCATTGGATTATCATGATTTACCATACTTCCAAGAACTAATACATAATCACTTTTTTTCACATCATCTAAAGTTGCACTATATAGTGATTTGCCACTTATTGATGAGTAGTTTTTCATAAAGTTAGAGAAATTTCTTGCATCTTCATTGTATAGCTTAATTCCCAGTTTGGTTTTGAGTTTTTGTAATATCAAAGCCTCTTCGTTTGTGATATAAGAGCTAAATCTGATAGCTTTTGAGGATTTGATACTTTCAATAGCTTTGGTTAAATCTTCTTTTGAAGATGTAAGTTTGTTTTCAAAATCAAATCCAAATCTTCCAGCTCCACACAAAGATGAAAACTCAAAATCATTTTTTACTCTTACTATTTTTTGTTCACCTAGTTGTAATGTACCATTATGTTTTACTTCATAGCTTAGGCTACATCCACTGCTACAATGGGCGCAACTTGAAGGAACTTTCTTAACTTCCCAAGCATTTGATGTATATTTATATCCATTTGATACCAAAGCACCAACAGGACAAACAGATATACATTCACCACATTGTTGGCATTTAGAAAGTTTTATATCAATTTCTGATTTATATCCACCTGGTTTTACATAAAGTGCATTTGAGCCTACTATTTCATTACAAACTCTTACACATTTCTCACACAAAATACAAAGATATGGGTCATATCCTAATATTCCCCATTTTTTAGATCTTCTTTTTTGTTCAATTGCACTGAATTGTTGAGATGATACACTAAATTCTAATGTTTTATTTTGTAAATCACACTCACCACTTTTATCACAAACTCCACATTGTAATGGATGGTTTACATCATAAAGTTTCATGATATTTTGACGATGTTTGTGTAGCTCGGATGAATTTGTAGTGATATTTGCACCATCAACTGCTTTTGCTTGACAGCTTAGTACAAATCCATTATTTCCCTCAACTTCAACAACACACATCCTACAGCTTCCAATAGGAGAAACTTTTGATAAATAACACATAGTTGGTATATAAATACCATTTTTTCTTGCTATTTGTAAAATCGTTTCACCAAAGATACCCTTGCACGACTTTCCATCTATTGTGATGGTCAGTTCTTTTCCAAAATGTACTAAACTTTTCCTCATACTGCCACCATCCCGATGTAATAACATCTCATACATCTCTCAGCTTCCATTTGAGCTTCTTGTGCTGTAAAGCCAAGATTTACTTCAAGGTTATTGTATTTTCTTGTATCAACACCAAGTTTTTCACTCTCAGCTCTTGGAATACCTTTCATCCAACCTTTGATTTGCTCTTTTTTGTTGTAAGCACCTAGTTTTCTTGTGTGGTCTTCCATAATTTCAGCGTCAGTTAAACTAACTTTTCCATCATAGATATATCTGCTTATTACACTAGCAGCTCTTTTTGCTTGACCTACTGCATTTACAATTGTCATTGGACCATATTCACAATCTCCTGCAGCAAAAAGTCCATCACGGCTTGTCATATAGTCTTTGCCATTTGTAAGAAGTGTACTCCAAGATGTAAGTTTAATTTCCCATTCAGGTGGTAAAAGTTGTAAATCTGCACTTTGTGAAACGGCAGGCACTACAAAATCACATTCAAGCTCAAATTCTCCACCTTCAATTTTTTCTAAAACTGGTCTTCCCCCATTTGGGTCTGGTTTTAGCTCATATCTATCTACAAGTAAGCTTGTAATTTTTTCACCATCATCTATAATTTTATTGATTGCTGAGTGGAATATAAATTCAACTCCCTCTTCAACAGCTTCTGTATATTCTTCTAAAGTAGTATTGTTTATGATAGTTTTTTCATCTCTTCTATAAAGCATAACTACTTTTTTGGCATTTGCTCTAATAGAACATCTCACAACATCCATAGAAGTAAATCCACCACCAACACAAACTACAGTTTTCCCAGTCAAATCAGTTGGAATTCCGATGCGATATTTTTCCCATAGGTTGATTTGGTCAAGCATATCAATAGCTCCCCAGTATCCACCCATTTTTTTGTTTTCGTTGTCACATCCGATTCTTTTTGATAATCTTGTACCAAAAGCTAACATTGTTGCATCATACTCTTCGTCTATCTCTTTGAGTCTATCTGCATTTACTCTGTGATTTCTTATAATATCAACAGATGGCAAAGATTCTACTAGTTCTATATCTTTATTGTATTTTTCTATTGGCATACGATATTGTGGTACGCCAACTGCTACCTCACCACCAAGAACTGGTAATTCTTCAAAAATATCAACTTTGATACCATCAAGTCCAAGATAATACGCAACAGTAAGTCCTGCAGGTCCTGCACCTATAATTGCCACTTTTTTGCCATCATTTCGAGGTTTTTTAGGTTTTGTTGGATGAAACCACTCTAATTCATGGTCTGTTTCAAAGTCAGCTCCAATTCTTTTTAGCTCCATAATAGCTATTGGCTCATCAAGATTTCCTCTACGACATGCTTTTTCACAAGGATGAGGGCAAACTCTCCCACATGTATGAGCTAAAGGCATAGTTTTTCTTGTGCTACTTAATGCTTGATCAAACAACCCATCTCTAACACCTTCAATATATGCAGGAATATCAACATGAGCTGGACACATATCCATACATGGTGCTGTGATATTAGCTATATATTTATCATTGTCACTCTCATACCAAGGTGATTTTTGTTTTTTATTAATACACTCTAAAAACTCTTTTTCAAAGTACTGCATCATTCCAAGTAATGGAGTAGGGACTGTTTTGCCTATTTCACACTTACTAGTTTGTTGCATAGTTGATGATATTTCTTTTAGATGAGTAATGTCTGATAAATTTCCTTCACCTCTGCCTATTTTGTCAAACAAATCATATAGTATTCTTCCACCCCATCTTCCAGGTGCACATCTACCA
>Ga0265294_10000485_pt1 | contig 52989 bp, 51 predicted proteins | sample MunlanPumphouse3_FD_192504 | JGI IMG/M metagenome (GOLD analysis project Ga0265294, IMG submission 192504) | Groundwater microbial communities from a municipal landfill in Southern Ontario, Canada - Pumphouse #3 | ecosystem: Environmental > Aquatic > Deep subsurface > Groundwater | place...
GGGAGATGTATCTGAACCAAAGGCTATTTTGGCTTTGTTTGGAGACCATGCATATAAAATCAATATTAACTCTACAAAGAGTATGACTGGGCATCTTCTTGGAGCTGCTGGTGCTATTGAATTTATTGCTACTGTTCTAACAATTGTACATGGAATAGTTCCACCAACAATTAATCACTTCACTGACGATCCTGAACTTCCTTTATTGAATTATACATTCAACAAAGCTCAAGAAAGAGATGTGAATGTTGCACTTAGCAACACATTTGGTTTTGGTGGTCATAATGCATCAATTGCATTAAAGAAATATAGTAAATAATAGTTTATTAATGTTATCCCTATTTAGAAAATCAAATAAAGTTGATATACGAGATAAGGAGCTAAAACTATTTTTAAGGAATATTCTTGGGTGCAAACCTAAGAATATTTCTATTTATAAGCTTGCTCTAACTCATAAGTCCTACTTTCATAAGAATAGTAAGGGTTTTAGGATGAATAATGAAAGGTTGGAATACCTTGGAGACACAGTTCTAAGCACAATAACTGGAGATTTTTTGTTTAAGAGATATCCCTACCAAGGGGAAGGTTTCTTAACAGAGATGCGTTCAAAGATTGTCAGCCGTGCCTCTCTAAACAAATTAGCTCAGAAGATAGGTCTTTCAAAGCATATTCAATACATAAAAGATAACGGACAGTTTCTTTCAATGGATGGTGATGCTTTTGAAGCAATTGTAGGTGCTATTTATCTGGACAAGGGTTATTGCTTTACCTATAAAGTTATTACAAAAAGGATTTTTGCACTCTACCTTGATGTTGACTCATTGGAAACAACCGATTGGAACTTCAAGAGTAAACTTATAGATTGGGGACAAAAAACTAAACAAAAGGTTTCATATCAAGTTATAGATACTGATGAGACTAATTCAAGAAAACAATACAAAATACAGGTTTTTATTGATGATGTAGGTCAATCCTCAGCTGTTGATTTCTCAATTAAGGCAGCGGAGCAATTAGCTTCTGAAAAAACTTATAAGAAACTTGTAGCAGAAAATATAATAAAAGATGAATAAGACAGAACGTAAGCCTTCATGGTTAAAAGTTAAACTTGCTCAGGGTGAAAACTACTCAAAAGTTAAGAAGATTGTTGAACTAAACCAACTTCATACGATTTGTTCGAGTGGGAAATGTCCAAATATTGGTGAGTGCTGGACAAAAGGCACAGCAACCTTTATGATTGCAGGTGAGATTTGTACCAGAAGCTGTAAGTTTTGTGCAACTCAATCAGGGAAACCACTTCCATTAGACAAAGAAGAACCAAAGAAAATAGCTCAGTCGGTTAAGCTAATGCAACTAAGACACTGCGTTATTACTTCTGTTGATAGGGATGAGCTTGAGGACAAAGGTGCCAATCACTGGGCAGAAACAATAAGAGAGATTAGGAAAGAAAACCCAAATACAATTATTGAAGTTCTTACACCAGACTTTGACAATATAGATGAGTATCTAAATATTGTTTTTCAAGCAAAGCCTGATATCTTTGGGCATAATATGGAAACGGTTAAGAGATTAAGCCCTCAAATTAGATCTAGAGCAAAATATGACCTTAGTCTTGATGTTCTTCACAAAGCTTCTAAGGCTGGAATCATTTCTAAATCTGGAATAATGTTAGGTTTAGGTGAGACAGAAGATGAGGTATTAGAGCTAATGAAAGATCTAAGGGAAGTTAATTGCAACCTCTTAACGATTGGTCAGTATCTTCAACCTACGACACAAAACATAGCTGTTGAGGAATATATTCATCCAGATCAGTTTGCTAAATATAAGGAAATGGGAATGAAGCTTGGTTTTGACAATGTTGAAAGTGGCCCACTTGTTCGCTCTTCCTATATGGCAGAGGAAACATTCCTTGAATCTAAGCTTAGCAAAAAGTAATCTAAATCCTTATTTAATCTAAATATCTTTTGTAATCTTTTGGACTATCTTCCACTGGGAGAAGAATTCTTTTGCAAGTATTCTAAGGAAAGTGTAGGTAGGAATAGCTAAAATCATTCCGATAACTCCTCCAATTTCTCCTGCCATAATAATAACAAGGAATATTTCTAATGGATGAGCCTTAACGCTCTTAGAATAAATAAATGGTTGGAGAACAAAGTCATCAATAAGTTTTACAGAGCCAAATACAATTAGGAATTTAAAAATAATTGGGAGAATATCCATATTCGGGTCTATGCTTAATAAGCCTGTTATGGTAATAATTAAACCCATAAAGCCTCCAATTATCACTCCAATATAGGGTAGGATTACCATTGTTCCGCAAATTGTTGCTATTAGAATTGCGTTTGAGAAACCAACAAAATAGAAGCCAATTGCAAAAAGACTAATCATTACTAATATTTCAATTGAAATTCCGATAAAATATCTTGATATTAGACTGCGAGTATTTGTTATTATCCTATCAACCTCGTCCATATAATCATCCGGTGTTATTCCAATAACGAAATTATAGAGTAGGTGGGAATCTTTTAGGAGGAAAAAGGTGATAAAGACTGTTATAAAGAAGCCCATAATTAGGCTTGTCCCAAGACCTAAGATAACATCCGCAATATCATTTATCTGAAACATTTGAAACATATTTAAAATCTTGTTAGATATTAATGTTTCAAGACTTGTATTGGGAGACATTATTTGATATTCATAGAGGAAGTTTTCAAGCGATTTAATTGGACCTGCGTAATAGTCTGCTATCTTGTAAATATCAATGTTTGCAAAGTTCATTGCCTGTGATATGATTAAAGGAACTAAGGTATAGATTATTAGAGAAAAGGTTCCAATAAGAGTAATCAAGGTAATAATTGTTGAAAGAGTATTTCCGATATGAAATCTCTTGAAGTGAATTTTGCTTAAGAATTGTATTAGTGGTCTTCCAATAAATGATAAAACGATTGAGGCGGCAATGCAGGCAACTAAGAAGCGAAAATACCATACCCCATAAAGAACTAATAAAAGGATAATTATTGATACAACCCATTTTGCAATAATAGGGAATTGGTATTTATCTTCTTTCATAGGATGGGTTTTGTATTTTGTTAATTATTTTTTCAAACTATTATTCTTAATTATTATCCTCTGCAAGCCATTCTGCATAAGAGTTTTTTGTTTCATATAAGCATAAGCGAGCCAATTCAACTCCTTTTGGTAGGCGTGAAGATATGCGTTTTGAGAAATCAACAAGCATATTTTCACATGTAGGTTGATAGGGCGTGATAATAATTTTGGTATCGCATTCTTGAAGATGAGGAAGCATTAAGGAATTATTGGGAACAAGTAGTGCGTGATCAAGTTTATCAACTATCTCAGAATGTACTATAGATTTTAAGTCACCAAAGTCCATTACCATTCCATTTTTTGGGTCTTCTACATCGTTAATTGGCTTTCCCTTAACGGAAACAAACAATCGATAACTATGTCCATGAATATTCTTACACAAGCCATCGTAGTTGTGAAGTACATGAGACATTTCAAAATTAAACTCTTTGGTTAAGCGTATTTTCATATAGCAAAATTACATAATTATTTCAATCCTTATTATAGTTTTCTAAATCTTTGATTCATTTTTTTCTTTCTTTGATCTAAAAAATTCTTTCTTTGATTCAGGAAATCCTTTCAGCGTTTCATTTTCACCTTATCTTTTTATGCAAAAAGATGCTCTAATAAGATTTTCAAGCCTAAGCCAAAGAGAATAGACCCTCCAAATATTAGTGCGAGTTTTGGTTTAAAGAAATAGGCTCTCATTCCCATAAAAGCTCCTAAGAGTGAGAATATAAATGTGCATAATGCAATTATTCCAATTATTATGAATTGTTGATTGAAGGTGTATTCGAGTCCAAATCCAATGCCAACAATAAATGCGTCTATGCTTGTTGCAATTGAAAGTGTTATAAGGACTGAGGGTTTTGTGAAATCATATAATGCACATTCTCTTAGGTTGTAACGATACCCTTCAAGAAACATTTTCATCCCAATAACTGCTAATAATCCAAATGCTATCCAGTGGTCAATTGCTAGAATATACTCTTTTGCTAAATCACCAACTAAAGCTCCTATTAGAGGGAAGAGCCCTTGGAAAAAAGCAAAGCTTAGAGCTAATATAATGGCTTTTTTCTTGGTCATTGTTTTCTGAAGTCCACATGTTATGGATACAGCCAAGCTATCCATCGAAAGTGCAATTCCTAATAGTAGGGCTGAAAATATAAATCCTATCATCTCAAAAGTTTTCTTCTATTTGTCTATTTTAAACGATTAGTAATATATACAAATTGTTCTACGGTTAGTTGTTCTGCTCTTTTTGTTAGAAGTTCTGGGTCGATATCTTCCATATTTCTCCCCATTGGTTTAAGGGATTGACGTAGCATTTTCCTTCTTTGGTTAAAGGCAGTTTTCACAACCGTTATAAATAGTTTTTCATCGCAATCTAATTTCTCAACTCCGTTTCTTTTCATTTTTATCACTGCGGATTGAACCTTGGGAGGTGGGATAAATGATTCTGCTTTAACAGTGAAAAGATATTCTAAATCAAAGTAGGCAGATAGGAGAACGCTTAAAATTCCATATACCTTTGTTCCGCATTTTGAACATATCCTTTGAGCAACTTCTTTTTGGAACATCCCTACAAGTTCTGGCACTAAGTCTCTGTTTTCAAAAACTCTAAATAGAATTTGACTTGAAATATTATAAGGGAAATTGCCAATAATTGCGTAGGGTGATGGGTATATCTTTTCTAAATCCATCTTTAAGAAGTCTTCAGAGTAAATATTATCAACAAGATTAGGGAAGTTTTCTTTTAAGTACTCAACAGATTCCTTATCTATTTCAACTACTTTAATTTCTTTTAGGAGCGGGTTTTCAAATAGGTATTTAGTTAGAACTCCCATACCAGGACCTATTTCTAAGATATTAGGATATTCTCCTGAAAGGCTGAAAGCTATTTCTTTTGCTATTGTTTCGTCTTTCAAGAAATGTTGTCCTAAGTGTTTTTTTGCTCTAACTTGATACATAATTGTGATTCTCTTATTTGTTCAACGTTTTTTTTTATTAAAAAAAGGGTTCCAAAACGATTTGTTTTTAGAACCCTTAGTTTCAATAATCAATAAAGATTTAAGCTCCTAACATAAAACGATAGAATGCTGTTACTGTTAATTCTTTATCTCCTTCTTGAAGATATTGAAGAACGTTTTTCTTTGTGTCTTTAATGAAGTCTTGACTTAATAGTGTATTTTCTTTGAAGAATTTGTTAAGTTTACCTTCTGCAATTTTGTCAACCATGTTTTCTGGTTTACCTTCTTCGCGAATTTGTCCGCGATAAACTTCCATTTCTCTTTCAATTGTTTCTGCAGAGATGGTTGTTTTGTCTAAAGCAAGAGGTGACATTGCCGCAATTTGCATTGCAACATCATGTCCTTGTGCATCAAATCCAGTTTTGTTTAAAGCTACAATCGTAGCCAAACGATTCCCAGTGTGAATATATGCATATACTACAGGTGCTTCAAGAATTTCGTATTTAGTCAATTCTATTTTTTCACCAATTTTTGCAACTTGTTCAATGATTAGGTTTTCAACTGTTGTTCCATTTATAACTAATGCATTTACTTCTGCAGCAGTTCTAGCCTTAGCAGCAATTGCATTATCTAATATTAAACGAGTGAAATCAACAAAATCATCATTCTTTGCAACAAAGTCAGTTTCGCAATTAATCATAATCACTGCACCAAATCTTTTATCTTCTGTTGTTTCTGCTAATACACAACCTTCGCTAGCATCTCTGTCTGCACGTTTTAAAGCTAGTTTTTGACCTTTTTCTCTTAAATAGTCAATTGCTTTATCCATATCTCCGTCACATTCAACTAGGGCTTTTTTGCAATCCATCATACCAACACCTGTGCGTTGACGTAATTCATTAACAGCTGAAGCAGTTATATTTGCCATGATAGTATCTTTTTTTACTTGTTCAATTATTATTATTTCTTTTGAGCTGGTTTCTTTGCAGAAATTACTTTACGAGGACGTTTCTTTTCTGATGATTCATCTTCAGTAACAGCTTTAACTCTTTTAACTTTAACTCCGTCTTTTGATGTTCCATCTTCGTCTTCGTCTTCGTCTAAAAGTTCAGTAGCTAATGCTTTTTCGTTTATTTCTTCAGCTTCATCTGCAGCATCACGAGCATCTTTATCCATCTTTCTTTCATTCAATCCTTCTTCAATTGCATTGCACATATATTTTACTATTAATGCTATTGACTTTGAAGCGTCATCATTTGCAGGGATTGGAAAATTGATAAGGTCTGGATTAACATTAGTGTCAACTAATGCAAAAATTGGAATATTTAAACGGCGTGCTTCAGAAACAGCAATATGTTCTTTGTTAATATCAATAACAAAAATTGCTGATGGAAGGCGAGTCAAATCAGAAATAGAGCCTAAGTTCTTTTCTAATTTTGCTTTCTCGCGTGATAATTGAAGACGTTCACGTTTGCTTATTTTTGATGTGTCTTTGTCGTTGATAAGTTTGTCAAGTATGTTCATTTTCTTTACTGCCTTACGGATAGTAACGAAGTTTGTTAACATACCACCAGGCCAACGTTCTGTAACGAATGGCATATTCACTGTTGTTACTAATTCAGAAATTACCTCTTTAGCTTGTTTCTTAGTAGCAACGAAAAGAATTTTCTTACCTGATTTTGCTATTTGTTTTATTGCTGCAGCAGCTTCATCTGCTTTTTCAGCTGTTTTGTGTAGGTCAATGATGTGAATACCATTTTTCTCCATAAAAATATAAGGAGCCATTTTTGGATTCCATTTTCTTTTCATGTGTCCGAAGTGAACACTTGACTCTAACATTTCATTAAAATCTAACATCTTTTCTTTGTTTTTTTGTTTACATTCCTTTAATTAATTCAATTGGCAAGTAGTTGGAGGAAAAACCCAAATCTTACCAATTTGGATACTAAACGGCAATCCAATAATTCGTTTAACGTTTGCTAAATTGGAATTTCTTACGAGCGCCTTTTTGTCCTGGTTTCTTTCTTTCAACCATACGAGGGTCTCTACGAACTAAACCTTTCGCCTTCAATGCTGGGCGATTTTCAATATCGATTTCACATAGTGCACGAGCAATTGCCATACGTAAAGCTTCTGCTTGTCCAGTAGTTCCACCACCATCTAAGTTAGCCTTAACATCATATTGTCCAAAAACTCCTACTGTTTCAAATGATTGACGACAAACATATTGCAATGTTGGAGTAGGGAAATATTCCATATAATCTCTCCCGTTTAGAGTAATTTTACCACTGCCTGCAGTCATATAAATACGAGCAACAGCAGATTTTCTTCTTCCTATTTTGTTTATTACTTCCATGAAATTATCGGATTGAATTTAAATTAACTACTTTTGGTTGTTGAGCTTCGTGTTGATGAACTGTTCCTGCATAAACATAAAGATTTCTGTATAAAGCAGCTCCCAATTTGTTTTTTGGTAACATACCCTTAACTGCGTGTTCAATAACGCGAATAGGATGAGTTGCTAACAATTGCTTTGGAGTTGCAAATCTTTGTCCACCAGGGTGACCAGTATGACGAACATAAACTTTATCAGTTAATTTCTTTCCTGTAAAGCGTATCTTTTCGGCATTAATAATAATGATATTATCTCCACAATCAACGTGAGGAGTATAGGATGGCTTATGTTTGCCTCTTAACACATTTGCCACTTTTGTAGCTAAACGTCCCAAAATTTGATTTTCTGCATCTATAATTATCCATTCTTTTTGAACGGTTGCTTTATTCGCAGATACGGTTTTGTAACTTAACGTATTCATTTTTTAAATTTATGTTTTAAAACATCTAAAATTTTACTCTGTTTTTCGAGTAAATACTACTTTAATTCATTGTTTTATTTCCTATTCCAACGGGCAATTAGAATGTCGTAAAACGATGAAAGTCATCCTGCTAAGCATATCAGTTATAGGATAATTTGTTGTGCATAACCTATGTTTAGGGGTTGCAAAGATACAATCTTTTATTTTATTTACAATACTTTAGAGATTTTTTTTGCTTTTTCTATTCTCTACTTTATTCTTTAGTATTATTTTTCTACCTTTGCTAAAATATTATATTAATTTTATGGAAGACCAAAACATATATAATAGTATAAAGAATTGGGCAAAAGAAGATAGACCACGCGAGAAACTAATGCAGTTTGGTAAAAAGAAACTAACCAATGCAGAGCTTTTGGCTATAATTATTGGATCGGGTTCCAGAAATGAAAGTGCAGTTCAATTGGCTCAGAAAATTTTAAATTCTGTCAATAATAATGTCGATGAACTATCCTCGTTAAGTTATAAAGATTTAATGAATAAGTTTAAAGGAATAGGGGAAGCTAAGGCAATTAATATTGTTGCATCTTTGGAATTAGGGAATAGGAGGAAGGATATTGTAGACACTCGTCCTATTATTAAGGAACCTAAACATGTATATAATGAATTGTTTTCTGATCTTGCTGACTTGGAATTTGAAACCTTTTGGATAATCCTTATGAGTAATTCTCAAAAGCTGATTAAGAAGGTTTGTATAAGTGAAGGCGGTTGGTCGGAGACAAGTGTAGATTTAAAGAAGTTATTTAAGATTTGTCTTGAAAACAATTCTTCAAAAATCATCCTTGCTCATAATCATCCCTCTGGGAATGTTCTGCCAAGTGAAAGCGATAGAGCAATAACTGAAAGAATTTCAAAAGCTGGCAAAATTCTTTCAATAAATGTTCTTGACCATATAATATTTGGAAAAAATGGAGAATATTATTCTTTTGTTGAGAAAAATATTATGGTTTAAGAAATATTATTATTTCCCCTTAACCTCTTTATATTCTTGGTTTAATCCCTTTACTATTTCGTCAGTAATATCATATGCATCATCAGCATAAAGTACAGTACTTGAAATATAAGATCGACTTAGGATAATATTAAACTTTTGGTTCTTTGCATTGTAGTCTTGAATGAAAGCATAAACGGCATTAAGTAGTTTTTTGTTGTCTTCCATTTGACGATCTTGCAGTTGAGCCATCATTTTTTGTTGAAGCATAGGAAATTCTTGTTGGCGACGACCTAAATCTTCTTCTTTCTTTTTTTGTTCAGTTAATGTAAGTTTATCTCCAGTCTTTAAATAGTTTTCATAATCGGATTGAAGTTTTTTACCCTGAGCTTGATAATTTGATTCTAATGAGGTTTGGTAAGTAGTTAAACCAATTTCTAAATCCTTAGCATAGTCATATTGAGTTAAAATTGAATCCGTATTTACATAAGCAATTCTTAAATCTCCAGTTTGAACAATCTTTGGAGCTGATGAATTAGTGCTTTCTTTATTATCTCCGTAGAAAAACAAACATAAAAGAACGATAACCCCAATAAATGAAAGGATAGATAAAGCACCAAATACGATTAGAAAAGGAGATTTCTTTTTCTCATTAGACAAAGGGCTAATACCTTTTTGCTCTTCAAATACTATTTTCTCTTCTTCTATAATATTATTATTATCTATTTCTCTTTCATCTGAATGAATTTCGGAATTGATATTATCTTCAATATTGCTGTTGTCTAATTCTTGGTTATCCATGTTGTTCTTATATTATAAGGATTATGTGAGTGCAAAAATACTAAATTTCTATAATAAAAAAAGACTTACTAAGAAATTAATCAAGGTAAGTCTTCTTTTTAACTGAAATAGTATATACTAATAACGATCGCTATTATAATTACTTCTACCTCTTTGGTCTCTGTTAAAACCACCGCCACCACGGTTGCTATCGCCTCTGTCCTCACGTGGACGAGCTACTGCAACAGAGATAACTTTCTTATCAAAAGAAGCTCCGTTAAGTTCTTCAATTGCTTTTTGTCCGTGTTCGTCAGACATTTCAACAAATCCAAAACCTCTTGAACGGCCAGTAAATTTGTCAGTAATAACTTTTGCTGAAGAAACTTCACCGTATTCTTCAAACGCTTGTCTTAAGTCATCATCATTGATAGCGTAACTTAAGTTTGAAACAAAAATGTTCATATAAAATAAATTAAATAATAAAATGAGGGGAAAATCTTTTTTCTTAAAACGAATAAACTAACTTCAATAATTAAACAGTAGCGAATAAAAACGTTTTAAAAGATTTTTCATCTCAAAAACAGTGCAAAGATACACCATTATTTTTTACTACCTAATTTTTTAAGTTTTTAATTTCATTTTAATTTCAATCATACACCTAATTAATGTTGCAGGACTTAGGTTTGATTAAAATAAAAAAAAGCTGAAACAAATTAATGTTTCAGCTTTTTTGAAGTGGCATCGACTGGATTTGAACCAGTGACACAAGGATTTTCAGTCCTCTGCTCTACCAACTGAGCTACGACGCCGTTCTTAAAGAGGTTGCAAAAGTATAACAAATTTTATTATCTCACAAATTTTATGGTTATTATTCAATAAAAAATTATAGATTTCCTTCTTAACTTAATATCTTTAAAGGATTTGTATTTTGTTTTAGAAAGAGAAGAAAAGAAAAAGAGAGGGAGTCTAATGGTTTTAGTTCCCTCTCTATTCTATCATTAAGACAAATTCTATACATATATCTATATAGAGTTATTCATATATTGTAGCTTCTATCTCTCCATTTATTAACATAAGAGCATTTTGAGCTAAAGCACCCATTTCGTCTTCACCAGGATAAGCGTGAACAGGAGCAATAGACTTAACTCTATCCGTAATTAACTCAACAAAGGTTTTGCTATAAGCAATTCCACCTGTAAGGAATATTGCATCAACCTCTCCATTTAGAACAGTTGACATCCCACCAATCTCTTTTGATATTTGATATGCCATAGCTTCTTGTATAAACTCAAAATTCTTATCCCCATCTTTTGCTTTGCATTCAACTTGATAAGCATCGTTTGTTCCAAGATAAGCAACATAACCGCCGCCACCAACAACCATCTTTTTGATTTCTTGTTCTGTATATTTGCCTGAGAAACAAATCTTAATAATCTCATTAACTGGCAATGTTCCTGATCTCTCTGGTGAAAAAGGACCATCTCCATCAAGAGCTTGGTTAACATCAATTACTTTTCCTTTATGGTGAGCAGCAACGCTAATTCCTCCACCTAAGTGAACTCCAATAAGATTTAGTTCTTCATAGGTCTTATTAATTTCCTTTGCATACCTACGAGCAATTGCTTTTTGGTTAAGAGCATGGAATATTGAACGGCGAGGCATAAGAGGGTGACCACTTATTCTTGCAAAGTCACAAAATTCATCAACAACAACAGGGTCAGCAATAACAGCTCTCGCACCAGGAATCCTATTTGCAATATCATAAGCGATTATTCCACCAAGATTAGAGGCATGCTGTCCTTCTCTTCCAACTCTAAGGTCTTCCAGCATTTTCTCGTTAATTTCAAGAACTCCTGAGGAAACAGGCTTAACCAATCCTCCTCTACCAATAATAACTTTAAATTCTTGAAGATTGAATTCAGCCATATTAATTTCTTTAAGAATTAATTCTTTTCTGAATTCATATTGGTCAGCGATTTTCTCGAAAGGTTCTAATTCTTCTGATGAATGTTTAATATTTTTCAGAAACAATTGTTCTGTCCCATTATACACTGCAATCTTTGTAGAGGTAGAACCTGGATTAATAGCAAGGATTAGGTTTGTTTTTTCCATTATATTTATTTTCTTTTATTATTGAATAATCAAATAATTAAGCAACAAAATTACAGCCATTTTTGAGATTACACAAATTTATTTTCCCTTTATATCGATAAATAGTATTATGTTTGCACTTCATAATATTAAAAACATAGTAATATGGCATTAGAAGTTACAGATGCAACCTTTGAAAGTGTTGTAAAACAATCAGACAAATTAGTTGTTTTAGATTTTTGGGCACAATGGTGTGGTCCTTGTCGTCAGATAGGACCTGTTATTGAAGAGTTATCAGTTGAATATGATGGAAGAGTAGTTATTGGGAAAGTAAACGTTGATGAGTCAAATGACATCACATCTCAGTTCTCAATACGTAATATTCCAACAGTACTATTCCTAAAGAATGGTGAAGTAGTTGATAAACTAGTTGGTGCACAATCAAAATCTAAGTTCGTAGATATTATAGAAAAAAACCTATAATATTAATATGTCCGATAGAATAGAAAATATAATCGGATATAATTCAATTGAGTTTGTAAGCAATCAAATTGTTGAAGGGTTTATTACAGGCTTACACAAGAGTCCATTCCATGGCTTTTCGGTTGAATTTGCAGAACATAGACTCTATAATTCTGGTGAATCAATCAAAAACATAGACTGGAAACTTTATGGAAGAACAGATAAGTTTTTTGTAAAAAAATATGAAGAGGAAACCAATCTTCGATGCGTATTAGTATTAGATAATTCCTCTTCAATGTTCTTCCCAATAGAAAAGGAGAACTCTTTCAACAGTCCAAACAAAATTACCTTTTCCGCTTATGCCTCTGGAGTCATTATTCAAATGCTTTCTCGCCAGAGAGACGCCTTTGGACTAAGTCTTGTATCCGATAAAATTGATCTAATAACTGATATCAAGTCTAACTTCGGACACAAGAAATATGTTTTCAACCTTCTTGAAGACCTAATTAGACCGAAAGATAAAGAAATAAAGGCTCAAACCAATATTTCACCAATTCTCCATCAGCTTGCAGAACAGATTCATCGCCGTTCTCTAATAATAATTTTCACCGACCTACTTTCCTCGCAAGACAGTGAAAACGAAATCATAGCTTCCTTGCAACATCTCAAACACTGCAAGCACGAAGTAATTCTCTTCCACGTTAATGACCGAAATAAAGAGATAGACTTTGATTATAAGAACACTCCTTATCGCCTAATCGACCTCGAAACCTCAGAAGAAATTAAATTAAACCCTCAAGACCTAAGAGAGGTTTACAAAAAAGCAATACTCAAGAAAATCAAAACCATAAAAGATTCTTGTGAAAACATAAGAATAGATTTTGTTGATGCAAATATTAATGAAGGAGTTGATAAAGTTCTCCTCCCTTATATAATAAAAAGAACGAAAATGAATTAATTTTCATCTTAAATGCATGAAATCTCGCAAATTATTAATATTTTTGCATATTATAATGTCAAGTAACGGACACAAAACAGAGTTATAACGAAATTTTAATTACATAAACAATATGAGAAAAACGGTATTAAGTACTTTATTAATAGGTCTTTTAATATTTACAGCATCTTCATGCGGTAGTATAAAAGATATGCAAACAAACCATAACAAAGTGCGTTATCAAGTTTCTCCAAACCCATTAGAGGCACACGGAGACAAGGTTATTGTTACAATAAACGGAAATATTCCAGAGGGTTATTTCAGAAAAGATGCAGTAGTTTATATGCAACCAGTACTAACTTGGGAAACAGGTGAAGTAATCCTTTCACAAATGAACCTTAAGGGAACAAAGGTAGAAGGAAACGGAAAGGCAATAGACAGAAAAACAGGTGGACGCTTTGTTTATAAAGACACCATCCAATATAGATTAGGGATGGAAAACGCACAGCTAACCCTTAACCCAATTGCCTACAAAGCAAAAGCAGTTAATGAAGCTGACGCAACACAATCCGAAGCATTAGAAAACAATGGAGCAATAAACTTAGGAAACATAAAGATATCTCAAGGAATAAATTCAACCTCAAACAGAGTAGATATTAGAGGAGATTTATCAATTGCACCACACTCTTACGCACCAAAAACAACAGAAATGATGTCAGCCGACATTTTCTTTACAGTGAACTTGGCAGACCTTAACTGGAATAACGAGCAAAACAAAAAGAACAACGCTAAGAGAGCTGTTGACAATATGAAATCATATATTGCAAACAACTCAGTGCCACGTCAAATATTTGTTAACGCTTGGGCATCTCCAGAGGGTGAAGAATCATTCAACGTTGGGCTATCAAAAAAGAGAGCAGAAACAACTGAGAGACTTGTAAACTCAATGTTGGACGAAGCACTTAGAGAAAGAGCAAAAGCAGAAAACATTAAAACAAACGACATTCAAAGCTATATCAACAACGCAAAGAAAGACGTAGTAATTCAAACCAATGCAAAAGGAGAAGACTGGGTTAATTTCTTACGTCTTGTTGAAGGAAGCTCACTAAAAGAAAAGAACACAGTAATCAACGTAGTAAAATCACAACCAGACAAAATACGTAGAGAACAAGAAATTAGAAATATGTCAGTAGTCTTCCGTCAAATTGAAGAAGATATCCTTCCAACACTTCGTAGAGGCGAGATAGCATTCAACTTCTCAGGAATACAAAAAACAGATCAAGAAATAGCAAAGATGGCAGTAACAAACCCAGACGAGCTAACCTACGATGAGTTAATGTATGCAGCATCACTAACCTCAAACTACGCAAACAAACTTTCAATCTACAGATCAATCACCGAGAGATTTGGATCAGAATGGGCAGGATGGAACAATGCAGGAGCAGTATCCCTTAACCTAAACCAATTAGACCAATCAAGAAGATTCCTTGAAACAGCAGATAAATTATCACCAGATAATGCAACCGTCAAAAACAACTTAGCACTACTTCACCTTGCATTTAGAGATGTTAGCACAGCCGACAAATATATGCAAGAAGCAGTAGAATTAGGCAACGACCAAGCACTTGTAAACCAAGCAATAGTTGATATTAAGAAAGGTGACTATGAAGAAGCAGCAAAACACTTAGATGGCAGAAAATGTATCTATAACCTTGCCCTACTTCAACTTCTAACAGGCAATACAGGAAACGCAATCCGTACACTTGATTGCTGCATGGATCAAACAGCAGAAGTAAACTACCTAAGAGCAGTTTGTTATGCACGCCTTGACGATGTACCGGGACTTGTGAAAAACCTACGTGAAGCATGTAGCCAAGAACCAGACTACAAATACAAAGCAAAAAACGATATCGAATTCCGCCGTTATATCTCTAACTTAGAATTCCAAAAAATAGTGAACAACTAAAATAAAAGACCAAAATAATTAGGGGCTAACGATGAAAAATTGTTAGCCCCTTTTCTTTTACCAATACCACTTAAAGCATCCCATCCCAAACACCAAGTATTAGAAAAATGAAACGCTGTTTCAGAAAATTATTACGGCGTATTAGCAAATTATTACAGCGTATTAATTTCCTGAAACAGCGTTTCATTTTAGTAAGGTGGCAGGTTACTATGAGTAAGGTGGCACCTTAGTCGAATAATCCTTTGTTTTATAAAACTAATCCTTTACTTTAAAAAATTATTGCTTGAATTTATTTTTCCAGATAAGGCAACCAATAAATATTTTTGTTCATTAGCCCAATAATTTATTATATTTGCAGATATAAATTTTAATTTTATTTGATATGGAAACGATTTTTGAAACAGGTTGTCCTTTTATGGCAATATCTTGGTTGTGGTATTTCATAGCCGTTATTATTTCATTTTCTTTAGGTGCTTTATGGTACGGAGTTCTTTTCATTAAGCCTTGGACAAAAGCAGTTAGGTATGAATGCGACTGTGGATCAGAACTTTCACAAGGAGAGCAATGTATTTGCAAACCAAAGGCATCATATTTCTTTACTATGTTTATGCAATTGGTATCAACCGCACTTGTGATTCTAATGTATTTCATCCTAACCCCTATTTCAATTTGGCTATCTATATTAGTAGTTGTTTCAATATCAGGTTGGATGAAATCAAACTTAAAGTTCCAAATAAACGAATGGAAACGTTTCGTAATATTAGCCATAATCGATATAGGTTATTTCTTCATTGTTTCTTCAATTGCAGTAGGTTTCTCCCTTCTTTAAACTCTTTTCCCAAGTCTTAGAAGACAATATCATTGATTATGATTGCAAATACTGTTCAACAATAATTACAAATTCAACACGATGGGAGAAATTATTTAATTATTAATGCTATGAAACTAAAATATTACATTTTAATTATAATGATATTATTATTCTATTCTTGTGGAATAATATCTAAAAAAGAAATAAGCAATAAAAAATATTCATTAGAAGAAGCAAAAGTTATTAATAATGATTTTTTATTAGTATTAGATACTGTAATTGAAAAATCTAAAAAATGTATATTTGCTCAGGAAATCAATCCTTATTTCTTTGTTATAAACTTCTCACCAGAAGATACTATAAGTATTAATATCTTTTCTGTACAATATGGTTCTACTCTTACTAGCGAAATTTATTTCATGAAACGTTTTAGTAAATACTGCTTCTATTATAGAGGAATATTGTTTGTTGCTCCTAGTAGTTTATCAGAAGTTAATATATTTGAAACATGTGGGAGAGAAATCGATATTTATCCGTATCTAAAATATAAAGATTATAGGATAGTTGATTATTATAATCGTAGTATAAGAATCTGGTTTCAATATTATTATATAAATGAAAGATTTATTTTAGTAAAGGAAGAACTCTGCGATGAAAATATTAGAGATAGAAAAATGGAAGAAACAAAAGATAAAATTATATATAGAAGATAATGATAGTGGATTTGATTGGACATATTAATCTTAAGTAATTTGATTAAAGAAAGACAATGTAATGAAAAGAAATATGAATAAGTATAGGATTGAATCATTGGATTGCCATTTGCTAAGCAATAATCCTAATAGTAAAGAAGTGCATAATTATAAATTCTGCACGACTAAGTTTATGTTTACGTTACTAATTTGTTTACTATCCATTAATTTATACTCCCAAAATAAGGATATAGATAATCAAATAAATGGGAAATGGGGTGTATTTGATTATAATAATATATCATGCTTTTCTTGCCCAATAATAGAATTTGAAAATAATGGAGTTGGTAACCTAATCTTACCTTCTGGAGATACATTATATTTTAAATGGGATGGAATTAATGATATAATACATATAAAAGAGCCATCCAAAAAGAAGTCTGTTTTATTTAATGAGTCTTATTTTCTTATTTATGATAAGATTAAACCAAGACAAGATGAATTAATATTGACAACAAATATTAATGTTATCAAAAATAGCGTTAAATCAACTAAATTAGTAAATAATAATGTTGTTTTAGAGTTTGAATATGATGCAGAAGTTTATTTGTTGAGAAGAGAAAAAAGATAATATCTTATTATTATGAACTGTGTATGCCACATTGAAATAAGATAATTATTCAGTCGAGGAGGATTTGTCTTTTCTATTGAGTAAAAGCAAATAATCATATTAGTGATATTAAGGTTGTTGTAAGGGGGGAAGACGATTATTCCCCTACCAATTGGATAATAAATTTAATAAATAACGAATTGTTCATAGTTAACAAATTTGAAAGAGAGTTTATAAAATAGAAATTAAGATTAATATATTGGTAAATATGAAACAAGTGCATGGTCAAAAAATATCCTTTTCTTTTTTCTCTTGCTTTTTAGCATTAATTCTTTTGGTCAATATGATAAGAATGACACATTAAGAGCTGATGTTATAAGGTTTTTCAATAAATCAGAAGGATTTGAAAGATCTAATAATGATTTTACCTAAAGAAAAACATTCTCTTTGTTTGTCAAGTAATTATTTATTATCAATTGAAGAAATAATGAATAAAAAGGAAGAAATATTCCCTGGAATATACAGATATGATTTTACTAATCCAGTAATGGAAACCTTGCCAACAATAAGAGTACATTATATTGATGAACAAATAAATATAAGTTCGGATTATATTGACCTCAAAAAGGTAGAAATAAAATAGGCGAATATGTTTATCGTTATTATTACAAAATACAGCAATTAAATGAGAAAGTATTTTATTATTATTAGCTTATTGCTAACAATTAATGGGGGAAATTTAGTTTATTCTCAAAAGACATGTGATACTCTTTTACATGATTATAAAATTATTCAATATAAGAAAGTCCTAAACATATATGTTATTCATGTTTGGAAAACAGATAGCTCTCACTATGTAATTGTTTCATTAAAAGATAATGACTCATGTTTAGACAAAATAGAAGTTGGGAAAACATATAAAATGAAGTTAAGATCTTATTATAATAGAAGCCCAAATGTACATTATGTTGGAAGGCATGAAATTAGGAAAACTATATGGCTTGAAAACAAAAAGATATCGTTTAATACTGGGATGTCTTACATAAATGATATCTATATTACTCAAAATTTAAATGGACTTTGTTATATAGGAGAGCAAGAAGATGACACTATACCACAAAAACTACAAGTTCTTACTATTCGTTATGCGGACTTAAATAAAGAAAATCATCTTAAAATTACTAATGAGGATTTTATAAATGATTTGAAAACAAAGGATATTATTATTAAAGATAGTTTATTAAGTAAAGAAATAGAAGATAAGATAACAAAGCTAAAGTATTTATACGAAATGAATACTTTAAAAGATTTGAATCTAAGACAACATGTTTATTTGCTTTATAAAAACTCTACTTTAGTACTTGCTTCTGATGGTAAATCTTCGATGGAATTAAATGGTAAGCCTGTTTGTTTTGATAAAATTCTTCAAGAACTAATTGATAAAAGAATAAGGATAGAAACCAACCCCGATGGAGATTATAATAAGTCTGTTTTAGATAGTACATTTATTTATGAAATAACAGAGAACACAACTACTTGTAGAGGATGTCCTTCTTATGACTATTACTTATTGTTACATATTAAATATGGAGAAATAGAGAAAGATGTAATTGTTATGGATGATTATTTAAAGTTTTATTTCATTAAGTATTTAAAATATAAAGAAGATACTAAAGATAGTATTAGAGATATTTTAGTAAATCAAAGAAGGATTTCTATACCAGCAAGGGAAAGTAAAGAATTAAATTCAGATGTTTATAATAGCTTTTTAGATACAGACTATTCTGACAGTATATTTTCTTCTTTGTTAGAAAATAAAGAAGCGTTTTTAAATTATTACTTTGATGATAATAAGGAGTATAAATTTGGCGAACGATATAAGGAGGTTAATGATGAAAAAAGATACATACATAATAAACTCTATGAAGAAGCAGCAGTTATTTATCAATTACTAAAATGGGGTATTCCTGTATATTTTTGTAGTGAATTTAAGAATGGAAGATATGGTTATTATAAAGGAGATAAGTAATAGTAATTCAGACAAGCCGTATTATTCTAATATATCTTATGCTCATAGTAACTTAACAATTAAATAATAAAGATATGTATAAAAGATTTATTCTAATTCTATTGCTAATAACTACCTATTCTATAAGTAATAAAACGTACTGTCAATATGATGCAATAACATTGGGAGCGGGGGATTGTGTTGGGTTAAAATATAAAGTTTTAAACACAAAGCCTTGTTGTGCATTTGCTTATATAGATACAGATACTAATACTTATTTTAAATTAATAAAAGTAGAAGTAAGCTCTATATTGTTTAAACATTTTGATGGAGATTTAATAACAGACAAAGAAATATTAGATTGTCGTTATTTAATTTTCCCAATGAATTATGAACTACAAACAGACACTGTTCTGCTGGGAAGTTTTGAATTCAGTATTAATTCTAAATGTTTTAAATATACTAGAGATATAGAACCATTTGCAATATTTAAAATATCAGAGAGGTACGATATTCGTTTTTCAGATTTTGAATGTGATATTGACGACCCAAGATTTGATAAAGAAGATGAGAGAACTTATATTTATTGTAAGAAAATACGTGATATGATTAATTCATGTATTGAAAAATGTGATAAAAGAGGACGGATGATTTTAGATTAAAATATAGATATAGGAAAAATAGTGGATTACATTATCGGATTGTTGCTTTCGTAATGAAGAAATCCAGTTCAACTATGATTTCAGTTTCAACCCAAATATATAAGTAAATCTACTAGTAATTTGCTTCTCTGTTTAAAGATATTCTCAGATAGTTTCCTAAAATAAGACCTTATAACTATTAGAATAAGAGGATGAAAGTCTGTTTTTGGGTTAGGAAAAGGGTAAGGGATGGACTTGTTTTTCGTTTTTTAATGCTTAATTCTATGAAAATAGATTTTTTGTTGTAATTTTGCCGATTATTTTATACGATTAATGGAAAGAAACAAGCGCAGTTATGGAGAGAATAAGCCTGAGAGAGGTCGTTCCCCATTTAAAAAGAGAGAAGATTCATCAGGTAGAGATAGCCGTAGTGGAGATGAATCACGTTCAAGAAGACCTCGAGTAGATAGAGAGGAAAGAAGTGAAAGGCCAAGTAGAGGCTTTAGTAGTGACAGACCAAAAAGAGATTACGGTCAATCAAGAGATGATCGTTCAAGAAGAGATTATAACAGCTCAGGTGAAGATAGACCTAAAAGAGAGTTTAATCAATCAGAAGATAGGCATAGAAGAGATTTTAATAACTCAGGAAGTGACCGTCCAAGAAGAGACTACAATAGTTCATCTCAAGATAGGCCAAGAAGAGATTTTAATAGTTCATCAGAAGATAGACCAAGGAGAGATTATGGTCAATCAAGAGACGAGCGTCCAAGAAGAGACTATAATAGTTCATCAGAAGATAGACCAAGGAGAGATTATGGTCAATCAAGAGATGAGCGTCCAAGAAGAGATTTTGATAATTCATCAGAAGATAGACCAAAGATAAGTATTGACAGAAATGGTGGGGGTGAAGACCGTCCAAGGAGAGATTTTAGTCAATCAAGAGAGGAACGTCCAAGGAGAGACTATAATAGTGATTCAAGAGGAGGAAATGACCGTCCAAGAAGAGATTATAATAGCGATTCAAGAGGCGGAAGTGATAGACCAAGAAGGGATTATGATAGTAGTAGCTCAAGAAGAGATGAGCGTCCAAAAAGAGACTTTGACAGAAGTGGTGGTGGTAGTCGTCCAAGAGTAAGAAAGGATGATGACTATTTTCAAATGTCAGGTGGTTCTTATGGTAAGCCAGAGGTTCGACTTGGTAAAGATGGTTTGATACGTCTTAATAAATATATTTCAAATTCAGGAATTTGTTCAAGAAGAGAGGCAGATGAGCTTATAAAGGCTGGTACTGTTACTGTGAATGGAGCGGTTGTTACTGAAATGGGATATAAGGTTACTATTGAAGATGTGGTAACTTATGGAGGAGAGAAACTTGTGAATGAACGCAAGAAATATCTTTTACTTAATAAGCCAAAAGGTTTTATAACAACACTTGACGACCCACAAGAGAGAAAGACTGTTCTTAGTCTTATATCAGGAGCATGTAAGGAAAGACTTTACCCTGTTGGTCGTTTGGATAGGAATACTACAGGATTATTATTATTTACAAATGATGGAGAGATAACTAAGAAGCTAACTCACCCTTCATTTGGTGCAAGAAAGATTTACCATGTAGAGCTTGATAAGGCTTTAACTCATGCCGATATGCAACAAATTATGGATGGTGTTGAGCTTGAAGACGGAAGATTTGAGGCTGACGATATTCAATATGTTGGAGGAGCAGATGATAAGAAAATTATTGGTATTGAGCTTCACTCTGGAAAGAATAGAATTGTAAGAAGAATATTTGCATCCTTAGGTTATGAGGTGTTTAAGTTAGATAGGGTATCCTTTGCTGGTTTAACCAAGAAGAACCTACCAAGAGGCAATTATCGTTTCCTTACAGAACAAGAAGTTTCTTTCTTAAAGATGCTTAAGCAAACTAAAATATAAGATACCTGCGTTTAGTATTCATCGTTTAGTTATGTAGAGGAAGGTCTAATGCTTTCCAATTATAGGAACAAGCTAATAAATAAGAGCTAAGAAGGTGAAGAAAAAATTCATAAAAATTACACTATGGTTAGTTGGGATAATATCCTTTCTAATCATAGTTTCTGTTTTAATAGTCTATGTTAATAGGGAGAAGATAAAGGGAGTTTTTGTTAGTGAAATAAACAAACAACTAAGAACCGAAATCAAGGTATCCTCTATTGATATTGAATTTTTCTCAACCTTTCCCCAAGCCTCCCTAACCCTTAAAGATGTTTTGGCTTACGATGCTTTCCCAAAAGAGCAATCCAATAAGACAAGGATTTCAGATAAGAACTCTGACGATACCTTATTCTTTTTCAAGAAACTCTACCTAACCTTCAATGTTTGGGATATTGTGAAAGAGAACTATAATATTAAGACCATTATAGCCAATGATGGTTGCTTTAATATGAAAGTTAATAAGGATGCAGAGGTGAATTATGAGTTTTGGAAGCCAAGTAAATCCAAAACAGAATCTAATTTTTCCCTTTCCCTTAAGAAGATATCACTAAATAATATCAAATACTCTTATAGGAATGACTTCACCAAACAATACTATGAAATACTCCTTATTTCCTCCCAAGCCAAAGGAGATTTCACCAGCAAATTTCAAGATATAAAGCTTAGAGCTAACACAAGGATAAAGACTATGCAGATTGATAACCTTGTTCTTTCTCAGAATAGGGGAATGGATATTTTTATTGATTTTTCCAATAATACTACAACGAAAACGATGAGTGTTAAGAAGGGGGAATTAGTAATAGATGGATTGAAATTTGATCTCTCAGGTTCTTTGACCTATGCTGACTCAACCCTGATTTCACTCTTGGTTAAGGGAAAAGAGATTAACCTTAGTGAGATGATAAGTCTTTTTCCAGAAGATTTTAGAAAGAAATTTAAAGATTACGATAGCAAGGGTGACTTATTATTTAATTTCCAGATGCAAGGCTTAATTGATAAAACAAATATGCCAAGCCTAAATGCAGACTTTATAATTAAGAACGGGAATCTAATTAATAAGAAAGAAGGGATAAACTTCTCTAAAATCAATCTTAAAGGGAGTTTCTCAAATGGAGTAAGCAGGAACTCAGAGACCTCATATCTTAAATTAGATAATTTCTCATTCCTATTTAATGAGGGACAAATCAAGGGCTATGCTAAGTTAAGTAATTTTGCTAATCTAAGCCTTGATGCAAGCTTAAATGCCGCACTAAACCTACAAGCAGTTCATAAATTCATCAAAGTAAAAGAAATAAAGGAGCTTTCAGGACAACTTAACCTTGACTTCAAAATCCAAGGAGATATTAAGAGTTTGGAGAAAGTCAAAGATAATGGATTCTCTGCAATTATTATGTCTGGGAAAGGAAGTGTTAAGGCACTAAACTATACAGACACAAGAATACCTAAGCCAATAAAAAACCTTTGTTCTGATTTTATTTTCAATAATACAACAATAGATATTGAAAAACTAAGTGGATTCTTAGGCGCAACCTCAATTAGTTTTAATGGTAGGGTAGAAGAAATCCTTCCTTTTGTCTTTAATCAATGTAAGGAGTTTAAACTTGTTGGTGATTTGAAATTAGGAATACTAAATACTAATGACTATATTGAGAAAACGGAGAATAAAACAATTGATAATAAGAACAAAGAAAAGGACATAAGAGGTAAAAAATCAGAATCCTTATTTCCTCTCTTCCTTAACGCAGAACTAAATGCAGAGATAAAGAAACTAATATATGAGAAATCAGAAATAGATAGTTTCAAATCAAAGCTTAAACTAATTAATGGGAACTTGATTTTAGAGGATCTAAGCTTTAATGCCTATGGTGGGTCTATTAGTGGTAAGATGTCAATGCTTTTGAATACAAGTAGCCAAAAACTAATTGGCGATATTAATATTAATAAGGTTAATTCAAGTAAGCTCTTCTACTGTATGGATAATTTTGGACAGACAAGCCTAACAAATAAAAACATTGAGGGAGATATAACAGCTAATATTAGTTTCTCGGCTGAGTTAGATAAAAACAATGATTTCTTTAATGATAAGCTGACAGTGAATGCAAAGTATAAGATTGAGGACGGCAAGCTAATAGATATTCCTCTAATGAAGAAATTATCTTATTTTGTTAAACAGGAAGACCTAAACAGGATTAGCTTTGATAAGATTGAGTCTTCTATTGCAATAAATAAGTCTTGCGTAACGATTGATGAGATTCAAATCAAGTCAAATGCAATCAATTTTTCATTCTTAGGCAAGCATTATTTTAATAAGAATATTGATTATAGGGCAGAGATTAAATTGTCGGAGCTTGCAAGTAAGAAGAAAAAAGCAAAGCTTGAAAAAACACAGAAAGAGTTTGGAGAAATAGAGCAAGATGCAGCTTCGAGAACATCTTTATTTGTTAAAATAACAGGGACAACCGATAAACCTATTTTCTCTTATGACACCAAGAAGAGCATCGAGATAGCAAAGCAGAAGCTAAAAGCAGATACAAAAGTTATATCCTCTTCAATCGATAAGGATTTGAAACTCGGGATTCAGGAGATGAAGAATGACAAGAAGAATTGGAAGATTCAGGAAAAGGGTGATTATGTTATTGAGTGGACAGATGAGAAGAAAGACACAGTTTCAAATCAGAGAGATGAGAAAGAGACAAAGTTCAATATTGAATGGTAGAATAAAAATAAAACAAATATAAAATGGAAAGAAGAGTTAGAGTTCGTTTTGCACCAAGTCCAACAGGACCGTTGCATATTGGAGGAGTTAGGACAGCATTATACAATTATTTATTTGCAAAGAAACACGGTGGGGATTTCCTTCTTAGGATTGAAGATACAGACCAAACAAGATTTGTCCCTGGTGCTGAAGAATATATTATTAAAGCTTTCGATTGGTTAGGTATTAAGTTTGATGAAGGACAGGGAATAGGCGGAGATTATGGTCCTTATCGTCAAAGCGACAGGAAACCTATGTATAAGGAATATGCAGATAAGTTAATAGAGACTGGTTGGGCATACTATGCTTTTGACAGTTCAGAAGAGCTTGATAATATTAGAAAAGAATTTGAAAAGGAGAAGAAAAACTTCCAATATGATTGCAATACAAGAGAAGGTTTAAAGAACTCTCTATCACTTTCCAAAGAAGAAACCGATTCTTTATTAGAAAACAATACTCCTTATGTTATTCGATTTAAGTTTCCAAAGGACACAGAGATTATAATTCACGACCTTATTAGAGGAGAAGTAAAGATGAATTCTAATTTATTAGATGATAAGGTTCTTTATAAGTCAGACGGAATGCCAACCTACCACTTAGCAAATATTGTTGATGACCATTTGATGAAGATATCCCATGTTATTCGTGGCGAAGAGTGGTTACCTTCATGCCCACTCCATGTTATGCTTTACAAAGCTTTTGGTTGGGAAGCAACTATGCCAGAATTTGCCCACCTTCCACTACTTCTAAAACCAGAGGGCAACGGAAAATTAAGTAAGAGAGACGGTGACAGATTAGGATTCCCCGTTTTCCCTCTCCAGTGGCAAGACCCTATTTCTAAAGAGACTTCATCAGGATACAGAGAGGCTGGTTATTTCCCAGAAGCAGTAATAAATATTCTTGCACTCCTGGGTTGGAACTCAGGAACTGAACAAGAAATATTCACTTTCGAAGAACTAATTGATATTTTCACAATAGAAAGGATATCAAAGTCAGGAGCAAAATTTGATTTAGAGAAAGCCAAGTGGTTTAATCACCAATATCTTCAACTTATATCAAATGATAAGATTGCAAAAGAGTATTTGTTAATCTTAAAAGGAAAAAACATTGAGGTTTCTTTTGATTTTGCAGAAAAGGTAGTTGGACTTGTGAAAGAAAGATGTAGTTTTGTTGGAGAGATTTGGGATCAATCCTCTTTCTTTTTTCATAAGCCAGAAACTTATGACCAAAAAATAATTAAGAAACGCTGGAAGGAAGATACTCCTCAAAGATTAAGGGAAATAGCTGATATATTAAATTCAATAACTGACTTTAGTGTTGAAACAGCAGACCAAGCGGTTCACTCCTTTATTGAGAAAAACGAACTCAATATGGGACAAATTATGAACTGCCTTCGTTTAAGCATTGTTGGTGAGGGAAAGGGACCAAACCTATTTGAGATTATTTGTTTGATAGGAAAGGAAGAAACCCTTGAAAGAATAAATACGGCAATAGAAACAATAGGTAAAGATGAATAAAGACTTTTCGGAAATACAATCCATCACTATAGTAGGACAAGGTAATGTTGCGTGGTTATATAATGATATAATGACTAAACAAGGCTTTGCTGTAAATTGTATTTCCTCAAGAAAAGAGATTGGGAAAGAAGACTTAGAGGCTGATTTAATTATTATTGCAGTTTCGGATAAGGCAATTGAGGAGGTTGTTTCTAAGTTCAAATTAGAAAACTCAATCCTTGTCCACACTTCTGGCACAATGGATATGGATATTCTTAGAAATAGTGCTGAGAATTACGGAGTTTTTTATCCCCTACAAACAATTTCAAAAGCAATTGAGGTTGATTTTTCAAGCATTCCTCTATGCATTGAGGCAAGTAATGAAAAGACATTCACTTTGCTTAGCAACTTAGGAAATAAGCTTTCAAAAAAGGTTTATAAGATTAGTTCTGAACAAAGGAAAGAGATACATATTGCTGCAGTTTTTGCAAATAATTTCACCAATCATCTTTTTGGAATTGCTAAACAAGAACTTGAGAAGAAGGATATTCCGTTTGAAATTCTTTTTCCACTAATTGACCAAACCATAGCAAAGATAAAAGAAAATAATCCTTTTGATGTTCAGACAGGACCTGCCAAAAGAGGAGATGTTTTGATTATGGAAAGCCATCAAGCAAGGTTAGAGGATGACGAAAGGGAGATTTACAAGCTATTAAGTGGGAAGATAATCAAGAAAGATAAAGAACTGAAGTGATGACTCTTTGTTTCAATCTCGTGACATACCCATGTCGCACCTCGTGAGATGGGTATGTCAGTGTCGCTCACATGCCCATGTCAGCATCCCTCACATGGGTATGTGAGCGACCGTGACATGGGTATGTCAGCAAGTGTGACATGGGTATGTCAGGAGATTGAATCAAAGAAAGAAAAGTTTGAAGCTGAGAATGAGAGGTTTAGAACAGCGATTTATTAGCTTATTTTTGCGTTAAAAAAGGGTATTATTTAGAAGAAATTTTAGTATAATTATGAAAAATATAGTAGTGCTTACGGGAGCTGGGATAAGTAAGGAGAGTGGGATAGATACTTTTAGAGATAGTGATGGTTTATGGGAAAATCATAGGGTGGAAGATGTTGCGAATTTTGATTCTTGGGTGAAAAATCCAGACTTAGTGCGTAATTTCTATAACGAAAGAAGGAAGAGTGTTATTGAAGCTCAGCCTAATGAAGCTCATAGGGACTTAGTGAGGCTTGAAAAATACTTTAATGTAAATATTATAACACAAAATATTGATGACTTCCACGAAAGGGCTGGCAGTAGGAATATTATACATCTTCATGGTGAGATTAAGAAAGTTCAATCGGTGAGAGACCCTGAATACGTTGTTGAATTAGAGGGTTGGGAGCTTACAGAAAACGACAGAGATATGTATGGAATGTCTCTAAGACCTCATATTGTTTGGTTTGGAGAGGCTGTTCCTATGATTGAACCTTCGATTGAGTTATGCCAAAATGCAGATATATTTATTATTATTGGCACTTCCTTGGCTGTTTATCCTGCTGCAGGGCTTATTAACTACACTCCACTTTCTTCAAAGAAATACTTAATTGACCCAAAAGAGATTAAAGGGGATTTAAGAGGGGTTAATATTATACAAGAAAGGGCAAGCATTGGGGTGAAAAGGGTAGTGGATGAATTAATATTAGAGAATCAAATTGTTGAAAAATAGAATAAAGATGAAGAAAGTTTATATAGAAACTTATGGTTGCCAGATGAACCAATCGGATAGCGAAATTGTTGGTGCAATTGTTCAAGAAAATGGCTATCAGCTGACAAATGAAATATTAGAGGCAGATGTTATATTTGTAAATACTTGTTCTATTCGTGAGAATGCAGAGCAGAGGGTGAAGAATAGGATAACTAAGTTTGAACATATAAAGATGAAGAAGCCATGGGTTAAGATTGGGGTTTTGGGTTGTATGGCTGAGAGGATGAAAGATGATTTATTTGTTGAGAATAAGCTACTTGATATTGTTGTTGGCCCAGATGCTTACCGCGATATCCCACATCTCTTGGATGAGGTTGACTCTGGCGTTAAGGCTGCTAATGTTCTTTTGTCGGAAGAAGAAACTTACTCTGAAATAGTGCCTGTTCGTATTGATACAAATGGGATAAGTGCTTTTATTTCAATAATGAGGGGCTGTGAAAACTTCTGTTCCTACTGCGTTGTCCCATACACAAGGGGTAAGGAAAGGAGTAGGGATTATAGAACAATCTTAGAAGAGGCGAAAGACTTATTTAGCAAAGGTTATAGAGAGATTACTCTTCTTGGTCAGAACGTTAATTCATATCATTTTGAAGAAGGAGAGGATATTAGTTTTGCTCAATTAATGGAGATGGTGGCTAAAATATCTCCACTTCTAAGAGTGCGTTTTTCAACCTCTCACCCTAAGGATATATCTGAGGAGCTAATAAAAATCATTGCTAAATACGATAATATCTGTAATTATATACACCTTCCAATTCAGTCAGGCAGTAGCAATATGCTGAAAAAGATGAATAGGAAATACACAAGGGAGGATTATATTAAGAAAATTGAAATGATAAGGGCTTATATCCCTGATGCAGCAATAAGCACTGATATAATAACTGGCTTTTGTGGAGAAACAATTGATGACCACAAAGAAACCCTTTCGATGATGGATTATGTGGGTTATGACTATGCTTTTATGTATAATTATTCCCAAAGACCAAATACAATAGCTGAAAAGAAATTTGTTGATGACATTCCTCAGGAAGAAAAGTCTCGCCGTTTGGATGAGATAATTGTCAAACAAAGAGAGCTTTCTTTACAAAGTAATAAGAGAGATTTAGGTATGGAATATGAGGTTCTTATTGAGGGAAGGTCAAAGAAGAACAAGGAAGAGCTCTTTGGACGTACCTCTCAAAATAAGGTTGTGATTGTCAGTAAGGAAGATTTGAAATTAGGGCAATATATTAGAGTGAGGATTAAGGATTGCACTTCTGGAACTTTAATTGGAGAGAGAATAAGTTAATAATATTTTTCTGTCTAATAATTTATAATTACTTTTGCATCAAATAATAATCAATACAATTCATATGAGAATCTTTAGTAAACGCAATAATATACTACTTTTCTTTGGCGTAATAATCTTATTCCTTTCTTCTTGTACCCCTCAAAAGAACTTGATGTATTTTCAACAAAAAGAAGGCTCAGATACAATAGCACACTATAAATATACCTATCCAAAGGGTCAGGAAAACTACTCTCCAAACTATCTTTTAGAGCAGAGAGATGTTTTATATATAACAATCAAATCTTCAGTTGATGCTGAGAGTAATAAGCTTTTCTCAGATCAAGAGGCTCGTTATGCAACTCAAAACGAAAGTGGCATTTACCTAAATAGTTATGTTATTGATAGGCACGGAGAGATTAATCTTCCTGTTGTGGGAAAGATTAGCTTGAAAGGTCTTTCTATTGAAGAGGCAAGAAATAAGATAGAAAAAAAGGTTGCTGAATGGATAGTTGACCCTGTTGTTATCTGTAAGATGGTTAGTTTTAAGATTTCTATTCTTGGAGATGTTAATCGCCCAGGAACTTATACCTTCTACCAGGACAATGTTAGTATTTTTGATGTTGTTGCAGCTGCAGGAGATTTAAGTTATTACGGAAATAGACAAGAAGTTAAAATCATTAGGAAGAAATCTTCTTATGATGAGGTAATTATAGTTGATCTAAGAGATGCTGATATATTGAAAAACCCAGCTTACTACCTTCAACCAGGAGATATAGTTTATGTTAGAAGTAATAAAGTAACTAAGAGTTTAAGCTATTTTAGCCAACCTCTTAGCACAATAACCTCTTCACTTTCTTTAATTGCTACAATTGTAACATTAGTATTCGCATTAAAAAAATAATCATTCATGGCAGAAGTTAATAACAACCATAATAACAATCAGAATATTGAGGAAGAATCTTCAATTAACTTAAAAGAATTATTATTTGTAATGCTTAATAACTGGCATTACTTTATAATTTGTATAGTAGTTTCGATTTTGATTTTCTTTACAATAAGTAAGTTTTCAACTCCTCAATATCAAGCTAAGGCAACAATCCTTATTAAGAATAACGAGAATACCCTTTCTCAGCTTTCAATGCTTGATAATAGCTTTGGAGGTAATAAATCAAATTTTCAAAATGAGATAGGTCAAATTCAATCTTATACGATGACTAAGAGAGCCATCAAAGCCTTAGATTTATATGTTAACTACTACCAAAAAACGAATTTTCAAAAGATAGAGGTATATAAAGACTCTCCTTTTGTGGTTGAGTTAGATTTGTTTAAACTTCAAATAGTTGATCATCCAATTAAAGTTGAACTTCTTTCAAAGGATAAGTTTAAGGTTTCCTATGACTCAAAAGAGAATGGGCATCAGTATGATTATGGTCAAGATTTATTATTAGAAACTAAGATAAGCTTTCCGAAAAAAGAAGTAATCCTTTCAGTTGGTCAGTGGTATGAGAATGATGGTATGAAATTTAGGATACTTATGAGGGATGAAATTGATTTTAATCCTGTGTTCACTAATTTCGATTATTATTTTATCATTAATGACTTAGATGCAATTGCAAAAGATTTTCATTCCACACAAATAGATCTTATCAACAAAGAGTCAACGATAATAAATATTGCCTTTAAGTATCCAAATCAGAAAAAAGCTATTGACTACATTAATATGCTTTGTAAGATTTATATAGACTTAACTTTTGAGGAAAAGAACTATATGAACACAAGCACTATTAAGTTCGTTGATGCTCAGATTAGTAATATTGCAGACTCGCTTTCTATTGCTGAAATTAAGAGAGAAGAGTTCCAGATTAAAAACAATTCAATAGACTTAGGTGGAGATGCGAAATTCTTATTTGACAAAGCAAATCAATTAGAATCAAGACGTGCAGAAGAATATGCAAGAACTCAATACTATGACTATCTTGCAAAATACATAAGTATGGCAGATATGGATGATGGAGTTGTTGCGCCTGCTGTTATGGGAATTGAAGACCCTCTTCTTAATAATTTAGTTAAGGAATTAGCCACAAGATTAACTTTGAAGAAATCTATGGCCTTAACAACTACTCCTAAGAATGTTCAGTACCAAAAGATAAATGCAGAAATAAACAGTTTGAAAAATCAAATTGAGGAGAATATTAGAAGTTTAAAAAAGGTATCTACGCTTGCAAGCAATGAAACAACTCGTCAGCTAAACATCTTCAACACTGAATTGAATAAACTTCCTTCAACTCAAAGAAACTTAATCAATATTGAAAGACAGTTTAAGTTTAATGACGAGATATACACCTTCCTTTATCAGAAAAGAGCTGAGGCTGAAATAGCAAGAAACTCTGCCCTTCCTGATCATAAGATTGTTGATGAAGCAAGAGTTGCTCTTAAGGTCTATCCTAAGACTGCATTAAACCTAATGATTGCAATCCTGCTTGGGCTTCTTGCTCCAGCCCTATATATCTTTATTCGTTTCCAATTGAATAATCTAATAGAATCTAAGGCTGATATTGAAAAGATATCTAAGTCTCCAATCATTGGTTATATCCCAAGCATACCTGAAAATGAAAGTAAGTTAGTTGTTTTTGCTAAACCTAAGTCTCAAATTACCGAAAGCTTTAGATCAGTTAGAACAAATATAAAATATATTGTAGGAAAGGGAAGCAATCAAGTTATCTTGGTCTCATCTGCAATGCCAAGTGATGGAAAGAGTTTTATCTCAATGAACCTTGCATCTGTTATTTCTTTATCAGGACATAAAACAATAATTATAGGGTACGATTTACGTAAACCTAAACTTCATCAATTCTTTAATTTAAAGAATAACGCAGGTCTATCAACTTATCTAATAGGGAAACATAGTCTTGATGAGGTAATTCAACATACAGAATTTAATAATTTAGATATTATTGCTTCTGGCCCAATTCCACCTAACCCATCTGAATTAATTGACTCAGAAGAAAACTCAGAACTTGTTAAAGAGTTAAGAAAGAGATATGATGCAATAATCTTCGATACTCCGCCAATATCTCTTATTACTGATGCTGTTGCTCTAACGAAAGAATCTGATATTAATATTATTGTTGTTCGTGCAGGTCAAACCAATAAAAACATCTTTGCATCAACAATAGGCGATTTTGAGAATAGAGATAAGGTTAAATTTAGTTTCATCTTTAATGATATTTCTAATTCAGGTAGTCGTTATGGTTATGGTGGATATGGTGGTTATGGATCATACGGCTATGGCGGTTATGGATACGGCTCTGGTGGTTACGGATATGGTTACTATGAAGATGAAAACCCATCAAAAGGAAAGAAGAAAAACAAAAAGAAATAACGATAAGATTTCTTGAAACCCAGAAACGACGTTTTGAATACTAAAGCGTCGTTTTTTTTAATTAGAGATAGAATGAAACATTATATTATTCCAATTTTTATTCCAGAGCTTGCTTGCCCTAACAGATGTATATATTGCAATCAAAGATATATATCAGGACAAATCAATCAGCCGGAGAAAGAAGAGATAATAGAAAAGATAAACTCTCATCTATCAACCTTTAAACATCCTTGCCAGGTTGAATTAGCATTCTTTGGTGGTAGCTTTACAGGAATAGAAACTCATAAGCAGATAGAGTATTTAGAAATCATCCAGCCCTATATCAAGTCAGGAGAAATTGAAAGTATTCGCCTATCTACTCGCCCCGATTACATAAATGAAAACATTCTTCAAACTCTAAAAGATTATAATGTTAAGACAATTGAATTAGGAGCTCAGTCTCTTTGCCAAGATGTCCTTGATTATGCCCAAAGAGGTCATAGGGTGGAAGATGTTGAAAATGCATCAAAACTAATTATAGAGAAGGGCTTTGATTTAGGCTTGCAAATGATGATAGGCCTGCCTAAAGATAGTATTGAAAAGAGCATCCTTAGTGCAGAAAAAATAGTAGCTTTAGGAGCAAAATCAACAAGAATTTATCCAACCCTTGTTATTGAAAACACAGAATTAGCAAACCTTTATAGGAAAGGAGAATATACTCCATTAGGTATAGAGGATGCTGTAATTTGGGCTGCTAAGATATACAAGATATTCTATAATAATAATGTAAAAATCCTTAGAGTAGGACTCCACCCATCAGAAAGTTTGATAAATAAAACGGAACTAATTGCAGGAGCATTCCATGTTTCTTTTAGGGAACTTGTCTTAACTCAAATATGGAATGAAGAATTAGACCAGATACCGAAAGATAAGAATAAGCACCTCACAATAACAACAAACCCAAAGAGTAAGAATCATGCAATAGGCTATAACGGTTCCAACAGGACTTCTATTCAAGCCCGATTTCGATTTGTTTCTTATCAAGAAGACCCAGCCCTTAAAGAATTTGAATTTAATTATATTCTAAACGATTAAAACTATTATCGAAGTTATTAAATCAAAGAATAAATTATTTAAAACAAAGCTTTAATTTTCTAATCCTTTGTTTTATTTCTCTAAGGTGCCACCTTATTACCACTAACCCGCCACCTTACTCGAGTAACCTGCCACCTTACTTATAGTAACCTGCCACCTTACTCAATTAAAGCTTTGTTTTATAATTCTAATGATTTGATTTACAATTTTCTTATGGTAAATTAAAAACTATGTTTAGTCCATTAGTCAAATAAGAAGCTATATTGTCACAGTTTGTTTGGTCAAACCTACCAAAATCTATTATCTTAGTCCTTTTCCTTTGTGTTTTTATATCTGTATAGTTTAGTTTAAGGTTGCCAGAAACTAACCAAAAGCAGTTCCTATTATATGCAAAATACTCTAATCCCTCATTTGTTTGTCCAACCATTTCCGAATACCAATGCCAATTATCATCCTTTTTATCCGATGCAGTCCCACCGCTAAATAATGTATTATAGGTTTTGTCGTCTTTGTAGTCTGGTGTGTCAAATCCACCGTAATAATAGGTTAATCTTCGAGTTGATAATGTTATATCTCCTAATGGGGTTGAGAAATGAGCAGAATCGGTTATTATTTGCTGGGTTGGATAAGTGTTAAAATCAAAACAAGATTTTTCTCCCACGTTCCTAATTTTTAATCTCAGGTTAGAATTGCACCCTGTCACAATGACCTGGTTCTCTACATTTGTTTCGTTTGGTGAGTGTGTTGCCATATAATAGTTTTGAACATCTGCATCAATTAGAGATAAAGAATCCTTCCAGTGGGATGAAATATTAGCAATAATTTTTCCACACCTATATCTATTATCATATCCTTGCGTTGTATCGGTGCCAAAATCGATGGTTAAAATCATTGGATAAGGGCTTATTTGACTTTCATTCTCTTTTTCTTTTGTAATAATTGGATAAACAATTCCATTATTATATAATACTTGCTCGTCATCAATTGCTAGTTGGATAAGGTGGGTGATATTGGAAATTACCATTTCTGCAGAGGAAACACCTTGTTCAATTACGAAAATATCTTTTGAAGAATAGGTGCCTGGCTTATTAGTAAGAGACTCTTCTTCTTTGCAAGAAAAAACGAATACTAATAGGGAAAGGATTAATAATAATCTTGACTTTTTCATAAATCTTAATTTTTAATGGGTCTAATAGAGTACAAAATTAATATTTTTCCTCAAATATTTGGTAGTTAGAAGAAAATTTCGGAATTTTGCACTCCGTTTAAAAAAGAATATCTAATAAAAAATATAAATAGCCATGTCTAAGATTTGTGAAATAACAGGAAAAAAGGTAATGTCAGGACATAAAGTTTCTCATTCTAATATAAAGACTAAGAGAAAGTTTTATCCAAATCTTCAAACTAAGAAGTTCTTTATACCAGAAGAAAACATGTGGATAACTTTAAAAGTTTCTGCAGCAGGAATGAGAACAATTAACAAAAAAGGCGTAATGGCTTGTTTAGAAAATTCAATTGAAAAAGGAATAATCAAGTTCTAATTTCTTTCAGTTTCTAATTTTTAAGATGCTGTCCTCAACATTTATTTGAAGACAGCATTTTTAATTTAAAACATTGTGAATAATGAGTTACTCATTTGATTTTAACAAAAGGGTTGATTATGTGGAAACCGACAAGATGGGGATTGTACATAATAGTATTTACTTTTGGTTTTTTGAAAAAGGACGTACCGAAACCCTAAGACATTTAGGCATTGCATATAAAGAAATGGAAGATAGGGGCGTTATGATGCCACTTGTTGAGCAGTACTGCAAATATGTTTCACCATCCTACTACGATGATGTAATTACAATCAGAACTATCATTGAAAAGGTTCCCTCAGTTCGATTTTGCTTCAAATATATTATAATTAGAAAAGAAGAAGACGGTAAAGAAACCATATTAGCAGAAGGTTATAATGTGCTTGCTTTTATTGACTCTGATACGCGTCGCCCAATGCGTTGCCCTCAGTGGATAAGTGAATTATTGCAAGAAAAGTTGGGCAATTGAGAATTAAGTTGTATGTTTGCAAACTCAAAAAAAGATAATTAATAATTTAAAAGAAAGAGGTATTTATTATGATTGTAGTTCCTATTAAAGAAGGTGAAAATATTGAAAGAGCTCTTAAGAAAATGAAGAGAAAGTTTGAAAAGACAGGTGTGGTGAAAGAATTACGCCGAAGAAAACAATTTGACAAACCTTCTGTAATAAATAGAGAACGTAGAATGAAGGCTATTTACATTCAAAAGCTTCAACAAGACGCTTTGAATCAATAAGCTATCATTTGATCATATAATAAAAAGGTCTGGAAACTTGTTTCTAGACCTTTTTTGTTGTATATTTGGTACATGAAATTCGATAATTATATCAATTACTTACTGACAGAAAAGCATTATTCAGAGCATACCATAACTGCTTACAGTATCGATTTAAAGCAATTTGAAGATTTCATTCTAAAAATATTTGAAAAAGAAGACGCAAAAGATGTTTCTTCCCCAATGATTAGAGATTGGATAATGCATTTAAGTGAAAATAACAATACTAATCGCTCTATCAATCGCAAGATATCTTCACTAAGATCTTATTTTCGTTTCCTTATAAAGATGCAGGAGCTTGAAGCTAATCCTCTTCTTAAAATACTCCCAGTTAAAACCTCATCTCGCAATCCTGTTTTCCTTATGGAGGAAGATATGAGCCGTATTATTAATATGGAATACGAGAAAGACTTTGAAGGAATAAGAGATAAGTTAATTATAGAACTCCTTTATGCAACAGGGATGAGAAAGTCTGAAATCCTTAACTTAGAAGAAAAAGACTTTGACTACGGAAAGCAAGAGGTAAGGATATATGGCAAACGAAGGAAAGAGAGAATAGTGCCAATACATAAACAAATAATAGATTTACTAAATGACTATATGGAACAAAAGCAGATTATTGGACAAGGAGAGAAAACACTATTAGTCAGCAAAGATAATTCTCCCCTTTCAATATATCAATTCAATAAAATTGTAGAGAAATCTCTTTCATCCTCTCAGGTAGAAAGGAAATCACCCCATGTTTTACGACATACCTTTGCAACTCACCTATTAAATGAAGGGGCAGATATAATGAATGTGAAAGACTTACTTGGGCATGCATCATTAGAAGCAACACAAATTTACACTCACAATACTATTGAGAAGCTAAAAAGCGTTTATAAGAAAACACACCCAAGAGGGGAATAATAATAAATGAATTAGGCAAACAGGTTTTGCTAAAATAAATAAATTAAAAAGGAGGTTTATATGAACATTACCATTAACGCAGTACAGTTTACTTTAGCTGAGAAATTAGAAGAATTCATCAATGAAAAAGTATCTAAACTTGGAAAACTTGCTCCCGATGCAATGGGTGCTGAAGTAACTCTTAAGGTGACTAAGCCATCTTCTGAAAACAACAAAGTTGCTGATATTAGAATTTTAGTTAAGGGATATGATTTGTTTGTTTCAAAACAAGGTGATAGTTTTGAGGAATGCATCTCTGAAGGTATTGACGCCCTAAAAGTTCAGATAGAGAAACACAAAGATAAAAAATAGATATCTTTTCAAACAAAGATAGTCCCATATTTCGATATGGGGCTTTTTTATTGTTTGATTTTAAAAGGAAAACAAATAAAAAATATGGAAGCATTACTCAAAAGTTTAGGGATAGATAAAAATGAAAACCCCCAATTAAAGATAGATTTAATTCACAAATACATTAACCTAAGACTAATGGCTCTTAACCTCCCTTCGGTTGAAGAAACAGAAAAGGATGAAAGAAACGAAGAGTTTATAGAAATCATTAAGGGGTTAATTGCAAACTACAAGAAAAGAGAAGAATTCTTTGCAACAGGATTATGTCCGGCTGATGAAAGAATTCAGACATTCCTTAATTCTTACTTTGAAGGGGTCGAGGGCGTAGAAGAGATTAAAATCCCGAATAACACATTCTCTTTAGATAGTTATGGAGTGGCAAGAGAATTGTCCCTGCCAAGCAAGGGAGAGAAGTATGTTTCAGATTACATATCCTCATATAGAGTTAAACAAGGAGTACTTCATAATCCAGCAAAGGATAGAAGAACAACAAAGGGAGTATTTCACATTACAGAGGGAGGACTTCCAATACCTGCAGACAAGAAAGCAGTGCCTAAGAATGCTGCAAAATACATTATAGGTAAAGCTTTCTCTGAACAAGGAGATATATTAAGTCTGCCTTATATGTCAAATCAAGTAAAACAAGCAAAAACCTTTACTTCAATTCTTCTTCGTCCAATAGTTTCTCCACAAGTTAAAGGAATAAACGAAAGAAAGTCAATGGAGGTGAGATTCTTTGCTCCTGGCAGTCTTGTTAGTAGCCTTGATTTTGTTGAAAGTATATTTGGAAATGCGGGCAGTCCTTACCATCCAGAAAACGATGCAGCCTTAGATTACTTGCATTGGACAGGACATACAGGCTGTATTGTATTAGCACCTCAGCTAACAAAGCTAACCAAAAAAGAGGTTGGTCTTCCAAATATCTCCAATGCAACAGAGCGTCAGAAGAAAGACGGAATGTGCTGGGCTAAAGAAGATGAGCTATACAATGATGGTCAATCCTTCAAACTAACAGTTAGGACAGATGAAGGAATAATGGTATCTGTAATTTCTGATAATTATTTTGGCTATTCAAAGAAAGAAATAAAAACAATGATAAGCTATTCCTCCAACCTTTATGGCAATTCGGAAGAAGAGCATGCAGGAGGAGCATTAGTTTTCCCTGCATATAATCAAGGAGATTCCTATATTGCAAAACCAAATAAGATAAGAGCAATTTTCCAAGAGGTTATCGATAATCACTCAGACAGGATTGACTTCTTTGAAAAAGGCTATGGAATTGACAAACTCTATAATAATATATACTACCTACCAGAAAACGTTGAGTTTAGCATTCAAACCCAATCCATAACTTGGGAAACAGCTAAGGGTAAACAAAAGATAAAGCTACTTCCAAACAAAGTATATATTCTTCCAAACGGTTCTAAGTTTAGGATGGAGAAATACTCAGGTGCTGTAAACTATCGTCTAATTGAAGTTTATGGAGAAGGAACATTCTGTCACAAGCCTTGCACAGTGTCAGGTGGGGGAAAGAGCGAGATATCTAAGTCAATTCAAGACGCAATCATAATAGGTTCTTTCTTTGTTAATGATTTCGACAACGACATCAAGAAGATAGATTCAATAATTAACTACGACTACTCAACAAGGTTCAAAGGCATAGACTCACCAATCCCATTCTCAAGAACATTCCTTAGTGCTAACCGTTCAATGGGTTCAGTTATTAAACTCCTAAATGCTTCCTCTCTCTACACTGAAGAATATAACAGATGGATTCTAAGCATCCCTCAATATGTTAAAGGGATAGCATTTATCGTTAAGAGGTTTTATAGAGAAGAGTGGAAAGAGGATTGGAAAAAACACTTTAGCGTAGATATCCTTAATGGGTCTAATGGAAATGAACTTAAGTTTGAAGACAAGAAAGTCTTTGCACGCTACCTTAGAATAGGATTCCAAGAAAACGGAAAGTGGAGAACATTTAAACTTCGTCAAGACTTTGTTCAAGCAGACAAACTCCAAATGGAAGACGATATAACAGCCTCAACAGTTATACCAACAAAACTACTTTCAAAGATAGGAAGAGCAGAAGACAGTTTAAGTGTTAAGATAACAGAAAACTGTGAATATCGTTTTTTCCAACGTCCAGATGATGCAGTTCTAAGAGGCTACGACAAGAAAGCAGAACAAGACCTATCCTCACCAAACACTTTTATCTCAAACTTTGAACCCCTAACAATCGAAGACGCACAAGAAATGGTTGAAGATGTAATAAACTTTGACTACTTCACAGACCCAATGAGAGAAATGATAGAAGAAGTGGCTCAGAAGAAGGATAGCCTTTATTTTGTTTCATCTGCACATCCACGCATAGTAAATGGTAAACCAACAGCCAATGTTCGCTATCTTCAAACACGTGACGACTTAGTTTATCCAATGGAAAAATACGTTGCAGAGATGGGTCTAAGACTTTCAAGGAAGATTAAACCACACGAACACCTATATTTGCCAGTTAATTCAGTCCTTCCAGGAAGAAGAAACAACCCTGCATCAGAAGGAGTAAGGCCATTAGCCGTTTATAACCCAGTCCACTACCAAGAACTACCAGAACTATTTATGGATGCAATCTGTAGCTTAACAGGAAAGTCCCCTTCAACAACAGGAGCAGGAAGCGAAGGAGCATTAACCAAGTCTCCATTTAACGCTCTTTGTGCAACAACAGACCTAAACAATGCAATGCTATCATTTATCCTAACAGGCTATAATGGTTTCACCACTCCTGCAGGACATATCGGTAAGAGATATAAGATATCCCACGACATAAGTCTTCTAATCCCTGAACTATGGTCAAGACTTCTTCCAAAAGAAATTGACCCTAAGCTAATGATTGAAGAGGGAAGCCTTGAAAAACTTAACGACTTTGAATATAATGGCAAGCTTGTTAAGGCATCAGTTCTTGGATACAGAATAACAAAACACTTTGTCAACCATTATTTCGGCAGAGTATTTGAAAACCCTAATGTTGTCTTTGAAGACGATATGCTCCAACCAGAACTACAAAGTATGGATGAGTTTGTTGACGGTGTAAATAACATTGCAGAAAACCAAGCAAGAGTAGCTAAGAACTACTTCGATGATGGATCTGTTTCAATGGCAATACCACCTCTAAAAGCCCTACTTCATATTATGGTTGATGGACATTACGAAGGTAAGACCATAGATTCTCCGGAAATAAGAGAACTATTCACCCAAGAATATGCCCTAAAAAGTGATTGGTATAAGGCAAGACTTAAAGCAAAGCAAGATTACGACATAGCACTATGGGAAAGACATAGAGATTACTACACAAACTTTATTTCAAAAGCCATAAACATATCTCCAGATAAGAAAGAAACCTTAGTTGAAGGCTTATCAGAAATAGAAAACAGGATAGCATACTACAAAACTCCAACATACTTTGAAACCCTTATTGGAACAATAGGTAAGGATATACTTTATAAGAGCTAAAAGGTAAAAACTAAGAGCTAAAAGTGAAGAACTAAGAGCTTAAAATTTAGAGAAAAACTTCAGATTATTTAAACGCCTATACTTTAATTAGTGTAGGCGTTTTCTTTTTCCCCTCTTGAAATTTGCTAATCAGCGACTTAAACTATTGTTATCGCATAATAATAAATTATAATAGGCATATCATGAAGCTCCCTTGCCAACAGAGAGCCTCTCCCTTGCCAACAAAGAACTGCTCCCTTGCCAAGGGAAGACTGCTCCCTTGCCAACATACGCTCATAAAAACAAAGATTCACAAAATTATTACGCCGTTCTAATTTCTTAAAGTGGCGTTTTAGAAAATTATTATGGCGTTTGGGTAAATTATTGTGAGGTTTGGTGTTTTTGATTGGGCTTAATCGAAACGTATGCTTTTGATTGGGTCTATCTTGCTAATGCTTCTTGCTGGTAAGAGTAGGGCAATAAGGCAGATTGTTATGGTTACAAGATTTACCATTATGATTTGAACAGCTGAAATCTCAATTGGGACTGAGGTTAGGAAGTAAGAGTCTTGGTCGAGTTTGAGGATATGGAATTTATATTGCAAAAAGCCTAAGCTAAGTGCAAGTGCGTTTCCGAAAACTAAACCTCTAAGGATTATATAGCTTGCATTATAGAGGAAAATCTTTGAAATGCTTCTATTTGTTGCTCCAAGACCTTTGAGTATGCCTATTGTATTTGTTTTCTCGAAGATAATAATTAGTAGGGTTGAGGTTATTGTTACTATGGAAACAAGCATCATGATAACTAAAATAACTAAGACATTGCTATCTAATAAACCCAGCCAAGAGAATAGGCTTGGCTCAATTTCGTCTATTGTTTGTATGGTCTTGTCTTGCCCTAAGGTATTATATATTTCATCAGCTGTCTTGTCAATAGAGGAGAAGTTTTTAAGCAATACCTCATAACCCTCAACCTCATTTGCTTGCCAACCATTTAGGCTTTGAACCTGCCCGATATCACAAACTACTACCTTTTCATCATAATCACCTAATCCCGTCTCATAAATACCAACCACATTGAAAGCTCTTGCCCTGTAATTATTATCTTGGTAAAAATAAACCCTAAGCTTATCATTCAAATCAAGACTAAGTTTATTGGCTATTGTCTTTGAGATAATTGCTTCATTGCTTGCAATTGAGGTATTGAGAAACCTTCCACTCTTAAGGTAGTGATGAAAGAAATTGCTATCATAGTCTTTATCAATCCCCTTAAGCATTATTCCCTGAAAGTCAGTCTTAGTTTTAATAACTCCACCCTTTGAAACAAAAGGATGCATAGACTTAACATTTTCAATATTGATTATCTTCTTTTTCTCATCATCGGAGAATACCATTCCTTTTGGGTCATTGGAATACCTAATATTATAAGGGACGATTTGAATATGGGAACCAAAGCCAATTATCTTTTCTTTTATCTGGGTCTTGAAGCCTTGTAGGACAGAGATTGAGAGTATCATTACTGCAATGCCAAGAGTTATGCTTAGGGTCGCAATAATTATTATTGGACGAGAAAAGGATTTCCCGCTTTTCTTTGCAAGGCGTTTAGCAATAAAGTACTCGTAATTCATTTTGCAAAAGTACGCAAAACAAATTAAAACATATAACCTATCTTAAGATTAAGGTTGAATACTCCATAAGTCTCTCCATCATTTCCTCCTCGGAATCCAAAATGATGTTGATTATCTCCAAAATCACCAATAAAACCTGTATAAGACCTTGTTTTATTGTAATATCCAAGACCTACGCCTATATTCCAATCTATTACAAATCTGTGAATATTCCACTGGTATCCAACGTTTGCAATTGCAGCTAAGTAGTACTTCCTATATCTATCATAAATTGGTTTTCCATCTTCATCAAGGATAACAGAATGTGATGACTTAATGATACCATGAAATATATCCCAATCACTTTCAACTCTTACATTTTTATCATACATTGTAAATGCAAGTTCAGGCATTAGATATACTCCTTTCATAAAAGAGTGTTTGACTTCTCTTTTGCCGAAATAAAACTTATAACCTCCACGTACTGCAAAGCCCTTAGGGTCTCTTTCTGCAAGAGCATCATAACCCAATCCAATAATTCCTAAGCCTATTTCAAAACTTCTTCTTGGGGAAAGGTTTCTTTCGTAAGTTATTTGTGTATAACCAAAGACAAAGCTTGAGGGTTTAATCTTTATAATATTATTTTTTAACTCTGAAACATCTCTGTAAATTGAGTCTTGTTGGGAATATGCAATTAAGCTTGAGCTAATACATAATACAAGTATGATAATAATTCTTCTCATAATGAAAGATTATTTAATTGTTTTGTAAGTGCAAAGATAGAATAATGTTTCTAATATCAAAATCTATCTAACGCAAACTCCTTTTTGGAATAAAGTCTTTGATTGTTTTGGAATTGAAAAGCAGGATTGAATTAATGAAGATGAAGAACATAATCCCTGCTAAATTATCTAAGGTGTCTTCGGTAAGCATTGATATTGCTATGATATAGAAGAAGACAAAGTAAATGTAACTTGAGAATAAGCCTAACTTAAAAGGAGGATAGAATAAGAAGATAAGAAATAATAAGAACCCAAGGACGCCAAAGCTTGCAAAGATATACAAGTACTGGTTATGAGCTTTAAGAGATGAGTCGCATAAGTCAGATTTCCTTTCGCATAGCTTAGCTGAAAAATCATCTGCAATATCACCTGTTCCTGTGCCGATAAAGAAATTATCATTCATTAGTGATAAGGAATTCTTCCATAGCTCAAGCCGTTGAAGTTCAGAAGAGCCCCTAACACTACCACTGACCTTATAGGAGTTAATTTGCAAGAAAATACTATAGAGTCTTGGTCTGAGAGATAGCTTTTCGGTATAAACCTTATTGCCTATTTGATTTTTAATATTCTCAATATCATTATCAGTAAGTTCCCTAAACCTCTTGCCATCCTTATAAGGCGAGATAGAATTCATATACCTAATAATAGCATCCATATATTGCGTAGGATCGAGTCCTGTCCTTTTTTCCCAACCTTGGCTTATCTCATCCTGACAGAAATATAAGTATAGGTAATTGCCATTCTCAATATGCTTATTCTCCGAAAAATGAATATATCTTCCACCATCAGGAGTCTTTTCCACAAGCTTATCTTCGTATATCTTATTAGGCGTGAAGTAGAAATTGTATTCCTTATTTACCCAAATGAGTGAAGAAACAATAGTAATAATATATATTGTGAAAATTAGGATTGTTGACTTCCTTCTCTTGTTCTTAATGGAATAATAAGGGATATAAAAGAATAGGAATATGCTAAGAATAACTATGCCAGTAAGAGCTTGGGTTAGGAAAAGATAAAACAAAAACCAAAGACTAAGAACATAAGATAGTATTCTGAAAATAGGTTTAATCCTCTTCCTATCAACCACCATTATCTTAACAAGAATTAGTATTGCTAGCGTAATGTTTAATGAGAATCTAATATGTGAGGTTGAGAGTATTAGATTTCTGGGGTCAGCATAGGGGTTTGAGAAATAAACAATAGAACCCCAAATAGTCCCAACAAAGATTGTCAGCAGGAAACCCCAAAACAAATATTTAAGAGTTTGTTTTTTTAGTGGAGATATTGCAAGTATGGTAATAGGAATAATAAGAAAAGCAATCTTTCTGACAATTTCATCTAAGCCAAACCTTATGTTATCAGTCCAAATCAGTCCAAGCAAATGCAGGAAGAAGAAACTAAGTATAGTAATAAGTATAGCTTTCTGGCTTTTTATATTCTCAAACTTCTCTTTCCATGAGCCAACAAAGAAAAGTCTAAACACAAGCATTCCCAAGCCAAAGTTCATAAGGAATCTTGAAAGAACAATGCCCGCAATGCAAACAAGGAGAGTTAGAATGTCGAAGTGGAAACTAAAGTTTTTTTTCATTAACAATGCTCTTAGACTAATCAAAACGATATATCGGTGATTTTATTTTATATCAAACGCCATAGCTTTAAATTCTTTTTATATCTTTGCGACTTAATATCAAAAAACAATTAAAAAGTAATAAGATAAAGAATGAAGAAATTAGCCGTAATTGCCTTTGGAGGTAACGCCCTTTTGAAAAATGGACAAAGAGGAACATATCAAGATCAGATAAAGAATGTAACAGAAACTTGCGACAGCTTAACCAACCTCTTAAAGCAAGACTATAATATAGTAATAGGACATGGTAATGGACCCCAAGTAGGAAATGTACTTCTTCAACACGAAGCAGGTAAGAAGAAATTCAATATAGAAGCAATGCCAATGGACTTTTGTGTTGCAGAAACTCAAGGTTCAATCGGTTACTTAATAGAACAAGGATTTAGAAATGTTTTTGCAAGAGAAGGAATGTCAAGAGGAGTTCTAACCCTACTAACACAAGTTGTTGTAGATAAAACAGACCCAGCCTTCCAAAACCCAGTAAAACCAGTAGGACCTTATTATTCAAAAGAAGAAGCAGAAGCATTTGCACAAGAAACAGGAGCAACTTACGCTAAGGATTCAAAGAGCGATAAGTATAGAAAAGTAGTTGCATCACCAAAGCCAATAAAGATAATTAATATAGACTTAGTAAAGACATTGGCACTTGAAGGAAATGTAGTAGTAACAGTTGGAGGAGGTGGCATCCCAGTTATTGAAGATAATGGAATAAGAGGAGTTGAAGCAGTTATAGACAAAGACCTTGCATCATCACTTGTTGCAGTTGAGATAGGAGCAGATGAGTTCTATATCCTAACCGATGTTCCAAAAGTATATATCAACTTCCGTCAACCAGGCGAACTTGCCCTTGACGTCCTAACCATAAAACAAGCAGAAGACCTACTAACACAAGGACAATTTGCCGAAGGTTCAATGGCTCCAAAGATACGTGCCGCACTTCATTTCGTTAAGAACGGCGGAAAAGAATGCATTATCACCGAAGCAGGTCAATTAGGCAACCCAAACTGTGGCACAAGAATAGTTTGGTAGAATAATATATTACATTTGCAGAATTAAATTTAATAAAACTATTGATTATGGACGCTTCATATATCTTGCTGATTGCTTTTTTCATATCTATTGTTCTTGCATATTTTCTTTCCTCAGTCTATATCAAGAAAAAGACTATAGGAATGGACATAGAAGCAAAGAAGACTTTATATAATAAGAATAAGAAAGCACGCAAATTATTAGGTTATGTTCTTATTGCTTATATATTTCTTTATTTGATTGTCATATTATTATTTAAATACAATGTTATTAGTAGCCCTAGTAATTATAGTAATATTTACAGTCATTATTATGCCTATGGTCTAGTTTTATTCTTATTAATTGGTTCATTTTATACCTTTAATCATTATAAATTAGAAAAGCTTTCATTTGGCAAGATTCTATAAACAAAAAGCAGTACAATATAGTTTAACTACTATTTCGTACTGCTTCTTTATTTTATGATTAGAAATTCTATTTGTCTCTTCTTATAGAAATACGTTTCTGTTCTTTCGTTGCTTTATCATATGTTAAAATAACATAGTTCCCTTTCTCTATTTCCTCTTTTAACCAAGCATTTGAGATGTCTTTATCTACTTTTGTAAATGAAGGAGCATAAGAAATGTTTCCATTCTTAAGTTCTTCAGTTATTTTCTTGCCTAATTCATTACTAAGTCTCCTAAAACCGTAGTCATAAGTTAAAGGATCTTCACTGGACTTTGCAATCATATACAAATTCGGAAGTGCCTTAAACATTGTAAACCATAAATCATAACAATCTGAGATTTTAGAATTTGACGTAAATGTAAAGACAGCCTCGTTATTTATTAAATTATTTATTGCTTTACTTTGAAGAGTAGTAGGTTGTATAACTTGATTATAATCTTTCTCATCTTCACAAGATATAAAAGATACTGACATAATCAGAACTGCAAATAGAAATAACTTTTTCATAATAATTGTTTTTACTGGTTAACTATTTGGCAAATGTAATAATTAAAATCAAGGAAACAAATTAATAACCATATTTAAATAATTGTTAGGCTTTATAAACAGATGAATACGTGATATGTTCCCTCTTAAGCCCTTGCATTTACTACTGTTTCAGTAATAATATCACAAAGTTTATCAATCTTTTCTAAATCAATCTTTTTGTCTTCACAAGGAAGAAAAATGATGGAGAGAAATACCCTTATCAATCAATAATCAAAACCGTAAGTGGAGAACTGATAACAGATGAAAACAAGTGCAATTATAAGGATATACTTAATAAATCCAAGGATTGGGACACTCTAAATATTGTTCTAGAATAACATATATCAAAACAAAAAGCAGTACAATATGGTTTAATCACTATTTCGTACTGCTTCTTTATTTTTTATTCTCTTCTCTAATCATTTCAAGAGCTTTATTTAAAGCCTCCTCTGAAAGGGTTTCAATATCTGGTTTAACTCCAAGCTTATCTAATCTTATCCCATCAAAAGTATAGAAGTCTGCAATAGGGAGGAAGAGTTTATACTTAGTATCAAGATTGAAGAAGGCACCACTCAACATTGCTCCAGCAGTATTCTTGCCAACAATAGTTGCTATTTTCTTTTCCTTCAATAAATAAACAATAGGTTCGCATGTGCTTCCTGTTCCTCCATTAGTTAAAACATATATCTTGCCAGAAAACACAGGTAAATCAGATTTATAAAAAACAAGTTTAGCTCCTTTACCAGTCTTAAGCTCAGAAATAAACTCTTCCGTAGTCTTTGGTTTAGCCTCAGGAAGAAGAGCAAACTGCGTAGCATTAAAACCAGAGTAATCTAACTTATTTGTAACAAAATAACCAATATCAAGAGGCTCATTTATTATATGCCTGCCAAATTCATTAGCAGCCTCAATTCCTCCACCACCATTATTCCTTAAATCAATGATTAGATACTTATATTCCTTATTACTAACAATCTTTGGAAACGCCTCAGACAATTCTTTCTCCGAAGAGCTGAAATTACTTATCCTTAAATACGCTATATCCTTATCCTTTTCTTCAAAATAAACCGTAGGCAAGACTTTTGTTTCCTCATCCTTCTCTTTTTCAATCATATCACCTTGCATCATTAAAAACAAATGACTAAAAGGAAGACTAGAACTAAGCATGGTAAAACCTATATAAAGCTCAATATCATCATTAGCCTTAGCGCATAATTTCTTTAAATCGGAGCTAAACTCTAACCACTCCTTAGGGTTTAGGACATCTTTAGAATAAATATTATCTCTAATAGTATCAAATATCCTTTTATGCAAATAACTTAAATCCAAACCCTTTTTATCAGAAGGCTTACCCATAATAGTACCAACCAAAGTAGTATCATTCACTATTAAATCGCCAGAAAGCATAGTTTTGCTTAAAAGACCTTTAAACTTCATCTTAGAGAAAAAAGGAGAATAAACATCCCCATAAAGACTATCCCCTTTTTGAATGCAATCGATAGAAATAAAAATCCCTTTCTTAGGACTCTTCCCAAGCATCCTCCCCATTCTAGCCTTAAACCCACCAAAAATTCTTATATCCGCATTCTTAGGAGAAGTTAATAATGTCTTCTCTTTAATGTTTTTAATATCTAAAAACGTTGTCATCACAAAGCTTTCATTATTAATAATGATAGAAGTCTCCCATCTCCTATTATCTTTTTGAGAAAATAAAACAAAAGGAAAGAGTAGGAAAGAAAGAAGAAAATATAAAATAATTGGAGCTGGCTTTTTCATCTTGATATCTATTATTAATAATACTGCTCTAAGAACCTGCAAGCATAAATGATAAGACAAGCACTTAAATTCCACCCTTTGTTTGATGAACTACCCCCATAACCCTATCACTAAAACACCTTGCAACCTATTTATACTCAGTAAATACACAAAAGTTTCATACAAAAGAATAAAATTAGAAACAAGCCAATCTCTAATCCCCTTCTGTCTTTGCATTTACTATAGTTTCAGTAATAATATCACATAGTTTGTCAATCTTTTCTAAGTCAATCTTTTTGTCTTTATATGAGTGGATATCCTTAATATAGTATCCATTTGGGATAATTGTCTTATCAACAAAGCTAATATTAATTGCACCGTAGCGTTTAAAAGAGTAGTTATCAGAAGCAGGCAATAGCATTTTAACCATCTCACATTTATCAAATCCTTTTCCTATTGCGTCTTGAAAGAGACTTGCATAATCTGACTTGCTATTCCTTATAATAAGAGGAGTTTTTCCACTACCACCAACGCAGTCAATTGATATAACTTTACAGCCTTTTGAGATAAGATTGTACTTTTCTAAATGCCTTTTATGAGCAGATGAACCAAAGAGACCTAACTCTTCATTGTCAACAAATATGAATTTAGCATTATCTAAGCCCTCTTCTTTAAACCTTTTTGCTAAATTTAAAAGAGCAATTACGCCACTTGTATTATCATCATAGTTCCTTCTATTAGGAATGAAAGCTAAAATTAAAGAGATAAAGATAATAGCCGAGAAGACATTTGCGATAATAGGCTGATATCCCCCAATAAATGGAATTAGAAAATTGATTAATCCTACAATAATAACAATCATTAGTATCTGCCTATTAATACCAATAAGCTTCATTAACCAATTCAACCAGAACGGAATAATAGTTCCAGTGTCGTAATGTGCAATAAATATATACTCAGGATTATCGTGTTTTGTTTCTAAGTTTTCAGATATCAATAGATTTACAAACTTCTTTCTCTCAGTTTCATAACCAAGCTCCGTCAACTTATCCTCAACTATTTTAAGAAATTTCTTTTTCTCATATCTATTAAACCGTTTCCTTATATCTAAAAGCTCCTTCATCTTTTTAATTCTTTTTATTATAAATCTTATTTAGCTTTATTATTAGGTATACCACACAGCTAACTTCTAATCAGCAAAAATCCAATGCTATCTATATTCTCGTTTGGAAGATAATAATTATAATGTCATAAAGACTTAAGGAGGGGAATATATTTTAGTTTTTGAAAATACATGACTGCTAATTGATAGAAGTTATTATTTTACCAGCCATTTCCTTTCTGATATGGTATTCTATTTCCATATGTTAATTTCATTTTCCACATACTCATTTGCTTTATTCATATATACTTTGTCAATACTTTGGAATGTTTTTTGATAATTCGATTGTTCTACTTTGTTTATGAAAATTTTCCGTGTCCAATTTGAATAAAGGCTTAGCCTGGAACTTAAAATAAACTTAACTATTTCCACCAGTATGGTTGATAAAACAATAATATAAATATTGTTAGTCATTATTTTCATAATTAATATAGTAATTGGTATTAGGAGTATTGATAAAATAACATCAATAATTCTCATATTCATTTTTACTGATTTCAAGATCTCAGGAAAATCATTAATTGCACTATCAATTGCTTTTTTATACTTTTTATCACCAATTTCCGCGATTTCTAGCTTCATGTCAAAATATGTTTTTGTAAATTCTTTTATAGAGACATATTCAGGTTCTACGTCTACATCTAACAAGGATGTATTATATTTTTTATCTGAGTATGCCTTTAATACATCTTTAATATTTTCAGGTTCGGTAGTATAGTTTCGGATTTCATCTATATATGTCAAAACTTGTTCCCCAGAAAATTTAAATTCAGTAGTTCTTCTTTTTAAAAACTTTGTAAATTCTTCATAATCTTTATTATCATCATCTTCAGAGAGAGAGTTATGTAGTATAAATAATTGTGACGGTAATATTGTTTCTACAATTTTATCTTCTGCTTTTTCTGCTAATATTCTATTTAAAGTTCTGTCAGTTGATAAATAAAAAGACTTAATGTCTGAATAATTATAATCATTTTGTCCTCTTATAAACTTAACAAATAGAACATTTATGGCATCCACCATAGCAGCAGTTTTTGTATAATTACTATATTCGTTTTTTAATTTCTTTTTATCAAACAATTCATCCTGTAATAGAGTAATCTCATTGGGTCTCAAATTACCGTTCAATGATAGTGTGTTTATATTATATTTTGTACATAATGACCTAAAGTTAGTCATTATCATTAATTCGTATTGATCGGGAGAACGCACAATTTTCTCACTTTTACATTGTGCATAATGAGTAATGAATCCTTGATTAAATTCTACTCTATCTTCTTTCAACATCTCCTCAATAAGAGTAATAGATTTATTTTCTGTAGCTCTTTCAATATCTAATATACTTGCTTCAACTTTCCTTTTAAATTCCTGATAAGATTCATTTGTATAGAAAAACCTGATTCCTTGGTGATTGCATTGTTCAATAAGATTCACTAAACTTTCTTGCCTTTCTTTACCGCCAATACCTAGAAGTCTAAATATAATATTAGCATCTAAAATATATTCTTTTCCTTTGAAAACTTCTTTTGTGAACTCACTGACACCTTTACCTGAAGTAATAATTGCAAATTCTACCGCTTTAAGAAAAGTATTAAATAATGCAGTGTTTTTTTCTCTATCTGGTACACTCAGAAAGTCATTAAAAGCTTTTATTTCCTCAATAGAATAATTATTTTTTGCATTATCAGGTATTAGAGAGTCAATGTTTTGGACAGTAAATGAGTTTATGTTTTCATAGATAGCCTGATAAAGTAAGGATTCAATTGCAGGTTTAAGATCTTCTGATAAACTGCTTTTATATAAGAAATCACTTATGTATTTACTTATACAATGTTTATTTACATTTTCATCAATTTCAGTATACTTGTTATCAGTTAATTTGATACCAATATCATTTACATTTGGAGTTTGAATAAAGTTGGGACTACTATCAATTATTTTAGAGAATATATCTTTTTCAAGGTTGATTTTCAAATTATGAGCGATGTGAGAATAACAATCTTTTTTGTCGATCTCTGAATTGTTTTTATCATATAGCAATTCGGAAACTAATGATACAATAATTGAATTGTAGTTTTTAGATTTATTATCTTCTATCATACAATTCAATCTAAATAGGTTGAAATTTTTGTTCATAGTTTTTTTATTATGTTTAATAATATTGATTATTTGGAACTACGTTAAAGACAAGATATAACTGACTTTGATGCGAGTGTTGATATGCTATTACAATTTATTATCAGATGTTTTATTACAGTTATTACTATGTTAGTGCTTTATATTTAGCAAAAATACAAAAGTTTAATATATCTTGATTGAAAAAAAGAGATTATAGATATAATGTTTTAAAGAAAGGAAATTAATCTTCTTCTTGTTCAACCTCATTATTTAAAGGGTCGCCGCTTATATATTGAAAATGTAATCTTTTTAGGATTTCTTTTAGTTCGGAATCTTGACGGAAAGTAACTCTCTTTGCCCAAACTCTTAACTTAGAAAGGTCTTTTCTTGAGTCAATCTTGTTACTAGTTAGTGAAATACTAAACGTACCTATTCCATCTAAGGTAACATTATGCCCCAGACTTAGGTGGAGTTTTAACATCTCTGAAATTTCAGTAATACAGCCAGTTACATCTCCTATTGAATGTGTGCTAGATTTCATTATTTGTTCTGCAATCTCTTTTGTGCTTACCGTATATGTTGTATGCTTGCAAGCTAAATACTTTTCCACCTCTTGATTTTCGGATGTTTTAAATTTCTTTTTCCATAGTTTATAAGTGATTGGCATAATAGAATATTTTATTGGTTAATAAATTGATTACTAAGATTTAATATATAGTATTTTATATTGTTCTCTTTATTTTTTCAAGTTATTTTTATATCCTTTTTCTTTATAATTCTAAAAATCCACCTCTATCCCAAGCAAAATAAGCTCTTAATTATTTTCTTTTATCTACTAGTTTTAAAAACTTACCTCTATTCCAAGTTAAATAAGCTCTTAGTTGCTTTTTTATATCAACTAATCATGAATCATTTACCAACTAATAATAAATTTTTACCAACTAATGATGAATCAATCACTTGCTTTTTGTGAACCTCTAATGCCATTCCAGAGCCACAGAATGCCATTACATAGCTGTAGAATGGCATTCTGTAGGTGTGGAATGCCATTACACATCCACCATTAGCAAGTATAAATTTATTTATACTTCGTTTCATATCCATCATTACTTGCTTATTGGTTCACTATTACTTGCTATTTTTATTCAATAACCTTATAAGAGTGCAGTTTATTATTATAATCTCATGGTTTTCTATTATGCTTTTATATAAAACACTAAGATAATGGC
>Ga0265294_10000486_pt1 | contig 52984 bp, 71 predicted proteins | sample MunlanPumphouse3_FD_192504 | JGI IMG/M metagenome (GOLD analysis project Ga0265294, IMG submission 192504) | Groundwater microbial communities from a municipal landfill in Southern Ontario, Canada - Pumphouse #3 | ecosystem: Environmental > Aquatic > Deep subsurface > Groundwater | place...
TCCTCTGAAGTCGGAAGCATATCTTAAGTACAGTATAGATAAAGGAAAGCGTAGGATATGCTATGTGGAATATGTGAAGATAGAGAGAGTGTAGATTAGATATGATGAGGATAGTAGGGTGTGTAGAGCGTGGAGGAGAGAGGGAAGGGAGATATATGTACATACGAGACTGCGGATAAGGAGGGGTATAGGGGAGGGGAATACATATCGTTGGATATAGCTAGTATGATTGTAGTGGGTTGGGAGATGGATAATCTTATAGATGATTGTATGAAGAGAGAGAAGAGAACAGAACAGAAGATATTGAATAGTATAGCGAAGATGAGTGTATTGAAGAGTACGTATAGAGTTGATTGATATGAAGACAGGATTCTACTATCACAGTGATGAGAAGGGAGAACGCATATTGTTCATCTTCGACGAGGGAAACCCGTGGGAAGCATGGTATTCCTCTACTACCAACGAATTGTCAAGCGTGATGATGTGGCCTTCAGGGATAGGGATATGTCAATTTGAAAGTGCAATCCCCATCTCGGAGCAGAGCGCACATGCTCTGTTGCAGTCGTGGCATAAGAATATGATAGATAAGATAGATATGGAGTATGAAATGTCTAAGAAAAGATTGGAAGAGAAATGGGGTTGGAGTGAAGTGGTATTCAATAAGGGAAAGAGTTTTCAGGGTATACATCTGAGATGATTATACTTATGTCTTCCTGCTTCTAATCTATTCTTGATTACTGTATATTCATCTATGAGGATATTAGAGGATTGTTGATAGGCACGTGTTTGTATGAGATTAAGTAAATCCTGCAATAGTACAATCTAAACGATTGATATACTTATGAATAAGATGCTTGGAATCACAATGTATACTGAATCCTATATATGATTGAAGCGATTGCATAGAATGAGAAGTTATAGGAACATGATGATGAATATTATATATAATAAAATTGATAGATTTAATAAGAGAATGCTTTATTCTTTTTCTAAGTCTTGTATAATCATGCCTGAATACAAATCCTAAAAAATCTATTCCTCTAGATTCTACAGGAAATATCTGATAATTTTTCTTGAGTTTCAATTTGAGATTATTAGTAATGTATATATTTATGAAGTTCAAATATCTATGAAGTTGCAATTTATTTGAATATAATATAACAATATCATCCATATATCTATAATAATATTTTATACCAAGATTCTCTTTACAATAATGGTCAAAATAAGATAAATAGAAATTACTGAAATATTGACTTGCATAATTACCTATTGGAATACCTGTTGAAGGAGCAGTGTATATTATGATGTGTATAAGATTTAATGTCTGTTTACATTTTATCTTCTTACATATTAATGAGTACAATATATCTCTATCTACATTTTCGAAATAATGATGCACATCCAATTTAAGGCAATACTTAGTTCCGATTGGGTCTTGCTTGAGTGTTTGCTTTACAGATTTGGCAGCCTTATGTAATCCTTTATCTGGAATCGCTGCATATGTAGTTTCTATAAATGTAGATTTCAATATTGGCCCAACAACTTGTAAAAGGCAATGCTGAATTATTCTATCTGGAAAAGTACGAGTGTAGTTCAGTGTGCGATATTTACCGCTTTCATAAATCTGCCTGGTATTATATTTGGAGGGTACATAAGATTCTTCCGATAATATCTGTTCTATTGCATCAATATATGGTGCAGGATTGGATAAAATAAGAACAGACAAATAATCCTTATGTCCTTTACAGGCATTATGTATTGCTGATATAATGTTATCTCTGGATTTTATTGTATCATATAAATTTCCTTTTCTTCTTATGCTTATCCCTTCTATCTATCTATTATTTCGTTTTCCCCTAGAGTACCAACGAAAGTGGGGTTTAATTTACTAGATGTTTTGTCAAGAGGCATGGTTATGTGGTCTTGTTGTCCATGTGGACTGTAAGTATTTTGTAGATATTCGAGCACCAATGTTAGTGTTAGTATTAGTAGCAGAATTGCTCACACGCAAATAGAAGAACCCCGCAAAAGTACCGCCGTTCCAATAACCTCCAAAATAAGGGAAATCAGAAGCACCGACAAAGCCATTGTTGCTGTGCCACATCACCGTTAAAAGACGCAAAGTACCTTTGCTTTATTACTCACCCCCATAAGATAGCCGAGCACCAATCGCACTGCTAGTATTAGTAGCAGAATTGCTCACACGCAAATAGAAGAACCCCGCAAAAGCACCGCCGCTCCAATAACCCCCAAAATAAGGGAAACCAGAAGCAACGACAACGCCATAGTCGCAATAGTATTTTGTTTCATTTCCGCTTGCTGTAGAGGTAGGCAGGAATCCTGATTGTTCTCCTCCTAATGAAGCAGAGAAATATCCATCTACACCAGCAGATAACCCCGTATCTATTGTGGCATATCCTGTGCCTGTCGTGTTGGCAATATCTCCTACTTGTATGTTATAATTAGCATCTGTTTTCAATCCGCCAATCAACTCGAAAATGTTTCCCCACATGTCTTCTTGCCACAAGAACGAGACCCTCGATGTGCTGGACGATGTGTTTCCGTACATACCATACTCATTTACCAAAGTGTTATTAGCACCTGTGTACTGTTTTACGCTTCCTCCAACATACCCGTTGCCTAAATATGCTTGAGAATCGGTATTTTTGAATAATAATACATATAACATCTGAATAAATGTTAAATTGTTGTACAGAGTTATATCATATCCACTTCCTGCACCTGATTGAGCGTATGTAATGAAATCAGTTAAACTACCGTAAACAGTAGGGCTTACTCCTGTCCTCGAAGTCAATACGTTTGAGGCATTATATGTTTTATAGCATCCACTTTCGAAGTAATTCCTAACCACCCCATTCCTTGAGAAGTGCCAATCGGAATATCCTTCTCCTTTGACATTTGAAAATTTGATACTAACGACTGTTCCTGCTTTACTCATTTTCGTATATATTTTTTCAAAATGGGTGAACTTGTTAGCTGTTGTCGATACAGTATTTCCATCTATGTCTTTAGTCAAGTCTGTTTTCATTAAACGAGTAACAGTTGAACCAACACGCATTACAGGATATATCAAATCCCATAATGGACATCCGACCCAATCACCAGCAGTAAATGTGCCTATATTGGACATTGGTGAATAGCCTGCACAATCGTCTGTATATGTACATCTTGCATATGGGTCTGCAACAGATTCATCTATCTCTACCCCCGCTATCCAATTGGTTGGAAAGGGGTGTGGCCCATGTGATTTAGACATCATCAATCTTCTGAACATCGAACTCATTGAGCTTCACCCCATACTCCAATCCCATTCAAGAAGGACACGACATACGATTTGCTTACTGCAAAGGTAGGGTCTGCATCTATCCACGTGCACCCTGACGAATCAGTGAATGTGAACGATGTGCTAGAAGTGAAATAAATGATTATCTCCGAATCGGAAACAGGTACAGTATTGATGGTCAATGATGTCAATCCGCCTGATACAGTATATTTATATATGTTATTGGCAACAGGTGTCAGAGTAACAGATGCAGTACTGCTATCAGTGTTAATGGTCTGAACAGTTACCTTTGTTATTAATGCAGTATCTACGTATGACTTAGGAGTTGCACTATTTGCATCAGGTGGAGTTGAGTTAACTCTTATATCACCTGCACCAGCACGAAACACTAGTGTCCCACTTCCTCCAGTTGCACTGCTTGAAGCATCGTATGACCCTTGACTGCCATCAGTATTCTTTGCATAGATTTTAACAAATGTTGATGTGCCACTCACTTTATCTACTTTAGTTGTATCGCTAGGATGAACATGGTCTCCGCGTGCAAAGGATGCGGTTTCTGTACCAGCACCTGCCGTTCCATCCATCGCAGGAGTAGTGGCAGATGCTTTAGCATGACCATAATCTGTTGCAGAAGATACACCATATGTTGTTGCAGATGAAGCATGAGATGTTGGTGCTTTACTTGTAAATTGTGTCTGAATAGCACTTGTAACTCCTGCAACATATCCTAACTCTGTGCTAGTAACTGCTGAAACATCTACTTTACCAGACGCATCAGAGACTAGTGCTTTAGATGTTGTCAAGTTAGAAGATACAATTGTTGTTGCTGCTCCTGTTATAACATTCTGCTTATTAGACAATGCTGTATACACTGCACCGCTTGTAATTGCAACGGTATTTCCACTTACAGGGGATGTATCTAACGTCTGCCATATTCCTGTTCCGCTTCCATCACTACTCCAATACTGTCCACTCGTACCAACTGTAGTTGGAGGATATACAGTTATCTCTGATATATTTGTGATGTGTCCTGAAGCGTTATAAGTTATAGCAGGTATAGCAGTTGTGGACCCTATTGAACCTGCTGTGATAGATGCAAGATGATTCAGAGTTGTTCCTGAAAATGATAAACCTGTTCCTGCCGATATTATGTCTTGTTTTCCTGTAATCACTTGACTTAATACATATCCTTGATGAGATGACAGGGCTTTCCCATCTACATATGCTGAATCTGTCAATGCATCTATCACGAGGCAATGACCATAATTAGAAGTTGTTCCTAATCCGTATGTAGAATCTGATGAAGCATGAGATGTTGATGCCTTACCTGTCAATGCAGATTCCACGTTAGAATTAATGGTATGCTGAGATAAGATTGTTCCTCCATCGTTTTGATAGACTTGGTCAGTAGAAATGAATCCTCCAGACCTGCTGAAATACACATACTCATTGGAAGCTATATCTGTTTCCATATTGATTGTCTGAGTATCTGCTCCATCTTTTACGATACGGAACGCCAGATTGAATTGAGTTCCTGCTAGAGCATCATACTGCGTATATAAAGCATAAGGTACAGTCACAGTTGCAGTATACACCGTACTCGCTGCCGTGAATATGACCGCTTGACCTAATGGTATTTCTGCTATGATTGTGTCTACTGAATCATATATTGCATGTAATACAGGTCTCCATGTGTATTTAGTTCCGATATTAAGATTTGCAAGTCTGGTATGATATCTCATAACGGTTTGAGTGTCATAAGAGCTAGCTAATGGCGCAGTATAGAACAAATCTTTTTGTATTGCAGTAGTTCCTACGAGTGATATGCTTGCGCTAACATCTGATGTCGGTTTGGTCGCACCCATCGTAGTAGATGTATCCATATAGAAATATTGAATTACTCCTGATGGCATATCTCCAAGCTGTGCTGAAAAAATATCTTCAGTTTCACCTCTCTCAATAGTTATATTTGCTCCTGCTACTGAGTATTTTTGCTTTCCATCCAATGCATTTTGCAAATCAGTCTGACTGGCTAATGTTCCTGTGATGGCACCCCATGCAACTGCTGAGGCTGTAGGATTGGCAAGTACCCATGAATATGTTCCTCCCGATTCCCTGCAAGCATAGAAATAGAATTGAGTATATACGTCTGTTGCACCTATATATTGATATACTTTATCTACATAATCAATGGATGCTAGAGGTAATTCTAAAACCGCATTGAGTTGCGCTTCAGATTCAATATTATCTAGTTTTGATTTCAATATATCTGTAAAATCATTTGCAGATAATTCTTTACCTGAAACTTTATCTACTTTACCATCTAATGAAGTATATAATCCTCCACTTGTAACTGGATTCAAACTAGATTCTACGGGTGTAGAATCGAATGTTAATTCAGATTGTTTTCCATTCCAGGATGATATTTGTACATCTGTTACAACTCTGTGTGTGGAATCATCGGATAAATCAGACAGTGTGGTAGGAACATATATATTTACATTCTTTCCTATTATTTCTATTGGAGTTGAATTTTTAGAGATGGACTCTATTACATTTACTTGTGCACCTGTAGCGATATTCGTAAGCTTTATTTCAAAATCATCTGTGAAATCATTAGTAGATAAGCCTTTTCCATCCACTTTATCAACTTTAGATTGGTTTGCAGTATATACTCCTCCAGAAGTTACAGGGTTGATAGATTCTGAAATCGGAGACGAATCAAAGGTCAATGCGTCTTGTTTACTATTCCAGTCACTTTTTTCTGAATCTGAAACAACTCTATGTGTAGAATCTTCAGATAATTCAGATAAAGCAGTAGGAACCAACACATCTACACTTTTATCTGTATTTACGAGAGCTACACCATTCTTTTTTACAACTTCTATGATATTAACTTCTGCATTTGCTTCAATCCCATCTACTTTATTTTTGTAATCATTGGTAAAATCATTAGTGGATAATTCTTTACCTGCTTCTTTATCTACTTTGAGTATCAAAGAATCATGAATCCCATTGGACGTTACAGGATTTGTACTATCTTCTGTCGGAGTGTTGTCAAACGTTAATTGGTCTTGTTTATTATCCCAGTCAGATATCTGAGTGTCAGTCACTAATCTATGGGTGGAATCGTCAGATAAATCTGATAAAGCAGTAGGAACATATATATTTATGTTTTTGTTTATAATTTCAATAGGTGTTCCATTTTCAGAGATGGATTCTATGATATTGACTTGAGCACCTGTTTGTATTGTTGCTAATTTGTTAAAGTCTACTTGAGAATATATAGTCATCCAAGAAGTAATCTGAGAAGGGTCTGCACCAACACACAGATAAATATTCTTCTCATAAGCTCCTGCCGTTATAATTGCAAAATCAGGAGGAGATGCTGTTGTTAAAGTGGTTAGCAAACTAGGGTCTGTTATGAAGAATTCGTCTACTATGACTCCTCCTGGAATGAATCTGGAAGGAATCAAAGAATCTACTAGATACGGCATATTCAATATGACTTGTTGTGTAGCTCCTGAAAGAGTAGTGAATGTTAGAACAGGGCGGTCTTCTTCTGCATCTTCTGAATATTCTGTGCTGATATGTGCTTTGTTTGTTAATTGTAAGACTTCATTAGTATAAGTAGAATCATCCGATGGGGATATTACAGGAGAATAGCTAATATAAATCTGACTTTGTTGCGATAACTCTATTGTAGTATAATCTTCAGATGTGAATTGTATATTAAATTTAAGATTGGTTTTTGAAGCATTAGCAGTTAATTCATAGGGTATCTGGAATATGTCACCTGTGATAAGATATCTGGGTTTGTATTTACCTAATATATCTGATTCGAGATAACAATCGAATAATATCTCTTTCGAATACGTATCATACATCTCTGGAAAATCAAAAGATAGAATAGTGGAATTATTGTCTCCTGCAACAGATTCTGCTTGTTGACCTGTTAACCTAAGTTTTCTAGTATCAGAACCTTCATAAATATATTTCACTGTTTGCATGAGAAGATACCCTGATACAGGATATGATATTTAGAAATATAAAGAAGAGGTTTATGTTTTTTCAGGCAGATTATATGTAGGGTATGAAACGGTTTGTGGGTATCCTTTCTGATTGACTGTATCAGATACTTGAAGATTAAAGTTATCTATATATTGACAACATAATTCTGAATACTCTAAATCTACATTGTTACGAACGTTGCGAGCATATTTGAGATAGTCATCATCTGTTGCTGAGTGAAGTTTTACTCTTTCCTGTAAACGCTCTTCAACTGTCCATATTTTCACTTCGTACTGCTCTTTTATCAATTGTCCATCTTTTACTTTCCAAGCATAATGTTGCCTTATTGCAAATGTATTATTATATGTGGTATCATCTACTTCTATATTGCCCACAGATTCACTTTGCTCAAAATGCAATGGATACCTATCACAAACCCACCCATCTATATTATAATATATCTGTTTCATATATGACCTCTTACGCACCTACTACTTGCCCTAACGTCATCCATATTATCTTATTACATCCATTAGGAATTCTTACTACAAAAGACGTAGTTGATTTACTAACTATTTTTAAATCTGTTCCTACTGTATTGTTTGTATATGGAATTGCCATCGCATAATAATATGTATTTATATATGTATGACCTATGGTGATTGTTTCATCGGTATTATCGTCAACATCTGATTCAGAATATGTAATTTCACAAGGATATATTGGGCCACCACTCATCTTTTCAGTGATTCCAATTCCATAATTAGTTACTCCGTTTTGAACAATACTGCATTTATTAGCAGTTCCTGTTCTGAATCCCATATATATTCCATCATTATTCACTGTAGTTCCGCCTGTGAAAAATGTATCCGCATGTAAAACAGAATGAACAGCAGTTGAACCATAAATATTATTTGAAAACGCAGAACCTGTATCAGAACCATAACCTATTGATATCTTTCCATATCCTGCACTTCCACTTTGACTTGCTTGTAATACTAATTTATTTGTATTGCTAGTAGTATTATATGCTCTTAAGTATATGCCATCCTCAGATACAGAATATAGATTTCCGATAATATTGTTGCTACTATCTGTGAAATTGATTGCAGAATTGGAAGAGTATGTATAATATGATTTTACAGTCAATCCAGACCCATTGAGTTTGATATATGGTGTGCCTCCGTTGTATCCAGTGTTGTATGTACCAGCAGTATCTATGGAAGCTGTTAATGTAGCTCCGTTATATACTTGCATTCCAGTCGAATTGAGTTTGATTGCTCCTCCACCTGCAATGATATTACCATCAGAACCAACCGAACATTGCAATACTGAACTGGTATTATATGTCTTAAGACCATAAGAATTCAATAATACTGCACCAGACCCTGCCGTGATGGCACCATTAGAGCTGATAGAGCACTGAAGCACCGAACTGGTATTGTAAGTCCTCATACCATTATCATCGAGCACCACGGCTCCTCCACCTGCCATGAATTTACCATTAGAGTTGAAGTAAGCCTGTATCACTCCGTTGTCATAACCTGCTAATCTGTATAAGCTGACATCGGAGTTCTTCTCCATTATCAACCCAGTGAATCCTGCTCTATCGTCTACCAATTTAGATAATGTCTGATTTCCTACAACAATCTTGGAGACGGGCTTATCCCACGTAATAGTATCCTCAGTTCCTTCTTCAGTGGCTGTTTGAGCCGAGGAAGTCAATCCTGAAATCTGACCCTGTGCATCCATGAATTGAGGGTTTCCAAAAGTCAAAGTTGTTACACAACTAGGATATGACAACATAATGCAAGACAGAGGAACGTTATACATCGTCAATCCATTCTGCACATCTTCTATCACACCAAGCATAGTATATGGTGCGAATCTGCTTACTCTTTGATTGCCATCATCGACATAATCAAATCTAGTCCACACTCCGCTTAAATACTTATAGAAAGTTATCATGAATCCAGCAGATACTTTTCCTATATCTCCTTCTTGAACAGAAGCATCAGTAGGCAATCCTGCCACCGATGATGCAGTCCATTGATATTCGCTGACTTCACTTTCGCTTCCTATCTCAGACATCGTGAACTGAATCGCATCCATCGGCTTATAATTGGTTACAATCCTATTCAAAGCTATCTTTCTGGTTTGAAGATTCCTATCGTAGTTATCTGTAGTTGCAGGGTCTGTCGGATTGCTTTCAGGATAAGGAAGATAAATTGAATCTCCTTCTTCATTCATGGAAACATCACTGATGGCGATAGTGGTCGCATAGTTCTCAGCCGTTACCATCTGACTCGTTTGAACATAAGTAGAGCCTTGGTCTTCATTATCTATGATTGTGTAGATGTCTAAAGATTTGATAGTGGTAGGGTCTCCTTCTGTTAATTGTGTATATGCCTCCCCATTATCTAAGTGCATCTTATAGAGATAAGAATACTGAGATGCTGAATTGGAAGGATTATAATCTGCAAAATATGCATTATCATAGAAAAAGGGGATACGATTAGATATATATCCTATGGCTTTTATAGCATCCCAACACTTGACTATGTCTACACGACATTTGATGATGTCGTTCTCATCCAACAATACTGATGCATTCTTTATTGCTTCAATCTCTTCAGAAGTATATGTATCTAAGATGGGAATGGTTGCTGTTGTAGGCACTTGTGTGTAATCATACATGTATCCTGTGTCGCAAACACAAGTAGGAATTGTATATCCAGCACCATTGACTGCAACGAATCTGAATAAGTTAGTACCATTTCCCATAATATAATTTGTAACCACAGAATAAACTGTATCCTTGAGAGATACTGTAACGCTGAAGTCCACATAATATGATGGCAATGTAACTTCATTGAAATAATATCTGATTAGATATATGCCTTCATCTGTAACTGAATCCGTTAATATAGTTAAAGGATTAGATTTAGCTACATCATAGCTCATATAAAAATATTTCACAGTTGATACAATCTCGAAATTTATAGAGCAGATTGAACTCAGATTGATAGAACTTTTAAGTTTATATGCCTTATTATAGCATAAGAATGTGATAGTATCCTCTTCAGAATCATGTCTCTCTATATACATATCATATGATTCACCATATGCTTCGACATGGATTGTAGTTTTCCCATTTATGATTGCAGGATGTGTTAATCCAAATTGACTCCAATACAAATCATCTGAATTGAAATATGCTTTCTTAACTAATACTTCAGCCATTGCGAAAGGCTGATTCCTTCCATATGTATAATTTATACGAGAAGTAATGGTAGATATGTCGTATGCTATTCCTTCTGCATCATATATGATTACTATGGGTTCTGAAACTGTACTCATGTTACTATTTCTCCTGGTGATGCTGTATATGGTTTATACAATGTTTCTCCATATTTGAATCTCTCTGTAAGAGTTATAGAGTATTCTAATAATCCTGGAACGGTATCGCTGAATGTGGCAGACATTGCCGTAACCGCTACATTCCATCCTTTCTGACTCTCACTCCCATCGGGTACAAAGTATATAAACCTATTGTCGGTAGGGTCCGTATTCCCTATATAAAAACAGTATCCTTTCAATACTACTTGTATCTTCGATAGAAGCCATGTTAATCCTATATAACAATATCCATGACCGTCGGGAGAATTACCTATGTCTATATCTGTTGCAAAATTCAATTCGGTGTTTATGAAATCCCAATTGGATATCGTCTCTTCCCAGTCATATCTTTTCCCTGTAATTTTGAATGTGCGTACTGGACCGCTTGTATCGAATATCTGAGTGCGCGATGCAGGTTTGTCAGGCAACCCCATTGTACTGGTAGTACCAGAGATAGACATGCTGATTGAATCCACATGCTTTAATTCCCAAGGACACAAATATATATTGTGCAAAATTCCAAAGGAATCTGTGAATTGAATGTATTTTTTAACCGTTGAACCTGGTGATGTCACTCTTGTGACAATCGCATACATGTTGGATATTGTAACGATGAGGTCTTTTGATGGGGTGGATGTTTCTTCGTTATACGTTATGGTGACATATTCTAAAGTAGCAGTGGATAAGACAGAGGATGATATTGTCAACGAGAAATGCGTAGATTGGTCCGTAGTGCTCTTAGTCCAAGGATAAGAAGCCGAATATGTAGTTTCAACTGAAGTACTATTATTTATATATGTAGCAGACATCGTGAAGCTTCCCTGCGTAGAAGGACGATTTATCGCATCAGGTTGAACCTCCACTAAACATACGCAAGATAAGACTACACTATAAGCTGTACTTAAACTAGACAACATTCCTGTGGGCGTAGTTATGGTGAGCGATGCATCGCCTGAGGGTCTGGTGAAAGAAGTATATGCAGATGTGTCTGTGATGATGGCTGGAAATTCAGAAGAACCGAATATATAGTTGACATTAGATACAGATGTAGAATACAAATTCAATATAGCAGACATAGTAGATGTCGTGTTAGAGTATGTTGCATTTGTTGTAGTCGATGCTATCATTGGATTATTAGAACCGTATGTTCCCAATCTGAACGTATATGCTGAATCTTCCATTTTAAGTACTTCCTGACGTATTATAGCCTAATAATGCATTCCTCTGTATAAAGTTCAAAGATACATCTATCGAATTAGGACTCTCCAAATCTAATGTTATATCTATCGAATTGATGAATACGAATAGAGATTTGGGTTCGGTCTGCAATTCTGTTCTTTTCTCAATAATCTCTAAAGGAGTGAGATTGTCATAATCGCTTTTCTGCATAGTTGTAAGATTATACATTCTTAGAACATATGCGCTTTGTGTCATCTGAATTGCTGTTCTCATTGCGATTATAGCTTCAATGAATGCTTTGTTGGAGTATGTGTTAGGGTGGTCATCATCCGCATCAGATGGGTTCACACGGGTGCTTGTAAGGGCTATCTGCATGACTGCACCCGCTGTGCCATCTACAAACACGGCTGTACTCGTGTCTTGCCCTAGAACGCCCACTGTTGACGATGTATAAGAGATTGTGAGAGGGAGTGTCGATGCACTTCCTATGAACATGAAATTAGAATCTGCAACATAACCTGTATTGTCCGCAGGTACAGTTGAAATCCATAATGAGTATTGTCCGTTTAAAGACATCTAATCACCTGAAATATCCTTTGTTAGCCACGTTAGTCACATTCTTGCGTACAACCTGTTGGAAATCTGTTTTAGACATCACATCTCCTGTCAATTGCACCACTATTGTGTTATCTTTTCCTACTCCTTCTAATTCTTCATCTGTCAATCTGTATTCTCCTTCTCCGCCTTCCCCTGCAATTACTGGAATTCCTCCATTATATGCAGGAAATTTACCTCCGTTAGCAGCAGCTGTAAGATTAAGATTCAAATCCCCTGCATCCGAACCTGTGGAAGTAGTGGCTAAATTTGACAACGATTCTGATAGCTTGTCAATCGCTTCAAAATCTGTATCGGATAATGTTGTAGAATCTGAACTGCTCCCTCCTACGAAATTCATAAAGAAATCGGCGATTTTCAACATAGCTTTGAATACTGCTGTAATAGTTGTAACTAGATTGGATGCATTGTTCTTAATCCACCCCATCACATCCACTCCGAACTGCAAGAATATTTCTAGTAATCCTGCATTCATCAAAGCTTTGAATGCAGCCAATCCTTGTGTAATGAAATTTAATAATAGAACTTTGTTCTTTACTATGTCATTTACGAACGATATTGCGAAATCCAATAAATCTGGCATCAACTTCAAAATCTCTGGAAGAAACTCTTTTATGAATTGAACTGCTAATGCCGTAGCCTGTTCTAATAAACTAGATACTATGGATTCCAATTCTTCGTTTGTTATTCCTGTCAAACTGAAAAAATCAGAGAACTGCTGACCCGTTTCAATAGCCCAGTCTAATAATTCTAATACATAAGGTAATAATACTAATGCGAAAGAATTCATAAACGGCATGAAGAATAATGTGAATGCAAGATTCAGCAATTCTAACATGGCTTTGAGGATAGGAGATGTGAGTGCTATCTTTTTGAACAATTTGAATATGGATGTGAGTGTAGAAGCGAAGATGTTGAATCCAGATTGAATAGCCTGAACCGCAATAGATATGATTGATGAAATTACCTTTAGAATTGCAGAGGCTAATGAAGCTGCAACGGCTGCTGATGACTTTCCACTTCCTTCTTCACTATCGCTTCCTCCGAAAAATGAAGATATTATGCCTGAAATTGAAGATAATAAAGACGATAAGAAGCTGAAAGCAGATGATATACTCGCTGCCATCCCACTCATAATTGATATAATCGCACTCATCGGGTCTTCAAGCATATTGCCGAATCCTGACATAATTGCAGCTCCTGCTTGACCAACAGAAGCCATAAAAGAAGTCATAGATGCGTTGACAGCAGAAATCGTCTTACCTGCTACATCTACCAAATTATATAGTGTTCCCCATTTGGATTTACCACCACTGGATTCCTCATTTCCTGCACTAGGTGCGCTACCAGGATTTGATAGAGCAGGTTGCCCTTCTGTACTATTTGGAGAGACCGATGCTTTAACATTCAGAATATAAGCTTTAGAAGATGCCTGCTTCTCATGAGTTTGCTCATTAATCTTAGGAGAGAGGTTACTCATTGAAGTTCTGGCTTTCTCTCCACCTACTTTACGATATACATCTAAAGAGCTTGCAACATCTGCAACACCAGACATTATCTTATCTAAGGCTACTAAACGAGAAGTGTCTCCTTTAGCGGTAGCAGAAGCTCCCTCTTTATCTGCTGTTTTCTTTATATCCCTTAATGTTAAATATACTCCTTTCAGAGTACTCTGAAAAGAAGCAGATTGAGAAGAGTACAATTTGTATTTTTCTGATTCATCTTCGCTGACACTCGCAATAGTTTTGATAACATCATCTAAAGATGAGGCTTGTACTTTCATCTCTGTCGAGTTCTTGTCTAAAGAATCTGTAAGGGATTTGATTGAACGCATGACCTCATGGTCTAGTAACAGAGCACTCTGGTCCAACTTATCGGCATACGTCCAATCCCCTGGCATTTATTTACCTTCCTTTCTTCTTACCGAACAGAGCTTCTTTTAAAGCACCCACCATCATCTTGGATGCTCTCTCTTCTTTGGCATAATAATCTACAATAAGAAGTTTCATGTCTTGAACGGTCATATTATCCCAATCTTCAGAAGTTTTACCTCCGTTCATCATCCACTGAGCTTTAATAGAGAGTAATTGTATCTCGGAATTATCAGTTCCATTAACTATTCCTCTTCTATAACCTTCCATAGCTCTTATTTCTGAACCTTGCCACCTGTCCGCGCTAAAGGGAACTGTATGCCTTCCTGGATTGCGACCATAATGTCTGTAAGAGTTTCCATCGGCAAATCTGATAATTCTTCATCTGTAATCGGTCTGAATGTGCCATCTTCCTCTTCAACGAGAGTACTGAGCTTGATATTGAACATCGTAGCTTTTATCTTATATTTCCCAGATATTAACTTCTGCAAATCTTCCTCTGTTTTCCACCCGATACCGTCTTTAGAGGCGCATTCAGTAATGTAATCTATCAATTGCATATTTGCAACACCTTTGGGAAGGCTGACACGAAGACATCCCTCTCCGCCATACTTAGTCATATCTATCTTTTTTCCAATCGAACTCGGTACTTTGAATGCTGTCATTTTTTCTCTCCTTTAAATAATATGTTTAAGCAGGTACATATCCTACTGCGAATCTGATTTTTCTTGCACGTAAATCTGGCTCATCCATAATCGCACTATCTACGTTCAATGTTCTGTTTTCACTTCCAACATAAACGGTTGTCAAATCAACATCTAAAAATATAGTCGCAACAGTCGTTCCTGCTGAAGTGTCATCCGACCTGAATTTCATATAAGGAATGGCGTTGGGCTGTTTTGAAGTTGTATATGCATTTCCTATCGTAACTCCGCTTACAGCTTGGTCTGCAAAAGTAGTTCCATACATATAGCTGAGATATTTATTAGGATTGTTGGAATAGGTGGATGTGCTCAACTCCACTGTCTGTGTTCCGATACTAAACGATGAATAATAATTCTTCAAACAGTTACCGCGCTTTTCAGAATTGTTGGAAAGAGTGACACTCATAGAATCGGTTTGTGCAATCGGCACATACCCTGCGCCAGTATCTGTGTCCACACTCAAACATCCTGTTGCAAGAACTGTTGTAGGAACATCTGAAAGAATAGCGTTATAATCAAAAACATAAGAAGTTGTTGAAATCCATTCATTCAATGCAACTCCTTCAATAGAGAATTTTACAGCTGCATCACTGCCTGATTCCTGAGTGATAGTGAATGAATCAATCATACAGCCTGTAATCACACCATATTCATTCAATCCGCCAAATGTTGTATTGCTGTTGATAATTTCATAACCTAAATCAAAATATGTAGGTCCATCTAGATTAACATATGAATAAACATTAATATTCATGCCTGCGGTAGCAGTAGCTGTTGCCTTATATGTATCAAAATCATATTCTAAGATGGGTGTCGTATATGTAGTTCCGCTTGTAGTTACATAGCCCACTGTCGCGCTTCCTTCTGCCAGTGCAAATGTAGATGAGGATGTAATAAGAATAGGCTGAGACAATACTCCGTATTCCAGCCATCCAGAATACTCTGGTACAAAAGCACCACTCAATGAAAATGATACTTCGTAATTTCCTGATGTTTCTGTAGTGAATTCACGATTTCCGATATCGGTAAGATAGTTATTGTTTCTGCTACGATTTATAGAAATCTCGATTCCAGCACCAACTCTCTGAGTGAGATGATGAAGACAATCTTCTTTCGTGCTTGCAGTATAATCTGACCTGAATATGGGTAAGCGTGTTCCGCTTATACCGCCTCCTACATAAGGTAACTCGGCAGGACCTAGACCTGAGGGTCTTGTAAGTTTACCTATTCCAACATTTGCTCTATATCCTGACATGAGTTAACTCCACCCCATAAGGGGTTATAAATTAGGATATGTGATTTAGAAATATAAAAGGTCTAATCACTGAAAAACATAAGAATAAGAAGAGTCCAAATCTAAATCTTCCACTAGCTTCTCTATAACTTCTTTGTTATATACTTTACCTTTACATCTGATGATTATATTATTACAACCCCTGAATTGAGACAGCTTAGATTCAGGCACTATATATTCCCCCTCTCCTGCCTCTGAAATCAATCCTACGATTCCACCTACAGATGGGGATATTTTTCCTCCGTTCGCGAATGCTTCATATTGGAAACCCTCCAATCCTTTGAAAACTTGGTCATATATCACCCAGTATGCAGCTGCTCCTGCTATGGCACCTGTAGCGGCTCCTACAGCGATACAGACAGGTATAGAGGCACCGAAGGTGAACCACGAACTCATAGCTCCTGCAATGGCTCCTGCAATGGCTCCTGCAGCTGTACCTATCCCTACGAGTAATGCAAACGTCCATAGTTCTATATCGCTTATAAATATACCTACGGCTTGTAAACATAATTTACATAAGCTTAGTAAAAAGTTCACACAATTCGTGACAGTTTCAGAATTTTTACTCATCCATGTAAAAAACGCTGTTCCATAATCTATAAGATTCACTATAAGATTCTCTTTTATCATAGTCGTAAATGCAGATATGCCTTTAGACAACATCTGGAATATCAAATCTTTATTATTTAGTATAACCTCTATGAATCCTAACACAAATTCTAAGAAAGGCTTAACTAAAGGCACGAAAACTGGTAGGAAATCTTTCAAGAATTTAGTCGCCAATTCTTCTAATTCATCTACTATATTTGACATCGCATCATTAAAAGCTTCATCCGATTTCAATTGAGAACGATAATTAATACCTAACTGCACTCCTGTAGTAATCATGATGGAAATCATTGATGTTATTGCATTCATTATAGGTGTTCCGAATACAATGAAGAAAGTCACAAAGAACAAACTGCAAACCAATTCTATATAAGACAGTATCCCCTCTAATACTTTAGATGTTTCAGCTATGGATTTCATGATTTTCATTATAGAAGTCAATAATGAAATGAACAATGTAAATCCTAACTGGAACATAGAAGAAATAAGAGATGTGATTCCACTAAGAGAATTAGCTATAAGCTCCATAGTTGTTCCTAATGATTTCATAAATGTGTTGGATGCATCTTCCGCCTTCTCCGCTCCCCCCTTCTTTTTGTATGCTTTAGATATCTTATCTAATCCTGAACTGGTTGCGTCCGTTACTGTTGCTCCTATGTTGATTGCATAAGATGTCATGGTAATATATCCTGACATTACTTCTATTATAGCATGTAACGGTCCTGCTTTCAAATCACCGAATGAAGCTCCTAACTGAGATGCTCCTTGATTCAATAAGCCTGAACTATCATTCATTCCTTTTACAATAGTTTCCAAACTTGCATTTATAGCATTACCTACTTTGAGATACTGACCTAAGAATATAAGCATATAAGGAGGTTTGACTAATATATCTCCTGTGTCAGATAGATTCTTCATCGAAGTATCTTTGACTCCACCCACATTCATTACAAATAATGCTTGGAAATTAGATAAGTCTACCCTTTTCTTATAAGCTTCTCCTTCTGTCCAAGTATGTTGTGTTTTTATATAATTTTTACTGGTAATATACTGTGCCGATTTGAACTTCTTATCCTTATTGAATATGGATTGCGCTGTTTGAATATGTGCTATCAGAGATGCGAGTCTCCCTGCATTGAGGTCATCTCCGTGCTCGTGTAGATTTGTTGCTATTTTAGAAGATGTGGAAATGAGCTTAGAGGATACTGCATTGACACGGCTTTTACCTGTGCTCTTCAAATCATCTATTTCAGACTTATAATCAGATTCTAATTGTACAATCTTTGATATTTGTGTGTGTTGCAACCTACTAGAATATTTTATACTGTTTGTAATTTTAGATAGGTCTGATTCTATCGCATTAGTACTCCAATCTATATAATCGAAATCTATGTTGGAATTGTATTTGCTCATAAAATCACCTGTAAGATGCCCTGTTGTATTCATCACTTATCGCAGCTTGAATCTCTGTAGAGATATTATCTACACCATAGATGTCTCCCTGAAATTCCAATATAATTGTGTTGTGTCCTCTTACCATTCCCATTCTAGATTCAGGAATTATATATTCTGTCTCTTTCTCTCCGACTATTATCATTTTACCACCAGGAGTTGAGGGTATATATCCTCCTTTTTCAAATGCAAACAGAGATTCGTAGAAAACCAATCCAATCAATGCGCCCAATCCTGCTCCTGGTATTCCAGATTTAGCAACTAATTCAGCAATTGTTTCAGCTAAGAATCTCTTAGACATAAATTGTCCTATTACTTGAAGTGTACCTCCTGCACCAATGAATGCTAAAGCAATTGAAATTAGTGAAACTATCGCAGCTCCTAATAGTACACAAAATGCCATAAGATGTTTTGTCACCCATGACATGAATCCCAAAGCCCAATCTGCAACGGTAAAAGTATATTTAAGAACTTTTAAAATCGCATCGTTATTATTCTTCAAAAACTTCATGGCTTGCACTCCGAAGGATAAGAACACTGCTAGGATTCCATTTTTCAACATAGCATTGGCTGCATCTATGCCGTATTTTACCATATCACATATTGTTTGTATATTGTCTGCGAATACACTCATCATGAATAACGCAAAACTTAATAAATTCGGGATTAGTTTAATCATATCTGGCAAAAAATCCTTTATAAAACTTATAGCCAATTCTTTTATCTGTTCATCTGAATCACTTAAAAACTTGGCTATACTGGTAAGTATGGTGGTCATGGCTTCTGAAAACGTAGAAAACAATTGCCCGTTGAGAATCATTTGAGATAAGAATGAAAAGAATGTTGTCAGTAAGGAATCACCTATCATAGTAAAGAATGGCAAGAATATCATGGTAATTATCAATGTGACTATGTTTGAAATCTGTTCCATGAGCTTGGATGTGGATGCTAAGGTTTTAAGCATTTTCAGAATTGTACTTAAAATTCCTGTGAACATGGAAACTCCTGATTGAATAACAGATGAAATCACAGACATACCTAATGCGAAAGCCGTGAATATAGCTGATATTAAATTGATAATCATCGTCACAACCTGTGTTGCAGAAGATGCTTTACCTGTTGCACCTGTTTTCCCCTTCATCTTCCCTACGATAGAGAATATCTCACTACACAATTCGATAGAAGAAGATACTACCAATAAAGCTGCGGATATACCTTTAGTCATACCTGACATAAAAGACACTAAGGATGATGTAACTGAACTAACTGGATTTGCCAATCCTGACATCATATCCTGTGCTCCATCTGAAAACAAAGAAACCGCTTTGCTCATCTCTGCATTCGTGTTCATCAATGCTTGACAGAATTGTGCTGTTGTTTTAACAAATTCAGATACGACTGGTGACTGCAATGCAGTGATGATTTCGCCAGGGGGTGCAGGTCTGCCATCCTTCATCTTTTCAACGGATTTGTCTGGATTGACAGCCGTTGCTTTGGGTGATTTGGTTGCTTCAGGATATTTTCCTTCCACTTTGCCTACTTCTGGAACGTAGGGGTTTCCTCTAACGTGATACTTCTCCCCAGCACGTATGGATATGATTGCGGATTTAACGGTGTCCACTACCAATTCATTGATAGCTTTACGATAATCTTCATTGGAATCAGCATCATCTATCATGCTTTTAGCTATTCTTCCATATGCTCTTTTGTCATCGGAATCTATCGCTTTCTGAATAGAAATAGAATTAGAATCTGCACTACTTGCAGGTTTGCGTTTCTTGGTTGCATCCTGAATAGAAGATTCCACACAACTTTCTATGAATTGTTCTTCCGCTTTGGCTTCTTTCAATCTCTGATTATTTATGGCATTTTTGAATTGATTGTCTATCCTCTTGAAATCGTTAGGTGTACCCTTCATACTGTCTATGTTCTTCAAAATCTTATTGATAGAACTTTTACTCATTCCTAAAGCAGAAGCTCTTGCGGATACTTCTTCTTTCTTGGTTCTTTTCTCATAGTATAATTGGGTATAATGCTGTGTGTATTTATTCCCTACAGATTTTCCTACACCTCTGGTTTTATATTTACCTTCACCGAATACAGTAGATGCTAATTGTGTTAATTCAACTAATGTTTTCCTTACTTGAGCCTGTCCGCTTTTAGATAGCTTTCCGCCATTAAGTGCTAATTGAAGAGACTTGGTAGCATCGTTTATTTGATTCTTCAGACGTTTCAAATCCGATTTGGGGTCTAACGATATGCGCTTGAAATCTAGTTCGAACATCTTGCTTTTCAAGTCATACCCGTTACCGTACTCTTCCATGAAGTTTATCAGATGCTGATGAGACTTTATATACGTTGGAATCTCTTCTTCAAAAACATCTAATGTATCTTGCAGTTTGGAAGTTAGTGCTGATTCTCTTTCAGATTTAGAATCACCTATGAAATTATCTTCTAACTCTGGTGTCGTTGGGGTTTTTCTAGCAGATGCTTGCTTTATCTTCTTATTATTTTCTCTTTCTGTTTTCTTTACTCTTTTGAGCGATTCTTCTAAGGATGTATCATATTCTCTCTTGGTATTGGATTCTCCCATCCTTCCGTAGTTCGCTCTTCTAGGCATGATTCCTCTTAGATTTGATGACCTGCTAAGCTGACATTAGGAAGCATCTGGTAATATTTCTTCAATTGTATCGTGATGTTATATCTGAAGAAATTATAAGTAGGATAAATAGGGGTGTATGATGAGAACCACATCGTTTGCCAATCATTCCCTGGACGGATACGGTATAAAGCCAGAATCTTCATGATTTGGTCAACTGCTGCTAAAGACAGTTCTCTGCTCATGGTTTGTATATTCAATCTGATATTACGATGCTGTGTAACACTATCGAATGAAATTCCTCTGGGCTCATTCACAATCTCATCAGCATAGATTTTTACTGCAATACATCCGCTTCCATAATCTATCGAAGCGATATCTGTCTGGTCATTGAAAAACAGAAGAGTTTTGTCCTTCATCAATCCCTCTGCCCAGTTGTTTTCCAATATGTCATGAATCATTTGACCATCATCATCTAGAAAACCTTCTTCACCATACTCGTTAGTCATTATGATATCCTCTAATGATATAGGGTATGATGTTTAAAAATATAAAAAGAAAGAGTTTATATTCCGCCAGTGATTACGTAATCGGACCAGGGTCTCATTAAATCTTTTAATTCCCATGTCCACATGTTGATTGTCTCCGACCTCAACGGGTCGAATCCAGGAGACTGCGCGAACTTCTGTCTGAACCAATCGGTTTGAACTATGAGCATAGCTGTTTTTAACAGTGTTGCACGTTTGATATCTTTAGGAACAGGACCATAACCATATCTATATGTCACTCTTACGGCAAAATCCTTCTGCAATACGATAGACTTTATGAACATGATACCATTACGTCCATCCATCCAAACATTATCTTGCGGTACAGTTTCCCAACTGCTTCCGAACAATCTTATCTCTACTAAATCACCTTTAGTATAATCTATATCTCTAACCTTAACTCTGGTCAACTTGACGGGTGCTCCCCTATATAGGTTGTTGGATGCAAAATTTCCACCAGAAGGAATATATATGCTGTAATATGCTCCTGCGCCTGTTAATCCCGTTTCAACGTTACGTATCTCTCCATCGACCCTTCTTTCCGTCCATGCTTGTCTAGTAGTGTTCTCGATAAAAGCTTCCGCTTCCACTATACGATTAGCTAGAATATTATATGAAGGTCTGGATGTTTCTGATACTTTGAATGGTGCACCGCTATTAGAATTATCTACCATCATCAAGAAATCTGCAACTTCTTGGGGAGTACAGTATGTAGGATTCTCAGATAGAGATAAATATAAATCACTCAAGGTAGCTGTAAATGCTCTGGATGATTTCGGATTCTTGATATGAAATCCTATTTTGACAACGAAGGAATCATTGAAATCTTCTGCTCTGACTAAAGCTGTTAGAAGCAACGTGTTCTCTTTTCCCAACAGCATATCTGTTAGCCCATATGTAGCGGTGATTCCGTTACAATCTTCCAAATATATCTCAAAGGTATCGAAGAAAGAAGGGATAGATGTTGCTTTTATGTTAAAATAAATCTTATTCTCATCAGAGATGGATATTCCGTCTTCATTGACATAATAGAACCATGCTTCATAATCTGTGCTCATGCTGTCAGATATGAATTTAAATTTTGTTCCACTTGTATCTATGGACGCAACAGTTACTGAGTTGATAACAACAGAAGATGTACCTTCATACCCTCCGAATTTAAAGACCCACGAACTTCCAGGATACAATACTTGTGTCATATCAGAATATACTCTCTATTGCGACAATAGCGGATGTTACTGCTCCAGCAGATACTGCTATGCTATTTATCCTCAGCATCGAATAACCTTCTACAGTTCCTATGTTGTTCAGAACAAATGTACTTGTACCTGTGCCTGTCAATGCGACTGTGAGATTAGATTGAGCTACACCTGCTTTATCAGGATAGTATCCGACAGTTCCTGCTAATCCCAAAGATAGTGTGATGTCGCAATCTGCGGATGCAGTACCGCAAACAGTCACACATATCTTCTTAGCTCCGTTGATATTCAATTCATTGGAGGGATTGTCAGGAACAGTAGTGACATCTGCTGTACTGTATTTCAGTGTCTCCCCTACTGCTCCCATCATCACCATTCGATTCACCCCTTCGTGATATACAAGACGTTAAGCCCTGTTATATCAGTACCTGCTGGTACTTCTGAGGGTACTGCGATATAATCAGAAGTATCAAGTTTACGTCCTATAACGTTTCCTGTAAATCCGACTGGCGTAGAATCGAGAAGATACTCGCAATAAATAGGTGTAGTCAAATCAAGTGTTTTAAGTACTTGGTCGTTGCTATCTGTTCCTGTTGCGATTGAGAAATATTCTATGAATTTCCCACCGAGTATATTATCTCCATCTGCTTCAAGTGAAGTAGGTGAACTCAATGTTGTAGTTCCAGAACCAAAGGCAACATTGTTGATTGCTGTCGGAGTTACAAGACCTGTATCGAATACGATACCAACATATGTGTTTCCGCCCTTAAGAAGCTGTGCTGGAATACCTGCTGTGCTAGCAGCTACTGTATCGAAAACAGTTTTGTTGACCACTATGCAGTTATCTACAAAGCTAACTCCGATACTTGCATAAGCTGCTGGATAATCATAATCTGGCTCTGCACCTGCTGCACCTGCTGGTCTGAGAGATGCAGTCTGAGTCAATGCAGGTGAATATGTAGTAAGTGCGGAAGCAACAGGTGCACCTGTGGAGAATGCGATTTTACCACTCTCTCCGACCTGATACGCTTTGTATCCCCTTTCGGTTATCATGAATATAGCTGTCTGATTCAGTCCAGCATCTACTCCACCTGTCGTATAGGCTCCTGTGAATTGAACAATTCCTGTTTTACAATCCCCAAGCCCACCCCCCACAGAGGGTCTTACATTTTCAAATGATACCATTTAAATACCTCGAATATTCGATTAGGGTTAGACCCTATCTATCATAGGTATGTGATTTAGAAATATAAAGAATGAGAAACTCTCAGTTTCCTGAGAGTAAAAAGTTTGAATAATCGTGTTTACTTCAAGTGGACTATCTTTCCGAGACCTTTGAACATTCCCTTGTACTGAACCTCACCAAACTGGTTCATATCACAAAGTCTTGTGTATCTCTGGGTAATCAACGGGTTGTCGCTCATGAGAACATTAGGTGCTCTGAGAACTCCCATGAAGAGGTTCTCTGAATCTGCAAAGTACATTCTTGAGATACCATCGTCTGCGTGTCCGCCTGTGGTCGGTCCATATCCTTTTCCGACTTCTCTGTCGGGAATGATAATCATGTTCTGGTATTTTGCAACCTGGAAACCAGTCTCGCGACCTTCAAGAGTCTTGACACCGTTCTGGTCGAACTGAGCCGAAACCTGACCCTGATATCTCTGTTGAGGCTGGAGAATCATCTGCAATTTGGTCATTGTATCTGGACCAGTGATGATTACCTTACCCTTCGAGGAATAGTTATCCCAGTATGGGTTAAGCGTATTGATTGTGGTATCAATCATAGACAGTGTAAGCTGTCTGAGCGTAGCATCACCAGTCGTAGTTCCTGCCGTGTAGTTCGCATCGACATAACAGTTTATGTTATTGTCTGCAACTGCTCCAGAAGCTGCTGGATTCCTATATTTAGCCAGAGGCTGTGCCGAATCGGTGGATGGGAGTTGTGTGTACATCTTCCACGGAACGTTGTATCCTGCTGGAACGTACTGTCCTTCAGTGTAGTTGGAGATAATCCTATCAAGTGATTCTGCTCCCACATATTCTGTAGCTCCGTAAGGGTTGGCTCCAGTAGGTGTCGGGTCTTCTACACGTCTGAGCAAGTCGTTGTTGATTGTCCAGAGGAATGTATCGGCTTCGTTCTTGACCTGTGTTTCCCAGAGCATGACATCGTCAATCTGCTTGGAACCAATCTCTACCATACCGAGATTCATTGCGAATCTGTGTGCGAAAAGCTTATAAGGCTGTTCGAACTGGAGATAGTTTCCGACAACAGGGTTTGGTACACCTGCTCCTCTCGCGAGACCTGATGTCTGTGATTTGGTCATAGACATGCTCTCTTGGAATCTGTATGCTGTTCTGTACGGCTGTTGACCGATTGCAGTAAGTGCATATGCTTTGTTATATGCGAGGTTCTGAACGTAAGGTCCATAAACCGCATTCATTGCACCATCTGTATTAATTCCGATAGTTCCTTCTCCTTTCAATCTCTCAACGGACCTCATATCGTTTCCCCATGAGAAATCAAATACTTCTTCCATTGAGGAATAAGTAGGGAAAACCCCGTCGGATGTAAATCCTGTCATAATCGAATTCATTTTTCTTCACCAACTAATTTCTTTAAAAAGTTTTCAGGACTCGTACCGAAATACTGAAGGTAATCCTCTGTGCTAGGCTTGTCTGTGACATGCCCATCAAATCCTTTTACCTTCTCAGACGGATAAATCAATGAGACATTACTCTTATTGGTTTGCATTGCAGGAGTCAATGTTGCAAGGCTGATGACCTCGCTGTCTGCGTAATGCACGTCTACTCCCTTTTGTTTCAACTCTGCCTGTCTTGCAAACACCATCGCTTTGAAATCGACAACAGTCTTGCAACCTTTGGTCGCAACAATGTCTGGTTTCTCTTCGATAGGTTCTACAACGGGCACATCTTCTTTGGAAGTTTCTTTCACTTCCTCTTCGGACTTGTTTTCAACAACGGGAGCTTCAATAGATTCAGGTTCAACTACTGTATCTGTAACAGTCTCAGTATCTCCTTTCTTCTTTTCTTTATTCTCAGGCTCTTCCTTCTTTTTTAAATTAGGAATGCCGTCTTTCTTTTCAGAAGTTGCTTCTTCATTATCAGTAGACTCGGACTTGTCTTCCCCTTCGGCTGGTTTTTCTTCCTGCTCTGGTTTCTCTCCATCATCCGACTTGCCATCAGATTCTTCTTCGGGGTCGTCTTCGTCTGTAGACTGGACTTCCTCTTCAGTATCTTCGGATTCCTTTTCAGAACCTTCTGTTGGCTTTTCGAATTGAGGAGGTACGTCACCCTTGGCATCTGTCTCTTCCTTCGCAACACCATTCATGGGTTGTTCGATACTCTCTTCAGAACCTTCTGCGGTTTCTCCGAGAATTGCATCTGCTATACTTTCATCATGACCAGTGTTTTCGGCACTGGATGCTTCAAGCTTCATTATCCTGATATTTATCTGGTCAAGTAATGCTAACATACTTGCCATAGTGGATGCAATCATTGGTATGGAAGATTGGGTGTCAGACATAGCTGGAAGACCTTTGTCCTTCTCTACAGTTTGAGGAGCATCTGTAAGGGTTGCTTCTTCTGATTTTATCTCAGGAGTTGCTACCTCTTCTTTACAACCTGCTTGTTTCTCAACCATCTTGCTCTCTCCTTTCATCTTGCGCTGTTTTAGTTCTAAAAACGCAAGTATAAACTCCTTCCCAGATGTCGTTGTAAGAAATTGTTGAACCTCATCATCAGAATATCTGGATAATATGGTTGCAACCTTTTTCACAATGTTCTGTAAAGTAGGAGTCGGGGTGTTTTGAATTGCATTGACATCAATATTCTCATCAGTGAGGTCTAGCTTGTCAGTTGGGTTTGTGGTATTGTTGATGTGATGTACGCGAAATATATCGTGACATCCCCAAACACCAGCATGCTCATGCTGACCAGCAGGGCATTCGCCCTTTTCCACCTCATCATAGGATTCTTTCATGCCTTCTGCAATCGAGGATGCTACGGCAGGGTCTATTCTTCTTAAAGCTTCCAAGATACTGCCGATGTGCTTTTCCTCATCATGAATTATCTCGTTGAAAATAGCAAACACTTCTGTCTGCACCTCTTCAGTGAGATAATTGCCGAGTCTAATTGACTCCATGACTGTGTTATAACCGTGAATTGCTTCTTTTTCATCTACGATAAGATGCACTAAAGAATCTAACAATTCATCGGAGTTGTTTATAGGTTTAGGACAGATGAGGATTGAATCCCCATCATCCCCTTTGGACACTTCGAATGCCCTGTAATCAGGATACATAGAAGAAATCGTAGATTTGTCTTCTTCATCCAGTTTACCGTTGATTAAAATCATACCTTCGTTGTATGATGTCTCCAGACCCTTTTCACCCAGGGTTTGCTTGAGTTGCATGTATTTCTTTTTTATCGGACACACTTCATCATGAAGTTCGACCACGTATGAATCATCGCCTTTGGCGTGTTCATTCACCTCTACTGGATATGTACTTGTATTCCTAGGGCTTCTGACATTTGACAACTCGAACCAGTGTTCGGGAATCAATCTGAAATAACAATGATTAGAATCACATTCCCTTATTGATTTAGAGAACGAACCTATTGAATATTTGGTCTTACCTTCGAGGAATTCCTTCCATGCCATGTCATACATCGGCTTATCTCTGAAGTAATTCATGCATACTAAGATGCATGGTTTGCCTGTCCTCTCATCTATTCCTTTGAATACCTTCCAAGCAGTACCTACTACTTTATTGGAATGTGAATTGATTAGCAATCCCCCAGAATCTACAAAGAATTGACCAGCGTCTACATATGCATCTACATCTGCCAGGTCATTATCTAAATCTACAATCTCAGTAGAAACATTGGCTAACACATAACGAGATGATTCACAATACTTAACCGACTCCCATGCGCATTCTCTGCAAAATTGTTCCATAGAGAAGCAATTTCCAATATCTGCATCTAGGTCATCTTTGATTGAATCGAAAACCAGATTGTATTCTAATCTCCATTTTTCCTGGTCTTCAGGATGTAAAGAGTTACGTACGCCAGTAGGCAATTCCAAACAAGTAGTGTAACTCATCTTACAACAACTCCATGCTTTAATAGTATCTTCTTAGCATCTTCAATGCTAACTTCGACTTCACCCTTTGTCATCTCCATAAGATTGTCTCCGTGTGAATCGGATTGTTTGGACTTAGACATGTTATAACCATTATCGCCTTCGGACTCTGCTTCCATGTCTTCTACTCCTTGCCCTTCTGCTCCGCCTGCTGGCTGGAACAGAGACTTTATAGGGTCTAGTTTACGAGGGGTATAAGAAATCTCAATCTTGCCATCTTTCTGAGAGATGATGTCGAATCCCAAATCTTTAGCCATCTTGGCATTCATGAGGTTCTTGTTGAATTCCTCCGCTTCATCAATAGATTGATTATCAGGAGGTTCAACTACACGAAGTTCCCAGTCCACGATACCTTTGTATTTGGATTTGATGAATTTTAAAAAGTCGTTGACGTGCGTTCTGATTCCTACGAGATTCCTGTCCATTATATCCATAAGGCTGCTTTCGTTGGAATTTCCCTTCAGAGAATTGGTATCTCCTGTGAACAAACCAGACACTCCGAATATTGCAGATATTCTCTGTTGCAATTCAGATTTGACTGCCATCATCTGCTCTGTAGGATTGTCTGCCAAAGGATGCCATTTAGTACTTGTGACTTTATCTGAAGAAGGAGGGATACCGATAATAGGGATAGTATAAGGGTCATCCTTCATCTGTATCTTGATAGTCTGTGTGACTGTCGCTAATGCATCAGGACCTGCGTTATTGATTACGAATATACCTTGAGGATGCCCTACCGAATAATATTTCTCCACTCTCAATTCCATTGCAATCCATGCGCGTACATCTGATTCCACCAGTAAACTGAGTGGCAATCCATATGTCATTGAATCTACACCGTAATGACTGCAATAAATCTCTGGAGAAGCGTAATATTCTCCACTGGTCTCTTGTCCACCGTCATTCTCAAAGATGGACCAGCGAGCAGGATATATCCTTTTTCCATTAAAATATCCTGTATTCTTAATCTCATCTGAATACAAATCAACATTTGTAGTTCTATCATCAAGAGAGAACCCGTATCCGTCTCCTGGAGTTCCTGAATCATCGAATATCATTCTTGCTTTAGAAGGAGATAATGGGATGAACTGTTGCGGAATCTCTTCCAGAACGTTGACGTGTTCGTCAACCAGATAAACTGATTTACATAATATAACTGGTTGATTGTATGTTAAACTGATTGTGAGAAACGACCTGCATAATTGCAATAATGTCCATCCGTTCTCGTTCACCTTATCGAAAAGGCTTCCGCCTTCCCAGTTTATGAGAAGTTTCTGCTGAGTTGTGTCTGGTTTGAGCATATCTCCCTCAAAACCGCAACTTGAGCATAATCTCATAGAACGTTGGAATGTTTCACCACATCTAGGACATTTCGATTGAAATTTAGGAACCCATTCTATTCCGTTCCTCAATGCTTCCAAACATATCCTGATTACAACAGTAGATAGGATTGAACAATTGAAAAAATAGAATGAAGCTCTGCGATACTGGTCTACAAAATATTGAGAATTCCTATTCCTGTATTCTATATTCTTAGGAGTAGGTGCTGATAAGATATTAGACTCGAATACTTTACCTTGTCTAATAGGGTCTTTTAAGGAATACTGCTTTGTCAGAGGGTTTCCTATGATAGATAAATCGTCATAAATAGAAACACCCTTTCTACATTCTTGCAGTTCACTTATAATAGACATATCTGAATGAGTATATATCTCTTAAAAATATAAAGAGTGTTAATAAAAAAATAAAAAGTTTAAAGATGGATTATAATGATTTGACATCCAGCTTATCGTATGCAATAGAATGCTCTTCCATAGCAAATGTTAAGAATCCAAACCCGACATTTTCTTTGGTTCCGCCTTCTCTTTTGAACGTTTCTACACCCGTCAATTCACTAGGAATCTCATTGTCATTCTCTATATATAAAGGTTCATAAATATAGAATTTTCTAACTACATCCATATTTCCTAATTTTTCAGGAACTTTCATAAACCAAGTATATGTATTCGAATATAGTTTATATCCTGTTATTTTAGAAACTACCCTGAATGCATATTCTACCGAACTGTTTTTGAGGTCTGAATTCGGACCGACATCTTTTCTTGCTACAATTATATACATATTTTCACCTTCTGAATGCTCTGTTCTCTACCAATTTTCCAAACCAAGTCTGAGTATGGCATCTGCTACACTCTTGCGGAGGGATAGGCATCAAATACTTCATACCGCAGTGCGGACAAACATAATCTGGACTATCCACATCTGGAGCGACTTCTCCACCCAATTGATTGAATGCTTTTTCTTGAATAAGGTCATGCATGGAAATATCTGCCAATCTGAATTCACCAGCAGGTAGATTTGTTGTGATATCATCTCTGAATTCATCATCAACTGTTCTAACACGTCTGGTTCTTTCGTCGCGATATGATTTTACAATCATCTTATCCAATGCCTGGTCATCCTTCGGAAGCGGTCTGTTGAACGGTGCAATCATCTTTTAATCTCTCCTGTTTGTTTTGCCTTCATACGTATCTTAGCTAATTCTCTAGCTATTTCCCATGCACCATCAGGATTTACCCAATTTACAACATCAGACGATAAAAATGGCGAGTTGCATCTAGGACATCTATCTTCCGCCACTCCGTATTTTGAAAATACAGCGAAGCAGGAAGGGCAGATAACAGGGTTATCCGCTCCATACTGCATTTGTTTGAATTGCATTCCAGACATGATAAGCACAAATAAATGTAAATATATAAAATATAGTTTACCTTTTCCTTACATACACCATATCTGCATGAGCACAATTCATACAGCACATCTCTCCAGCTTGGTCCAGCATATCAAGATTATCACAACTAAAATCTGCATCTACTGTATCCATGTCGTTCCAACAGAAACAAATCTTAGGCAACACCATCTCGATAGGTGTGGCTTCCTGAACAGGAACGAACTCTTCTTCTTTTACAGAAGTTTGAGGAACATTATTCCCCCAAGGTGAGAATGTCTGAGTGGTTTTAGGTGTTGTAACAGGAGTTGTAGCAACTGAGATAGTAGGTTTGACTCCTCCATTATTAATAGGCAATTCCTGCTTACTGCAAGTGTGCGCTCCATCTTCATCCACATAGAAATAAAAGGTCTGACTGCAATGCCTTCCTCCTACTTCTGTATTCCAATCCCCGACTCCCATCATGTAACTTGCTTCTGGCAAATCCAATGTAATTTCTACTTTTTGATTACCAGGGATTCTTTTTCCACCAATCATCGTATTATAATTGACAAAGGACGTGGAATCCATATTCTTCAACCACCATGACATTTTAGTGGCTTTACCGTTAGATTCCAACGCGTTATATTGTTCGTTACTCAACCAATGCTCTCCGACTACTTCACAATTTACCATATATATCAATCCTGTTAGCCTTTATTAGTATAAATAGTTTACTTCAATCATCACATATACCTTTTTCGTTCAATGTAGCTACGCATTCTCCATTGGGCAAAAATGGACATTTCTCCAATTTTATAACCCTTTTTCCAGCTTTACCTCTTCTTATCAGAAGTCTTACAGCGGAGGCATGACCTAATATGTTTCCTCCAACTGCCTCGGCAGGGTCTACGAACATCATCGCGTCTGGTCTCATGGACATCTGATTGGTCATAAGGACCACTGCATCATTGTTCTTGGCGAATCTCAACAAATCTGCTAAATATCCATTGAGCAACTGCTGTCTTTCTGCCAAAGCTCCCCTACCTATATATTCACTTCTGAAATGGCTGATTACGGAATCTATAATCAACAATTTGACAGGATGCTCTCTGGCGAATTCTCTGATTTTATCCATCACTACTATCTGATACGATGAACTTGTTGCATCTATGTGCTTTATCTTTGAGAGAGTATCGTTTACATCATATCCCCGTTTAAGGGCTATTTCCGCTACCCTAGAAGCCCTGAACGTGTTCTCGGTATCTACAACTACCACATACCCGTCCAAACCGCCTTCTAGGAGGGTTCTAGTAGCCATTACGGCTGCTGTGAGACAGCATTGTGTCTTACCTATGCCATTAAGCGAATGAATCTCTGTCAATAGTCTGGTAGAATACCCTCCTCCGATTAGATTGTTGAATTCCTCAGAACCTGTTGTGAGTTTTGGAGATTCTTTTTCTAAAATCAGCATTTCCTCACAGTTCTCAAGATTTCCAATCTGAGCCAAAGTACGTGCATTGGAGATAATTTTCTCAGCTGCCGATTTAGCGAATCCTGTTCTATCTATGAAATCTCCTATGGGTGCAGATGCTATTGCGAGCATTGTCAAATAACCTGCATCAATGAGCTTATTAGCTCCTGCATCTCCTATTCCTTTCAATTCCTTTAACTGAGAAGCTATAAGCTCTCTATCTATGTTTGACTTAACACCTGTTATATTTTGCTCATCTTCTTGCATTTGTACCTCCAAACTTACCACCCTTTGAATCTTCAGGCAGAATCCTATCGAATCTGATTGTATCGCTATCATATGTATCATTGCAAAGATAGCGAATCCTATAATACCCGAACGCTTTTCCGTATATATGTGTTTTGGCATCACAGATTTTTATCACATAATATGAATTGGATTGTGAATTGTGCTGTACTCTTACATCTAAGTCGCATCTGTTTATCTTGTTGCGTAATGTAATCCACGCACGGGGTGACATATTCCCAAATCCAGCACGCTCTTCCAATGCTACTCTTTTACACTCCGATACCGACTCGCCTGTTGAATACACTATCTTCGTGGATAAGCTGTCAGATATCAGTGCATAATATCTTTTCCCCCAATCTAACTTTTCACATGGAGGCAAGGATACTTCTATACACTTGTTCGATTCATTCATGTTTATGTATGATTGAAAGAATATTTAAACTCTCTTATCTCATATATCTTTGAATACGTACATGTAATCGGATTTACCAAACGAACTTGTGTGGACTCTTGTGTACTTTAAACCAAACTTCTTCATATATTGAGTAAATCTGGTTTGAGAACTGCAAGGTCTCCCTATTTCATCAGCATACTCCTTCAAATCCTTATACGCTTCGAAATCTGTTTCGAATCTTTCACGATTGAGTAGGGAATCATGTACTTGTTGTTTATTCATGATGTCCAACTCCAACACATTGTACAGATAATCATCAATGATGTTACTGAAAACCATCATATCTGTTTTGGTCTGGTATGCACAAGCACATTCAGAATATTCGCCTGTAAGCTTCATACCTGGCTCATATTCTTTCCCGTGCATGGCGTTGTTTATGAATCTTCTGAATCCGTTCAATGCTTCCAAAGCAAACCACTCTATTGCGGATTCTTCCTTGAATAATTCAGCGATGGTCCTGTTCTCCTTGAAGGTCTTATTGAATGGAACTGCTTGCAATCTTCTCTGAGCACCGCCTGTTGTATCTCCTAAATTCAGAAACACATTAGATGCAAATACGAATTTGGGTGATAAGAACCCGATATGCGGTTGTTTATATTTGGGATTAATCTCTATGGATTCACCTGAAGATGATGTTTTCATACATGATGGAACAGCCGATACTGATTTGAATGCGGATTCGTGTGCTCCTGTTGACGAATCAGACAGGATGTTCATCGCTTTATCTTCCATAGATGCAGCCACATGGTCGTTAGCCATTCCTTCCAGAGTCACCTGTGAATAATTATCCTTCCCTACGATACGCATGATGGCATTCACAGCAGCTGATTTACCATTGCTTCCAGATTCACCGTACATGACAAAATAAGTAGGGATGAAAAATGTAGATGCATAAAGCGTATATCCAACCAATTCGAAAAAATATTTATATGTGTCGTCATCGTCGAACATCTCCCTATAATATTTTTCGATAGGATGATTCATATTGATTGGGTTGTAATTCACTTGCAACGCGGATGTTTTGAAGATACATGGAGTTGGTGGTAGGAGCATATCATATCTCAAACTATAATATCCATTCTTAAAAGCGATGACTTCTCCATCTGTGTACAATGTTCTCATCTTTTCAAACTCAGGAGTGATGACAATGTCCTCTATCAATGGCAGGGAAGGAATCACATTCATCCGAATCATGGAATCGAAATTAGCAGGAATCAAACAGTCTTTGTATTGTTTATGAATCAGATGGATGCACATGGATACTATATCTTCCGTGTCAAAGGGGATATAAACTCCCTGAGAATCCGAATAGACATATATCCTCTGGATAGCTCCGCGATGTCTTCCATCTATGACATTACTACGTCCTACGAAATAATCATCCCTCATATATCTGGTTATTTCTGCATAATTTATCTTTAATTTGCCTGAATCTTCTGTTACAAAATAATAATCAGAGGTCTTATTCTCGATATATCCTAAAGATACTCTTTTGACATTTATTGTAGAAGAAGGAATGAGGATTCCTTTTTCATCGAAGATTCTTTCATCGCAGTTTGACATAAAGGCTATAATAGAGTTAGAATACTTAAATATGTCGTATGAAATCATTGATGATTAATTGACGTTCTATGAACAATAACGATTGTTAAGTTCAAGATACAAGCTTCCAAATTCGATTATGAACAAGGAGATGCTCATACAAAACCTAGGCAGATAAACCATCCAATCTTAGTTATATATAATATATAATAATAAGAATATTATTTACACTGTTCAATGTTCAACTTGTTCAAGTAAAAAAATAAATATATAATTAGGGCTCCTAAAACATTATAATAAGAAGATTGCGCGTACGCGCACGTGAGGCTTTTGTAGTTGAACAATTCGACACCTGCACAAACTTCTAAAAACCAACCTCCCGAAAACCATAGGGAAGTAGTTATCTTTCTGTCGAAGTTTGAATTATGCAAGTAGGTGTATGCAGTTTTAGTATTTAAAACGTAGTTTATAGCAGGTCAATGTATTTCTTTATATTTCTAAGATGTATTATACACCTAGGTGAAAGAATGAGTTTCGACATTAACGTAGTTATCGCATTCGTGATTGCAGCTGTAATCGTATTCGGCATAATGTTTTACAAAATCAAAGAGAAAGAGAAAGGTATCAGCATGAAGGATGCATTGGCATCTAAAATCATCAAGACTGCTCAAGGTCTCGTCGATAAGTATGAAGTGGAAATCAAAGCATATGATACAAAGCATGGAACTACATATTGGGAAGATTTGAATACGATGCTTGCCAAGATGTATGCATTGCTTACGGATGAAGATATCGGAATCATGGGATATATTCAGGCTATTTTGGATATGGAGCCAGAAATTGAGAAAATCATGAAAGATGTCGGTTTGATAGATAAAGATTGAATGGGTCGAATTCCTTATGATACCTGAGCCGTTTCAAGATATCATAAGGGCATTCGGTCTTTTTATATTTTATTATCCTGTTAAAAAGGTGTTTAGGATGTATCTGAACAAAATCAAATCTACTTCTGAAACCGAATCTCTTATAAAATATCATTTTCCTACTTTGTATAAATTATATACCGATAAGTTTAAGAACAATAAAAAGAATACATAGACATGGTAAGATTTACGATAGATGCTTCTAATTTGAAGTCAATGTTAGATGTTATGAATATGTTCTCATGCGATTCCATATTGCATTTGCGTGAGGATAAGGCAGAGATTGTAGAGGTCAGCGTAGACCACACATGTCTGATTCATGCTGAGATTGACTTATCTGTTTTCGGAGTGTATGATTATGACAAGGATGAAGACATAAGTTTCAATATGAAGAAATGGAATGTCATCATTAAAACCTTGAAAGGAGAAGTCAGCATCGAGACGGAGGGAAGTTTGGTATATGTTAAGTGTGGAAAATCTACATATACTGTCACACAGAATTATATCACAGGTGTTTCCACCAGAATGCCTAATGTTCCATTTGATGTGAGTTTTTCAATATCTATGCCTGATTTCAAACGTGCGATAGATGTTTGTTCCGAGTTTGCAGAGATTGTACACCTCAAAACTGATGAGGATTCATTCATAGTGTATGCCAATATGAATGCCAACAGTTCTAATATCGTATTCCCTATCGAGGAGTTGAAAGACGTAGAACCTTGTATGACCTTTGCAAGTTCTGCACTGGTCTATACACAGCTTTCCAATTTCTTTAAATATGTTAAGTCCGATACTGTGAGGATTAGTCTGGGTACAGATGTTCCCACCAATTACAGATTCACTCTGATGGACGGGAATCTCATTGGAGATTTCATGGTTGCACCGATTATAGGAGATGATTAAAACGATGTATAATGTATTGATTAAAGTAGAATTTATGAATAAGGATAATTATATAGAAACAAAGAATCTGTATTATGAATCGTTAGACGATAAAGACAAAGCCATCAAGACTGTCGATGGTTATTTCGACAACAAGGAAACTCTTAAAAATATTGTAAAAGTATTCGGGTCGGATTATATCGAAGGTATAGTAACCGAGTGCGATTATAACAAAGAAGAGGTTATATTGGATACGATTGTATTTTTATAAAAACATATATATACTTTAAACCCTTTACTTTTTTTATGTCAAATGAAGCTGTTAAAAGTTGTCAGTCTAATGATTTTAAACTAAAAGATATTCCTAAAGATTATCTGATTCCTCAATCTGGGGGTATGCCGTTAATCAGATTCGGAGGATTGATGTTCCTTGCCAGTCAGATGGGCGTATTCAAGTGTCAGACCAAAGATGTTACCATTCCTAAGTCTCAAGAAATCATATTCGAGTGCAAAGGATGGATTATTCCTTCTAAAGCATATTTGGAATCTAAAGGTATGTCAGAAAATAGTCCTTTGATGTCGATGTTCTCTGAACCTGTTATCACACACGGCACTACCAATCCCATCAATCTAAAAGAGGCTATGCAGAAGTATAATTATGTGATGGCAGAAACAAGGTCTATTGTGCGTTGTTTGAGAATTCTCACAGAATGCCCATATGCAGCTGAAGATGAGGTTGATTTTGTAAAAGAATCTATTAAAGATTCTACTTCTACAACATCTTCCCCTAAAGAAGATAAGACATCTCGCGGAATCATGATTAATTTCATTTCCGAGCAAGTTCAACCAGCAGTGAAATCATACATTGCATCATATTTGAAAAATAATAATGCAAACATAGTTCAGAATCTCACTGATGTGCAATTGAATGAACTTATGAATGGATGTACAGATTTATCGAATGAGTGATTGTATGAATCCTCTAATTCCAGCAGACGGCGTATATCGCCTGTCTGCTAATAAATTATCAATGTATCAAGCCTGTCCATTCAAGCATTATCTATATCTCACTCATCAAGAGTCTGGTGAATTCGATGATACTTATATTATGGCAGGTAATGCCGTTCATAAGTATATGGAAGAGCATATGAAAGGTGAAGGAAAGCCCATCGAAAGTTATATCGAAGAGTTCAATGTAAAACCAGAAGTGTTGGACAGGGTAAGAGCATGTATTGAAAATGCGCCCACATATCTGGCATTAGACGGTATTCCAGAATTGAAAGAATATACGGAGTTCACCACCCCAAAAGGTCGCAATATCAAGTTGGAATCAAGAATAGATTTGCAGGTGGATAATGCAGATTTACCAGATGTTAAGGGTAAGGTAGTTATAGATTACAAAACAGGTAAAACTATAAAGAAACCCGAATACAATATGCAGATGCAAGTATATAGATTCGTTAGGAATTTTGAATATTCTGCAATGCTGGTATCTTTGTACACAGGAGAAACAGTAGTTCTGGATAAATCTCCGAAGAATTACATACCCAACCTCTGTGATAAATATATAGATGCAATTGAAAACAACGATTTTCCTAGAAAAAGAGGCAGTAATTGCGAGAGATATTGTCCGTATTATCAAATGTTTTGCACTTCCGAACACATGTATGACCAAATAATTCCTAAGATGGTGTATAAAGATGGTAAATGGTATGAAGAGTAAAACCTGCCAATGTGGTGGTCCTCTTATCGAAGTAGAGGGTCTTACAGGACTATTCTGCGATGATTGTGGTGCTCATTACGAGGATGAGAGCGATGAGCAACCTGTAAATATATTCTCTGAAGATAAACTGAAGATGGCAAGGGGAGTTCCTGTAAATAAATTCTGTATCGGCAGTGAAACCAAGGGCAGAATCGAAATTTCCATTCCCATCTATGCTTCTAAAATCATCCAGAAAAAGATAATTGATGAACAGATAGAGATGTTGCAATATCTGAAAGACAGTATTGAAGAGAAAGGATTGGATATTATGACTAAGAGGGTGGTGAAATGAAGCTGTGCAAAGCTCATTATTTGATATTGTCGGAAGGAAGAGTATTTGTAACTTCAAACGTATATTATCACAGTTTTTCATATTATGTAGCTGTACTGCAAGATAAAAAGCAGATTATGATAGATAAGTCTCATGTAATTCATCTCAATGAGGACGTTTTTCAGGATTTGTATTCCAAGTTGGTTTGGTCATATAAATGTGACGGATGTCAAACATGCTATATTCGTGCTTTAGATGACAGTAATATAGCGTGTACGATTCGAAAGAACGGGGTGATTGTTTTCAATTCTGATGTAGAATACATTGGGTTCTTCTACATCTCTAGAAGTGCAACATACACACAATATTGTACTTTTATCTCCGATACATATTCTCACGAAATCAGACCTTGCGACATATCGGGAAGGACTTTTGAGCATATGGAGAACAGAGGTTATTCGAAAACATGCCAAGAGATATATGATTATATCGTATTGCACCCCATGCAATCTTCTTTACAGATTGCAGACGCATTAGCCCTCTCACTCAACCAAGTCACGCCAAGATTGTCGGAATTGAATCAGGTAGAACGTATCTGTGAATATGACAAAGTGAATATCGAGGGAACAAACAGAAAAATAATCAGGTGGGTTGCTAATGGTTGATTACTCATTTCAAGATAAATTATTCGGAGCTTGGAGAGATAACGGATTCAAAGGATGTTTGGATGGTTGTCCTTCTTGCGGAAAGACGATTGCAGGAAAAAAGACAATCGAGAAATATCAAAAATACTTCCCATATGAAAGAATATGGATAATTGTCAACAGTAAGATTGTAGCCGACCAATGGAAAGAAGAATGCAAAGGAATGGAGGTAGAGATATATACATATCCTACCGCTGTTACCAAGATGCATAAGCTTGTACGCGAAGGAAAAGACAATCAGTTGCCTGAGATGCTAGTACTAGATGAATGTCAGTGCATAATGGCACCTTCCTGGGGTCAGGTGATGAACTTCGGGGTTAAGAAGTACATTGGCTTGTCTGGAACTCCTAATGGCTCAGAACGCGTTCTAGGTGGCATTATATGGACAGTGGATTGGAAGGATGCTAATATAGCTGACACAGAGGTATTCTTTGTGAAATTCATGCCTACCGAAGATGAAATGCTGAAGTATGCATCTCTTTCAAAAGGAATTGAAAAGTATTGCGGAGAACACGAATATTCCAGATATAAGAATGATGAGTTCTTAAGGAGATTGTATAATAATCGCAGAAGGTATGTTTACAATCTGAAATCCAGACTACCGCATGCTATGAAGCTGATAGATAAGAATAGAGACAAGAAACTCATGATTTTCTGTATGCATCATAAACAGGCGTTGGAGATTTCCAAGTTGTTGACGAAATCAGGTATAAAACATTGTGTTCATATATCTGGTCACGAGGAAGTGGAGAAATTCATCAGCGGAGAGGTGAATGTATGCATATCTTGCAGAAAGATTTCCACAGGATTCAATTATCCTCCAGCAGATACCGCTATATTGGTCTCTACTGCCACTTCAGCATATACAGCTATACAGACTTTATCTCGTGTCATTCGTCCTGACCCTGATAATCCAGACAAGAAAGCCAATATTTATATACTATTAGCTGATAAGACCAATGATATTGATTTAATGTATCAAAATATATTTTTAAAGGAAAAGACACACAAGGTGAATATAGATGAAATATGAAGATGTATCGGAATTTCCAGAATTCATAAATCTAGATGACATGGAAGAAGTAGAGCGTATTGAATACTTGTTGAATATCATCAAGAGATATGATAAAGTTGTTAAATTCGCAAAGGATTATTTGATTAAGAACGAATTGCAAAGAGTGAAGGACAATATTGTATCTGGTAATTTCAAAATATCAACGAAAACCAATACATCAATCGACAATAGCATATTGTTCGTATCATATCCTGATATATATTCTAAATTAGCATCTGAAGGCAAACTAGTGGCTAAGATTGATGATTTGAAAGAATTAGATTTGGAAGGAGTAGTAAATACTACTAAGTCCGAATGGCTATCTTCGATGTGAACATATTAAATATTAAGAACACATATATGGTTCAATGAGAGATAATTGTGGGGATGCTACAATCTGTGCATGATAGGAATCTATCCTTTCCCCACAACCTCTCAAGGTGTATATATGAATTTTATGTTCAAAGTAGGTTTCAAAAAATACTATATACGTATGGTATTTCCAGAAAAATCAGTATATTATAATAAATATGCTCCTCGTTCTTATAATGATTTGAGATTCTTTTCTACAATAGATGACACAGTCATACAAGATATGGCTCATCAGTTGAATTATCAGATGGAAGGGAGAAGCGACAATTATAAAGCCAAGGCACTTCTCAACTTTTTCCATCAGAATTTCACATATATCTCAGACGAAGAACAATTTCAGATAGAAGATGTTTGGGAACTTCCTGCACACATGATTAAAACCACGAAAGGCGATTGCGATGGGTTTGCGCTTGCATACACGGCATTAGCGCATAATATGGGATTAGATGTCGTAACTGTAGTATATTCCTCTCACATGGCTGTTGCAGTGCGCTTAAACGGAAAGATTGGATGGGATTCAATCATGCATGATGATAAAGAATATTTTATTGTAGACCCAACTTCTAGGAAATCAAAGATTGGAATTGCAACATGTGATAAATCTATAATTTATATCACTCTCCCATCTGCACCAAGTGAAAGATTCAAATTAAAGCTCACACATTTCCCTACGTATTAAATATCTGAATAAGGATACGTATTCATGGATGCGATAGATGTATTTGGAATATTATTCATTTCAATATTGGTTATATTCTTAGGTTATACGCTTGGAGTAATTGTATTGAAGATGACCAACCCTAAAAAACATTTTATTTGGATATATCACGGAATACCTCATATGATGAGTGTTCCTGATTTGACTAAGAGTCAATATTATGATTTGTTTCCAGATAAATCTATGAATTGGTTGGGATGTTATCCTACGATAGATGATGTTGTACTTAAAGACATTGCAGATAACATATCTGCTAAATGTAGAAATAAATCTGATTCATACAAATATGGATTTGTACTGGCTTTTGTTCAGCAGAATATAAAGTATGTTTCTGATATTAAACATTATGGAGATGAAGAAATCTGGTGTTTACCTATTCAAACCTTAAAAGAAAGGACAGGAGATTGTGAAGACACGGCAATTCTGTATTGTAGTATAATTCATCTTATGGATTTAGATACATGCTTAGCGATAGTTCCTGGTCATGCAGTTAGTGGAGCAAAGAATGGATTGGGTGCTAGTTTCGAATGCTCAGGTAGGAAATATTATTTTGCAGAGACTACATCTGTGATTCCGATTCCTGGATTTTATACAGCTTCTAAAAATGTAAGATATTGTGCAACCCCTATATTGCCTGTAAAGGAGTTTTTAGATTCTTTGCATAAAAGATAAATATATATACTTTAAACCCTTTACTATTTTGATTAACATGGTTTGCCATTTATATATGAGTAAAGAATCTTCCTATGAAGATTTTTTCAAAGAGATTAAAAAAGGGATAACAGAAGCTTTAGAAATAGAAGAAATCTGTTACGCGAACATCTCAGATAAAACAAATTTCAAAGTCCATCCTAATCAATTCATTGTAGACTTTATCAAAGGAGGCAAACACATCGAACTCAAGATAGATATGGATATTTCACGTGTAGAAGATGAAGAATTGCCCGAATGTGAAGAGTGTCCTGAAGAGAAAGATGATGATAAAGATAAGAAAATAGCTGATTTGGAATCTAGAATCAAAGATTTGCAAGCGATAGTTAAATTTTTGTCTTTTTGAGGTCTAATATGGCAAGAAAATCAAAAGTAGTCAAAGAAGAATCGACAATTGTCGACAATGAAGAGCATAACGTTCAGATACAACCAGTTTCAGGAGTATATAATGATTCCGCTTTCACCTCTAATAAAGAAGTGGAGATATTTAGCCACTGTGCGTCTATATCAATACCTGAATCTTCACATGAATCATATGAAATTCTAACCTCTGATGGGCTGTCTTCTTATAATAAAGAATGTAATGATTTGAATTATACCATATCATGTTTATTGGAAGGAACTATGGATGAGATTACACGGTGTAATGAATACATCTATGCAAAAGCAGATGCTGATAAGAAGTTTACAACGTATATAGAGGAATTATATACATATAGATATTTGTTACATCAATTGAAATTCAATTCCAAATATCCATATGTACCTATTTCAGAGTTCCCCATCCGTCCTGAGCGCGTTGAAGATTACTGAATACCTCCATTATCTATACAACCTCCCATATCAATAATCCCACTTTCTTTCATTTTTTTATCTAAATACTCCATATCCAGATTTCCAACCGAGAATTCTGAGTCTCTGAAATGGAATGAGAATACAGCATAACGAATCGCATCGCAAAAGTGATTGTTGGTGCTTATCGGCTTATTTATAAATTTATTGGAGTCTTGTTTATCTCTTTCCCAAGTATATCCTCTGACTTCGAACATGGCAGCTTCGCCAGCTTCGCCAGCAGTATCCACGATTATGTCATATTTCTTTAAAAACATGATTCCTGCGTCAATGTTCTTAACTGCTGGAAACGCTGTGAATCCATCTTTTAATAACTGCTGTCCTTTTTCAGGAGACGCACTGTCATAATAGACCTTATGACTGCTATTAACCCCTATATCCTTCATAAACTGTATTAAATCTGAAGTAATCTGATGGGTTTTATAATATCTGCAACGAACATATATCTTATCTTTATACTCTCTGCATTCTACTAGAACCATAGGGTCTATAAATCCCCAATCAATACCATAGTATGGTTTGACATTCCAAACTTCTTCATCCCACATATTATTGGGAGCGAATTTAATATTAGGATAAATCAATCCGATAGGCATACCAGGAATTCCTGTGATGTATGTTCTATAAACTTCTTCGCTTCTTTCTGCATCGGCGAATAATGTTTCTAGATTTTCAACATCTATATATTTATTCTGAGAGAAATTAGAGAAATGAACATGGGTATTCTTCTTGATAATATCTGCTGGAGCAACCACGAACATCTGAACGACCCAATTATAATATGAAATCGGGTTGTATGCGATGAACATCTGATTGATTCCATACGGATTCGCATTTCTGAGACGGAAGTTAAGCTGTGACCATTTATCCGGATTCAATTCAGTCGCTTCTTCTATAAAGACATAGTTAAGATTCATACTTTTGATTTTCTCAGGGTCATCCAACCCTAAGAAATAGATAACACTCCCATTGAGAGGATTTCTAAGTTCATTTTTAGTTTGATTCAACCACCCGTTGCTATATACATTTATATTCCAATCTACAAGTTGCTGACATATGCTCGGTTTTCCTTGATAAACAGTCTTTTGAAGGGCTGGCATCGTAGCTCTGACCACTGCAATAGTCATATTGCTTCTGGTCAAGAACAAATAACATAGTCTTTGACATATGGCAAATGATTTACCGCTTCCGCTTCCACCCTGCAATACTAGAAAACGAGATTTATCATCTTCCCAGAGCACTTCTTTAAAGTGGTCTAATATTTCAATCTTCATCTTTTTTTACTCCCGAATTAGGAGCATCTCCATATCTTTCATGAAGCTCATCCAATTTTTCAGATATATATTCCTGAGCTTCAGGAGGTCTGGAATTGAATCCATTGACAAATTCGAAAGTAATTGTGTTCTTTTCAGCATTACCTGCGTTGATATCCTGTTGCGCTTTGTATTTAAGATTATATTTCTCAGGCTCTTGTCTTTCAAGCAACCACATAGCAACATATTCTTTACCTGTTTCAGAACATCTATCATAAAGCATATTGCTTATTTCGATAATGCATTTGCTTTTGGCTTTATCTGCACCTATGTAGAATCTACCATAATCACTCAAGTTGACATCTGATTCATCATCGAACTCATATCCGCTTTCAGATAGCTTATTAACTTCTTCCATCCCTTTCTTATACCATTTAAGTATCGTAGCAGGACATACTCCTACATACATGGCACAAGCAGAGAGAGATACTCCATGAGCAAGATTATAGAAGACGGTTTCCATTATCTTATCATTGAGTTTGATAATACTGCGATTCTTACCTGACCTGAGTTCTTTCAATACAAGGTCATCTATACTGCTTCCATCATATTCTTCTTGTTTTTCATCACTATCGGAAGAAGACAGAGGTTCTACATCATTCATATGACGCAGATGTTTATTTAAAAATATAAAGAGTTTTATAATTCATCGCTTATATTTAATAGAAATCATCACTTCTATCTAATAGAAACAGTCCAAATCCTCCGATACAACTAGACACTATACATAATACAAACCACGATACAACCATCTTGATTGCATCTATGTCTCCATTGTAGTATTGCCAGAATATGTATAGGAATATACAGATAGAGAAAGCGAATACAATCAACGCAATGAATGCACCCAGTACCTTAAATACTGTTTTTATTTCTGCCATATTAAGAGAATGACATATGCAGTATTTATATTTTATTAAGAAAGATATAAATATGAATAAACATATAAGGTCAATCATAGTTCAAAATATAGAGTGATATAATGACAAAGATTATGTTAAAACCAACTTGTTTCTGTTTCGGAGAAGAACAGCCTGTAATCGCATATGACAGTACAAAAGGCAACCCAAATGTCAGAGAATATTGCACGATAGATTGCGGTTGCAGATATGATTGCATGAAGTGTGGTAAAAGGTTTAAAGAATAGTAGTAATAATTTATTTTTTATTACATTTTTCTACTTCTTTACATTCTCCTCTCAAGCAAGGAGGTCCAGCATTCTCGAAAATCATAGGAGAAATCTGTTTGCATATCTCCAACATCGAATTTGCCATATCTCTTATCTCCCACTGAGCACGATTACAGCACCTGAGTTCAAAGAAATGTAGTAATTCTCTGGCATTCATCGTCATTACTATATTGGTGACACACCCTTGAGGGAAATAATAACGCACATCTTCTTGAGGTACACCTTTCGATTTCATCATGAATAGTAACTCACTGGTCGTATCTTGCCACCTCCTCATCATGTTATCCAGTTCTGAGTCTACATTTTGTACTGAATTAGGAACAACCATCATTACCGACCCATCAGATTTGACATATCTTTGACTTTGTTGAGAATATGATGCCATTCTGTGTCTTACCAACTGATGAGTACACACTCTGCTTATTTCCTCTATCGAAAATGTAAAGGTTATATGTTCTAAAACACTCAAATGTCCGCTACTTAGCGCACGTTTCAATGCTTTTCTTTCTTCTGTCGGTTTAATCTCTGAAGGTTCGGTTATAGAATAACAGCTTCTCGCAGCTATTTCTGCTAAATCATCTGGATTTTCTGTATGAGCCAATAATACTACGCGCATAGATGGAATATGTAAAGATAGTATTTAAACTTTTTATAGAAATGTATAAATACACTTAAAGGATACTTAAGATTATATAAATTAAAGGTGAAGGAGATATAAATGAACAGACTAAAAGATTTTACTTACGAATGTCAATGTTATAGTGATAACATCTGGAGATTGATAATTGGTTGTGGTATAGGTGATGAAGTTTTAGCGGATGAATATCAAAGATTTACAGAATTACCAAGAGCTATTAGATATCAGCAGAATGTTGAAAAGGAAGTGTTAGAATGACCAAATTCATCTGTAAGCAATGTAAAGTTCCATGCGAATTAAATACGAATTGCCCAGGATCTAAAATCATCAAGACAATATGTCCTATTTTTGGAAATTCTGTTTTAGTTAAGGCAAAATGGGAAAAGGTTAAAAATCAAAAGGAGACAAAAGAATGAACATAGAAAATAAACCTTTTATTTTAAATGTGCAGGGACTTGCAGATTTTCAAATGAATAGCGCTGCAAGTATGCTTGGTCGATATGATATAGACTGACGGATATATAAAGATAAATGTTAAATTGGAAAAAATAGGAAGTGAAACAATGACCAACTATTACAATGATTTGAATCTACATGATTTTGAAATAATGAAACATGCGATTGGATTAGATGACAATACTTCTATAAGAAGAAAGGTAGGACACATCAACCGCAATTACTACACATCTAACGGTAAGGATATAACCTGTGAGAAATTAGTAAAACTAGGATGTGCGAAATTCCAGCATACAAACGATTCAGGAGCATATGAAGTTTGTTGCTATTCTATTACATTCCGTGGCATAAAAATAGTGCAACAGATTATGGGCATAGAGAGAATAAAATTAGAACACAATATATGGAACATGGGCAAAGGATTTCTGGATAAACTGGACGGTGGTCAGTAATGACTATCGAAGATGGACATTTCAGAACAGATGGCAAAAGGATAGAGCCTTGCTGTGAAGGTATGAAAAATAGCTTGGATGAAAGTATTAATGATGATTTATTCTATTATGATAAAGAAAATAGTACATATAACATATATGGAAGTGAACATAATGACCATAGTGGAATAATAATATCCGATGCTGAATATTGTCCTTTCTGCGGTGCTAAGCTCGAAGATATGAATAGGGAAAGTGATTGAATGACACAGAATTATATAGATTTAAGTAAAGATTTCGAAAGAATTTCTAGAAACATAGGAGCTGCTGGAGACATCAGGGCTTGTGTATCCGATATGTGGTGCATGGCGCAGATTATTAAGAATCATCCTGAATATATCTCATCGGAAAGTATAAATAAATTACAGATGTATCTATTCTATGTGAATGGAGCAGTGGACATAATTCCTAAATATCTAGAGGAAACAAAACAAATCATCAAAAATATGATGTGCGATACTTCTGACGGATTTATAATTAGAAAATATAATTGTGTGCCCATAATTCCAAATGAGAATCCTTCTCCTGTTTTCGAATTCGAGAACTCGATAGAAAAGCTTGCTGAACAACTTGATGAATTAAGAGAATATTATAATAAATTGAGGGATGAACATGATAACTAAATTCTACTTGATAGATAACAGAAAACAACAGACGAGATTGATAAACAGACTGAAAGAATTAATCAAAAATGACATGGTATTCACCAATCAACACAATATACAGATGATTATGAATACTACGGAAGAAGTAGATGATATAATAAGAGCAGATTGTAAAATCAAGAAGTTGTACTTAAAAGCATATCGCGATGTGATATGGTGGGATGAGAACGAATATCAGAGATTGATGGATTGAGGACATAATGACCATAAATATAGATATGGCAAAATGGTTAGAGCAAAATATAGGACATTATCCAGTACATGAAACCCATGTATCTTTCGATTCAGAGGGTTCGATACATCTTGAAAGCTCGGTAGCTTTGTATATGTGTAAAGGGTCCAGCAGTACTGAATTCATAAGATATGCTAAAATAAAAGATAATGTATTGAATCTTGAGAGATATGATGGATTGATATATCCTATTAAGATAGAGGGATGAAATATGATTAAAATAATTAAAAACTACCCTGAGACCAAGCATTTAGTTCTTCAATGCGAGGATTTTGTAGGTATATTTTCGAGTATGAAGTCTGTCGATGACGGGTTGAAGCTATTTGTAGATTTAGATATATGGGGGATGGGAATTATTAAAAAAGATACGATAATTCACTGGTATGATTATGAAATAGGAATGGGAATCTTCTCTAAGAATATACCCGATGGATGGAAGCAATATGTATCTTAAAGGCTGTGCAAATCCAAATAATTATCCTGTGCCAACCTTTATCTTCTGGTGTGATGCTTGTAAGAAATTCCATAGCAATTGCAGGATTGGGTTTATGGATGAATGTTCAGATTATATAGATTACAAGAGATATGTAAGAAGAAATAAAGATACGAACTCAGAAGCACATCAGAGATATCTAAGAAAAAAATATTCTGAACAGACGATAAGAAAATTAAGGAGGAAAACATATGCATAATTTAGATAAATTTGATAAAGACGCGTTGAATGAAATTAGGTCATTGGTTTATCGTATTGTATTCGAAGATTGCAATTCGGAAGACATAATGATGTGCGCATTGAATATTTATTTCGCCTCTGAAGGGATTCTTTCTAAAGATTGTCACGAAACAGAAGAAACGGATTTTAAATCCTGGTATGAAGAATTTGCTTTTAAGATTAAAGGTGAAAGAAAATGAATGATACAAATCCGATAGTCGTAACCGCGATGAATACTATGAAATATGGCATAGTCATTCAATTGAAACAACATATAATGTGTTGTAAAGAGTTATATATACAACTTGCAGAAATAGATAAAGATAATCCTAATTGTACAGACAATATTGGCAAAATGTCATCACTGATGGATGAATGGATAAATATATTCGATGAGGGTTGTATCGAGATAATAAAAACGATAGATGAGCAGAAGGAGATTGAAGAATGAATACAATTTGTAATCAAAGAGATGCATAAAATGTCGGTCTTTGATTATCAGAAAGAAGCACACATCCTAGAGTATTATAAAGATGGAGCAGAACGTTGCAGAACGCACGATAACGACGTTATACGCGACCTGATATTCTCAGGCTACCTGAAGTATGGCGTGACCAAGAAACTCGTTCAAACGCTGAAGACGACCACCGCAGGAGTCCAATATCATCAATGGATATGCGACAAAGGACTCAACACGGAATGTGAAGAACAAGGATTGCCTTTGAGAACAATGAGAGATTCATCTGGGTTGACAATTAATTTCACGGAACTAAGACCTCATGCTATCGTGGCAGGAATCAAGTTCTATGATGACAGACACAAATCTACTCATGTGTGTATGCTCTCAAAGAAGAATATAGAAAATATGATTGATATATTGAAAGAAGAATTAAATATCATGGAGTACATGGATGATAAGGAAGTGAAGAAATGACAAATCTATACGAAGAGACAATAGAAGTAATGACAGAGAACAATCTTTGTCGTGAGGTTTCATATATCTAGATTGTATTATACTAGTATGGACAAGAAATCTCTCAAGATAATCCTTGTAGCCGACCTTGCAGCTTTGGGCATAGTTCTCTGTGTTCTTTGTGCTAGTATTTTCGGTTGAAACCTTTTTTATTTTTTAATATTTTAATCATAATATATAAATACATTCAACCCATAACATCTTTGCAGATATGCAGGAACTTAATATGGTTGAAGCAAACAAAGATAAGATTTTCTCTCCTTGTAAAGATTGTGTCTTCGAAGGAAGCCCTAAGATAGATGTTGTATTCGGTAAAGTGATTACAGGACATGATATGATGTGTCTGAATCGCAATATAGATTGTGAAAAGAACAGATGTGGTGCATATCAATCATATGAACTACGAGAATACGGGGTTATGAAGAAGAAGGAGTAATAAATGATAAGAGAAACTAAAGTTAAAGAAGATTCTTATATAGATTTCAATAATATGCTATATGACCATACTTCATCAGTAGGGGTTAAGATGAACAAGATTGCATCTATCTTAGAGGATAGGGCTTTTGAACACGATGCTTCAAAATGGAAAGAACCCGAATACAGTTTGTTCAGGCAATCATTCAGTAAACTCAGTGAGATAGAATATGGTACAGAGGAGTATCGTGAGAATCTAAGACAGATTAAACCTGCAATCACACATCACTATGCTAACAATTCGCACCATCCTGAACATTATGAGAATGGAATAGATGGAATGGATTTAGTAGACTTGACTGAGATGCTATGTGATTGGTTGGCAGCCATTAAGAGAGGTAAGAACGGAGATATAATGAAAAGCATGGATTACAATGCAGAAAGATTCAACATGTCTCCGCAGTTGACTAACATATTAAAGAATACGATAGAGAGGTATTTTAATGAATGAAAATGTAGATGTTGCAATGACTTTAAAAAAATATTCATGTGCTAATTGTGAAAGGTGGGGGAAATGTTATTTATCTGAAGTTATTCCGTTAGCTTATATTTCCGATACTTTGTGCAGATATTATAAATCTTTTGAATATCCATATGGATTCAAAGAAATATGTGAACTATCTCAGCAAACACAATGCAAATTCGTAAGCGAATATTTTGAAAAAACAATATGTGTATATACAAGTGACCCACCCAGAAGGGCATATATTTATCATGTTTACAGAGGGAAATTATTTGATGATTTCAACAAACTTGTACAGTTTGATATGGATGAGATTTCTAGTAAATGGAGAGTGATATGATGGAGCAAAGTGATGAAAACAAATTAGAAGTATATGTTCAAGCAATTCAAGAATGTAATGATGAATTTGACAGAAGTTTATTTCGTATGAATGTATACGCATACCCCTCAGAATTATGCTTAGAGGTAGGAGATGAAACATCAAGGATATGTATACACTTAGATTACAAAGGATTTGATGAGATTTCAGATTTTATTCAAAAACAAAAAGAGATAAGAGTAAACAAACTAATTGAATATAAGAGTAAACCTGATGAATGTGCTACTTGTAAATTTAACGAACCATTTGCTCAATGTAAACTCAATGCAGTTGCCAATATTTATTATTCTAATCACATAGAATGCGATAAATACGAACCTTATGTCGAAGAATATACGGTCTTTCCTTATACGTTCCGCCAGGTATGCAGTATCGCGCATGAGCATAATTATAGATTCATAAGCAAATACATATGCGACCTCACAAAGACGAAAATAAGAGAGCATTGCACATATTATTTTATAGGGGATGACATTTATTCTGAAGATAGTAATGAGCTTGCACACATCTCATATAATGAGATAAACGGTATGTGGAGAATAATAGAATGAATGTATTAGATTCGGTTGATATGGATACCATTGAAAATTTTCAGATAGAGATTACAAAATACAACGACACTCTGTTGAAGAAACCACTCATCGTATCTGTATACATCACAGGGGGATTGTGGGTTTCAGAATGTGAGGATTTATCTTTGGCAGGATTTGGAATGACCTTCGAGAAGTGCATAGAAGACCTCGTAGAGAAGTTTGCTATCGTCATCGAGATATACATCCTCGATACCTCCCCAATGACTGCCAAAGCTTCGGAATACGCCTCTAAAGTGATGTCTTATCTGTCAGAGAAGCCTGTGCACAAGATACCCTATGAATACTTAGGCATATGGGGAAAGATGAAGCGCAAACTGTTCAACAAGTAAATATAAATATTATAAACCCATTATTCTTTTTATGAATCCAGGAGTATCTATATTTATAAACGGATTGAAAATGAGCGAGAGTAATGATGATGATTCATCAGTATTTTATGCATGTAATAATGAATCTAATGTAAAATGTGTTATGTGGTTCTCTGAATCCAAAGCTGAAGAAGCGATACGTATGCTGATGAAAGCATATCCTAGATTGTCTAGAATTGGATGGTTGAAAGTAGGTAAAGACATATGATTATCGAAGAGGAAAATTGTGATTTTAAATATAGTTTCATGGAAGCTTGTGAAATATCATATAATACAGGATATTTTATGGTTCCCGAAACGAATTCGACGTGCGTAGTACGTATCAGCGCGTTAGGTTCATTTACATCAGATACAGGATATACTGAAGATTTAATCTTAGATTATGATGATATTATTGCTAAATGGAGCATATATATTGGCGAATACGATGACATGTTAGATGAGGTCAACATGGTAATAAAATTAAATCCATTTGAAAAGATTGTAAAAGAATATATAGATATAAAAAATAGATTAGAAAAAGGAAGAAAGAAATATTTAGATAATAAATAATTCAAATAATATATTTTATTTTTTCATTAAATCACAGCATTTTTCAAACATACTATTAGTATATTCGCAATCATTCTCGAAATCTGATATATTTATTTGATATTCTCCATCTATTCTGTTTCTTCTATCCTGACACCATTTGTCAATCAATAGTTTAGCACTTTCTGATGACATTTCTATCCCTCCTTTATCTTTTATATACATATACGGTGTTGCACATCCATTACAGAATATAACTTGACCTGTTATTCCTTCTCTAACTGTATGTGTATATATGATATATTCAGGATTGTCTTCGTTTTTGTTGTATCTGAATCCTTCATTCATATTTGTGTATCTCCTTCAACCTATATGACCCCTTCTATACTCATTTAATTTCTATCCAATCACATCCCTCTCTCCACTCTCTCCAACACCTCTCTCATCTCCCTTTCCACCTCTCTCCCCATCTCCCTATACGTCTCTCTATACCACATCTTAACAATCTCCACTGCACTCTCCCTTCTAATCTTCACTCCCTCATACTCCTCTCTAATCCCGTCTCCGTATATCAACACCGCACCCTCTCTATTCTCCCATACCTCTACTCTTCCCTCTCTGCAATGCACTATACGCAACACTTCTCCTTTCTCCGAGTAATACCATCCTTTCTTCATCTCATACCCTCTATACATATATCTTCTTCATACTATATATCTACACACCCTACTATCCTCATCATATCTAATCTACACTCTCTCTATCTTCACATATTCCACATAGCATATCCTACGCTTTCCTTTATCTATACTGTACTTAAGATATGCTTCCGACTTCAGAGGA
>Ga0265294_10000487_pt1 | contig 52914 bp, 44 predicted proteins | sample MunlanPumphouse3_FD_192504 | JGI IMG/M metagenome (GOLD analysis project Ga0265294, IMG submission 192504) | Groundwater microbial communities from a municipal landfill in Southern Ontario, Canada - Pumphouse #3 | ecosystem: Environmental > Aquatic > Deep subsurface > Groundwater | place...
TCTTCAGAGACCGTTGCCGGGTTTGATGAGGTAGCGACGAGTGACGGAATAACCGCGTCCATCGCACAGACTCCCGCAGGCAGGGTGGCAAGAAGCATAGCGACTCCGGCAGTAGTCTCCGGGGCAAAGACGCCATCCTGCGGACTTGCGGGAAAGATGCGTACCCGCAGATCAGGGTCTGTTTCATGATATATCTCCCGGAAGGCACGCTCTTCTACCCGAATGAAACGGATTGCCTTTTTTGCCGCCTCCGGGTCAAGACCGATGCAGGCACGCGCCTGTCCGGGTATTACATTATCGCGCTCACCGCCGCTGATGGAAGCGACCACACACCCGGTCTCTGCGATAAGCTTGGAGAGCAGGATACCCATAAGAGAAAGGGCATTCACCCGTCCTGAGCCAGCCTCAATACCGGAATGGCCACCCCTGCCGCCGGCAACCTCCACCGTCTGCCAGCTAACAGCACCCTGAACCCGAATGCGGCGGACAGGGAAGGTAAACACCACGGCCATCATCCCTGCAGAACTCGTAGTGATGACACCTTCCTCCTCATCATCAAGGTTGATTATTGTCCTCCCCGCTATTCGTTCAGGTTCGAGGGCGGCGGCGCCGTGCATTGTGGTCTCTTCTTCTCTCGTTGCAATCAGCTGAAGGGGTGGATGGAGATCACCCGGATGCTCCATGAGGTGCAGTGCTATTGCAAGACCGATGCCATTGTCTGCCCCAAGGGTAGTGTCCCGTGCCCGGATGATGCCGTCCTCTTCGTACCAGTCGATTCCCTCGCGGGCAAAATCGTGATCAGAGTTCGGGCCCGCCACACAGACCATGTCCATATGCGCCTGTAAAACGATCGCAGGTGCAGATTCTCCACCCCCCCTGCCGGGACGACTGATAAAGACATTACCCGCTGCGTCCTCGTCTGATTCAAAACCTGCTTTTTCCGCCCATCCCAGAAGAAAACGTGCGACACCATCTTCATATCCCGAACATCGCGGAATTGCTGCAATACGGCTGAATATCTCACGAATCGCTACCGTGTCCATAATATTGTCACCTCGGTCTGCCTGTCCTTCTGCTGTCAAATCATTCACCTGCTACAAAAGAGATCAACATCATTCCAGATGAGGATTCCCTCCGGACAATCTCACTCGTGCTGAATGGTGATTTTTCGAATGTCATAGTATTCATTGACCGAGTTGGATTATCCTGCGTTTCGATTCCTGCAGATACGGGTTGGACCATTATCAGCAATACAGCTGAACCATCACGACAGCGGCATTTGGTCTCACCCATGCGTTACGTCTGTCCAAGGAGGCTCGACTGACGTATCACTTTTATCCCGTACCAATATGCCCACCATACACCTGAACGCCGGGCATAGCCTTATAAAACGCCAAATGTGACGGACTATGGCTATTTCTCCAGCCCTAAAAAATGTCATTACCTTAATAACAAAATAGTAATAGTAATCATAAAAATACCCTCCGAACGACCAATACCAAAATATTTTTTTAGCTGTTTTCACTGCATGGTATCCCGACAAATACTGCGTGCTGTTCCTGATACCATAGCAACGATAAGGCCATCACCGAAATCCTATTTTTGGAGACAAATCAACTGTTGCCACATCAACAGATAAGTGCTAAGCCATGCAACCTGATACGATGCAAAGCCCGCTCACCCCTGATCTCTCGGCAGGAGCACTGATCTCTATTATTTACCGCAGCAGAAACAGAGTGCTCAGTGAATGGGCATCGCGGGCAGGAATATCCACCGCCATGGTGATCCCACTCCTGTATATCGCAAACCATCCTGACGCCACTCAGGATGAGATCAGCCGCAGGATGGCAATCGACAAGGCAGCTATTGCCCGTGCCATTCAAAGGCTGGAAAAAGAGGAATACCTTACCCGAACTACCGATGAAACAAATCGCCGGAAATTCAGGATTTTTCTCACAGAAAAAGGAAAATGCTTCGCAAACGATGTAGCCACAGCGGCAGACGAGATTGACGGCGAAATAATCAGAGGACTCCCCGAGGAGGCACGTGCACACCTGATGCCCATCCTCTATTCGATGGCATACACCAGCACCTGCATGGCAGACAAAGAGGCACACGAATCCACATGACACAGATACGAGAGACTGAAACCAAACAGATGCCTCCTTTGACAACCGCAGAAACCACCAAAGGCATATCGATACTCACGGGTGACCCGAAACGGGCCATCATCAAACTATCAGGCCCGATGATCGTTGCCATGCTCCTTATGTCTGTTTACAATATCGTTGATGCGATATGGGTATCCGGACTGGGGTCAGATGCCCTTGCGGCCATCGGGTTTGTCATGCCGGTTTTCATGGTGCTGATAGGCTTTTCAAATGGGATCGGTGCCGGGGCAACGTCTGCTATCGCCCGGAGAATCGGGGCAAAGGACAAGGAAGGTGCAGACAACACCGCGATGCATGCACTTTACCTGACCGTCATTGTTTCCGTAGTATTGACCGCATGCTTCCTTGTCTTCCTCAAGCCCGTTTTGCTTTTCATCGGTGCGGGGGATACCATTGAACTTGCGCTCGAATATGCCTATGTCCTCTTTGGAGGAACAATTTTCATCCTTTTCACAAACGTAGCCTACGGTATCCTCCGTGCGGAAGGGGATATGAAACGGACGATGTATGCGATGGCCGTCTCATCAGTCATTAATCTGGTGCTTGACCCCATCCTTAGCAACGGACTGGGTCTGGGCATGGCAGGCGCCGCCCTTGCAACCGTGATATCAGTATCTCTCGTATCCGGAGTTCTATTATGGTGGTTTGTAGTAAAGCGCGACACCTATGTCGCCATTCGCAGGCGTTCATTTCACTACCATCCAACCGTGGTTTTTGATATCCTGAGAGTCGGATTGCCGGCAAGTGGAGAGTTTTTGCTGATGGCAGGGGTCGGAATCATCATCAACAGACTCCTCGTCACCGTAGCGGGAACGGACGGCGTTGCGGTCTACACTGGCGGGTGGCAGGTCGTGATGTTTGCCATCGTCCCGATGATCGGAATAATGACCGCGGCCATATCAGTCAACGCTGCGCTGTATGGAGCGAAACGCTATGCAGAACTCAGGACCGTGCATCGCTACTCAACCGTTCTGGGCACGGCAATAGCGATTGGCATCAGTATCCTCACCTGGTTTTTTGCGCCGCAGATTGCGCTACTCTTTGCCTATTCACCGGAAAGCGCCCATATCTTGCCACAACTCACTGCATTTCTCAGGACGATGTGCTTCTTCTACCCCTTCGTTCCGATGGGGATGATGTCGTCCGGACTCTTCCAGGGAACAGGACGGGGTGTCGCCTCATTTATCCTCTCACTTCTGCGCAATGTGCTCTTCATTGCGTTATTTGCAGGTCTCCTTGCTCTTACCTTTGGAATGGGTGAGTCCGGTGTCTGGTGGGGTATCGTGCTCGGTGACATCGCAGGTGGCCTTGTGGCATTCGGATGGGCGGCCGTGTATGTAAAAAGGCTCATTAAAAGAAACGAGGATACAAACGGTTCGGGGACGGGTGCTCTCACCCCTTAGAGTATCTATCAAAAAAGACCGGAACCAAATGTTCCGGTTCTGACACCCTGTTTTTTCCTAAGAATATTTCAGAGCCCGTTTTTGATGAGGTACTCATCCAAGACTGCAAGTGCAGGCTCCATGTCCCGCCGTCCAAAGCCAAACCGGATGTGCTCGTCACCGAACCCAAATACCGTTTCCGGAAGGAGGATAACGCCTGCCTTTCGAATGAGGGTGTCGCAGAAGGCTTCTGCACCTTCCTTCCCCAGATAGCGGGGGAAACAGACCGGGCCTGCCATCGGCTTTTTGCAGGAGAAGAGATCGAGATGACGGGCAAAGAAGGCGTTGAGCAGGTCACGGTTATCCTTCGTTATCTGCCGATTGCGGGCAATGATATTATCCTTGTTTCGAAGAGCAACAGTAGAAAGAAACTCCGCCGGAGCGCTGGTGCAGATGGTGGTGTAATCCTTCCATGCAATGAGACGATGTATAAGATCCATGTTCTGTGTGGCGACCCATCCCAGCCGGAGGCCCGCAAGACCAAAACTCTTTGACATCACGCCGACCGATATGCCCTTTTCATACCATGAGGCAACCGACGGGAGCAGGTCAGAGGAATGGTACTCACCAAAACGGTAGACCTCATCTGAAAAGAGCCATATGTTTTTTTCCTCAGCAATCCGGATAAGTTCATCCAGCTCTGCAGCCGAGAAATGGAAACCGGTGGGGTTGTGCGGCGTATTGATCACGATGCACCGGGTATCCGGGCGTATAAGAGACCACAACTCCGCCATATCCGGGCGCCATCCATCCTCTTCTTTCATCTCCCAGTATGATACCTCGGCCCCGATGTGCCGGGCAATCTCGTGGAGGGACTGGTATGCCGGAGAGAGAACGATCACATGGTCGCCGGGGTGAATGAGGGCGTGCATGGTAAGAAATATTGCCTCCTCAGCGCCTGCAAAGACAACGCACCGTTCCGGCCCGATGTCACCGGAGAGTGCGGATATCTCTTCTCTTAGTGCCGGGTTGCCCTGCGTTTCGGTATAATTAAACCGCATCGCACAGAAGGCATCAAGTGAACCCTCTTCCATCGCAAAGATTTCTCCTGCAGACCACGTCTCACAGTCAGCGGCCGAAAGCATGTAGGGGGCGGTAAATTCGTACTTTCCGAAGTAACGTTCAAGGGCAAAGGGGGGAATTTGCATGGGTTATCCGTGCGTACTGGGGGGATAAATAGGCATGGAAGACTGAACGAAAAAATACACACGGGGGGATTTTTTACCACCCGGGAATGGACACAAATTCATTCCATTTCCGGAGAGTTTGGAGGACATCATCCGGATAACCTCTCCTTTATTTAGACAGTAGGAAACTATGCTTATCCCAGTTATTATCACAAATAGGACAGCCAAACCGGAATTTGTTTCATTTTGGAAAAAAACGTTGTGAAAGAGGGACCTGATGCAATGGGAAATCAATAATACGGGATTTTATTGAAATTCGCTCATTCACCGATCTTTTTTAACAGCCATGCCATATTCTGTCCAAGGTTCTCCATCGTCTGGCGCCCCTCCAAATCATTGTCCACCTCACCCGGGTTGAGCCCAAAGCCCAGATTCCAGTAGGAGGAACCAACAGTCACCATCCCCGCTATGCCAAAGAGATGGTTGATGGAGTCATACACGTGGAGACCACCTGCCCGGCGAACCGCGACAACCGCCGCACCCACCTTGCGGTGCAGAAGTCCGCCGTTTGCAGAGGCGACAAAGCCAGCCCGGTCAATGAGAGCTTTTGTTTCCGGTGTCAGGTCAGCAAAATAGGTCGGACTGCCGATGATGATACCATCTGCTGAAAACATCTTTTCCATCCACTCGTTCATCGAGTCGCCGGTGAGCACACATCTCTGGTCCAGATTTTCTTTACACTTCATGCAGGCCGTACAACCGTGTACAATCTTGCCCCCCACCTGCACGATCTCTGTTTCAACCCCCTCATGTTCGAGTGCCGTACAGACCATCGCGAGCAGGCGGGCAGTATTTCCGTCCCGCCGCGGACTTCCGTTAAACGCTACAACCTTCATCGTAATCTCCTGTCTGAATACTTCAAAAAAGAGGTATTTATGCTTGATGGTAGTGGTTGCCCCTGAATTGAGCAGATCACATGCAGCAGGCCACATTCACCAGACTGCGGTTCAGGAGCAGGTATGCACTTTCGCCACATCGTTTTAGAACCATCCAATAAGGAATTTGATGAGGGCGTTTGCGAATCAGATGGAATTTCAGACCATATTATGGTTCACAAACCGGATCATGCCAGAAATACCCGGTCAGGAAACCTCATCACCTGCACCCTCGGCAATACTGACAGATTTCACCAGCACGAAACCTTAATCTGCGGCATGCAAGGAAGAAAGCAACAATGATTCCGACCCAACCTAATAAAAAAAGTATTCAAAAAAGGGGCTGATATCCGTTAGTTATCCAAATATCGCGCCGATGGCCATCTGCAGTACGCCACCATTGTCCATCGCAAAGAGAATCATCCCGAGCGCGAGAAGAATTACAACGGCAAAGATCATCGGGTTCCATGCCAACACCTTCTTGCCATCCAGCACACTGATGGGGAGCATGTTAAAGAAGGCAATCATCCCGTTGACCGAAAGGCCCATCGTGCCGAGAAGGATAACCGGTATGCTCTGCACATAAAATCCTGCGATAAGAATCACAAAGAAGAGCACACCCAGACAGAGGTTCACCACAGGACCTGCGACCGAGATGATCCCGTTCTCTCGTTTTGTCATTTCTCGCCCGGGCTGCCCGTAGATTACGGTTGCTCCCGGTGCGGCAAAGACCACGCCCACGAGGGCAGCAAGTGCCACGCCCATGAGAAGCATTCCATTGTCCTTCCTGAAGGCTGCATTATACCCAAACTTTATCGCCGTGAATTTATGCGCCATCTCGTGCAGAATGAAGGCGGCGCCGACGGTGATAAGGGAGATAATAAAGATGAATACCAGGTTTATCCCTGTTACCCCGCCCCCCCTAACAAAGATGAGGGTGAAAGCAAGTGCAAGGGCAAGACATGCAATAGCCAGGTCCTTACGTTCCACGCGGTCTATTTTATCGGTAATCATGAATACGTATATTTCTCCTCCTCTGTATTCAATACGTCGTTACCTGCCACATGCCACCAGAGAGAAGAGATTCTTTTTTACCATTCCAAAGCAGAAGAAAATATGATATGACACTTGGTAGCGTCCGTGAGGAAATCAGCCGTATTGACTATGCGTTAATCGATCTCATCGCAGAACGCCAGCGTCTCGCAGCAGCAGTCGCCGGAGAGAAACACCAAAGCGGTGGCGCGGTCATTGATCCCGGGCAGCGCACCCGGGTGCTAAACCGGGCCTTTGACTATGCCGTCACTCACGGCATTGATCCGGTGGAAGTACGAAAAATTTTTGAGATCCTGATTGCAATGAACGAAGAGCGGCAACGGGAATATGCAGGAAAAGGAAACCTTCCCTGAGTACATCGCGCATATTTGTTGAATATTCGATTTATTCACTCTTTGTCTTAAATTGATAGTGTTTCCGCAGGTAATCACGAATTTTTTCTGATTCCAGACAGCGCTGATCCAGACGGCGCACGATACCATCAATCTCCTTAACCTGTGAGGCCATCGTGTCATAATACACTGGGTCTCCATTTTCTGCCACTGCCAGAATAACCTGCAAAGGATTTCGGATATGATCATTGAGAATCGAAAGATCCTCCATGTTCCGCTCAATCTGCGAGATGGCCTCCATTTTCTCATCTTCCAGACGCCGCGCCCTGATCCCGTAGGCGATATCATTGGCAAGCGCCTGCAGGGTGGTCAGTTCCTGTTCTGTCACCGTAGCAGTAGGCCTGATGTACACCGAGAGCACCCCCTCGACATTGTCGCCTGCGATCATCGGAATGCAGAACACATCAGTCTCTTCTTCATTGCCTGCCTCTGCATCTCCTACGGTCAATCGGGAATAACTCACCATCTTTGATGAAACAGCCTCACCGGGGGTGGGTGATGTGCTGATAAACGCAGCATTCGCCTTGCGGAATGCTGACGATGACACACCTGAAGTCACGAGCTCCCCGCCTTTACACAGGGCGATAGAAACAACATAATAGAGATTCAGGCGACTGAACTCTGCGCAGGCAGCAGAGAGGAGCGTGGCCATATCACCTCCATAAATGATCAGCTGAATAACTCCATTTGAAACGGCGATGAGACGCTCAGACTGATATTTTCCGGTCTCATCAGTGATGGAGACAACAAGCTGGTAACTATCCGGAATAAACGAGAGTGTTGGAGAGATTTCATGGATCATCCCCTCTGCATCTATCAGACCAATCGATGGAAGCCTGCGGGGTGGCACGGTGCCTGCAAACATCTGGATGGCATTCTCGCGAAATCCGATGCGATCGTCCGGTACGAGCAGATCTGCAAAGGAAAAATCCCCACTGAGTAGTGTGCTGAGCGGATGGCCCACCAGTTCGACACCGGTAAGATTGGCATTCACGATTGAGCCGTCTGCGTTTAACAGAAACATGCCGGTTCCGGTGTTCTCGAATACTGTACGATAGATCGTTTCAGAGCGGGTCAGTGCCTGTTCTACACCCCGCTGTTCAGTAAGGTCTGCAACGAGCACCCGCAATCCAGTGGCAACGCCATTCTCTGTCAGCCGTCGGCAATAGACCATGACAGGAAAAGAGGTCATGTCCTGTCGTATCGCAGTAAACTCATTGCTGAGGATGGTGTCCTTTGCCAGACATACTTGAAACATCTCGCGCAGTCCAGCGTGCTCACTCTCAGAAAAAAGAGAAAAAATGTTTCTTCTCTTCATCCAGTCTGACTCAGTATAGCCAAAAAAGGTATCAACGGTTCTGTTCCGGAAGAAAATCGAACCATCGGGCTTAACTTCAAAGGCCGGGGCAGGAAGGAAATCCGCAAAGTCATGGAATCTCCGTTCACTCTCAGAGAGCGTATTCTGGGCATTCACCCACGCGGTGATGTCACGCATCGCAAGCACAAAATGCGTTTCGCCATGCAATTCATAAGAAGAGAGTGCCACCTCTGCCGGAAACCTGACGCCGTCCTTGCCCCGTGCCTTAAGTTCAATATGGTGACCATCGGTGATGCCAAACCGTACTGCCTCCATGGCAGTTGAAAGAGAGGAGAAGGCATCCGGGAAGAGGTCTTTGGTGTGATGCGATCGCATCTCTGCAAGGGAGTACCCGAATATCGAGCATCCGTACTGATTCACATCACGGATCTTCCCCGGCATCCCATCCGAGTCACAAATACCAATGATTAAACACTCCCGTGCATTGGAAAAGACCGCCTTCAGAGTCTCAACATGTTCAATGAGTGCCACCTCTGCCTCACGGAGGGCAGTGATATCTCGTCCGATAATGATCGAACCCGAGATCACATCCTCTTCGGTGTAATGGGCATGTACATTCCATTGCACCACATGGTCACGTCCGTCATTCCCGGAAAAGACTGACTCAATCATTCCGGTGGGGGACGCCGGGCTGAGGGAGGAAAAAAATTCATCCATTTCCGTTGCACCATTTCGGAAGAATAGAGGAGTATATGACGTTTCGCTGATTTCAGCGGGCGTAACACCCGCAAGAGTGCAATACGCATCATTTACATATGCAACCCTGCCAACGCCCGTCATCCAGAGCAGGGGGTCACTTACACTGCCAACCAGACGGGAAAAACGCTGCTCTTCAGTGCGCACCTGTGCTGAGAGATTTGAAACGAGGGCACTGATGGTTACAAAGAGGAGCACCCTTCCGCCGGCAACGAGAAGGGTCTGCTGAGTACTGTCAAATCCGGCTACAAGAAGGATATAACAGATGCCGACTGCGACTGCAAAAAGAGGAATTTTTCGGCGAAACCAGTAGGCTTCGAGGATGATGGGGATATAGAAGAGATGGGCCAGAAGAATCGTGACCCCGACAGAGAGACCGGTAATGACGATGGCAAAGGAGAGAACGGTCAGGATAGCAATAACATATATTTTCATTGTCCGTTGAGAATCCCGGCCATTCACTGCCATACTCATAGGAGGTTCTCGTCCATACTAAAATAAATAGATACCTAAGCGGTTATTTCCGCTTCAGGGTTGGCGAATCATCGTTCCGACGCCATTATCGGTGAAGAGTTCCAGGAGCAGATTGTGTTCACGGTTGCCGTTTATAATATGTGCCGAGAGGACACCATTGCTCACGGCAAAGAGGCATGACTCCAGTTTTGGGATCATACCTCCCTCAATGGTGCCATCAGCGACGAGTTCCTCAGCCTCCGGTATCGTGAGACGCTGGTAGGTGCTGGTGCGGTCCGCATTCATCACGCCGTCGATATCTGAGAGGTTAATGAGTTTAAAAGCCTTCAGGGCGACCGCAATTTCCCCTGCAGCAGTGTCGGCATTGACATTCAGAGAATTTCCCTGACGGTCAATTGCAAGCGGAGAGATGACAGGAATATAGTGTTTTGCCATCAGGTCTATGAGAATCTGAGGATTGACCTCCACGATTTCACCGACCAGTCCGAGGTCAACCTCCTGCGAGGTTTCATCCACCATTACCGTCTTTGTTCCGGCCTTGCGGGCGATGAGCAGGTTGCCGTCATTCCCCGAGAGGCCCACGCCAAGCGCGCCGAATTTCGAGATGTCAGAGACGATGTTGTCGTTAATCTTACCTACAAGCACCATCTGGGCGATCTCCATCGTCTCATCGTCAGTGATTCGAAGACCTGCCACAAACTTTGGTTTCTTGCCCATCGCCTCCATCTTCTGGGTAATCTCCGGGCCGCCACCATGGACGAGAACGACGTTTATTCCTACGTAGCGCAGCAAAACAACGTCCTGGATGACCGTATCAAGAATCCGATGATCCACCATTGCATGACCACCGAGTTTGATGACAATGGTCTTTCCGTGGAATCTCTGGATGTAGGGCATTGCCTCCATCAGCACATCTTCGCGTTTCATGTCGTATACTTCCCGTTTATCTCTACATAGCGTTCGGTGAGGTCACAACCCCATGCGGTAGCTGAACCGGTGCCGAGGGAGAGGATGATCTCAAAGATAACCTCTGTTCCGCCCATCAGGGATGCAGCTTCTGCAAGTGCCTCGGGATACATCACATTGTCTGCACATATTTTGCCCATATCTGCAAGGACGACCCGCCGTATGCCATCTGTTACCGCGATAACAGCGCTTGCAGGGTCAAAATCCACCCCGGCACGGCCGGCTGCCGCTATTATACGGCCCCAGTTCGGATCGGTGCCATAGACCGCGGTCTTCACCAGTGGTGAACCCACGACGGTTCGTGCGATTGTGGCCGCGTCCTCTTCTGTTTGAGCCCCACTGACCCTGACTTCAATAAGTTTTGTCGCACCTTCGCCATCTGCGGCAATCTGGCGTGCAAGAGAGATGCATACCTCTTCCAATGCCTCCTGGAATACGGCCATATCTGGCGTCTCACGTCGGTTCGTTGCTGTACAGAAGAGACAGTCATTGGTTGAGGTGTCACCATCGACAACCACCCGGTTAAAACTCCGATCAGCCGCTATCTGCAAAGCTTCCTGAAGGGCCGGCGCAGAAATGGTGGCATCCGTATAGAGGAATGCAAGCATTGTCCCCATATTCGGGGCAATCATGCCGCTTCCCTTCGTTATTCCCGCCACCACAAAGTTGTCGCGGACTGCCGATGCATGCTTCTCGGTGATGTCGGTTGTCATGATGGCTCGTGCGGCGTCCGTCTCTGCTGATGCATCACTACGAAGCATGGGACCTGCCTCTTTGATCTGACGGGTCACAATGTCCATCTTCATGTAGCGTCCGATGACACCCGTTGAAGCAACTCCGATTCGTTCCGGAACAGTCCCAAGCACTGCCGCAGCATCCTCGGCCATTCGGCAGGCATCGGCATAGCCCTGTTCACCCGTGAATACGTTGGCATTTCCCGCATTGACGACGATACCGTCCAGAACGCCCGCGTTCATACGCTCACGCATCAGACGCACTGGCTCTGCAAAGACCAGATTTTTGGTGAAGACCGCAGCAGCAGTTCCGGATGCAGCAATAAGCGCTATGCCATACTTACCTTCACGCACACCTGCCGCCCGTACCCCTTCTACAAGACAGATACTCTTCATTATTCCTCCACCCCACCGTAGCGGGATCCAAGACCACGTACCAGGTCTGCACGGGTCACAATACCCACCATTTCGCCGTCTTTAACGACGATCAGGCGAGCAATACCCTCCTTCATCATGATACTGGCGGCCTCCTCGATGCCTGCATCGGGTGTGGTGCATACCAGATCTTCTGACATCACCTCAGAAATCGGCAAACTGCCGACATCGGAAAGTGCCTCTTTTGTCTTTTCCCAGTTCATCAGTTCACGAATCGGGATCTCGATGACCTCAAAGGGTGAGGGGAGCCAGAGGTCGGTACTGATTCCCGGTGTGGTGAGAAGCGAGAGAATATCCGTTTCTGTTACGATACCAACCGGTCTTCCGTTCTCCATGACCGGAATACCCCCGATACGGTTCTTCTTCATTAAAAGGGATACCTGACTAACTGGGGTGTCTGTGGTGACCGATATGGGTCGCGGGGTCATTACATCTTGTACTTTCATAGTTTGTTCACCTTTAAATCTCAGGGCTGGAGCGGAACGACCATCAAACCATCAGGTTCAGCGCACCCGCACATCAGGTTCATATTCTGGATTGCCTGTCCTGATGCACCTTTTACCAGATTGTCAATTGCAGAGACGGCAACTACCCGCATACCGCCTTCCTCAACTTCAACAGCGATATCACAGAAGTTGCTGCCCCGGACACCTCCAAGAGATGGCGACTGGAGGCGCACAAAGTACTCACGGGCATAGAATTCCGCATAGAGCGCATCTACCTCTTCCTGAGTGATCGGCTCGTCAAGCAGAATGTGGGCGGTCGTCAGGATGCCGCGATTCACCGGCAAGAGATGCGGGGTGAAGTGCACCGAGGCAGATGAGCCCAGAAATGCCATCTCTTGCCGCATCTCGGCCACATGGCGGTGTGCCGTTAGCTTGTATGCAATGAGGTTGTCGCCGACACTGGTATACATATTGGTGACCGAAGGAGAGACACCGGCACCGGAGACCCCGCTCTTGGAGTCATAGATGATGGTACGGGCCCGTTTTGCAAGCGGTGCTGCCGCAAGGGTCGCACCGGTGGGGAAACAGCCGGGGTTTGAAACAAAGAGGGATCCCGGAATATCCTTTCGGTGCAGTTCGGGGAGACCATAGGGCACTTTATGATAATTCGTGTGTTCAACACCATACACCTTCTCGTAGATATCCTTCGGGAGGCGGTAATCTGCCGAGAGGTCGATAGTCCTGACTCCCTGTTCCATCAGTGAACCGGCATACTGCATGGCGGCAGTGTGCGGCACCGCAAGAAAGGCAACATCCGCATCGATATCTCCCACATCAGGGTTCGTATATTCCAGGTCAGTAAATCCTCTGAGATACGGATTGGCCCGGGCAACCGCTGTTCCCGCAAGCTTCCGTGAGGTTGCACAGACCACGTCCCCTTCGGAATGACCGGCAAGGAGGCGTATGAGTTCTCCGCCGGTAAACCCGGAGGCTCCGATGATCGCAATTTCCATAAAAAGATATCGTCCTATACAGGAATTAATTCTTTGCTGAAACTCCATCAAAGAGACGTTCTGCAATCTCCCCAATGTATGACTGTTCTTCCAGCTGCATCATGAGATTACTGCTGAATGCAGCGGTTCCTTCTGCGGCACCAAGCCATGACCCGCAGATGAATCCAATAGTGTCCGTGTTGCCGCCGACATGGGTGGCAACCGGTAAAAGTGCATCATCGTGCCCCAGACGGGCAATGAGAAAGAGAGCCAGAGGATAGGTGTGGTAGACTGAGACATCATTTCCCACAGAGACCATGGCAGTCTCAAGCGAAAGTCCCTCCCTCTCTAATGCACAGGCATTTCTGATGGAGTCAGCCAGTTGCCCATCGTACTCGGCTGCAATATCTGTTGCCACGCGGAATGGGTCCGGATGGCGATGCATCACTGCACGCAGAAAAAGGGCGTAGGAGATGGTGGCGCCGTAGGCACCGGGGTGGGTGTGAGTGACCTCGCAGGCCGCCTGAAGACGCTCGCGCATCTCATCACCGTTTTTGAAGGCAAGGGCAAACGGAACCGCAAGAGCCATGCACCCACTGGTGGTTGAATTGCGGCCGGAGTCCTGCATCCCGGAGATAATGCGTCCACAGGCGGTGGAAACGGTGCCGTCCGGAAACCGCAACCGTCTCGCCGTATGCATGAGAGAGAGCTTTTTTCCGTATTCCTTTGGGGTGAATTTCCCTTCCGCTAACAGTTCGGCGGCACACAACATCATCTGGGTGTCATCGGTGAACTGGCCGGCCCGGAGGCCTTCGTTCGGGTGACGGCGTAACGGTTTTCCATACCCCTCCCCCAGACGCGAGAGAGAGGGAGGGAGCGTCTCCTGCGGCATCCCCAATGCATCACCGATGGCAGCACCCAGCATGCATCCCCTGTACTTGCTGAGCATATGATGTAGTATAGCGATGCCGAAGGGAAAAATGCTCTCTAGAAAAGAGGAGTGTCTTCAGCATCTGTTTTGCTGATTAATGACCACCAAGCGCTCTTCGGTCATTTCCCGGATGGCAGACCGCGGGCCTTCCCGACCAAAGCCTGAGCGTTTCGTGCCGCCGTAGGGCATGTGATCCATGCGGAATGTCGGAATATCATTCACGATGAGCCCCCCTACCGGAATGCCACGGGCCGCCTGATGAATCCGCGTGATATCATTCGTGAAGATGCCCGCCTGCAGACCATAAGGCGTCTTTGCAGCCATTTCAATAGCTTCTGCCCATGTCTGATACGGGGTCAGGGTGAGACCGGGGGCAAAAAGCTCGGCCGCATTCACGTCCATCGTTGGATTGGTATGTTCCAGCACGGTCGGATGGAGGACGGCACCTTCACGGATGCCGCCGGTGCAGCAGATTGCCCCGGCTTTAATTGCCTCCCGAATCTTCTTTTCTGCTGTAATCGCTGCAAACTCACTTACCATCGGCCCCACATCCGTCTCGGGTGCGGACGGGTCGCCGGTGACGAGACTTGCTGTACGTTCGCAGATTAACCGCCGCATCTCTTCATAGACTGCATGGTGAATCAAAACGCGCTGAACCGAGATGCAGGTCTGCCCACTGTATGAGAAGGCACCCTGCACAATCCGTGCGGCCGCATACGTGAGGTCGGCGTCCTCATGCACGATGACCGCCGCGTTGCCGCCCAGTTCAAGTCCGACACGGGGTGTCCGTGCCACTGCCTGCAGATGCCATCCCACCTCCGGACTGCCGGTAAAGGAGACCATGGAAATACGGGGGTCGCGAACCATTACCTCTGCGGTCTCCGGCAAACAGGGCAGAACTGAGATGGCCTTTGGGGGTATGCCTGCGGCCAGTGCCGCCTTACCGAGGAAAAGGGAAGAGAGCGGTGTCTTTGAGGCCGGTTTCAGGATACAGGCATTGCCTGCGGCAAGGGCAGGGCCAAGTTTGTGGCAGGCGAGGTTGAGCGGGAAGTTAAAGGGGGTGATACCGAGAATGATGCCCAGCGGTACCCGGTAGAGGTACCCGGTCCGCCCGTCTCCGCCTTGTGTCCAGTCTAAAGGCAGTATCTCTCCGCCGATGCGGCGCGACTCTTCTGCAGAGATGCGGAGAACGTCAATTGAGCGGGTCACTTCACCGGTTGCCGATCTTCGGGGTTTGCCTGCTTCAGAGATGATGATATCTGTTGCTTCATCCGCATGCTCTTCCAGATAGTCTGCCATCGCAACCAACCATTCTGAACGCCGGTATGCAGGAAGATCACGCATCTGCATGAATCCGGATTGTGCTGCTTGAATGGCATCATTGCAGTCTTGTCTTCCTGCAAGGCAGACTGATGCCACCGTACAGCCGAGATATGGATCAGTAACGTCAAGCACAGCGGGGCTTGTGCGCCACTCGCCACCCACAAGGAATGGTTCCGGGTCCTGAATATCCTGCATGGGAAATACTGTGCCATGACTCTATATAAGTCGTAAGTTGGCCCGGCATCTTTACACTAATCTTAGTCAGGTACGTGAGTATCCTGATACACCGCTGACCAGTTCAAGACCATGTCGCCCTCTCCGGGAATGAGCGTGAAAGCAGGACTGAAGAATGAACCCGCAGTAAAACCGCTCTCATAGCATGACTTGGATATGCTTAAGAGGGTGCTCTCCTAATGAACAATTGATGTTTTCGGCCCGGGTATTTGAGACAGATTTCAGAACAGCACTGGAAGAAGAGCTTGACCGCCGCGGGATGAGTATAAAGGAACTGGCGGGGTTGGTGGGCATATCCGCGGCATCTCTCTATAAGATAACTTCAGGAGAACGGGACCCCCGTTTCTCTCTGGTAAAAGCCATCGCAGTCGCCCTTGACCCAAAAGAAAAGGACTTTGTCGCCGTTATTGCGGCAAAATTTCTCTTAGATGAACTCCAGTCGGTGAAACATACGATAGATGACACGACCTACCGCATCCACGGGTATAGTGCTAATACCATGGAAGAGGTGATCATTGCTGCTGTTCGGGCCGAAAAAGACGGTGCTATCGGGATCATCTGTGCCCCGATTCTCACCACACTCGTGGAACGCATCGTCGATATACCGGTGGCCATCATCCGACCCAGCCCTGACGCATATCGGGCTGCTTTTGAGTCATTGATTCGCCGTCGGGAGTAACAATACCGATATCTCAGGTCTATTTTCATTTCTATCGTTGCAAAGCATATCAATTCCAGAAAAACAGCCAGATACCCCTTAAAATTGCTGAAAAAATGGGATATTTCTGAAACGACTCTTTCACTCAGAGGCGTCTAACGACATACCGTGCCGAAATGATGAGGGCCGCTACTACGGGGAATATGGGGAAGGGAGTGCCTGTTGAGACCGGGGTATCTACGGGAGGCGACTGTGTATGTGCAGTTGCAATGGTGGACACCGTCTCTTCGGGAACCTGTTCTATCAGAGGAGCCTCTTCTGTCGGGCCAGTGTTTTTAGTAATAAATCCTTTGATACGGGTGCCGTCTGTCAGCAGTATCCGCCTCCCGCTGCCATCCATCGCAGTAGCAACCGAGGCATCCCCAGTGGTAATCTGACCCTCTGAGGTGCCATCGCGCTGTATGAACCGGATACCTTTTTGGTCTGCAATTGCAACCGTGGCACCATCTGCTGTCACTGCAACGCCACCGGCACGCGGGGCAGAACCAGACCAGAGGAGGCTCCCGGCCCGTGAGAGCAGGGCAACCGTACCGTCAGCAGAGGCGGCTGCGATCGTCCGGGCATTATCTGATAAGGCAACAGCAGTCACCGGCTTGCGGGAGAGACCATATGTCCAGCGTTCCTCTCCTGCATCAGAGAAAAACACTACATTGCCGGCAGATGTCCCGCCAACGATGTAGGTTCCGTCCGGGCTTATGGCAACCGAGATGAGATCATCAACGGTGTCAACACTCCAAACGAGATCCCCTTTCGGGGAATAGAGGTGCAGTGTCTCGTCATCGAGCGCGACAGCGATACGACTGCCGTCTGCCGTAATGGCGAGGTCATTTACGTAATTTTTGGTCTTTAATGCAGCAAGAACGGTGGTATTCTGATGCATCACAAGAATGCCATCGCCACCTGCTGCAAGAACTGCCCCGTCACCGGAGAGGGAGAGGGAACGATACCTCCTGTCCGGAATGCGCCAGCATTCAGCACCATCTGCAGTCAGCATCATGATACCGGCATTCCCGACAAAGGCACCGTATGCCCCATCGCCCGAAACCACTGCATCCGTGATGCGAACCGCCGTCTGATCAATTCCCACAGGTACCCACTCTTCTGCCATCACCGCTGAGGGGAACAATAAAAAAGAGAGGAACAGGATGATAATTGCTGTATATCGTCCGTTCACTCACCCTGCCTCCTGAGACAGACTCCGGCAACGAAGAGAGCGGCGAGTGCACCAATGAACGGGGCGGGACTCTGTGTTGCCACAGGCTGATCATTCTTGCCCTCAGGGAAACATTCCGGGTGAATGTCGCGTGCCACCATCTCGAGTGCCTCTACAATACGCGGACCGCCGCGGTCGATGATATCAGAGTCAACCAGATAGACCCGACCCTCTTTGACAGCAGTTAGTCCCTTAAAACGGGGTTCTTCTTCGGTGACATAGCGGTAGAGGACGTCATAACTGTTCCCTCCCATGCCTGCACCGGAGTTTGCAATAATAACGTCCGGGTCGGTGACAATGAACCTCTCCATGCTCACAATCTCCCAGCCCTCAACAGATGAGAAAGCGTTGGTGGCACCCGCCATCATAAACATCTCGTCCTGAAATGAACCACTGCCACTGACCCATATCGGATCATTCCAGACCATATGGACAACAGACGGTGTGGTATCAGCGCTGGCAACCGCCGTCTTCACAGCATCAATCCGTGCCTGCATATCGGCCCCCACGACCGCCGCTTCGTCATCAGCCCAGGTTGCCTTACCAACGAGGTGAATATTTTCGATCACATCTTCGATGGAGGTGGGGTTGAGGGCAAGAACGGTAATACCGAGGTTTTCCAGGTAATTGATGACCTCCTGGGTGTTGCCGAACGCAGCGATTACCAGGTCAGGTCTCGCCTGCACCACCTTCTCGATATTTACCGAACTGTAGCCACCAACCTTATCGGCAGCGATAGCCGCGTCGGGGTAGTTGCAATAGTCAGTCACGCCGACCACCCGATCCCCGAGACCCAGTGCATAGAGGATCTCAGTATTGGCTGGTGCCAGTGAGACAATGCGCTGAGGGGGAGCTGATAGGGATATCTCACGCCCGAAGTCATCGGTGATCGTCCGGGCACCCGCTGATGAATCAAACGTAGGAGTATCCCCTGTTGAAACAACCGGTGCCTTAGTGGACACAGGCGTCCCTACCGTTGTGGGCGGTGCAACCGGCACTGCACCCTTCACCGGGATGATAGGAAACGTCCTGCCGGTCAGTGCCGGGATCGCGGTTGCAGTCATCTTGCCCGGCGCATCCGCAAGTACTGATGTCCACTTGAAATAACCCTCTCCCGTCTGGAAAGACAGGAGGTGGGACACCGGAGTGCGACCAGTCGCTGTCGTCCAGGTCAGGGGATCCTCGCCTGCGGCCACAAGCGCCTGGATGACCCAGGAATCAGAGGCGGAGTTGGTCGCACTGGTACCGCCATAGTTGAACCCACCGTCATCCTTCTGCTGTTTCTTCAGGAAGGCGATGGCATTTCGGATGACGGGTGCATCCCGGGATGTTCCTCCGGCAATGAGAGCCTGGATGGCAGATCCGGTATCATCACAGTCACTTTCTGCCCCAACCGCCCAGCTAAAGCCACCGTCATCGTTTGGCTGTTTCTTTAGCCAGGCAACCGCTTTCGAGGTGTCCTCACCCACAGCGGAAAGGGCCATAATAGCCCAGCTTGTGGTGTAGATATGTTCTCCATAGCGACCGTCTTCCCGCTGCTTTTTCTGCAGGAATGAGACAAAGTCATGGCCGCCAAAGTTTCGCGGATCATCGCCTGCGGCGACAGCCGTAATTATGAGCTTAGCGGTCTCTGATGTTCCATCAATAGCAAGTGTTTCATCTCCAAGGGTCCGCAGATAGTCACCTGCTGAAGCACCACCCGCTGACCATTGGTCAGGGTCGCCACCTGCGGATACAATCGCAAGGATTGCCCATGTTGAGAGAGACGCAGAGGATGTTTTTCCGTCTTCAGCAAACCCACCGTCTGCCTGCTGGCAGGAGGCGAGGTATGCAAGTGCATTACTGACTTCATCGTTCTCAGCAGTGAGCGGATAGGCTACAGCTGTTGCCGCAAGGCACGGAATGATGAGAAGTATTAATAAAAAAAGAAGATTTTTTGTATGCATTTTATTCAACCAATTTTGTTTTAGTTATCTTTTTTTGTTACAGTATATGCCGGTTACTCCTATGAGGCCCGCTACTGCTGCACAGATGGCACTCAGGGCTGTTCCGGATTGTGTTGGTGCAGTACTTGAGGCTGGAGAGGCTACAGGCGGTATAGCCACAGTGCCGGATGCCACCGGTGCTTCCATAATGGAGACAAAGATGAACGAAGAAAGCCCTTTTGCAGGCCCTGCCTCAAGGATCATCCTGCCATCAGCGGTGGTGCCTACAGACCGAAGTACAAGCACCTCTGCGGTACCGTCATCCATGATGTGCACCAGACGCAGGGCAGAGAGGCCGCCTGCCTGTCTAATAAATGCAGGGTCTACGGTAATACGGACGGTCACATCGCCCACATCTACCCCGTTTTCAAGACCGCGTTTCTCAACGTTCATCAGCCAGCCGGCAGTGCTGACTGTCATGCCCTCAGCACCGAGTACGGTATTTGCTGCACTCAGTATTGCTGTTGGTACATCGGAGAGGCCGGAGATTGGAGTTATCGTAGAACCGATATCAGCATCCATTGGAACCGTCATGAGAGAGACAAAGAGGCCAATTTCCGGGGTGGCACCGTTTGGACAGGTCACCTGAACAGGCTTGGTCTCAGCCGTAACATCGGCAATGGTTCCTGAGATGACACCGTTCTTGTCCGTGAAGTCCACAAAGCGAATTCGTAAGGTAACATCATCACGGGTGATGATCATCGTGTTGCCAGCAAAGGTGATCGTATCCCCAGAGGAAGTTGCCATCGGGACGTTTACTGTCAGATGCATCCGGCCATCACTCAGACGCAGATCAGAACCCGGAGGCAGGGAGAGCGGATATGAAACAGCTTCTGCCGTTGCACCATCTGCCGTTACCCCGTCGCCGGTTCCGGTTTCCCCGGTTCCTGTGGATGAACTGCCGGGAGCAAGGACGCTGCTCGTCTGTACCCTGAAGTAGAATGCCTTCGGCGACTGGTCAGGTGTCTGGCTCATCGACTCGCTGTAATACCAGATCACTTCATCGCCGTTGGAAACAGGTTTTTGGTCAGCTGTCACGCCCGGTGAGAGGCCATTTACCTGGTACATCCAGCCGGCCAGTCCCTCGTTGGGTGTCCCATCCACCTCGATGGTAAAGAGACCGCTATCCCACTTGTCGCTCACCTTGAAACTGATGCCTGCTTTCTGCAGGACACCAAGGCCACTCTGCCATGAGACGGGGTAGGATTTTTTGGAATTGTCGGCAGTCACACTGAAATCACCCTTGGGCAGGGTGACGGTTCTCCAGAAAACGGGGGGGGTGTCACTGCCGCCGCCACCGCTGCTGCCACCAGTTGCGACAGGGACGCTCGCAACTGCGGTCTGGCCTGCGGCAGTCGCAGTGATTGAAAGAGTGCCACTCGCCGCAGGAATGAAGGAAATAGTTGATCCATAGGCATACACCGGCACACCGCTGTTCATCTGGAAGGTCACGAATGCCGGTGCATCAAGGGTGACGACCACTGCCTGACCGGCCGTACCTCCACTCGTATCCATCGAAAGTGCTGCAACTGGTGCTGCACAGACGAAAAGGATGGTTATAATGAGTGCACTCAGGAAACGATGCATGCTACTCCCTCACTATAGGTAAGGAGGTCATCAGGATACCCCGCCAGCGTGTAAACACCTGCATAGAGAGTATAGGTGCCCGTCTGAGCCCGCTGTGGAATGGCAATGAGCGCCGGTATATCCAGGGTCTCGCCCGCAGCGAGTCTGACCGTAGCAATGCCTGCGAGACTGTCGCCGCCGCTGTTCACTCCACTGACAACCACGACATACCAGCCTGCATCATATGCAGTGACGTTGATGGTCGCCACCGATGTGCCGCCACGAGGAGCGTTTGTCACATCAACGTTAGAGATTTTCACCGGAGATACCATTACATTGATATTCACGATGTAGGTCGCCTCATCGATGAGATTCGCATAGGTGACCGGATCAGACGGACAATAATAGAACGTCACCGTGTCACCGTCAGCAAGATCGTTTGCGCCCAGACCGGCCGAAGTTGGAGCACCGTTCAGGTAGAGAGCCCATGAATGTGCATTGGGCTGTGACCAGTCCTCATTTGCGATTCCGTTGATATCTTCCAGAAGGAACGAACCAAAGGATGCATACCAGGCATCAGACGCATTGAACGTGAACCCCCCCATTGTTGCCGCGGTCTCAAGCGCACCAAGGTCGGTTGTGCGGTTGATGGTGTACGAAGCAGAAGCGTCGTTTGAAGGCACGAAACTGAAGGTTTCGCCATCAGTGACCGTCACATCGCCGTCGAAGATATATTCAGGGGCTCCACTGTTGACGGTTACATCAATCTCGACGATGTAGGTCGCCTCATCGATGAGATTCGCATAGGTGTCAGGGTCGGACGGACAGTAATAGAACGTCACTGTGTCACCGTCAACGAGGGCGTTTCCACCAAGACCCACTGAAGTTGGAGCACCATTCAGGTAGAGAGCCCATGAATGTGCATTGGGCTGTGTCCAGTCCTCGTTTGCAATCCCGTTGATATCTTCCAGAAGGAACGAACCGAAGGATCCATACCAGGCATCGGACGCGTTGAACGTGAACCCGCCCAAAGTTGCCGCATTGTCAAGCGCACCAAGGTCGGTTGTGCGGTTGATGGTGTACGATGCAGAAGCGTTGTTTGAAGGCACGAAACTGAAGGTATCACCATCAGTGACCGTTACATCGTTATCAAAGATAACGACGGGTCCAACAGGCGTGACATCCTCCCCAATGGCGTAGAGGGTGTTTGTATACTCAGCGCCGATATAGAGCACACCATCTGCAACTGCCGGCGACGAACCCCAGAATGAGGCGTAGTTGCCACCTGCGGGTGCCGGAAGTGTGTATCTCCATGCTTCACTGCCATCTGCGATATTGAATGCATAAACAGAAGACTGCGCTTCGTTGGTGGCACCGTAGACCAAATTTCCTGCGATGACCGGTGAAACCTCCATCTTTGCTGTTGTCGCCTTCCATACGTGCGCTCCGGCAATATCATTGGTATTCAGACAGACCATTCCACTGCCTGTTCCTACATAGAGGCGGTTGTTCACGCTGTCCAGTGCCGGTGTACCGAGGTTGGAATCCATTGTGCGACTCGCAAGCACAGCACCATCTGTACGGGATACTTCATAGAGTGCCGTTGTGGTTTTGATAAAGAGCGAGTCTGTATTGATTACCGGTGCTGACCTGATATCACCGTCAAGAGTGACGTTCCAGATTTCTGCTCTGGTTGTGATGTCATACGCATAGAGTTCTGAGAGATTGGACGGGAAGTATACCACGTTGTCTGCTGCAGCGGGAGCGGTAAAGTAGGTTGCATTCGTCCACCCGATATCCCAGGCTCCAAATGCTACTGCCCATTCTTCACTGCCATCTGCCGGGTCATACACGTGAAGACCACCATCAGAGGGGGTCAGCAGATAGATGAGCCCATTATAATAGAGCGGCGATGAGGTCAGACCAAAGAATCCTGCGTTATTATCCGCCAGAACAGACCATTTCTTTGTTCCGTCGGTGGTGTTAAAGGCAGTGATTTTGCCATCAAGGCCGCCGACAATGAGCAGATCATCTGCAACGGTGAGACCACATTCGGACCCTGTTGCATATGTCCAGAGTTCCTCTCCGGTCTCTGTATCATAACAGGAGAGAGCGGGAACAGCCGCCGGATGAGCCATGTCAGGACCAGTCGCGACAAAGACCCGACCATCCGCCACCACCGGGGAACAATCAATTGAACCCGGTGAAACATTCCACCGAATATTCTCCGAGAGAGGGCCTGCCTCCGAAACATAGCCCGTACGCTGGGCATCGCCATGGAATGTCAGGTAATCAACCGCTGCACAACCCTGCACCATGACGAGAAGCACCATGATGAAAAGGGATAAACGAATACGCATCTTAGAATTCATAAACAGACCTTTTGGATATAAGTTAACAATATCTGATAATCTATTATTTAGTTATATCCAAATATTTGGTGCAATCACTGTTGAGGAGAGAACTGAAAAAAGAGAAATTATCGAATTTTAATTTTATTTTCGGCTTTTGCGGGTAATAACCCGTTTTTCAACTTCCCGATACAGGTCATTTCGCGATGAGACGACCGGACACCCCGCATCGCGTATCGCCGCAAGGAAGGAGCCGTCCCCTGCCGGTGTGCAGTCGGTGAACTCCCCACCAGGCGGTACAAAAAGAATAAGCCGGGATCGGCGATCGCTGGTGAGCGCCTGAATGTTTGGCAGGTTGCCAACCCCGATAGGCATCGCGGTGAGAATAATCACATCTGCCTCATCGAGATACGCCCCGAGTGCTCCACAGACGGCGGGAGTGATGGGGGCAAATGCAGGCACCGTAATACAGGGAATGCCGAGCTGTGATGCAGCCGCAAAGTCAGAGTCCATCGGTGAAAGCACCCCTGCCGTCAAAAGACATCCGGCCGCTGCAAGCGTATACATCAGCCCCGCACCGCTGCCTCCACCGGAAATAATGTGGATACGAACGCCACGGAGAACAGACGGGACACTTTCACTCAGAGGCATAATCAGCGGCCGCCCCGTAACAGGATTTGACTGCACCATCGCCGTGATGCCATACTCATCCCGCAGGTTTTTTATCGTGAGCACCTCGGCAGGCGTCCCAATCGCACGAACCTGCCCCTCCCCCATGAGAACAATCCGGTCACAGAACTCAGCAGCGAGGTTCAGGTCATGGAAAACCCCGATCTTGGTGACGTTCTCGCCCAGATCGCGGATAATAGAGAGAATCTCCACCTGATGATTGATATCGAGATGAGCAGTCGCTTCATCGAGGAGAATCACTTTTGGTTGTTGTGCAAGCGCACGGGCTATGATCACCCGTTGCCGTTCCCCGCCGGATATCTCGGTCACCGCCCGGTCTTTCAGGTGAATGACATTCGTCACCTCCATTGCCTCGCGCACGATGCGGTAATCATCAGCGGTCTCCTTTTTAAACCGCTCCTGATAGGGAAACCGGCCCATCATGACGATGTCTTTCACCGTATAGGAGAAGTTCATCCCTGTTTCCTGAGGGACGACACTCATGATGCGGGCCAGTTCCTTCTGCCCATAATCGCTGAGAATTCTACCCTCAAGAGTCACCACACCGCCGGAACGTTCCAGAACCCGGCTGAGGGTTTTTAAAAGCGTGGTCTTGCCCGAGCCGTTCGGGCCGATTATCCCGACAAATTCGCCTTTTTCTGCCCAAAGGGTGATCTCGCGAATGATATCATCTCCTCCGTAGCCGGCAGAGAGACCGTTTACATCGATCATGCCCGCATCCTCCTCCTGAGGAGCATGATGAAAAACGGCGCACCGACAAAAGAGGTGATCACACCGACTGGCATCTCTCCCAGAAACGATCGGGTGAGGGTGTCTGCCATAAGAAGGAAAAGCCCGCCTGCAATCATCGATGCGGGGAAGAGAACCCGGTGATCAGGCCCGACAATGAGCCGCATCACATGAGGCGTAATGAGACCAATAAATCCGATTGACCCTGCAATGGATACAGCAACTGCCGTGACTGCCGCAGAGATAAAAAGCAGAACACGCTTGAACTGCTCAACATTGACGCCAAGGTGAAGGGCGTCTTCCTCTCCCAGAGAGAGAATATTCAGGTCTCGGGCAAGGGCAATTAAAAAAATCCCCCCGACAGGGATCAAAAGACCAAGCCAGACATCGCTCCATGAGACGTTCCAGAAACCGCCCATCAGCCAGAAGACAATCTGATGCAGACTTTTTCCTGCCGAATACATGAGAAACGAGAGAATGGATGAGAAGAACATCGAGATTGCAATACCGGTGAGAAGCAATGTCTCCACTGATGCACGCCCCTGCCGTGTTGCGATGATATAGACCAGAAATGTGGCTCCGATAGCACCAATGAACGCGAAAACCGGCAGGAAAAGACCTCCCATAAAGACAATGGTGAAGGCGGCGCCAAAGGCCCCTCCTGAGGAGGTTCCGATAATATAGGGGTCTGCCATCGAGTTGCGAAACAGCCCCTGCATCGCAGCACCGGCGGCGGCAAGACCGGCACCAACGAGGATCGCGGCAATCACCCGCGGGAGGCGGATGGAGTAGATGATGAGATACGAGGTATGGTCAGGGAAGAAGCCAGAAATGTCCCCGCCAGTAAAAAGGGTCACGATCATGCCCACAATATCATTCGGAATGAACGCAGAGAACGGTACCGTTGTCGGCCCGAGGCTCAGTGCGAGGAAAAATGCACAGAAAAGCATAGCTCCAAGAAGGGTAATGATACTAACCGTTCGGATACGCGAGGTCTCAGGCATACGAATTCTTTGGTAGCGTTGGAGCGGTTAACTAAAATGTGTTTGGTTTAACAAAACAAGGTTTGTTTCATCGTAGGAGACCAGACCGCATTCATAAACCGATCTCTGATTTCTCTGGCCTGAAAGGGAATTGACGGTGCTTTTGTATTCCCGGGGGCAATAACGACATGGATAAACCGGGGGCCGGGACTCTTGGCAAGGAAGGCAGTACGGAGACTTTCCTCATCCTGCACTTTACAGGTGTTCGTGATGCCTGCTCCGCGGGCCAACAGTTCAAGATCAGAAACCGCATATGCGTGGGTCATCTGATCGCCCGTGCTGCCAAATGACCCGTTATCAAGAGCGATGATCGTGAGATTATTCGGCGCCTCTGCTGCCACCACCGGAAGAATAGCGGTTCCCAAAAGACTTGCGTCTCCGTCAAAGACAACGACTCCCCGGTCCTGCCCCAAGGCAAGCCCCAGACCGATGGGCGTCGCCTGTGTGTAACTGCCCATCATGTAAAAGTTCTCCGGTCGATCCCGAACCGCAAAGAGTTCATTTCCCGGAACGCCAAGATTTGTAACCACCAGCTCATCCGTAAGAAGGGTCGCAACAGCAGCGATGGCATCCGCCCGCCGCCAAAGTGGCTGCGTGATCGTGCGGTTGTATGTAAAGCTGATTTCACGGTTGCGCAAGGGAAAAATCGGGGCAGGAGGAACTCCGGCAATACCTCCGATTCCTTCCCAGACCTTTGGAGAGACAAGAATGATATGCGGCCGGTGGTGTTCAAAGGCATCGGCTATGGCACCTTCAATACGGTCAAGGTCACCCGCCTCGTGCACCACCGTATACACAATATCAAGCGCATCCAAAAGGTCAGGCAGATGGATATTAAACGGCATCTGCACTTCGGATCTCTCGCGATGGACACCACGCCACGAGACAAGAACAGGAAGCGGAAGTTCATACGGCACGGGAAGGGTCATAATCGCATTGAGCATCGTGCCAAGTCCCGAGCTCTGGATATGCATCATGGGACGGTTTCCCGCAAGGAAAAGACCCGCACAGAGACCAACGCCGTCCTCCTCACGCATTATAGTGATGTGCCGGAAGTTCTCCTGAATAAGGCAATACAGACTTTGTGTCCGATCACAGGGCAGGCTGACCACCGTGTCCACCCCGGCCGAGGCGACATAATGCAGAGCGCCCTCTTCATGCATTGCAGGGCACCTCCAAAACAGGCAAGAAAATAGTATTCATAGTGAGAACTCCCCCCTCGAAATCTGATCTTTCAACAATCTGCATAGCTCCTCTGCCCGTGAACGATCTGACTGCCGGAGCACGATGGGGATAGCGAGGGTAGTGTCATCCACTGGGTGCAGGGCACCGGCCTGCATCGTATATACCCCATTCGGGCAGGTATGCACACAATTGCCACAGGACACACACCGGGAACGCATAATTCCGCCACCCATCATGACGGCCTTTGTTGGGCAGGCCTCAGCGGCGGTGCAGGGACCGCAGAACAAACAGTAGAGGGGGTTCACCTGCAGGGTAAGCTCAGTTCCCTGCCAGACATCGCCATAGGATGCGGTTGTGAACGGAGTACGGTCGGTGACGTCTACCACAGGGAGAGCAATCTGCTCATCTATTACCGAGAGACGGGTGATGTCATCTGCCGTAAGAACAGGGAGGGCAATGCCGACCGATGTCAGGCATTCGGGCCCTTGACCAGTCATAAACCCGCCCATATACTCGCCGTCCATTGCACTAAGATCGGCACAGACCGCGATGTTCCGGCGTTCCGGCGTGCTCCGTGTGCCTTCACCCATCACCATTCCACGAGCACCGTTTAACAGAACCGGCGTGCCCGGCCGGATATGGATGAGAGACGGATCATTCTCAACGGGGTTTATTTCTCCGCACCCTGAGACAGTCGCCGCACGCATATTGCCCTCCAAATTGAGAACCGAAAAGATGGTTTCGATTGGATCAGGCCCTCGGTTTACAAAGGCGGTGTAATTCCTAAAACAACTCCGCGTGGTAAAGATACGGGCAGAAGAAAGGTCATCAATAAAGATGGTGTTCTCAAAAGTCTTTCCGCCTGCCTCTGCTATCACATCGACATCTTTGCCATCCACCAGATCCCGGAAGAGATGGCCACCGCCATATCTTTCCGATGCGGCGGCAGTCCCGGAGACGATGACATCCACCGTGCCCAGCCGTTCATTCGGGCAGGGGCCGAGGAAAGCAGGTACCCCATTAAGGGTTACTCGGTCAGCCCGGGTAAACGCACCGAAAGATGCAACGGGGATGGTCATCACCGCAGCAGTGCCGGACATGACGCCAAACGTGCCCGTTGTGACGATATCCACCTCTGCTACGGTCGGAATTTCTCCCGCCCGCACCCGTTCCTTCATCTCCATCGCCGTCCAGACGATAGCCTTTCCACGCGCCAGCCGATCCCTGACATCCTGCATCGTCTTCATGGTGCGCTCTTATTCGTAGGAACAGATATAGTATTCTGTTATTTTGCGCTCATGATTCTCTTTTTTGGCATTTTTCTTTGCATGAGGATTAAATAGATGCTATTTTTCAGCCTCCTATAAAGTGCATCTGATGCCTATGGTCATCATGGGAACGTGAGGGAAAAATCCTCTCTTGCCGTGATGCAAGGGCACACTACCCGGTCACCCTCACTATCTCGCTTAGCCTATTCAAATAGAGCCATGATCGCCTGACTCCATGAAATGAATACGTACCTTTTTTTCCTGCCAGAATGTATTACCTGTCAGGAAGAACCATCATGACATACCAGAAAATGCCAAGCATGGTGCCGGAAAAGACGAGTATGCTTTTTGAGACTGTCTGTCTGGCAACCGATTTTTCTCCTGCTTCTGCACGGGCAGCAGACTACGTCATTCGTCTCAAAGATGCCGGATGCCGGAAAGTCGTGCTTCTGCACGTTTCAAATGTCCCAAAAAAACATTACCTCATCACCGAACCGCCCGGACTGGATGCCGATTCAGCCAAACTCTATGGAGATTCGCTGTATGACCGCTCTCAACGGGAAAGAGAGCAGTTGATGGCAGAAACGGTATACCGTTTCCAGGAGGCAGGTCTTGAGGTAGAGCCGGTGATCCTCAGCGGCAATCCCACAGACGAAATTGTACGGATTGCAGATAGCCGCGAGGTATCGCTCATTGTCGTGGGTGCTCACGGCAGAACAGGCCTCTCACGTGCATTTCTGGGATCAGTCTCTGCCGAAGTAATCCGTTTGGCCCACCAGCCGGTGCTTGTGGTGCGGGGTTCTGAATCAAAGTGAGAGGGTGTTTCCTTTCTCGCAAATTCAGACTGAATTTCCTTTTTTATCCTTTTATTATAAGATCATCGTCCGTCACACTCACCCGTTTTTCTTTCAATACCCATCCTGCACCGCTGTTCACCATCCCCAATTCTTTTTTGGACCGTATGCGAAATGAGAGAAATAAATTCAAAATTAACGACCTAATGGGCTAAAAACATGAGAAACAGACCCCGTAAAAAATGATTCGGCACGATGTTGGTAATGTACACGGGTAGACTAAGGAAACCTCACCAAACAGAGGTAAAAAAAGTATCACTCTCTCAGATTCAGAAACGGGCGGGCGATGAGAACGGAGCCGCCCATCTAAAGGCATGCCATACCTCAATAGCAATATTATATCCTATTCTTTTTTTATATGGAGAACCCTAATCTGTATGGAATCAAAAACCCGTCTGGTTGTGTGTCTAAAACCATAAAGGGAGATTTGGAAAAACCATGGATTTACTCATCTATCTGGCACCAGTATGTGCCCTGATTGCTCTCCTCTTTGCGGGATTGGCCTATAGAAAGGTTCAATCCGCAGACGAGGGCAATGAGCTCATCAAGAAGCTCACATCCGTGATACACAAAAGTGCGATGGTGTATTTAAACACCCAGTACAAGTATATCGCAGTCTTTGTGATAGTATTCGCGATCATCCTGACAATACTCATCAATCCGTTAACCGCGGTCTGCTTTGTCATTGGAGCGGCTCTCTCCGCAACAGCCGGCTACATCGGCATGATCACTGCAACTTCCGCAAACGGCCGGACAACGCATGCTGCTACCCGCGGCATTGTTGATGCATTCCGTGTCTCTTTTGCGTCCGGTACGGTCATGGGTATGGCCGTCGTCGGTCTCGGTCTCTTTGGTCTCTCGGTAGCATTTATCGGAGTTTCTACTCTGATGGAAGGCGCCGGTATCTATGAGATTGTTAATGTCGTTGCAGGATTCTCTCTTGGTGCAAGTTCGATTGCACTCTTCGCCCGTGTCGGCGGCGGTATCTTTACGAAGGCCGCAGACGTCGGTGCAGACCTCGTCGGTAAGGTCGAGGCAGGTATCCCTGAAGACGACCCCCGAAACCCCGCGACCATTGCAGACAATGTCGGTGACAATGTCGGTGACATCGCCGGTATGGGCGCTGACCTCTATGAGTCATATGTTGGGTCAATCATTGCTACCATGCTCCTCGGTGCAGCTGCCATTCTTGCAATCAGCAAGGGTAATGACATCAGCCTTATTCTCGGCATTGATTCCATTGCAGCTCTCAGTGGCATGCCGGAGTACAACCTCATTCTTCTCCCGATGATCATCTCAGCAGTCGGTATAATCTGCGCTATCATCGGTTCGTTCTTTGTCAGAACAAAAAAGACCGAGTCCTCTGCAATTCACCTGGCATTCAACATGGGTCTTGTGGCAGCACTCATTCTTGTGGTCGTTACCACCTATTTCATCGCCACCATGCTTCTCGGAAGCTATGGATTCGGGGTATTTGTTGCGTGTGTCGCAGGTCTTGTCGCAGGATTCCTGATTGGTCAGGTCACTGAGTATTACACCTCCTACGAACGCAAACCCACCAAGACGATTGCAAACTCCTGTGAGACAGGTGCAGCAACCAACATCATCACCGGGTTTTCAAAGGGTATGGAGTCCACACTCTTCCCGACCCTCATTATCGCAATTGCCATCTACATCTCGTACACCTTTGCAGGCCTCTACGGCATAGCGATTTCAGCAGTCGGTATGCTTGCAACCCTCGGGCTCTCCCTTGCAGTCGATGCTTACGGACCTGTCGCAGATAATGCAGGCGGTATCGCAGAGATGACCCACCAGCCTGAGTCTGTCCGTAAAATCACCGATACCCTCGATGCAGTCGGAAACACCACGGCAGCTATCGGCAAAGGATTTGCAATTGGTTCAGCGGCACTCACGGCACTCGCACTCTTTGCTTCTTACGGCATTGCTGTGGGCCTCGAGTCAATCGATGTCATGCAGCCTCCGGTCTTTATCGGTCTTCTTATCGGTGCAATGCTTCCGTTCCTCTTCTCATCCATGACAATGATGGCAGTCGGACGTGCAGCATATGCGATTGTGATTGAAGTCCGCCGCCAGTTCAAGGAGATTGCAGGCATTATGGAAGGTACTACAGAACCTGACTATGCAGCATGCATCTCTATCTCAACCGCATCAGCTCTGCGTGAGATGGTCCTTCCGGGTGTCATCGCTATTGTAGCACCAATTCTCGTCGGTCTTGTTCTCGGTAAGGCAGCCCTCGGCGGTCTCCTTGTCGGTTCACTCGGTGCAGGATTCATGCTTGCAATCACCATGGCAAACGCCGGTGGGGCATGGGACAATGCAAAGAAGTACATTGAGATGGGAAACCTCGGTGGCAAAGGTTCAGGTGCACACAAGGCAGCTGTAACCGGTGACACCGTCGGCGACCCGTTCAAGGACACCTCCGGCCCATCCATCAACATTCTTCTGAAATTGATGAGCATCGTCGCAGTGGTCTTTGCACCGCTCTTCCTTCTTTAAATTTATTCTTTTTTTCCTTTGTTACGCCCTGCGCTCAGGCGTTTTTCTTTGCTGTGATAGTTTGGTTTTCTTGACATCTTTTGTGTAATACGATTTTTTTCCTGAACATCTGGCCAGTCTCAGATGCAGCAGATAGACAAATTTTTGAGAGCTTTTTACGGATATCCTTGGATTCCATCGGGTTCCATTAGGGCCGAAGTTTTTGTTCGGGTGCGGGTTTCATCGGATTCCATTACGGGCCGGAGGTTTTGGTTCGGGTACGGGTTCCATCGGATTCCTGAACCCCATCATTGCATATTTGTGATGGTCTGGTCAACACTTGACGACTCAGATTTTAAAAAAGGCAATGAGAAAAAATGGAGTATTCTAAGCGGAAATCTGTTCAAAATATAAGAAAGAGGTTGAAGAGATTTCTTTCTCATCTCCTCGAATGGTGCCTGAACTGTACCCCTGTTAAAATAAATCCTTTATCCCACATCCTACCGGAGGAGAAAGGGAAATAAGGAGGAAAGCAACCCCTCCCAATATGAGGGCAAGGGAACAGATGGAAATATCCTGAAATCCCGTATAAACCAGAAAATCAGGAAGGATATTCATTCTAAAAGAGGAAAAGGGATTGGAAAAACTCATCTGTGCCGTTAAAAGGAGAATTCCTGCTGCGGTGAGTATGAATCCAGTCATGCCTGCAACGACGCGAAAAATCGTATTTTTTCCGGTCCGCCATGCGTATAGTATACAGATGACAAGAACGATACCAAGTGCTATGATAAGCAGTTCTGAGGACGAGGAGAGTTCAAGGGAAAATAAATCACCAAAATAAAATTGTGAATATCTCGGACGGAACCAACCCATAAACGGCCAGTACCAGCTGCTTGGAATGGTCCACATCGCATCCGCGAGCTGATGAGAGAGCATGCCCGCCGCGATAAAAAGAAGACCGGGATGACGCCACTTCATCCAAATAACAGACCCGAGGAGGGCCACGAGGGCGAAGACGGTCAGGCTGTGGAAGAAGATACGACCATTTCCAAGACTTGCCAGAATGATATATCCGACCGGTTTGTCAATGATATCGGGGAGCAGGCTGCCGATGGCAGAGTAGATGAGAGCACGGCAGTCTTTAGTGATGTACAAAAGAAAGATGCCAACAGTAATGCCGATTAAGAGATGAACTGCCGGAAGCATTATCGATTTATCCTATATTCCGATATCATATTTGTCTAAACCTTCTCTAAATTTTCTGAATTTACAGCCGTTTGATTTTTTCCATTCTAAAATTACACTCTATTATTGGGGAACAGATGGTAGTGTTTACTGTTTTTTCCTATCTCAAGATGCCTTGAAAGAATAGAAAACAATGCCCGGCAAATCAAAGAGGCTCTCGCACGGGATGGTTCAGAAGTTGGGATAGTATCAGGATGTGATAAAAAATTCTGACCTCTGGCATGGGGCATAATATCTCTTCTGCAAGGATATGGCATATGCAGGCCTTGCCTTTCTTGCCTGCACTGCCTTCTGGACAAAACCCTCATAACCGATTTCCTGCGGCATTTTCCAGTTCTGTGTCATCCGACTCTGCCATGAAAAGGAATCATTATCTTTTTTTCGTTCGTCCGACTTTTTGGAACCTTAAATCCGTTATCTCCATTACTATCCCTCGTCTGTTGGCACTGATGTTGACCAGACGGTGCGAATATGAATGAAAAATTCCGGGGAATCTGCTTTTTTGCCGCAACGGTCTCTGAATTCAATTTTTTCTGCAGGTTGGCACCGGGTTGCATATTTTGGATGATATGAATTTTGAATGGAATGAATAGCGAACAGCCTTCGTTTGACGATCTTTTGCTTTCACGATCACTTACTTGCATGAGTGACAATATGACGCATCTCGGGCAGAATTAACTTGACCATCGCAAGCCGGACGGCAGACGTGGAGCCGGGAATACAGAATACTACACGCCGGTCAATGATACCTGCCACCGCCCGTGAGAGAAGGACTCGTGTACCAACTTCCTCCATACTAAACATCCGAAAAATTTCGCCAAATCCATCTAATGTTTTCTCAAAGAGGGGACATACTGCCTCAATCGTGCAGTCATCATGGGTTATCCCGGTACCGCCATTGATGATTACACAATTGGCTGCTGAGAGCGCCTCATGCAGGGAAGTGCGAATGGCATCAATATCATCAGGTACGACACGATAGAATACCACCGGAATATCTGCTGTTTCACTGAGCTCTTTGATCAAAGTTCCTGATGTATCCTCAGCTGGTGTCCGGGATGTTGAAACAGTGATCACTGCAGTCTGAAGAGTAATATCACTCAGATGGGATGGATCCATACCGATGATGATTGTATTGTAACCTCTTCAGAATTTCGGTTCTGGTGAGTGGTTGCAAGTGATGTATCGTTTCTAACGCAACCTAAATTTTTCATCCTGTTCAAGGTAGATCTGATGGATGATGCTTCCTGGTGATGATACGTTTTGAGAAATTTTTTCTAAATACTAGATCAAAGCGGATATTAAAAGCGGATATACCAACTTGGAAAAGAGATGAAAATTTCCAGGAAATTTTTTTAAGAGTCTTGACATTTGTTTGTTCTTAGTTTTTGATGATTCTGTCTGAAATTTTTGAAATGGTCAGAGAAGGAGGTTGAGATAAGAAGTAAAATAAAATTTAGATTAATACTCGTAGGGATAAACAAATTTAGATCTTAAAAGTGGAAATTGTTGAGAAATCAGAATGCAAAAAAAAACACGGAAAGGGGGGAAAGGGGAAGACAAATCAAAGAGGGAATAATGGAAAGAGAGAAAGAGAAAGACAATCAACAGAGCAAAAAATGGGAGAAGAGAAAGGGAAAGACAAATCAAAGAGAGAGAATTAGAGAAAGAGAAAGGGAAAGACAATTAACAGAGAGAAAAACGGAAGAAGAGAGAGGCGAAGAGAGGGAGGGAAAAGGAAGAAATGAGTTGTCTTCATGATGAAGGAAACCTTTTCAAAAAAACTTTGAAAAGCAATCCTTTTTTTCAACAAAATTTCTTTCTATTTTCTGAATGAGGAAGGACATTCATTTCCAGTGGAGAGACGACGACTGAATGGGAATCACACCATCAAAATTTAAATTTAAGAGGATAAGAGTCAAAAGATGGGATTTGGTTTCAAATTTAGTGGTTGTTTAAAAGATGCACAATAAAAATTGTTGGAGAAGAAACATTTTTTGAGGTGGTGCTCTTTTTATAGAATGCCAGAATGAGGGGGCCTTTGGTTTCCACTGGAGATAAATTTTGTTTCTCTCTCTTATTTCTAAATCATAAGACATAGAATGACTATTTTCAACATATTCTTTCAAAATTTATATCTTTGTCCTTCTATGATCTAGTGTGGCGTACAAACCACAAAACTAGTCATTGGTGTACACTATTAAAGTACTTTATATATTATGAAAAAGAGATTATTCAATGGCTTTTCTTATTGTTTTTAAAAAGCATGTTTGCTTTTCTCCCAGAGAATTTTATGTGTTCCAGTGGAAACGAAGGGGTGGGTGTCAAAAAATTCAATGTGAAAAGAAAAAAAAAGGCAAAAGTCTCATTTTTTCTGCTCAATTAAAGATCAAACTAATAACAAAGATATTTGAAATTTAATTATTTATTTAAATTTTCCAGTGGAAACAAAGGGGTCTAACTCATTTCTCCATCTTTTCCAAAAAGAATTTTTCAGAAATACCTGTTTTTCTACTTGTTGAATAAAAAATAATGATACGAATCACCTTTTTCTCATGTTTTACAAAATAAAAACAAAAAGAGAGCTTTAGAGAGAAAAATCATTTTTGATCATTTCGGACTGGATCGTGCCACCGTTCGTAACCCAGGGAGATGACAGTGAAAAAAGGACCCTTTTTTTCTTAAATTAATGCAAAAAAATGAATGATTTCTTTCGTACCATTTGATGGTTACCCTTTTTACCAACCACTTCAAACCTCTCTCAAAGATTCCTCAAAAGCCCTCCTCAAAAACGTGTCCCACTTTACTTAACCATTTTTAAATTGCCTTAATTTCTAATTCATCCCTTTAATTCGGTTTCTCATTCTTTTAAGACAACAAAAACCTGTTCCCTTTTCTGTTCTTTCCTCCTCTCCCATCTCATTTTTCCTTCCTTCGCACTTTCTCCCTTCCCTTCTCCCTCACTTTTCTCCCTAATCCTATACCCTTCCTAATATCTTGACCGAATGTTTTCGATGGGGAATTCATTTGATTTTTATTCCTTTTTGGACTGATATCCTTTCCATTTTCTAGATTTTTCGTCCTTAAAATGTGTAAGTTTTTGAAAGGAAAACCAATCTAAAATCAACAGATTTTATCTAATGTCTCCATCTCACATCTAGGACAGTTCCACAGAAGTATTTTCAACAGATTGTTTCTCCTGTGAATTCGTGACTGGTGAAAAGTGGAATGGAAAAGAAGACAACCAAGAATAGTGAAATCTCTTTTGTAGCAATAAACAATACTGAAATAGAGATCCTGTTTCAAATCAAAATAGAGCTGGATTAGATATTCATGGAAAATAATCAGGTATTCACGCTCAAAAGAATGTGCAAATTTCTAACTCTTTATGAAAAAGAACCAAAAAAAATTACATTAAGAAGGAATTATTCTGGTTGCACTACCCATTTTCGGTGTCACCTTCCCGTGTTGTATCTTCCCTGTGCGAATCAATTCAGAGTCTTTTAGTATACCTCCCATCTACATACATATATCCAATGGAAATACCACAGATGGAGGTGACGGATACGAATGGGGGAGCGCAATGACATATCCATTGAAGCATTCGGGGATCGGTCAGGGGAACCGGATCTAACCGAAGAAGAACACAGTTCTTCAATAGGTCTTTTTCAGAAATATCTCAAGGATCGATCTATTTTTAAAAACAGAGAAGTGCTCAGGCATTCTTATCGCCCAAAGATACTCCCGCATCGGAAAGAGCAGATGGATACCATTGCATCCATCCTTGCACCGTCCATCAGGAATGAGACACCATCAAATATCCTGATTTATGGAAAGACCGGAACAGGAAAGACTGCATCTGTCCGTTACGTCGGGGCAGAGCTTGAGAAGGCCTGCGGCTCGGTAGGGGTGGAGTGTAATGTCGTACATCTCAACTGCGAAATAATCGACACTCAGTACCGGGTTTTTGCACAGATAGCAACACTTCTCGAAGATGATGAGGGGCGTTCATCTGACCGGCCTCGCTCCAACATCCCAATGACCGGTTGGCCGACCGATCAGGTGTATTCAGAACTTAAAAATCTCATTGAAGCAATCGGTGGCGTCCATATCGTTGTACTTGACGAGATAGATAAACTGGTTAAAAAATCCGGTGACGAAACACTCTACAACCTCTCGCGTATCAATTCCGAACTCAAGAATGCGAAGGTCTGTATTGTAGGTATTTCTAATGATCTGCTCTTTACGAGCTATCTGGATCACCGGGTGCTCTCCTCTCTTTCTGAGGAGGAGATTGTCTTTCCACCCTATAATGCTCCACAGCTTGTTGATATTCTTCAGCAGCGTGCCGATTTCGCATTTAATGAAGGAGTTCTCGATGAGAATGTGATCCCGCTCTGTGCGGCCCTCGCGGCACAGGAACATGGCGATGCCCGGCGTGCACTGGATCTTCTGCGGGTCTCTGGTGAGCTCACCGAGCGCAAAAATGTGGAATTTGTCACAGAAAAGCATGTCCGTGAGGCGAGGAGTAAGATTGAAGCGGACAGTCTCATCGAGTGTGTCAAGACCCTCCCCACGCAGTCAAAGGCAGTGCTCTATGCAATGCTCCTCTTCCCTAGCATGAACAAACAGGTCTTTACCTCTGGAGAAGTGGTTCAGGTCTACCGGGATGTCGCACAGGCGCTGGACCTTGATGTCCTTACGCACCGGCGCATCACCGACCTCATCTCAGAACTAGATATGCTTGGTGTCATTAAAGCACGACTTGTTTCGCGCGGACGGTATGGGCGGACAAAAGAGATGTGGTTTGGTGCCGGAACAAAGAAGATTCTTGATACTCTTCAGCAAGAAGGCCGTTTTTCAGATGAACGGCTGAATCAGATTGATATATCTCGCTATAAGACATTATTCAGGTGAAAATAATCATGGACGCCAAAGACTGGCTGCTCCTTCGCATTCTCGAAGAGGACAGCACACAGGAGGTAAGTGAGGTGGCCGACCTCACGGACCTAAGTGAAGCTGAGGTGCAGGATCGTGTCTGTTCCCTGGAAGATGAAAAGATCATCCGTGGCTACTGCGCGAGTATTGACTGGGAGAAGGCAGGCGAAGGAGTGGCAGCGGCGACCGTGAATCTGAAAGTAACGCCTGAGCGTGACGTCGGTTATGACCGTGTCGCTGAGCGGATTGCCCGGTTCCCCCAGGTTCGTTCCCTGCGCCTCATTACCGGCGAATACGATTTTGAACTCAGGGTGACGGGCAGAAATATTCAGGATATCACGCGTTTTGTTTCAGAACAGGTTGCTCCAATGGAACAGATACGCGAAACCTCTACTATTCTTGTCATGAAGACCTACAAGGAGAACGGAAGAGTATTATATGACCGGAAAGAAGCAGAACGCCTCCCATTCTCATTTTAAGGTGTAATATGAGAGATTTTATTTCATCGCGAACTCACCGGATTCCTCCTTCAGGCATCCGCAGGTTCTTTGATATCGTACAGGAGATGGACGATGTCATCTCACTCGGCGTTGGTGAACCCGACTTTGATACCCCATGGGTTGCCTGCGAAGCAGGGATTGCCTCTGTTGAGCAGGGCCAGACATCTTATACCTCAAACCGCGGTCTCCCTGAACTGCGTATTGAAACGTCACGCTACCTTGCAAAGCGGTTTGGCGTGCATTACCACCCGGATAAAGAGATACTCATCACCACCGGTGCATCTGAAGCCCTTGACATCGCCATCCGGGCGATAACAGATCCAGGCGATGAGATTCTCATTGCAGAACCCTCGTATGTATCATACTCTCCCGGGGTCACGCTTTCTGACGGCATTCCGGTGCCGGTTCCATGCCTGATGGAGGATGAATTCCGGTTAACACCGGAAGCGCTGATGGAAAAGATTACCCCGAAGTCAAAGGCAATCATCTGTAATTTCCCCAACAATCCGTCCGGTGCTGTGATGTCACGAGAGGACTACCGTGGCATCGCCGATGTCATCTGTGACCACGACCTGCTCTTAATATCTGATGAAATATACACCGAGATGACCTATGACGGTGAGATGACGAGTGCGGTTCAGGCAGATGGTATGCAGGAACGCACGATTCTCGTCAATGGGTTCTCGAAGGCATATGCCATGACCGGGTGGCGGGTTGCATATCTCTGCGCCCCGAAAGAACTCTGTGACGCCACGCTTAAAATTCACCAGTACGTGATGCTCTCTGCCCCGACCATGAGTCAGTATGCAGCGATTGGTGCTCTAAAGAATGCTGACTGGAACCGGGAAGAGATGGTCACCGAGTATCAGATGCGCCGCAACCTCTTTGTCCGGGGATTAAATCGCATCGGGCTCAAATGTCACCTCCCTCGCGGGGCGTTTTATGCCTTCCCCTCTATTCAGGAATTTGGCATCTCTGATGTTGAATTTGCAGAACGACTTTTAAAAGAACAGCATGTTGCAGTAGTGCCGGGAAGTGTCTTCGGGGCATCGGGTGAGGGGCACCTTCGCTGTGCTTATGCGGTTTCCCGAGATGACCTTCGTGAAGCCGTACAGAGGATTGAAGCATTTATTGCGACTCTTTAATCTGGCAACCCTCCGTAAAAATCTCATTTTTTCTCCATGGAAAATTCCTGTTTAATTGAGTTATGAGCGAGGGGCAGGATCTGAATTGAACCCCTTCATTTCCACTGGAACCGGAGAGTCCTGGTTCGGTCTGCAGGACGGAGATATAATGCCCAATCCTATTTTTGGTGTCAGACAATTCTGTATGGTTCCGTGCATCTGAATGATGGCCCGGAGAGGTGGTGCAGGCTCGGTAATCTGACATATCCTGTTGGCATAGATAAAGAATTTCGATCCGCCTCTACCCCTTCATTTCCACTGGAAAATCTATGTAATTCATTGACCGAGGCAATTGTCCGGATTCAATTGTAAGGTTTATGACCTTACTATTCCAATGAGTATTTGATTGAATAATGAGCTGCACAATCATTGTCGGTGGGTTTTTCGGAGATGAGGGTAAGGGCAAAATCGTTGCCCACGTTGCCCATAAGGACAAACCGTCCATTATCTCCCGGGGTGGAGTCGGTCCGAATGCCGGCCATACGGTAAAGGTCGGAGAAAAGGAGTACGGGGTACGGATGATTCCATCAGGGTTTGTCTTCCCGGATGCACGTCTCTTTATCGGCACAGGTGTGATGGTCGACCCGCGGGTACTGAAACAGGAAATAGCCTATGTCGGGGTTGAGGGCCGGATCTTCATCGACGGGCGCTGCTCTATTATTGAAGAGAAGCATATTGAGCAGGATCGCGCTAATGAATATCTCTCCAAGACCATTGGCTCCACCGGAACCGGGTGCGGACCTGCGAATGTCGACCGGGTGCAGCGGGTTGCAACGCAGGCAAAGAACGTGCCCGAACTTGCTACATACATCATTGATACCGCACAGGAGATCAACGATGCGCTGGACAGAGGAGAATCGGTTCTTCTGGAAGGAACACAAGGGTTCGGTATCTCCCTATACTATGGAACATACCCCTATGTCACCTCTAAGGACACCTCAGCGTCTCAGATTGCAGCTGACAATGGTGTCGGCCCGACCCGCATCGATGATGTGATCGTTGTATTCAAAGCGTATCCAACACGGGTTGGCGAAGGTCCTTTTGGAACTGAGATGACACGGGATGAGTCCCATGCGCTTGGTATCGAGGAATTTGGTACTGTTACCCACCGCGAACGCCGTATTGGATGCTGGGACGGAAAGATGGCGCGTTACTCTGCGATGATCAACGGTTGTACGATCGCTGCCATCACCGGTATTGACAATGTCGATGAGGCATGCTTTGGGGCCACCGAGTACAGTCAGCTGACCGAGAAGGCGCTTGCTTTCATCCGGCAGGCAGAAGAGGATATCGGTGTACCTGTCAAACTCATATCAACAGGGCCCGAGATGACTCAGATTATCGATATAAGGTGATCTATGAAGACAGAAACGATTGAGATTCTCTGCTGTCCGGTCTGCAGGGGGGATCTCGAACTGACGGCATTTGAGACGGTGGAAACAGAGGGGAAATCCACCGATGTCATCAAAGGCGTCCTGCGATGCAACGCATGCGGCATTAATTATCCAATTTCAGACGGTATCCCAAATCTTCTCCCACAGGACAAGAAAGGGGACCAATAATATCTAAACGGGGGGAAAGAGGTATCGTGACAGGCATCTGTGAAATTCATCTGAACATTCGGCAGATAAATGCGGTTAATGTACCGCAGGAAACTATTGTTGAATCGGGGACTGACCTTGTCGTGCGGTTCGTCAACCACGGTTCACCAATTCACCTGACGCTGAAGACCATCAATGCCTCATCGTTCACTGACTTTTATCACGAGAATATCTATGTCGTGGATTCTGAGGAATTCGCCATTCCCATCTGGGAGTATGCACCCTGCGGTGAATTCCCCCTGCAGGTGATCGTTGGCTACGGTACCAAATGTGTACAAACGGTAATTACGGTACTGCGCCCGGAGGTTGAAGAGATCTTCACAGAAAGTCCGGATCTTCCTGAGCAGAACGATGGCAGGCGTGGTGCAAACATTGTTTCCCTAATGGGCATTCTTATGGTGGCCCTTACAATCGGGCTCTCCCTGCTCCTCTATAGTATCTGGTTGATGGATGGGCAGATTGTGTATAATTACATCGCATATGCCCTCCTCTTTATCGGTGTCATCGCAGCATGGTTCTCGAAGCGCTGATTCTCTGGGTCGCCCTCGCAGTCGACCGTGCTGCAGGGGATCCGCCGAACCGCTTGCACCCGACTGCGTGGCTGGGGCAGTTTATCGGATGGTGGGGGGTATCCGGAAGATTTGCTCCGGGATGGGAACGATTGTATGGCACCGTCTGTTGCCTGTGCAGCATTTTTTTCTTTGCAGTGCCATTTTATCTGGTATCACACTTGTTTCCGACATTTTTCTATGTCGTGGCAGGCGCATGCCTCCTTTCTCTAACGGTGGGATGGCGTTCCCTTGAAGAGCATGTCGCGGCAGTGGAACGGGGGCTTGCTGCCGGTGGCGGCCGAAACGAGGTGCAGATGCTTGTGTCACGGAGCACAGCAACCCTGACCGACGAAGAGGTCCGTTCTGCTGCCTATGAGTCTATGGCAGAGAATCTCACGGATGCCATTATCGGGCCGCTTTTTTGGTTCACCTTGGCGGGACTCCCGGGAGCTGCTGTTTTTCGCGCTGCAAATACGATGGATGCAATGCTTGGCTACTGTGATCACCGGCGGTATATCGGTTGGTTTTCGGCCCGTCTGGATGATGTACTCTGTTACCTTCCTGCACGGTTCGCCGGTTTCTGCCTCATCCTCTGGTTTCTGCCCTTTGGGCGTGCGGGTGCTGCCTGGCGGTGTATGCGCCGCGATGCACACCTCCGGCCGGGCTATAACGGCGGCATCACGATGGCGCTTGTGGCCGGAGGAACCGGTACTGCCTTTGTGAAACCGGGTGTCTACATCATTGGTGATAAAGAACAGAGTCTCTCTGAGGGCGGGCCTGCCATCGTTTCAGCGGTTCGGGGGGCTACGGTGATCGCAGCTCTCATATGCACTGTGGCTTTCATCGCGCTCGGATCCCTCGTCCCTATTCTTCTCTGAACCGTTGTCATGGATTGGCGGGTTCGGGTGCTTGTGACCATGTATTTATTGCAGTTACAGGACAAGTTGTACAGACAATGAAACTCGAAGAGCTCAGGTTCGGGACTGAACTCGTGAAGCGCGGCTTTGCGGCAATGCAGAAAGGCGGCGTCATCATGGATGTTGTGAACGCAGAACAGGCAGTCATCGCCGAAGAGGCAGGCGCTATTGCCGTGATGGCACTCGAGCGTGTCCCGGCTGACATCCGCAAGGCAGGCGGCGTTGCCCGGATGGCAGACCCGGCAAAGGTTATAGAAATTATTGAGGCGGTCTCTATCCCGGTGATGGGGAAAGCACGCATTGGCCACTTTGTCGAAGCACAGGTGCTTGAAGCGCTGGGTGTTGACATGATCGACGAGTCTGAGGTTTTAACACCGGCAGACGAGGACTATCATATCGTAAAGACTGCATTTGGTGTCCCATTCGTCTGCGGTGCACGAAATCTTGGTGAGGCTTGCCGCCGCATCAATGAGGGTGCAGCGATGATCCGGACCAAAGGAGAGGCGGGGACAGGGAATGTGGTGGAAGCAGTCCGGCACATGCGGGCGATCACCTCCGCGATCCATGAACTGCAGGGCATGAGCGATATCGAGATTGCTGCCCGTGCACGGATTATCGAGGCACCGTTTGATATCATGAAGGACTGTGCAACGCGTGGTCGCCTGCCGGTCCTCAACTTCTCTGCCGGTGGTATTGCAACACCATGTGATGCAGCGATGATGATGCAACTCGGTTGTGATGGTGTCTTTGTGGGCTCTGGTATCTTTAAGTCTGAGACGCCCGCTGAGATGGCACATGCCATTGTTGAGGCAGTAACCCACTATGATGATGCCACAATCATTGCAGAGGTCTCACGTGGTCTTGGTGACGCGATGCGTGGCCTTGATATCCACACCATCCCGGAAAGCGAGGCACTCCGGTTCCGTGGGAATTAAGATTGGTGTCTGCGCCCTTTAGGATGAAAACTTAGATGAATTAACGGCATTTTCGGCTTGCTGTCTGCTTCAGGCGGAAAGGGAATTTTTTCTCCCTCCGTCTGAGTAGCAGATATTTTGTGCGGTGATGTGATTGTACCACGGCGAGTCAACACCTATTTTTCTTTCACCTGCTCTGAAGAAATGACATTTGTGGTTCGCTCCGTATTTTCATAGGGAAGATTTTCGTAATCTGTGCTAAAATGGATCTCATTTGTGTGAGATTTATGTATAGGCAGGCGTTACTGCCTGGAAATATGAATTTTACGGTTGGAAGGGATTTAATCGATCACCAGTATGACTCCTGCGATATGGGGATTAAAGGACTGAAGAAAATCAGCTATTTCCCTTCTCAGCTTACTTTATCGGGTGTCTTTCATTCATTTATCCATTCGCTATGATCGGATAGGAGACATTATTTTCCCGTTACGCAGACCGCATGGTGGGTGCTGGAAATCTTGTTTTACCCTCAACTGGATGGAAACCTTTTGGTCTCCTCCTGTTCTTTCTAAAAACCCTCGGTGTATCCTCTTCTGCACCTTAGGCCGGTCTGTCACTTATTTTTTCATCTTGATATTTTGTATGATCCAAAATAGGCGATTTACGAAAGTTTGACATAAAAAAAACTTACAAACCGTCTGTCCGCGGAATAGTGAGGATAAATGAACATCCCGGTCCACCGGTCTCAATCTCTATCGTCCCGCGCATCTGATGGGTGAGAACATTGATCAGTTTGATGCCAAGCGAGTCAAGAGTGGTGATATCAAAGTCGGCAGGCAGACCGCAGCCATCATCCTGAACCGAGAGGACATAGGTACTATCCGTCTCGCTCAGCCCAACAACGATTCTCCCTTCATTTCTGCCTTTAAACCCGTGTTTCAGTGAGTTTGATATGAGTTCGTTCACGATGAGACCGCAGGGGAGGGCGGTGTCAAGATCCATCGAATGGACTGTGATGGCAAAATCCACCGTGATAGAGGTATCCAGAGAGTATGATGATACCACCTCAGATGCCAGGTTTTTGAGGTAATCTGTGGGGTCAATGGATGCGAGATTTTCAGACTGATACAATGATTCATGCACGAGTGCCATGGTTTTGATCCGGTTCTGGCTTTCGCGGAGACGTTCCAGACTTTCCGGATCGGTGATCTTGTCCGCCTGTAGGGAGATAAGAGATGAGATGACCTGCATATTGTTCTTGACACGGTGGTGTACTTCCTTTAAGAGCACCTCTTTCTCCTGCAGGGAACTCCGCAGTTCATCTTCTGCCTGCTTGCGTGAGGTGATGTCCAGTATGGAGGCGATATACTGGTCTGTGCCGGGTATGGGTGATGTCCAGCAGATAACATCCCGGTATGTCCCGTCACGAACTCTGAACTTTCCTTCACATTCGTGTGTCTGCATTGTATACATCCGCTTACCGTGTGTCTCTGGCGGCCAGTGTATGTCAGAGATTTTCAGGTCTGTTTCTTGTCCCGGTTCTTCGGTCTGGAAATGGATAAACTCGAGCCAGCCCATCTGATCCTGTACCTCTGCCTTGCTATAGCCGCTGAGTCGTTCAAACCCGGTATTGATGAGAGACATCGTGCCTTCATGGGTTAGAATAGCGGTGGCAGCACCCCCAACCTCAAAGAGAGTCCGGTAGTTTGCCTCAGAAAGGCGGATCTTCTCCTCCATGCTCCGTGCATCAGTGACATCGTCTGCGGAGTAGAGCACCGAGGTGACAAGACCGCCTTCGTCCCTGAGGGCGGTAAAATGGCCGGCTATAATCCGTTCCCCGCGGGGGGTAATGACAACATATTCAAAGGAATCATTTAGCACTGCTTTTCCGGTGAGTATGCTGTTGAATCGTTCTCGCTCGCTTTCCCGAATAGATTCCGGAAGGAATGTTGAGAACCAGTCGTGCCCGATGATCATGTGCTCAGACGTTCCCAGAACCTCGTCTGCACGCCGGTTTGTCAGTGCAATGGTGTGGTTTGCCTGTACCACAAAAAGCATCACTCCTGCGGTGTTGAGATAGGTCTGGGCACGGAGACGTTCCTGTTCGCGTTCTTTCTCGGCCCGTTTACGAGCGGTGATATCGGTTACGGTGAGCACCACGGATTTTCCATATCCACTGCCCACAGAGAGGAGCACGACGACCTCTTCACCGTTCTTCTGGAGAAACCGTGTCTCTACGTCTGATGCGGATCGAACTTCAGCAATGGCAGAAAAGAAAGCCTCCATTTCATTGGTGTTCTTCCAGATGTGGGCAAGGGGTTCTGCCTGCAGTTCACCTGGGCGATATCCAAGCATTCGTTCAAGGCGGCTGTTCACTTCATTGATGAGAAGTGTCGGGTATTCAAGGAGTAGAATACCCGCCTGTGATGTGGTGAAAATTGCTTCATAACGTGCTTTCTCTTTATTCACCTCACCTGAGAGGAGGGAGATCGCAACACCCGTTCCTACGAGCACAATGGAGTTGACAAAGATCAGATAGGGTTCTCCAAGCACTGCGATAAACGGATAGTGCAGGAGCATATTGAGAATACCGATGATAATGGAGAAGGATATTCCGCGTTGAGGGAAGCGGTAGGCGACAAAGATGATGGGAATAAGAAAGAGGTACGGCGTCAGGTTGGTGACCCCGATGGATATGCCATAGAGTATAATGGCAACTGAGATGAGACTGAACGCGAGAATGACAGCAACCCAAAAATTCAGGTGCCATTCGCCATCGGCGGCAGGGGTTTTCCGTGTATCCTCCATATTTACTCATTGGTTTTCTTGTATTAAATGGACGTGATACTCTCAGATGCCGGATGATGGGATACTAAAGCGGGAATGGTCGGTAATTTGTTCTGCACCCGGCGCTAAATACAATATACATTCTATATTGCATATCAGAAGAGAACAGAATTATATATCGGGAACTGACATACTAACGCGTACGGAGCGATTAGAGTGGCACTGGAGATTGACGAGAGTAAACGGGAGCTGTCACGGGTAAAGGGGCTTCTGAAAAATGAACCGCGAGGGCTTTCAATCACAGATATCTCACGGATTCTCAATATGAACCGGAATTCGGTTTCAAAATATCTTAATATGCTTCTCGTTTCCGGACATGTCGATATGCGGTCTGTGGGGGTTGCAAAGGTCTACTTCCTCTCGCAGAGGGTCCCCATCTCTGCTATGCTTGACTTTTCCTCTGAAGGTATCATCGTTCTGGATGCAGACTTAAAGATAGTTCAGCTAAATGACAATTATCTTGATTTCTCCGGGTACTCGCGGGATGAGCTTATTGGCAAATCGGTTCTTGACTGTGAACTCCCGGTTCTGACCGATGCTATCGATCCGCATATCTTTGAAGAGGTGCTCCGTGGTCAGGATCTTTCGCGTGAATTCTTTTGGGAGGCAGACGGAGAGGGCTTTTCATTTTTGATCAAGATGATCCCCACGGTCTTTGACGATGGTCAGCCGGGTGCAACCGTAATTCTTGAAAATATCACCGAACTGAAACACACGGAGCAGGAGCTGAAAACTGCTCTTGCAGAGAAGGAAGAGCTCTTAAATGAGATTCATCAGCGGATCAGAAACAATCTGCAGGTGATCTCAAGTCTCATCAATCTCCAGACGTCAGAGGTGAAAGACCCGGATGCACAGCGAATTGTCCAGCAGACGCAGAGCAGAATTGAGGCCCTTGCTCTGGTGCACGACAATCTCCATAACTATCCTGACCACATGCATATCGCGGTGGAGGATTATGTGAATGAACTGGTGGGGTCACTCTTCGACACGTACCGGGTGCCAACAGATCGAATTCGCTACAGTGTCAACGCCCCGGGCGTTTTGATCGGACTCGATACCGCAGTATCTTTTGGTTTGATTGTCTCTGAACTTGTCACCAATGCTATCAAACATGCCTTCCCGGACGGACGTGAGGGACAAATCGTTGTCACGATTGTGAAGGATGACGGAAACCGCGTTGTTGTTTCGGTAAAGGACAATGGCATCGGCATGGGAGACCAATATCGCTCAGGTGACGAACGATCCATTGGTCTGACGCTTGTGTCCACGCTGGTTGAGCGGCAGCTGAATGGTACGATGGAGATATCAAACAAAAACGGGACCGGTTATATGATTCAGTTTATTGAACGGGATGAGAAACCGGGCGCATTGGCAAAGGAGCACTGACCCATGGATAAACGCATGCGGGTACTGGTTGTCGAAGACGATGCAATCATCGGGATGGATATTGAGTATCGGGTAAAGAAGCTGGGGTATGAGGTCTGCGGCGTCGCAGATACCGCAGCAGAGGCACTGGATATTGCATCCCGTACGAAACCAGATATCGCACTCATGGATATCCGTCTTAGAGGAGAGGTGGATGGGATTGAGGCGGCCCGGATGCTCAGAGACACCCTTTCGGTGCCGGTGATATTCATCACCGCCTATTCTGATATGAAGATGCGGTCCCGGGCACTCGATATGGAGCCTTTGGGCTATATCGTGAAACCGCTTCGTGAAGTGGAATTGAAAAATACGCTGGAAGCGGCGGAAGAGAAGATCCGATCCGGGTAGAGGTTCATCTCTTCTTTTTTTGTTAATTATTCTCTTTTCTCTCTTTTTTTTCTCTCTCAGATTGAATTATTCGTTTGTTCGATTTTGTCTAAACAAAGTGGCATAGGACAGGAATATGGCTCGAATGCCGATCAATTGTATATGGATTGGCGATGTTTAACAGGTGCATCTCACCACGGGAAGTGCCGCCTGCCGCCTGCATGATGAGAGGCACAGGAGCGGGGTCAGGCATGCCAGTCTTCCCGGGCAGGGTGTGGGTTTATGGTTTGGGGTATAAAGGGGGTTTGCGGGCGTGGGGTGAAAGTGGAGTCCTTCAATGCTTATGCCGGTGGTGCAGATCCGGCCGGTGGGGGTGATCATGCTCCATAGGTTTGTGCCAGTGCGGGTGAGAATGATACCCATTCTCATCTACCTGAGGTGTATCCCGTCCATGAATGTGATCGTCATGATGAAGGTCATCATGGGTGTGGCGGTGCGAGTGGTGCAGCACATCATGGGTGTGCAGGTGTGCGTGCTTCTCTGAAATCAACAGCCAGACCCCTAATACTGTAAAGATAAAGGCGATGATAAATCCTGACTCCGGCAGTTCGCGGAATATCAACAGCGAAACTATGACCCCGAACACCGGGCTCGTAGAGAAGAGTGCACCGGCCCGGGCCGCCCCGAGCGCCCGGAGAGAACGGAGGAAACAGATCGTCATAATCCCCCCAAAACCGAGAATGCCGACAGCCATGCTGGCTAAAATAAAAGGCATTTCAGGGAAGGGCTGATCGAGGATCAAGGCTATCATCGTAAGGATGAGGCCTCCGGAGAGCCCCTTAATGGCGACCAACTGTATCGGATCTTTCCCCGAAATATGGCGCGAGATGTTCGTGTCGGTAGCCCAGAGAAAACAGGTGAGGATGATACCCAGTGCGGCAAGGGAAAAACCGAACGGACTTGTCGGGTCCCAGGTGAGGACCACGCAGGCGATGGTGATGCAGGCGAGAGCCCCCCATATCCGGCGGCCCACCTGTTCATGGAAAACGAGGGCGGCAACGAGTGTCGTGGCAACGGCTTCAAATCCCAGAAGGACTGCCGCTGTCATCGCGGGAGTATACTGGAGGGAGACCATGAGAACCAATGTGGCAAGGACACCTCCGAATAGTGCTGAACCTGCAACCCATGGCAGATCACGCCGTTCGAGAGGGGCTTCACGTATATGGCTTTTCGTGAAAAATCTGCGGCGTACAAGCCAGAAAGCGGCAAAGAAGATGCCGCTCCCCATATACAATAATGATGCGAGGGTAACCGGGGCGACACTGGTAAGGAGGAGCTTGGTGAACGGTGCGGCTGATCCAAAGAAAAATGCTGCCGCAAGAATATAGAGCACACCGCGGGTGCCGTCACTCAGTGCCATTGTAGTGAATCATTATCTTTCCCGCACGAAAAATACCCTTGTGGCAATATGGTCACGGAAGAAGGTTCCGGCAAGTGGGATAGATTATTTGGGGCCGTTTTACCTATAACATCGTCCAAAAGGCTGATTTATGCAGTTTTATTCTGTTTTCCGCAACCACAGTAAAAATTACCCTGGATTCCTACGAATCATCCAAAAATCATTTGTTTCGGGTTGAGAGATAGATTTATGCTGATTACGATAGAAATCCCCTATCATGGAACTCCCGCCGGCATCGGATGCCCCCATCTCAGTTCTCTACGTTGATGATGAACCTGGCCTGCTGGAGATTGGCAAGATTTTTCTGGAACGGGCCGAGGGCATCCATGTTACGACCGTGGAGAGTACCGAGGATGCGATCCGGCTGCTTGCTGAAGATGGGTTTGATGCCATCGTCTCTGACTATCAGATGCCGCTCATGGATGGGATTGATTTTCTCAAATACATTCGGAGTACCTATGGGTCTTTTCCCTTTCTTCTCTTCACGGGAAAGGGTCGTGAGGAGATTGTCATCGAGGCGATCAACAATGGCGTTGATTATTATGTGGAGAAAGCAGGGGCTCCCGGACCCCAGTTTGCAGATTTGGTCCACAAAATACGCCGTGCTGTTGGACGTTGCCGCACTGAAGAGGCCCTTAGCAACACCCATGCAGAGCTGGCCGCCTTTCATGAAGAGTTAAACCTCCGTGAAGAGAGGATTACTGCGATGCAGCATTCCCTCCAGGAGTCTGAGCAGATATATCGAGGCATATTTGCGTATACCGGGTCTGCGACGATTATCATCGAGGAGGATATGGGCATTTCCCTTGCAAATACTGCGTATGCTGAGCTTACGGGGTATACGCGTGAGGAGATTGAAGGGTGCATGCAATGGACGCAATTTGTGCACCCGGATGACCTCATCCGGTTAACGGGGTATCACTGGTCACGCAGGCGTGACCCTGCGAGTGCACCGGAACACTATGAGTTCCGATTTGTAAATCGGTGGGGAGATGTGCGTGAACTTTATACGACAGTAGGTCTTATTCCAGGAACCGGCCGAGTGGTAGCCTCTCACACTGACATTACAGAACTCAACGAGGCGCGAGACCGCCTTTCGTTATTCGGAAATATTTTGGATGATTCCCTTAATGAGATCTATATCTTTGATGCGACTACCCTTCGGTTTGTGCAGGTGAACCGGGGAGGTCGAAACAACCTTGGGTATTCGATGGAGGAGCTCTCGACTCTCACTCCGGTTGATCTGAAGCCGGAATGCACGTATGAGTCTTTCTGGGAACTTGTTTCACCTCTGATTGATGGAACAAAGGATCTGGCCAGCTTCACCACGGTCCATCGCCGCAAGGACGGTTCTGAATATCCTGTTGAGGTCCATGTTCACCTCTCACAGGTGGTCACCCCCCCGGTTTTTGTTGCCGTAATTATTGACATCACCAACCGCAGGGAAGGGGAAGAAGAGACACGGACACTTGCGCATATGGTGAATCATGCCTCATCTGCGATCACGATTCATGATTATGACGGAACGTTTATCTACGCAAATGAGCGCACGCTTGAGATGCATGGCTACACGCGGGATGAATTCATGTCTCTCCGATTGGAGGACCTTGATGTGCCTGCTTCTGTTGCACTGATTGGAGAACGCATTCAGGAATTGAATGAAGATGGTGAGACGGTATTTGAGGCAAAACATTACCGCAAAGACGGGAGTATCCTTCCCGTTCTCGTGCGTCTCTCTGTCGCACAGTGGAAAGAACGGGAAGTTATTCTTAGCATTGCAGAAGATATCACCGAGTGGAAAGAGTTAGAACGTGCCCTGGTGGATAGCAAAAAGCAGCTGTCATTTGCCCTTGAAGCCGCACAGGACGGGTTGTGGGACTGGAATATTCCCAAAGGGGAGGCGTATTTCAGTCCGCAGTATCTGCAGATGCTTGGGTATGAACCCGCCGAATTTGCTACCACGCTCGATGAATGGTGGGAGTACGTACACCCCGATGACCTTGCTACTATTCAATCGGACATTCATGAGAATGTTGCAACACAGGGGGTTTTTTCCCACGAATTCCGGATGCTAAAAAAGGATGGTTCGTACCTTTGGCTCCTCGCCCGCGGGCGGGTGATGGAAACAGATAGTGAAGGACGACCGCTCCGGATGGTGGGCACGCATACGGATATTAGCAAACGTAAGCAGGCTGAAGATGCGTTACGCCTTGCAAATCGAAAACTACATCTTTTGTCTGGCATCACCCGCCACGACATCCTCAACCATGCGATGACGCTGAGCGGATATCTCTCCCTCACAGAAGATCTGAATCCTGACCCAAAAATCCGGGATTATCTGGGAAAGATGAACAAGGCAGCTCTTCTGATTGAGCAGACTATTCAACTCACTCAGGAGTATGAGCAGCTTGGAAAGAGTGAACCGAAATGGTTCTCTCTTCAGAATATCGTTCTCAATAGTGCAAAGATGACTGATATTCCGATCACCGTTTCCTGTGAGCGGGTTGAGGTCTTTGCCGACCCCCTGATCACAACGGTCTTTTCTAATCTGATGGATAATACCATCCGGCATGGTGAGGATGTCACTGAGGTCAGGGTCTCCTGTGTTCATGAAGGGTCGGGTGGGCTTACGATTGCATGGGAGGATGATGGGGTGGGTGTACCCGATGTACTGAAAGAGAGAATCTTTAACCGAGGATATGGGAGCAATACCGGTCTGGGTCTCTTTCTGATCCGTGAGATACTCGCCATCACCGGCATTACGGTCCATGAGTGCGGGATAGAAGGTAAAGGAGCTCGCTTTGAACTGCATGTGCCAGTTGAGGGGTGGCGGGCAAAGGAAGATACCTGATTTTGATACACCTTTTACCTGCAGATGTATCACCGTTTTTCTCGCATCTGTGTTAGAGCGATTCAAATTAATAGATGAGTTTGGTATTTTTTAACAATAACCTGAATAATTACAGCCATTGGGTTTGCTGGTTTTTGGTTCGGGTGCGGGTTCTGAGCAGACCATGAACGGTTTGTTTTCGTCAAATAATTACTGTATTGATTTTTTTGCTGATAAATATCGTAAATAACTGCATCCTCCTCTTCTTAGAAAAAAAGGGTTTATGGGTATGTGCCCCGTTGAATCCATTCAAACGGGATTTTCCCGCGGTGCACTGCGGTTGCAACCA